>Ga0208719_1000090_pt1 | contig 25432 bp, 25 predicted proteins | sample LakMenEpi30Jul09_FD_150747 | JGI IMG/M metagenome (GOLD analysis project Ga0208719, IMG submission 150747) | Freshwater microbial communities from Lake Mendota, WI - 30JUL2009 deep hole epilimnion (SPAdes) | ecosystem: Environmental > Aquatic > Freshwater > Lake > Epilimnion/Euphotic zone ... | reverse complement strand
CCCCGCCGCAATTCGACGCTTGCCAGCGGGCGCTGAAAACCGCCGGATCGCTGGATGCAACTTACCGACGAGCAAAAACAGAAAGTCTCCGCATGGCTGGCGGATGGCCTGAAGCTTTCCGACATCCAAGGCCGGCTCGGCGACGAATTCGACCTGCGCCTGACCTACATGGATGTGCGGATGCTCGTGGGCGATCTCAAGCTCGTGCCGGTCGATCCGCCCGAGCCAGTGGTGGAAAAGCCAGAGCCCACGCCCGCAGAGGCCGCCGCACCCGCCGCAGCGTCCACGCCCGTTGCGGATGCCGCCGATGCACCAGCGCAGGCCGCATCGAATATATCGCTCACCGTGGATCAGATTGCGCATCCCGGAACGATCGTCAGCGGCGGCGTGACTTTCAGCGACGGCAAATCGGCGGTGTGGTATCTCGATCAGACGGGCCGTCTCGGCGTGACGCCATCCGAGCAGGGATACCGCCCGCCCGAGGGCGACGTGGAGAAATTCCAAGTGCTGCTCGACCGCGAACTCGCGAAACTGGGCTACTGAAAATGTGGTACCGACAATCTGTCGGCACGATTCGTCGTAAACGGAAGGTGCGAAAACATTAACAGTGTACCTCCGCAACCCGAACTGACCGCGGGCTGTCGGAATGCCGGATGCCAAAGTAGTTCCGCGCTTCAGCGCGCAAGACCGGACAGTTCAAACTTGGTGACCTAATGTGCTCTGGCGTCACATTCTGAATCGCACACGCTGGCGGGCTGAAGCCCGGGACTACTTTGGTGCCGCGAGCATCCGCACGCGCTGGTCGCTGAGCGGGAGTTTCATCGTGAGCGCGAGGCCTTTTCCGGAGTCGTTCAGCAGCTCGATTTCGCCTCCGTGCTCGCGCACGATGCGGCGCACAATGAGCAGGCCGAGGCCGCTGCCTGCGGCCTTGGTCGTGAAGTAAGGCTCGAAAATTTTGCTCATCTCGGCCTCCGGGATTCCGCCGCCAGTGTCGGCGAATTTGATGCTCACAAAGCGGTCGTCCATGTCCGTGCGGATCCGCAGGATGCCGCCGCTCTTCATCGCTTGGAATGCGTTACGGATGACGTTAAAGAACGCCTGCTTGATCTGCGTGCGATCGAGTTCCAGCAGCGGAAGGTCGGAGCGCAGTTCGGTCTCTACGATGATGTTCCGGTCGGTCGTCTCGGCATTCAGAAAGCGCACGCTCTCCTCGACGAGATGGTTCACATTTTCGAGCCGCCGCTCCAGCCGCGCGGGGCGGATCGCGCCGAGAAACTGCCGGATGATTGTGTCGAGCCGCGCGATTTCCTCCTTCGCGACGTCCACGCTTTTCACGAGGTCCTTGCGCTGCGTCTCGGGGAGTTTCCGCAGGCGGCGCGCGAGGAGCTGGAGCTGGATGTTCAGCGAATTCAGCGGGTTTCCGATTTCGTGAGCGACTCCGGCGGCGAGCATCGTGAGCGCGTTCAGGCGTTCGCTCTGGATCGTCTCCTCGGTGCTCTTCCGGCTCTCCGTGATGTCGCGCAGGATCACCGCATAGCCGATCAGCTCCTGCTCGGAGGTGCCTTTCTTTTTCGCAGGTGATTTTTCCACGCGCAGCGGTGCGACGTAAAAATTCAGGAAGCGGTTCTGCGGGTAAAAAACTTCCATGTCACGCGAGACGGATTTTTCCGACGTCGCGATGGCATTCCAATCGAGCCCGCGGAGCTGCTCGGCGAGCGGATGGCCCATCGCGGCGTCGCGCTCGATGCCGAAAAATCCGCACGCGGTGCGGTTCAGATATGTGATGCTGCCGGCAGGATCGGTGACAATGACGCCCTCGTGCAGCGCATCGAAAATCGTCTCGAAGAATCCCTTCTCATCCGCGAGCCGCACGACGTAATCGCGCACCTCCTCGGGCCGGACGCGGCCAAGGCGTTCGAGGAGCTTGTCGAGGAAACCGGAGTTCATGCGAGCCGTGCATAGCCGCACCTTCGCGGTTGCAAAAGCAAAAGGGCGGGCCCGCTTTCGCAGGCCCGCCCTCTGTGAGTTGTGTGAGACTTCGGCTTACGCTTACGCTTCGCCTTCGGTCTTCTTTTTCTTCGCGGCGCGCTTGGGCTTCGCTTCGCCTTCGGCTTTCGCTTCGGGTGCGGCTTCGGCGGCGGCTTCAGCCTTTGCGGGCTTCGCGGCCTTCGCTTTCGCAGCGGTCGGCTTGGCTTCGGGCACGATCACGGCGGGTTTGTCCACCCACTCGATGATCGCCATTTCGGCGGCATCGCTGCGGCGCATGCCGAGCTTCACGATGCGGGTGTAGCCGCCCTTGCGTGTGGCGTTCAGCGGTCCGATCTCGGTGAAGAGCTTGCGGACTGCGCCTTCGTTATGGCGGAGATCGGCGAGGGCCATGCGACGCGAGTGCAGCGTGCCGGTCTTTGCCTTGGTGACGAGCTTCTCGACGAACGGGCGCACGGCCTTCGCTTTCGCGACGGTCGTTTTGATCTGCCCGTGATCGATCAGACTCACGGCCAGATTCGAGAGCAGCGCGTTGCGGTGCCCCTGCGTGCGGCCGAGTTTGACGGTTTTCTTTTGGTGACGCATTTGAGTTGTCTTCCTTTTTCTGAATTAGCCTTCGCTGGCTGGATTAGCCTTCGGTGGCGGGACGCACTTCGGCGGTGGTGATATCCACCAGGCCGGCCTCGAACTTCATGCCGAGTGACAGGCTGAGTCCAGTGAGCTTCTCCTTGATTTCGTTGAGCGACTTTTTGCCGAAGTTGCGATACTTCAGCATTTCCTGCTCGGACTTCTGTGCGAGCTGACCGACGGTGGTGATGTTCGCGTTGTTGAGGCAGTTTGCCGCGCGGACGGAGAGTTCGATCTCGTTCACGGACATGTTCAGAAGCTTCTTCATCTTCTGGTTTTCCTGGTTCTGCGCGGGTGCCGTCTCGTCGAACGCCACGAGGGCTTCGTCGTAATTGTAGAAGGGCTCGATGTGCTTGCGGAGGATGCTCGATGCCTCGATGAGCGCCTGCTTGGGATCGATGCGGCCGTCGGTCCAGACTTCGACGATGAGCTTGTCGTAGTCGGTGCGTTGGCCGACGCGCGTGTTTTCGACGGCGTACTTCACGCGGGTGACGGGCGAGAAGATCGAGTCAATCGGGATCACGCCGATGGGCATGTCGGGATACTTGTTCTCGTCGCCGGTGGCGAAACCACGTCCGACGCGGACGGTGAGCTCGGCCTCGAACTTCGTTTTCTTGTCGAGCGTGCAGATAATCTGCTTGCGGTTTACAACTTCGACGCCGGTGACTTCCTGGATGTCGCCCGCGGTCACGTTGCCTTCCTTGTTCACGGAGATGGAAAGCGTGCGCGGCTCGTGGTCGGCGCACTTGAACTTCACCTGCTTCAAATTGAGGATGATGTCCGTCACGTCCTCGACGACGCCGGGCAGCGTCTGGAATTCGTGGTTCGCACCGGTGATTTTCACGTTGGTGATCGCGCCGCCTTCGACGGAGCTGAGCAGCACGCGGCGGAGCGCGTTGCCGATGGTAACGCCGTAACCGGCCTCGAAGGGCTCGGCCACAAATTTGGCGTAGTTGGATGTTGCAGTTGCCTCGTCTCTGACGGGCAGCTTGGGCAGTTCGAAACGGCCAAGACGTACGGACATGATGTTTTTTCTTTCTTTGAGTCGCTGGGTTTCCCTCGGCGCATGGCGGCCCGCGGTCTGACGATCGGGGCCCGAGGACCAACAGCGCGATGTAGTGTGCGCGGATTCGGAGGCCGGAGAAAAGCGGACGCCCACGGAAATGCAACCGCTATTTTCCAAACCGGCGATGGTGTCCCGAAGATCGAAAACGACTCTTTCTCCCGTACGAAACAAGACGGCGGTTGCGCAAGCACATTATTCCGTGCTACGCTGTCGGCATGAAAATGATCCTCGCCGAAGACATTGTGAGCGTGACGGACTTTGCCCGTGGCACCAAGGAACACCTCGCGGACATGGCGAAAAAACAGCGTCCGCGGGTGCTGACGCAGAATGGCAAGGCCGCCGCTGTGGTGCTGACCGTCGAAGCCTTCGACGAGATGGCGCATCAGGCCGAGGAGCATCGGCTGGATCTGGAACTGAAGGCGGCGCTGGAGGCATACGCGAAGGGAGATCGGGGTCGGCCGCTTGACGAAGCGTTCGCTGATCTGCGCAAGAAACATTTCCCAAAGAAGGCGGGCGTATGATCTATCGCGTACGGTTGGCTGTCTCGGGCCACAAGTGCGTTGACGCGCAACTGGCTTGGTATCGGTCCGACGAGAAGCACGGTGGGGAGACGCTGGCTGAACGGTGGTTCGACGCATTGCATGTGGCCTTGGCGGGATTGAGCAGTCGTCCGACTTCCCATCGCCTTGCGCCTGAAAATGACCAGTGGCTTCCCGAACTTGAGATTCGCCAGATACTTTTCCGCCCTTGGAAATCTGGCGTCGGGTGGCGCGTGCTCTACACGATTGATGAGCGGAAGAAACTCGTGACTGTGCTGCAAATCCGCCACGAGCACCGGCGTCGGATGTTCGAGGCTGAGGATGAAGAATGACGCAGCGGAAGAACTTGTCGCTTGGCGCTAAATTTCCACGCCGGGCGTTTTCCCTGAATCGCCGCTTGGCAAGCGCGCGGAGACCGCTATTTTCGCCGCCCTTTAATTCGTCCGAACCCATCCGAAAACATACATGAACGTCGCATTTGAACCACTACCGAACTGTCTCGCGAACCTCAAAATCGAGGTGGATCCGCCAGACGTGCAGAAAAAAATGGGGGAGATCACGAGCCAATACACAAAGCAGGCGAAGCTGCCCGGCTTCCGTCAGGGCAAGGCGCCGCGCTCGGTGGTGGAGAAGAAATTCCTGAAAGAAATCCACGAGGAAGTGACGCGCCAGGTGCTCAGCGATGCGTGCCGCGACGCGATCAAGGATCGCAATCTCCGCGTGCTCTCGCTCTCGGAGATCGAGGACGTGGAGTGGGGCGACGACAAGTCGCTGAAGTTCCGCGCGACGCTCGTGCTGCAGCCGGAATTCGACGTGCCGGACTACAAGGGCATCCCCGTGAGCGTGCCGAGCACCGAGGTGACGGAGGCGGACGTGGACGCATCCATCGAGAACCTGCGCGAGCAACAGGCGGATTTCCCGGATGTGACGCCTGCGCGCCCCGCAGCGATGGAAGACTACGTGGTGGTGGACTACGATGGCACGATCGAGGGCGAGCCCGTGCATGTGAAATTCCCGAAGGCAGGCAAGCCGCTTTCACACAACAAGGATTTCTGGATCATGATGACGGACGAGGCGTTCTTTCCCGGTTACTGCAAAAATCTCGTCGGCGCGAACACCGGCGAGACACGTGAGTTTGACGTCGAGGTGCCTGCGGATTTCCCGGTCGAGGGGATGCCCGGCAGCAAGATCCACTACAAAGTCACGCTCAAGGAACTGAAGGAGCGCGTGCTGCCCGAGGTGAACGATGAATTCGCCGCCAAGGTCCTCAAGGACAAGTCGCTCGCCGAACTGCGCACGCTCGCCCGCGAGGAACTCGTGCGGCAGAAGCAGCGCGAGGCTGACGCGGCGAAGCGGACCAGCGTGATGACGCATCTCACCTCGAAGGTGGAGTGCGAACTGCCGACGACCCTCGTGCGCCAGCAGACGCAGAGCATCCTCGACGACATCGTGAAGGAAAATCAGGAGCGCGGCGTGGCCGACGAAATCCTGCGCGAGCACGAGAAGGATCTCGTGGGCAGCGCCGCACAGAGCGCACGCGAGCGGATCAAGGGCACGTTCATTTTGCTCCGCATCGCGGAGAAGGAGAAGATCACCGCCACGGAAATGGACCTGCGCCGCCGCATCGCACAGATGGCAGCGCGTTCAAACATGACCTTCGACAAGATGGTGAAGGAACTCCAGAAGCGCGGCGTGATCGATCAGATCCGCGAGGAGCTGGTCACCGCGAAGGCGCTCGATTTTGTCGCGAGTCAGGCGGCTGTCAGCGCCGGTGCAGCTGAGGAGAAGAAGGAAGAGGCCGCGCCCGCTGAGCCGCAGAACCCTTGACCGTTTGCGCCCAAGGCACGATTGAAAAAGACAACATGATCATCCAACCCAACAGTCGCATCCAATCCCCGCAAGCAAACTGGCCGCTCGTCCCCGGCGTGTATGAGACGGACGCGCGCGGCGAACGCGGGCACAACGTCTTCGACCGGCTGCTGCGCGACCGCATCGTGTTCATCGGCACGGCGATTGATGACTGGATCGCAAACATCGTCATCGCGCAGCTTCTCTTCCTGCAGATGGATGACTCAAAAAAGGACATCCACATTTACATCAACAGCCCCGGCGGCAGCGTCACGGCGGGCCTTGCGATCTACGACACGATTCAGTTCGTCACACCCGACGTGAATACTTACTGCATCGGCATGGCGGCCTCGATGGGCGCGGTGCTGCTCTCCGCTGGCACGAAGGGCAAACGCTACGCACTGCCGAACAGCGACATCATGATCCACCAGGTGAGCGGCGGCGCGCAGGGGCAGGCGAGCGACGTGGAGCGCACCGTCGAGTACATGTTCAAGCTCAAGAAGCGGCTCATCAAGATCCTCTCGCATCACACCGGCCAGGACGAAAAGAAGGTCCACGACGACTCGGATCGCGACTACTACATGAGCGCCGAGGAAGCGAAGGCCTACGGGCTCGTGGACGAAGTGGTGAACTCTCGGAAGCAGGTTCCGAATTTCGCCGAGATGACGAAGCCAAAAAACGACTGATAACGGGAACGGATTTCGCTTATCGTTGGCAACAATGGCCCGCGCTTCCAATCTCACCATGTGCTCGTTCTGCGGCAAATCGCACGCAGAAGTGCGAAAGCTGATCGCAGGGCCGGGCGTTTACATCTGCGACTCGTGCATCAATGTCTGCAAGGGCATCCTCGACAAGGAACTCAACGAGGAAGCCAAGCGCACCAGCACGCAGCTCCGCGTGCCGAAGCCCGCGGAAATCCGCCGGCAGCTCGACAACTACGTCATCGGCCAGGAATCCGCGAAGAAGACGCTCAGCGTCGCGGTGCACAACCACTACAAGCGCATCCTGCACAACAGCACCGTCGGCGGCACCATCGGCGGCGGCGATGATCCGCTCTCGGAGGTCGAGATTGACAAGAGCAACATCCTCCTCATCGGCCCGACCGGCAGCGGCAAGACGCTCATGGCGCGCACGCTCGCGCGCGTCCTCGACGTCCCCTTCTGTATCGCCGACGCGACCACGCTCACCGAGGCCGGCTACGTCGGCGAGGACGTGGAAAATATCATCCTGCGCCTGCTCCAGGCGTCGGACTACGACGTGAAGCGCGCCGAAATCGGCATCGTTTACATTGACGAGATTGATAAGATCGGACGCAAGACCGAGAACGTGAGCATCACGCGCGACGTGAGCGGCGAAGGCGTGCAGCAGGCGCTCTTGAAAATCCTCGAAGGCACGACGTGCAACGTCCCCCCGCAGGGCGGACGCAAGCATCCGCAGCAGGAATACATCCAGGTCTCGACGGAAAAAATCCTCTTCATCTGCGGCGGCGCATTCGTCGGCATGGACAGGATCATCGAAAAGCGCCGGGGGAAAAAGACCCTCGGGTTCAGCATGGCGCAGAAGAGCGAGCAGGACGTGCGCGAGGCGGAAATTCCCCCGAGCGAATTGCTCCGCCACTGCGAACCCGAGGACATGCTGCGCTTCGGGATGATCCCCGAGTTTGTCGGCCGCCTCCCCGTCGTCACAGCGCTCGATCCGCTCTCCGAAGACGAACTCGTCTCGATTCTCACCGAGCCGAAGAACGCCCTCGTGAAGCAGTACACGAAGCTCATGTCCATGGAAGGCGTCCACCTCTCTATCACCAAGGACGCCTTGCGCGCCTTCGCCGAGCAGGCCGTCAAGCGTGGCACCGGCGCACGCGCCCTGCGCTCGATATTCGAGAAAGTCATGCGCGACGTGATGTATGAAGTCCCCGGCAGCAACATCGAGGAAGTGACCGTCAACCGCGCAGTCATCGAAGGGAAGAAGACCCCGATCCTCCGACGGAAGCAGGACAAGGACGCTGCGTGATGGGATTCTCGGTTCTCGATTGCGAGATTCCCGATTCCCAATCCGCTCGCGGATTGCCATCGCCGCATTTTTCGGTTCCCGTCCGCTCCTTTGTCATCTAAACGGCAGCGCGCTCCGCGGAAAGGCTGACCAATCGAAAATCGCCGCGCCCATTCATGAAAAAAGCACTCATCACTGGAATCACCGGACAGGACGGCAGCTACCTCGCCGACTTGCTCATCGAAAAAGGCTACGAAGTCCACGGCATCATCCGCCGCGCCTCGTCGTTTAACACCTCGCGTATCGATCACCTTTACCAGGACCCGCACATCAGCGGCGTGCGCCTCTTCCTCCACCACGGCGACCTCTGCGATTCGCTGAACCTCACGCGCCTCATAGACCGCATCGGCCCCGAGGAAATCTACCACCTCGGCGCGCAGAGCCACGTCCGCGTCAGCTACGACATCCCCGAGAACACCGGCGACATCACCGCGCTCGGCACCATCCGCATCCTCGAAGCGCTCCGCGAGTCCCGCGTGCAGGCCCGCTTCTATCAGGCGTCCTCGTCGGAAATGTTTGGAAAAGTGCAGGCCGTCCCGCAGACGGAGACGACCCCATTTTGGCCCCGCTCGCCCTACGCCGTCGCGAAAGTGTACGCCTACTGGGCCACCGTGAACTACCGCGAGAGCTACGGCATGCACGCGAGCAACGGCATCCTCTTCAACCACGAGAGCCCGCGCCGCGGCCAGACGTTCGTCACCCGTAAAATCACGCGCGCCGTCGCCCGCATCAAGCTCGGCATCCAGAAAGACCTTCACCTCGGCAATCTCGACGCCAAGCGCGACTGGGGCTTCGCCAAGGAATTCGTCGAAGGCATGTGGCGCATGTTGCAGCAGGACACGCCCGACGACTACGTCCTCGCGACGAACGAAACGCACACCGTCCGCGAATTCTGCGAAGTCGCCTTCGCGCACGTCGGCCTCGACTGGCAGCAATTCGTGAAATTCGACGCCCGCTACGAGCGCCCCGCCGAGGTGGACCTCCTCATCGGCGACTACGCCAAGGCCAAGCGCGTCCTCGGCTGGGAGCCCAAGGTGAAATTCCGCGAGCTCGTGCAGATCATGGTGGACGCCGACCTCGACGCCGCGAAGCACGAGCACCGCTGAGCCCGTATCCGCCGAGGGTACGAGGCCGGCTAATCTTCCGCGCTTGCGTGCGGTTTCCGATTCGTCGGAAATTCGTGCCCGCCTCCTTCCGTCGTCGGCTACGGCAAGAACCGTCGCGCCGAGGCGCGCATAAAAAGCAGTCCGACGCTTTAGCGTCCGATGCCGCGCGGCGGCAGCTTTGCGGGCGAATCCGGCATCCGCACGCACAGTCCGGGGCAGCAGGCGTTCCGGGCTGAAGCTCAGAGACTGCTTTGCCGCATCCACACTTGCCGGAATTGACCGCGCCAGCGGATCGTTTACGGTGCCGCCATGACTCTCATCGCTCAGGAACTCGACCGGAAGCTGCAGTCCGTGGACAAGGACACGGCGCTGCGGCTGGAGCGAGTGGTGCGGGGTGCGATGGACTTGGCGCAGGTGGCGCACGGCGGTGAAGAATTTGAGCGGCTGCTTGGCGAAGAGGATGCGGTGCGGGCGCAGATGGTGCAGGCCGGACGCCGATTTTCGGCGCAAGATCGCCTGAGCCGTGACGAAGTCCACGACCGCGATGCGCTTCGCTGATACGAACGTCCTGCTTTATTCCGTGAGCACGGTTCCGGAGGAAACGGCGAAAGCGCGTATGGCGAAGGCGTTGCTGGCGAATCGGGACATCGCACTCTCGGTGCAGGTGCTGCAGGAGTTTTACGTGCAGGCCACGCGTGCATCGCGAACCAATCGGCTGACGCACGATGAGGCGGTGGGATTCATCCGCACATGGCGTCGCTTTCTCACGCAGGAACTCTCATTGTCCGTCTTGGATGATGCACTCGCGCCGAAATCCCGGTTTCAAATTTCCTACTGGGATGCCGCGTTCCTCGCAGCAGCGCGCGCCGCTGGCTGCACAGAAGTCCTGTCGGAGGATCTAAACGAAGGGCAGGACTACTGTGGCGTCATCGTCGTGAATCCGTTCAAATAGCCGGGACCGCGAGGCGCGTTTTGGAAAAACCATTTGCCGTCCCAGTCGCCGCACCGGAACGTCCGCGCCTGAACGCCATGGACACAGATGCCGAAATTTTTACGCCACCTTTGCAGAAAGGCGCGCGCGTGGTCGTGGGCATGAGTGGGGGCGTGGATTCGAGTGTCGCGGCGTTTTTGCTGAAGGAGCAGGGCTACGAGGTGGTCGGCGTGACGATGAAGGTGTGGCCGCAGGACTGCATCTCGCGCGCGGAGGACAAGTGCTGCGGGCCGCAGGCGATCGCGGATGCGCGCAGCGTGGCGCACGCGCTCGGCATCCCGCACTACGTCGTGGACGAAGGGGAGAATTTCGAGCGCGCGGTGATTGATTATTTCACGGCGGAGTACCAGGCGGGACGCACGCCGAACCCGTGCGTGATGTGCAATGAGAAGGTGAAATTTGGCAACCTGTGGGGAAAGGCGAAGAGCATCGGCGCGGACTTCATCGCCACGGGGCACTACGCGATCATGGAGCGCGTGAGGAATTCCGACGGCTCCACGCGCGCCGTGCTGCGCAAGGGGCGCGATCCGCGCAAGGACCAGTCGTATTTTCTCTTCAGCCTGCGCCAGCCGCAGCTCCTGCGTGCGCTGCTGCCGCTCGGCGCGATGGAGAAGACGGAGATTCGCGCCATCGCGCGCAAGCTCGGGCTGAAGGTCGCGGAGAAGGAGGACAGCCAGGAGATTTGTTTCGTGCCGGGTAACGACTACAAGGCGTTCCTGAAATCGCACATGGGCGCGGGCGAATTTCATCCCGGCGGAATTTTCGATAAGAGCGGACGCCGCATCGCGGAGCACGAGGGCATCGAGATGTTCACGATCGGCCAGCGCAAGGGGCTGCCGGGCGGTTCACCGAAGCCGGTGTATGTGATTGATATAGACCCCGCGACGAGCAGCGTGATCGTGGGCGACGCGGAGGATCTCATCACGGAGGAATTCACGATGGACCACTGCACGTGGCACCGCCACGAAGAGGGGCACAGCGACGCCAGCGAGCCATTCGAGGTCACGGTGAAAATCCGCTACGCGCATCCCGGCGCGGCGGCGACGGTTTTTCCCGGCGAAAATGGCGAGGCCCGCGTGCGGCTGCACGTCCCCGCGCGCGCCGTCACACCCGGCCAGGCCGCTGTGTGCTATCGCGGCGATGAAGTCCTCGGCGGCGGCTGGATCACCCGGCAGAAAGTGGCCGAGCGCAAGCCGGTGCTCGCGGAGCCGGAGGGCGATCTCGAGACACTCACGGGACTCGGCGCCGGCTGCGGCGCGAAACGCTAGCGCATGGACGAGGAGATCTTTCTGCTCATCAGCAATTTCCCCGGAGCGGACACCGCGCGGAAGGCCGTGCGCCTGCTCGTGGAGGAACGGCTGATCGCGTGCGGGAATCTGACCACGGGAGTCGAATCCATCTACGAATGGAAGGGCGTGATCGAGAACACGCACGAAGTGACGGTGATCGCGAAGACCACCGCAGCGCGTGCGGATGAGGCGATGTCGCGGCTGCGCGCACTGCATCCCTACGAAGTGCCGGAGATCCTCCTGGTGCCCGTCACCACGGGCTGGCCCGATTATCTCGCATGGGTCGCGGCGCAATGCGCACCGGCGGCAAGCACGTAGCGCAAGCGTCCGCGTCTGCGCTACGCGGTGCCACGCGGAGTTTCGCAGCAGGGACAATCCTGTTCCGGCGATCTTCGCATGACCGCATGCCGGGACAGGAATGTCCCGGCTACGGACCCTGCACCGGCATGATTTTCCACATGATCTCGCCATCATCGAGCGTGAGCCACGCGTAGCTTGCGGGCGCGCCGCGGTTCGGGCGCGTGATGCAGCCGGGGTTCAGGAAACGCACGCCGGAGACGGTCTCGTCGCGCGGGACGTGCGTGTGGCCGTGCAGAAAAATGTCGCACGCGGGCGGCCTCTTGGTCGGGATGTGTTCGAGGTGGAAGCGGATGCCTCCGAGCGTGAAGTCCAAGGTGAGCGGCCATTCGGATTCCGAATCGCAATTGCCGCGGACGACGCGGACGGGCGCGATGCGTTCGAGCATGACGAGGATCACCGGCGAGCACACATCGCCGAGGTGCCAGATTTCATCCGCGCCGCGGATGGCTGCGCACACGCTCTCCGGCAGGCGGTCGTGCGTGTCGGCTACGACTGCAATTCGCATCGGCTACCGCGGCGGCGGGCCCTTCGGCAGTTCGCGCCGCGCCTTTTCCTGAACGTCGAAATTGTTTTTGATCACCTCGAACACGCGCGCGCCGGCGATTGGCTTGTCGGTGACGAGATCGAGATTTCCGTCGCGCCCGATCACGGCGATCAGGAAGTCGCCACGCATTCCGTAAGCCGCAGCGACCGCAGCGGGATTTGCCGCAAGGGCAAACGGGATGTTGCTCGGCACCGTGCCGCCATCGGACAGCGCGGCGATGAAGACCGCGCCGCGGCTCGCGCAGTCGTGATACACGTTTTTGAAACTGCCCAACTGCGAGCGCAGCGCCTTCGATTTTGCGCTCGTCGCGATGACGAGCACGACCGGCTGCCCGCGCAGGCTGGCGAGTGAATTTTTCCCTCCGGCCCCGCCAAATGTGAACGCAGGCGCAGGACGCACGACGCCGGAAGGCGCGGCAAAAACCGGCCCGGCGCAGAGCGTGAGCGCGGCGAGTGCGATGGAGAAAATGCGGCGCACGCGCATCGCTACACCTTCATGATGTCCGCTTCCTTCAGCGCGAAGGCATCGTCCACTTTCTTCACATAGTCGTCGGTGAGCTTCTGCACTTCCTTCTCGCTCGACTTGAGAACGTCCTCCGTGATGCCGCCTTCCTTCTGCCCTTTCTTGAGCTGGTCCATGCCCTCGCGGCGCGCGGAACGGATGCGCACGCGCGTCTCCTCGGCGATGGTCTTCACCGTCTTCACAAGGTCGCGGCGCCGCTCCTCGCTGAGCGCGGGAATCGGCAGGCGGATGATTTTTCCGTCCACGATCGGCTGGATGCCGAGCTTGGATTCCTTGATCGCCTTTTCGATGAGCTGCGTCGTGCTCGCATCAAAGGGACTGATGACCAACATGCGCGGCTCCGGCGTGGAAATGATCGCGAGCTGCTTGAGCTTCATCATCGAGCCGTAGGCCTCCACATCAATGTTATCCACGAGCGCGGGCGAAGCCTTGCCGGTGCGCACGGAGGCGAATTCATGCGCCATGTATTCGGCGGCCTTCTCCATGCCTTCCTCGGTGTTCATCATGATTTCATCGGGATCCATAAGCGGTGTGTGTTTTTGTTATTCGGGATAAACGAGCGTGCCGACATGCTCACCGAGCACGACCTGGCGCAGCGCGCCGGGGGCGAAAAAATTGAAGACCACGATGGGCATCCTGTTGTCCTGACAGAGGCTGAACGCGGTGGAATCCATGACGTTCAGCCGGCGCTGGAGCGCCTCGCCGTGAGTGATGCGATCGTATTTTTTCGCAGTCGGATCCTTCATCGGATCCGCGGTGTAGATGCCGTCCACTTTGGTTGCCTTCAGAATCACATCGGCACCGACTTCGTTCGCACGCAGCGCCGCGGCGGTGTCGGTGCTGAAGAACGGGTTCCCCGTGCCCGCAACGAAAATCACGATACGTCCCTGCTCAAGATGCCGCACCGCTTTTCTCCGGATGAACGACTCCGCGACCGCATCCATGCGGATGGCCGTCTGCACGCGTGTCTGCAAGCCGAGGCCTTCGAGCGTGCTCTGGAGCGCGAGGCCATTGATGACAGTCGCGAGCATTCCCATGTAGTCCGCCGTCGTGCGCTCCATGCCGCGATGGCTCGCGCTCAGGCCGCGCCAGATGTTGCCGCCGCCGATGACGATCCCGATTTCCACGCCGAGCGAATGTACGGACTGGATGTCTTCCGCCATCTGCTGCGCGATCTCGGGCGTGATCGTCTCGTGGCTGCCCGGAGCGCGCAACGCCTCGCCGCTGAGCTTCAGAAGAATCCTGCGGAATTTCGGCGTGGCGGGCTTGGAGGCGGACTTCGGCATCGGGACGCACAGGAAAGCGAAAGCGTTTCCGCATGGAAAGGGGAAAGCGGGGCGAGTTGAGAATTGATAGGCGTCCGATTTTTTTCCTCACAACTCTCACCCCTCAACTCTCAACTTTCTTCCCAGCATCAGGTGGAAATTTCCGAGCGGGAATTCATCGTCGAGCGCGAGCGCAAGCCATGCCTTCGGATCGCTCTCATCCGGCAGCACACCGGGTTTCCAGCGCGAGCCGACATTGGGATGCACGTGCCTGCTCACAAATTCATGCGCGGCCAGCCAGAGCGCGACGCGCGAATATTCCGCGCCGATCTTGTAGAGCGTGTGGATCTCCGCATCGAGCGCGGCCATCGCGGCGGGCAGAGCGTCCCATCGGATTTCGAGATGGTTGTCGCGCCACAGCACGGCGTCACTTTGATGCAGCGCGCCGAAGAGAATCTGCCCGCCGAGCGCGTCGTAATTCCGCACGCGCGAGCCGGTGATCGGGAAACGCAGGATGCGGTCGAGCACGATCGCCCAGCACACATTGCGCGCAAATGGGAAGCCCTCGCGCGCGAGCCGGTGCGCCTCGCCGAATGCGCGCACATCCACGCGCAGTTCCTCGATTGCATACATCCAGAACGGCGCACGCTGGCGGATCATGAACGGGTCGAACGGCAAATCGCCGAGCGCGTGCGACTGATCGTGGATGAGATCCCACAGGGCGCACGTCTGCTCGACGACGGTGCGGCTCACGAGCATGCACTCGAGCTCGGGGAAAAGCCGCAGCCCGACGGCTTCGGAGGCGCGCAGCGCAGTGGACTGCAAGCGCCGCGCCTCGCGGTCGCAGAAAATCCCGCCGAAGTGATTCGTCGGGCGGCCCGCGACGGCGACGGTCTCGGGAAAAAGCACCGCGCATTCGCTCGCGTAGCCGTCGGTGAAATCCACGAGGCTCAGCGGGACGAATTTTGAATTGGGGTACGGCCCGTGTTCCAGCGCGGCGAGCCAGTCCGGCCACGCCGTCCGCACAAGCAGCGCCTCGAAGCGCACGGCGGACGATGCATTCGGCGTATACATCGGGAACACGACGAGATGGATGATCCCGTCGCGCCGGTTTCGCTCAGGCCGGAACGCCGCGAGCGATGCCGCAAAATCCGGACGGCAAAATCCACCGCGCTGCCACGTCGCAAAATCCTCCACGAGCCGCGCGATGTATTCCGCCTCGTGCGGGAAATGCCGCGCGAGCAGACGGATTTCGCCGGTCGCCGCCTCGACGAGTTTCGCCGCGCTGCCGTGATTCGCGAGCCCCACGCCCGCATCCGGCTCCTGGATTGCGCGCAGCGTGTTGATGAATCCGCGCAGCCGCACCCACTCGGGCAACGATGCGAGATGCTGGTGATTTTCCGCGCGCAGTGCCGCGTCGTCTGCGCGGCGATACGCCGGAGCCGCGAGCCAGTGGACGATGTTCAGCCAGAGCTGCCGGTGATCATGTTCGCCGATGTGCTCGTCGCCGAAGATCAGCGAATCGGTGACGACGACGATGCGCCCGCTCCCGAATTCCGCGCAGCCGATCACGCACGCATCCGCTGGGTGGGCCTGCGCCGAAGCGCACCACGCTGCCCGCGCGCCGTCCTTCACCGTGCAGGATCCTGCGCGGAGAAAACACGCGCGCGCCGCGAGGTGGCCGAGCGGCGAGCCGGGCGCGGGCGCTGCGAAAATCCACTCGGGATTTCCCGGCACGCACGCGCTGCGGTCGAAGACGCGCGTGTTCTCGATGTGCAGCCCGACGGGCGCGAGCAGGGCATTCAGGTTGTCGCCGTATTTGTCGTGCTCGTATTCCGTCACCACGAGCAGGCCGCCGCCCGCGCGCACCCACGCGAGCACGGCAGAGATTTCCTCCGACGCAAGCGCGGGCGGGCCGGAGGATGTCGTACGCTCCCAGCGCGGATCGCACGGGTGCAGCAGCGCGAGCACATCCGCACCGGCGAGGAGCTTTTCCGTGAGTGGAAAGTCGCGGTTGCGGAGGACTTCAAAATCACGCCCCGCAAGAAGGTCCGCTGCACGCGAATATGAGGAGCTTTGCGGATCGTCGCTCCCAAATTCCGCAGCCCGCTCCGCGGAAAGCGACCAGCTCTCGCTGTGTAATTCATCAGCGAGAAAGCGGACGAACTTTCGCGGCGCGGGGTTCATCGTGTGCCTCCGGGCCAACGATACGCGACGCGTGCCGGTTGCGCAATCTTCGCGAGGCGTGCCCGTGAAAAGCGCGGGCGGATGCGCTGCTACTTCCTCGCCTCTTCGCTCTCGACGAATGCGTAGCAGAGCATGTGCAGAATGTTCATCTGCACGTCCTCGACGCGGCCGTAGTGCGTGTCGCCGACGGCGATGACCTGGTCCGCAAGCGCGGCGGCGCGTCCGCGTTTTCCGCCGACGAGTGCGATCGTCTTGAGGCCGCGCGGCTTCGCCCATTCGAGCGCCTTCACGACGTTCGGCGAATTGCCGCTCACGCTGATGACGAGCAGCACGTCGCCGGCCTCGCCGTAGTTGTGCAACTGGCGGAGGAATGAATCGTCGAACGAGTAGTCATTCCCGATGGCGGTGATCCACGCGACATTGTCCGTGAGCGACATCACGCGGAACGGCGTGCCGATCGCCTCGCTGGAATTTTTCCCAAGATCGGTGACGAAGTGCGAGGCGTTCGCCGCGCTGCCGCCATTGCCGCACACGTAGATGCGCCGTCCGGCGCGATGCGCCTCGCGCAAGGTCGCGATGAGCGGCACGAGTTCGACGGGGTTGATCGTGTCGAGCGCCTTTTTCTGCGAGGCGACGTAGTTGTTGAGCCAGTCGAGCATCCGCGACACTTCGGCGAAATATCCAGCGCTGTCCAGAATCCGATGCGGCAGACCGCCTACCGCCGCCGGCGGCTACAGCGAGGCGAGGCAGAGCGCGAGCGCACCGACGGGAACGGCGTCCTCGCCGAGCGCGGCGAGTTCGATGCGCGGGCCGGGCGCGAAGGCATCCATCACCCAGCGTGGGAGCGCGGCGGCGAGGCGCGCGCGGAGCGGTTCGCCGATGAGGCCGAGGCCGCCGCCGACCACGATCATCTCGGGATGCAGGAGCTGCACGGCGTGGCTGAGGGCAAAGGCAAGTTCGTCCATCGCACCGGTGAGGATGCGATCCGCGAGCGGGCAGCCTGCGGCGATCGCAGGCGCGAGGATGCGCGCGCCGGGCTCGGACTTCGCGGCAAGCTGCGCCAGCACGCTCTGCGGATCCTCTTTCACCGCATCGCGGACCGCGCGATCCACGGCCCAGCCCGAGCAGCGGTCCTCGACGATGGTGCCATCGCGTTCGAGTCGGATGTGGCCGATCTCGATCTCGCCGGGCACCGCGCCGTGGTAGATGTGCCCGTCCACGACGAGGCCGCCGCCGACGCCGCTGCCGCTGTTCACCCAGAGGACGGGATTCGCGTCGCGGCCCGCGCCGTGCGTGGCCTCGCCGAGGGCGGCGACGTTGGCGTCATTCTCCACGAAGACCGGGAGTGATGTGCCCTCGCGCAGCCAGTCGCCGAGCGGAAAATTATTCCAGCCCGCGATGTGGTGCGAGCACTTGATGCGGCCGGTCTTCCAATCCACCGGGCCGCCGTAGCCGACGCCGATCGCGCCCGGGCTCCACTTTGCGATCAGATCCGGAAGCGCGCCGATGATCTGCGCGCGGATGCCTTCGCCGCCCCCAGCGCGATCCACGGCGAAGCGCGCGCGCGCGACGATTGCGCCGTCTGCGGTGCCAGCGCAGACTTGGAGTTTGGTGCCGCCGATTTCGATCGCGAGAAAGTGCATGGGCACGGTCTGCCTCGCCGCGCATTTTCACGCGAGTGTTCCGATGCGGCGGCGGCGGAGTCAGTCGGCGAGGACGGGGCCGGAGCCTTCGTCGCGAATTTGTGTTTTGTCTTTGTCGCTCATTGGGTGGTTTGGGCGTTTGGAAATCAGCCGCATCCTTCGCTGTTGCCGCAGTCCTGACAGGTGCCACAGACACCGGTGCGGATAACTCTCCCGCTGCCGCAGTACGAGCAGGTGATGCCCATGTAAGCGTTGCCGAGCGCAACGGTCAGCCGCGTGGCGCTGATGGCGTCAACGCTCACGGCACCCGGACGGACATCGCTGCCGCCGTTGTCGTTGCCGGACACGGACAGCGGTGCGCCGATCCGTTTGGGCTGATGGTGAGCTTGGGCGTCATGGCAGTTTCACGGCTATGAGCAGCCCTGGCTGGTGCCGCACTCGGTGCAGCAGCCGCACGCGCCGGCGCGGATGACTTTGCTGCTGCCGCAGTTCGAGCAGGTGATGTCCATGAACATGTTGCCCAAGGCGGCATTCAGGCGCTCGGCGTGCGTGTTGCCGCGCTCCTTGATTTGCGGATGTCCGTCGTTGCCGCCGGGGTGCGTGATGATTTCAATGACGCCCGTCTCCCCGGTGCGCTCGAGCTCGGGCACGGGGCGGTTGATGGATTCCTTCTCGATGGCGGCGAGTTCCTTGAGCGGGAGTTCGGCCTGCGCCTTGTTCGGCGAGATGGCCTCCTTGTAGCCCTTGATGAACTGGCAGCCGAGCCAGCGGAACACGTAGTCCGTGATGCTGCTCGCGTTGCGGATGTCTGGGTTCTTCGTGAAGCCGCTCGGCTCGAAGCGCGAATACGCAAATTTGCTGACCATGCTCTGGAGCGGCACGCCATATTGCAGCGCCATCGAGGTGAGCGCGCCGACGGTGTCCATGAGTCCGCCGATCGTGCTGCCTTCCTTTTGCATCTGGATGAACAGCTCGCCGGGCTGGCCGTCCTCAAACATGCCGACGGTGATGTAGCCCTCGTGGCCGGCGATGTCGAACTTGTGCGTGAGGGACACGCGCGTGTCGGTCATGCGGCGGCGCACCGGCTGGTCGGCCTGCTTGCGAAGTTCGGTGATTTCCTTTTCGAGATCCACGACGCGGCCTTCGAGCTGCGCCTTATCGCTGAGCACTGCTTCGACATCGGCGAGCCCGTCCACAACGGCGGCTGCACCGTTGCTGCCGTGCTTTTTCTTGTCGGCGGAAAGCGGCGCGCTGCGCTTCGAGCTGTCGCGGTAGATCGCGATGGCCTTCAGCCCGAGCTGCCAGCCTTCGATGTAGGTGTTCATGATGTCCTCGACGGTCGCGGTCGAGGGCAGATTCACGGTCTTCGAGATCGCGCCGCTGAGGAACGGCTGCGCGGCGGCCATCATGCGGATGTGACCACGGTAGTGCAGCGAGCGCGTGCCCTGATGCGGCTTGAATGCGCAGTCGAACACGGTGAGGTGCTCCTCGCGGAGGCCGGACTTCACGACCTGGCCGCTGTCCTCGTCCTGCACGTCCTCGATGGTGTCGTATTTTTCAATGTGCGCGACCATGTGCTCGATTTCCTCGGCAGCGTAGCCGAGGCCGCGCAGCGCGGGCTTCACGGTCTGGTTCACGATCTTCAACATGCCGCCGCCCGCGAGCAGCTTGTATTTCACGAGCGCGATGTCGGGCTCGATGCCGGTCGTGTCGCAGTCCATGAGGAATCCGATCGTGCCGGTCGGCGCGAGGACGGTGACCTGCGCATTGCGGTAGCCGTGTTTTTTCCCGAGGGAAAGTGCGGTATCCCATGTGCGGCGCGCCTCGTTTTTCAACTCGGCGAAACGCTCGCTCACGCCGATCTGCTCGACGCTCTCGCGGTGGAGCTTCATCACTTCGAGCATGGGCTTCACGTTGTCCTTTGCGACGGGATTCGGCACGCCGCTGCAGCGCGCGTCCTTGTAGCCGGGGAACGGCCCCATCGCCTGCGACATGCGGGCACTCTGCTCGTAGGCGTGACCGGTCATGATCGCCGTGATTGCACCCGCAAGCGCGCGGCCCTCGTCGCTGTCGTAGCCGAGGCCGTAGCTCATGATGAGCGAGCCGAGGTTTGCGTAGCCGAGGCCGAGCGTGCGGTAGATGTGCGAGTTCTCGGCGATTTCCTTGATGGGGTAGCTCGCGTTGTCCACGACGATTTCCTGCGCGGTGATGAAGATGCGCACGGCGGCCTTGAAGCGCTCCACGTCGAATGCGCCGTCGGCCTTCTTGAACTTCATGAGGTTCAGCGAGGCGAGATTGCACGCTGTGTTGTCGAGAAAGAGATACTCGGAGCACGGGTTCGTGCTGTTCTGCCGCGCGGTGCCCTTGCAGGTGTGCCACTTGTCAATCGTGGTGTCGAACTGCATGCCCGGATCGCCGCAGACGTGCGTGCCCTCGGCGATTTTGCGGAGCAAAGTGCGCGCATCCTTTTTCTCGCACGGCTTGCCGTCGGTCACGCGCTTCGTCCACCACTCGCGGCCTGCGATGGCGGCATCCATGAAGTCGTCGCTCACGCGCACCGAGAGGTTCTCGTTCTGGAACATCACCGAGCCGTACGCGTCGCCGTTGAACGATCCATCGTAGCCCATCTCGATTAGCGCCCACGCTTTCTTCTCCTCCTTGGTCTTGGCCTCGATGAATTCCTCGATGTCCGGGTGCCAGTCCTTGAGCGTGTTCATCTTCGCCGCGCGGCGCGTCTTGCCGCCGGATTTCACGACGTTCGCGACCTGGTCGTACACTTTCAGGAACGAAAGCGGCCCGCTCGGGCGTCCACCGCCGCTGAGCTTCTCCTTCGTGCTGCGCAGCGAAGAAAGATCGGTCCCGGTGCCGCTGCCAAATTTGAACAGCATCGCCTCCGAATGCGCGAGGTGCATGATAGACTCCATCGTGTCCTCGACGCTCTGGATGAAGCACGCGCTGCACTGCGGGTATTCGTATTGCGTCGCGGCGCGCTGCGCGATCTTGGTCTCGCGGTTGATGAAATAATTCCCCTCCCCGCGCCCGGCGCCGGTGCCATACTGCTGGTAGAGTCCGCAGTTGAACCACACCGGCGAATTGAACGCGCCAAACTGGTTCACGCACAGCCAGGTGAGTTCGTTGTAGAAGGTGTCCGCCGAATCCTTGTCCGCGAAGTAGCCGTCCTTCATCCCCCAGTCCGCGATCGTGCGCGTGACGCGGTGGATGAGCTGTTTCACCGAACGTTCGCGGCCGCCCTTGTAAGGATCGGTGCCCTTTGCGACATCGCCGTAGAAGTACTTCGACACCGCGATTTTCGTCGCGAGCGGCGACCACGAGGCGGGCACCTCGATGTTCTCCTGTTTGAAGATCGCCTTGCCCGAATCATCGGCGATTTCAGCGGTGCGTTGTTCCCACGCGATTTCATCAAACGGCGCGACGTCCGGATTGCTGAAAACGCGTTCGAATTGGAGACCCTTGTGGGTCAGACGGATTGCCTTGCCGCGCGAAGACGGAATGGCTGCGGTGGCGGCTTTGGAGCGGCGGGAGGACATGAGCTTGGAGCTGGTGGTCGGCATTGTGAGTAACTTGGTGAAAAGTGTGTGCCCAACGGCCCAAGAAGCGGTGAATGAACGGGGGTAACCCTGTGAACAACCACACTATCTTGGGCGTGGAGGGAGATGAAACCACAACCCGTGGTGGCACCCAAGAAAAAACTAACGCATCCCGAAGAAAAAATTCTGGCGGTGAATTTTTGCTTGCCACAAGCCCGATCAGCCGCTCCCCAAGCAAAAAAAACGCTCGCGGGACACCCCCGCCGTGGAACCCGCATAGATCGCCACTTTTGCGAGCCACACGGCCCCGAAAGCAGCATCCGCAGTGAGTGGAACGTTCGCATGGCGATCCGGTAAATTTTCCGTGCCAAAGCAATCGCCCGGCATGCGTGAAAATCAAACCGGGGAACAGGCGGCGGCGGCAGAAAACCGAATGACGAATGACGGATGACGAACAGGCACCCCATCATCCGTCATTCAGACCTTCCACCGCTTGTGCATCCATATCCACTGCTCGGGATGCCGGAGCAGCGCGCGTTCGAGCGCAGCGTTGAATGCACGCGCAGTCAGCCGGATCGCCTCGCTCGTATTCTCGTGCTCGACGACCGGCACGGGGTCCTCGAAACGCAACACATGCGTGCCGTCGGGCTCGCGCCAGCTCGTCGCGGGAATCACCGGCGCGCCCGTATCCATCGCGATGATCGGCAGGCTGCGGAATGTCCGGGCCGGCTGCCCGAGAAAATCCGCGACCACGCCCTCCCGCGCCGTCGCGTGCTGGTCGTAGATGAAGACCACGATCCGCTGCTGCGCGAGCAGATCGAGGATGGTGTCGAGCGAACCGCGCTTCGCGATGGTGCCGAACCCGGCGCGACGGAATCGCCACGTCACATACACATTCAGCGGCGCGGGCTTCAGCGGGCGGCGGACGAAATGGAACAGCCCCTTGAACTGCGCGAACTGCCCGATGCCCGCGACGGTCGCGACCTCCCAATTTCCGAAGTGCCCCGTGAGCAGCAGCACCCCCTTCCCCTGCGCGTAGGCCCGCTCGATGGCCTCGACATTTTCGATGCGGATCATCGCCTTCTTCTTTTTCGCCGACATCCACGGCAGCCGGAAAAATTCACCCATGAACCGCGCAAAATGCGCGTAGTAGGCCTGCGCGAGCCTCAGCAAATTGTCCTCCGAAAGCACGTCGCCGAACACGCGCCGAAGGTTCGCCATCACGGTGCCGCGCTTGATGGGCAGCAGGTGGTAAAAAAGTTTACCAAACCACGGCACCTCAATGCGCTTTGTCTCGGCGACAGCAACCGCCGACGCACTCGAATCCGTGTGCGTGATCGAGAGCCGGATTTCGCCAATGAATGCGCGATCCATCGCCGTGCGCGCCGCCGCACTCGGCTCGATGGACGGCGCACCGTAGCCGTCCTTGCGCACGGAAAAATCATACGGCTCGATCACCCCGAGCGCCGTCTCGCGCGGGAACAGTTTACAGCACGCCTCCTTCGCCGCGAAACGCGCGGCCAAGCTCGCAGCACGACCGGGACCTTCGCCCGCATCAGCGATTTCCTGCCCGCTGAAAAATCTCCGCAAATCCTCCGGCGCAGTGTCGCGCAACAGCTTTTCGATGCGCGCAATCTCGACCGTATCAATCCCGCACCGCGTCGAGGGCGGCGGGTTCGCGGCCAATGCCGGTGAGTTCGTATCGGTGCCAGCGTTCATCTTGAAATTGCAGGGACTCGGGAAAACGCGTTGCGTTTGGCGAGCGGCGGGCGTGCAACGGAAGTTGAGCACCAAAGGTGCGGGACATGCCAGCCCAAGGCAACGCCCTGGGTTTGTCCGACCAAAATGAAAAGCCCTGAAGGGGCGCGACACGATGGAGCCGCCCTTTCAGGGCTTTGATTTTTTTTTAGACGATCACCCAGGGCGTTGCCCTGGGCTGGCATGTCGCCGGGCCTTTGGCCCTCGATGCGTGACGAACTTATCACACAAAACTTTGTCACGCCTTCACCGCGCGGACGATGAGCGCCACATTCATCCCGCCGAATCCGCGGCAGATCACGAGCGCGATGTCGCTGCGTGGCTTCTGCGGATCGCGCGAGACGGGCAGTGTGGAAAATTCCGCGTCCACTGCATCCAGCGTCGCGATGCCGGGCACGATGCCCTGCCGCAGCGCCTCCAGCGCGAGCACGAGATCCAAAATTCCCGACGCCGCGAACAGGTGCCCGACGCACCACTTGAATGCCGTGACCGGCGGCGGATTGCCGCCGAATGCACGCAGGATTCCCTTCGCCTCCGAGGCATCGGACGCACGCGTGCCGTTGCCGTGTGCGACGATCATCCCGACATCCGCAGCGGTGATTTTTGCATCCGCGAGCGCGAGTGCAATCGCGCGCGCCGGGCCGTCACCGTCGGGGCGCAAGTCCACGACGCCGGTCGCCTCTGTCACGCAGCCGTGGCCGAGAAATTCGCCGAGCATCACCGCGCCGCGCGCCTGCGCATCGTCGGATTTTTCCAGCATCACCGCCGCGCCACCTTCGCCGAAAATCGTCCCCGTGCGCTCACGATCGAAAGGTCGCAGCACGTCCGTGGAGAGCAGCCCGAGCTTGTGGTAGCCGAGCACGGCTTCCGGCTCGATCAGCGTGTCGTGCCCGACGGCGGCGATGCGATCCGCCTCGTCCGTTCGCAGCGACTCGGCGGCTTCTGCGACGGCCAGCACGCCGCCCGCACACTGGTTGGTGATGCACGCATTCGTGCCCTTGAACATGTGCCGGATGCCGACATGGCAGAGCACGTTGTTCGGAAGATTTTTCAGCAGCCACATCGGGTTCACCGCCGAGCCAAGTGCCGCGCCGAATTTCCGCATGTCACCGCCCGACTCGGTCATCAGCGGGAGGTATTCGTAGTTGCTGCTGTATGCGCCGCCGCCCGAGCCGACCACGAGGCCGCTGCGGTCGTTGAAGAGCGACACCGCCGCGGCGTCGAGCGTCTCGCGGTGAGTTGGTATGCCGGAGGATTTGATCGCCTCGCTGCCCGCGTAGATGCCGAAAAGATCAGTGCGCGAAATGCTCTTATGCAGCTTGCGATCCTCGACGAGCTCCTGGTTCTTCACGCCGTTCACGCCCGCGGCGATTTTCACAGGCCAGCGCTCGGCGTCCCACAGCGTGATCGGCGTCACCGCAGACTGACCGCCAATCACAGCGGCCCAGATTTTCTCCACAGTCATGCCCGCGCCGCAGACTGCGCCCGAGCCGGTGATGGCGATGCGAGGTGAAGTGCTCATCGCCCTTCCTCCACAAGGTCGGGATGCCGGAATGTGAGCGAGCTGTTCGAGCCGCCGAAGCCGAGCGAGTTCGAGAGCGCGGCGCGGATGCGCATCGGGCGCGACTGGCCGGTGACGAGGTTCACGTTGCTGCACTGCGGATCGGGCGTCGTGTAGTTTGCATTAACCGGCGCGATACCGTCGCGGATCGCGAGCGCGCACACCGCGGCCTCGACTGCGCCGGCGGCGGCGATGAGGTGGCCCATGCAGCTCTTCGTCGAGCTCACGGCGACATTCGGAAGGTGATCGCCCATCACCGCGCCGAGCGCGACGCACTCGCTCCGGTCGTTCATCATCGTCGAGGTGCCGTGCGCGTTCACATAGTCAATATCCTCCGGCTTCAGCCTCGCATCGGCGAGCGACTGCCGGATCGCCTGGATCGGCCCATCGCCATCCGGCGGCGTGTCGGTGATGCGGTAGCAGCTCAGCGAATTTCCGTCGCCCGCAAGCTCGGCATAGATTTTCGCGCCGCGCGCGCGTGCGGCGTCCCATTTTTCCAACACGAGAAAAGCCGCGCCTTCGCCGAGCACGAAGCCATTGCGC
>Ga0208719_1000083_pt1 | contig 26378 bp, 22 predicted proteins | sample LakMenEpi30Jul09_FD_150747 | JGI IMG/M metagenome (GOLD analysis project Ga0208719, IMG submission 150747) | Freshwater microbial communities from Lake Mendota, WI - 30JUL2009 deep hole epilimnion (SPAdes) | ecosystem: Environmental > Aquatic > Freshwater > Lake > Epilimnion/Euphotic zone ... | reverse complement strand
CGCCAACGGCGGCGTACCGCCAAAACTGCCTTCCGGCGAGCGGCGCGACCGCGAGCGCGACGAGGAGCACCCAGTGGCGGGTCAGGATAGCGAACCCGAACAGCGCCCCTGCGGCCACCCACCGGTGTTTGGCGGCCAACCCGAGGCCGAACAGCATAATCCCGACAGCGGCGACGTCTTGAGGGTGGTAGTACTCGGTCCAGCACGACACGGTCGTTGGCAGCACCAGCGACACGGCGGCGAGCCCCCACGCCCGCGCCGCACTCATCTGCGGGTGCAGCGCCCGGGCGGCGTAGCGGACCCCGCCGACGAGGAGCGGTACCGCTATCAGCCCGGCTAGTGTCCACGACAGGTCGTCGGTGAACACGGTGCGGGCCACCACGAATGGGACGACGGTGAGCGCCAGCCACCCCGACAGGGATGTGCCGTCCACCCCTTCGGGGTATACGCCCCCGACACCTGACGACAGGAGGTTCTGGGCGGGTTCGAGCATGTGGTAGAAGTCGCCGATGGTGGCCCGGGTGGCGTAGATGATCGACATGACGGCAGCGAACATGACTGTGAGCGGACCGGCGTACACGGCGAGCCAGCGTCCGGCCGCCCCCTCTGCGGGTGGTTCATGTGTGGCGATGTCAGCGGGACGTTCAGCGGTTCGCTGCATCAATCAACTCTTTCAGCGTCCCAGCGGAGATCTCCCCGACGTGTTCGGCGACGACACGGCCCTGTGCGTCCACCGCAGCGAAGTACGGTGTCGGTGGCTTCCCGTACGCCTCGTACACGACCCCCAGATCGGAATCCACGAGCGTCGGGTAGTTCCAGCCTGAAGACCGCAGCCACAACCCCGGCGGCCAGTTCCCGCGCGTGTAGTCGTCCTGCACCAGAATCGCTTCGATTCGGGCCGCCGCATCAATCTCACCATCAGCGATCCAGCCCGGCAGGTCCCGCACAAGCTCCTGCGACGCCGGATGCCAGTGCGGCATCAGCACCACCACTTTCCCTGCCCCGTCAGGGCCAACAGTGAGCGGGGTGCCCTGCCACGCCTGCCCGCTCGCCGCAGGGATCGTGGCCCCCACGTGGGTGCCGGTGACGTCCCACAACGGGAGCGGGTCACCGGTAATCGTCACCGGGGCGGTTGTCACGTCAGCGAGACCGTCGATCACCGGAGGGGTGTCAACGAGCGTCACCGGGGCGTTAAACCGGGGGGTGAACCCGACGAACAGCAGGCACGCGGCGGCACTGGCGCCCAGCCACGCCCACCGGGGACTCGACGACACACCTTTGGGAGGGGAGGACGGGGCGTCGTCGCTCGCCTCAACCGAGATGATCGGCCACCACGCCAGCAGCAGCGCCGCCAACGACAACGAGATGCCGATACCAGCGAAAATCGCGAAGTCGGCTTCCCCGGCCCGCAGCAGCGTCGGTACCGCCCACGCCCCCAAAGACAACCCGGCGCCACCAACCACCGTCAACCAGCGGCGCGCCCCGCCAACCCCCAGTAGGAAAATTGGGAGCGGCGCCCAATAGTACAGGTACGGCGCGGACTCGAACAGGAGCCGCAACGCGATCACTGACGCCGCCAACGGCAAAAACAGGTGGGTGCCGCGCCACCCTTTCACCCACACCACACCGGCCATCACCAGCGTCGCCGCCAACGGCAGGAACCGCACCAGCGTCGCCACCAAGTCGGCGTTCTCCTCGGTGCTTTTCAGCAGCCTCCCCATGATCGTCTCGTACGACCCAACCGTCAGCGACGCCGACAACGCCGTCCACAACCCTTCGTTACCCGTCACCACGAACGGCAGCAGCCCACCCGCCGTCACCAGCGCCCCAGCGGCACCGAAACGGACCAGATTCCGCCACCCACCCATCAACGGCACAATCGCCAACGCGATCAGCAGCGCCCACTGGCGGGTCAGCACCGCGAACCCGAACAGCACCCCAGCCCAACCCCAATGGTGTTTCGCTGCCAAACCAAACGCGAAAAACACCAAACCGACCGCTGCTAAATCCTGCGGATGATAATACTCGAACCAGCACGCCAACGTCGTCGGCAACAACAGCGACAACGCCGCCAACCCCCACGCTCGTGCCACACTCATCTCCGGGTACAAGACCCGTGACGCATACCTCACCCCGCCGACGAGCAGCGGCCACGACGCCAACGAACCAGCAACAATCCACGCCACATCCGTCGCCAGAAACAGACGGGCAACCGAAAATGGCACCCCCACTAGAACCAGCCACACCGTCATCGACGTCGCGCCAGTCTCCACCGGGAACACCCGACCCCAGTCGCCGCCCATAAACCGGTCAACCGCCTGCACCATCTGCGACGCGTCACCACCCGTGACCCATACCCCCGTTACGACAGCCACAGCAGCGGTCAACACTATCGTTAGTGGTCCAGCGAAACGCGCCAAAAATTTCATGGGAGATTTTCCTGTGGTGGATCAGTGAGGTCACCCAAGTATAACAGGAAAGCAAAAATGGCGAAAGGTCCGGGAGATAAACCCCGGACCTTTCGCCATGAAACTAGTTTTAATTAACTTTAAACAATGCTTGGGCGTGGGAGAACCCAACTGGTGGCACCGCCGTCGTAGTTGGAACGATCGGAGGAACCTGAGATCTGCCATGAACTGAGATCCTGATTGAATGCCGTTGCGTCTTGGAACATGTTCTTGATGGAGGTCACGCCCGAGACGTCCCATGAGGAGATGTCCCCGTTGAAGGTTGAGCCAAGGAACATGGCTTCAAGTGAGGTTCCCTGACCGAAACTCCATCCAGCCAGCGAACCGTTGTAAGGGGAGTGCGCAAACATCATTTCAAACGTCTCCACGTTGCTGATGTTCCATGTGGATAGGTCTGACTGGAATGCGACGGTGAAAGTGAACATCCCGAGCATGTTGGTGACGTTGGATACGTCCCAGCCGGAGATGTCCTGATTGAAGGCATCTGCGTTCTCAAACATCTGCTGCATGTTGGTGACGTTGGATACGTCCCAGCCGGAGATGTCCTGATTGAAGGCTTCGGCCCCAAGGAACATGGACGCCATGTTTGTCGCAGAGCTGGTATCCCACCCGGAGATGTCCTCGTTGAATTCACCCTCGAATGCGAACATCCACGAGAAGTCTTCAATCTGGCTGGTGTCCCACTGGGAGATGTCTTCCCCGAGGTACTCGTAAAGACGCTTGTAGTTGTTCTCGGCGCTAGCCGTCTGCGCGTTCAGTAGACACTGAGGCCAGTCGGCAGCGCCGGGGTTGCACGGGTTGGCTTTGACCGCCGTTGAGAAAGCGCCTTCAAGGTTGTCAACAACACCGGGCAGGTTACGGCTCACACGGGCGAGGTTCGGGGCCTTCGTGAACGAGTACCCGAGGCTGGTGATGCCGATGTTCCCAAATTGTGGAACGGCGACCAGTTCGGGAAGGTCGTAGTTGTTGGCGTTGTCGTACCCGCCGAACTCGGCGAGCGTGCCAGTGATCACGATCCGGTAGTACCCGTTCGTGGCGTACGTGTGACGCACAACCTGACTACCGGCGGTGGTCTCAGCAGCCGTGCCGTCACCCCAGTCAATCGTCACGTTGCCAGCGCCAAGCGGAAGGTCCACGTTGCGGTCACCCTTCGCCGTGTTCACCCACAACACCAGCGCAGACGCGCTCGGCATGCTGATCGACTGGCGACCAGCTTCCCGCCACAAGAACGCCGCCATCTGACCGCGAGTCACACGACCCGCCGGGTTGTACGGGTTGTTGTTCGTGATGTTGTTCGCCTTCAACCAGCACGCACCCTGACGCGCCCACGAAGGAATCGAAGCAGCGTCAGTCAGACCGCACGAGGACGGGGCAGTCGGCTTACCTGCCGCCCGCCACAAGAACGCCGCCATCTCACCGCGAGTCACCGGATCATTCGGCCGATACGGGTCAATCGTTGTGATCCCCTGCACCCGCAACCAGTCCGCACCCTGACGCGCCCACGACGGAATCTGCGCCTCATCAGCAAACACATGGTTCGCAACCACAGGCGACCCCGCCTTACGCCACAGGAACGCCGCCATCTGACCGCGAGTCACCTGACCATCAGGGCCATAAAACTCAGGGGCAGTACCCGACGTGATACCCCGCTCCTTCAACCAACACGAAGCCACCGAGAAATAACTATCCCAGCCGGTATCCACGAATCCGCAGAACGGATCCTGCGCCGGGGGGGCTGCCATAACTTCTACCGCAGGTGAGGAGTCCTGCGTTTGGGTTTCTGCTGTTGCAAGTGGCATACCAACAATACTGATGGTGGCGACCACAAGCAAACCGACGAACGTCTTCTTCATGGTTACTCCTAGGTGTTTGGGCGTGGGACAAAAAGTGTCCTATAACAGTCTATGCCAAGAACAGTATACTCGACAACTCAAAAAACTGGAGATTTGAAAAACATTTCTCGCTTAGAGCGCAAAAGCAATATGCTCTCAAGGAGGCCCACCTTGGGGGCGGTCCTACGGTTTTCCGTTACCTGCGCAGCAAAATTTTTCCTTTGACAGAAAATCTGAGCTGTCGAGAATAAGCTTAGATTCAAGGGCTTGGGGGCATTTGGAAGTTGGAGCCATCCCAGTACATTCCAATCTGGGCCCGATTGTGTCCTTCTTTTCCGTCCCAAGTAGGAATCCAGTTTCCTCCGTGAGCATCCTTCAGGAACTCAACCCCTCCCCCGACGGCGACCCACACCACTATTCCATTTTCATCCACCTGAGCAAAAAGTTGATCCTGCCCATACCCTTCGGGCAGTGGGCCATTGTCGACAGGAAGTTGATTTTCGTCGCTTTCTTCCTCTTTTGTGTTTTCTGACTGGTCTTCGGATGGAATTTCGGGGAGCGCTGAATCGTCAGGTCTCTCTCCATCACTATCCTCCTCAGAGAGGGCCCAGTCAAGCTGCACTTTAGTCAGGAGGTTTGTATTGGCAACTAGGATGATGCTTTCACCCGAAGACAGGACGAGGGTGTCCTGATAGGTTGCCGAAGAGAGCTTTTCACTAACAACACTTGAACGCTCGGCGTCGTTTGGGTTTTTAATTATGTAAGTTTTTCCTTCCAGCGTCGAAATAAAAAGCCCTTCTTCATTGCTTGTAATCGAGTTGGGGTGCTCGTCGAAAAGTTGATAGCGTTCCGTCAAAAAAATTTGATCCTGAACGTTGACAGTTATGATTTCCCCAGTGGATGTACCGACGTGAAGGAACCCATCAAAAATTTCAGAAGTTGTAGGGATCTGCTGGTCTTGGAGGGCGAGGTCTGCAATTTGACCGAACGATTCTCCCTGCAAGTTAAAAGAGTACACTTTACCTAAATTCGTAATAAGAAAAAACTTTTCGCCTGACTGTTCTAAAAAGAGTGACTCTTCTGTTTTTTCTTCGGTTGTTTTTTCGCGTTCTGAAGAAAAAACAGAAATTTCTTGAAATGCGCTAGGTGAGTCCATTTGTGCTAATTTTACGGTACCATCTTTAGCGAGTAGGACAACAGTATCGGACGCTTCCTCTTTCAAAGTGGAGGGGGGGGATCCCTTTACGTCGTGATTCCCCTCAGTTTCCTCGGATGGCGGATCTGGGTCAACGATAATCATACTGGCCAGATCGGAAAAGGTTGTTTCAATTTCTTTTTCAACTGCCATCTCGTCCGTGTTGAAAAGGGCGATACTTCCATCCCCCCGAAGCATGTAAAGAATATTAGATTTCACAAACCCTTGTGACATGGCGATACTGGCAGCAGAAAGCTGAACTTCTGTCACATTTTGAGACAAGGCAGGGCGAAGAAGCGGAATGCCAACGGCAGTTGTGACTATTGTTGCCACGACAAACATAAATAGATATTTCGTTCCGGAAATTCTAGTTCTGTTTTTTGTGTTCATAGTAGATTCCCCACCCATGGATCTATCTTACCTTTAATTCTATACTACTTTTTGAGTCCAGATGATAAAGATTCCTTTTGTTCCACTTCCGCCGTTCGCGTTACAGGCACCTCCACCACCAGATCCGACCGCCGCTGAGAAACCCGACACCCCCAAGAAGTTCGGAAGGGTGGCGGCGTTACCTCCAGTTGCTCCACATCCGCTAACGGCCCTACCTGCACCATCCCCGCCAATTTTTGTCCCATTACAGGTCGCCCCGACACTCTGGGAGTTGTTTCCTACGCTCGCACCACCGCCTCCACCGCCGACAAAAATTGAGTAAGAGGAGAGGGTTGTGTAGCAAGCGCCACCGGCGCCGCCTGTGTTGTTGCCATTTCCGGCACCGCCCGCAGCGCCACCGCCTCCGCCGCCGCCGCCAACACGGTTTGTTGTGGTGGCGCTAAACACGCCTTGGCCGCCAGCATAACCGCCGCCGTTCGCAACGGCGCCGGGGGCGCCGTATAGGGCGCTGCCGCCAGCTCGGGTTGCCGTGCCGTCTGATCTACCTCCACTACCATTCGATCCACTAACGCCAGCACCAGTGCCTGCGCCACCGGGGCCGCCGAGAGCGGTTCGCCCACCGGGACATGTCGAACAGATATTTGTACTACCGCCCGAGCCACCATTGGCTGTAGTTGTGGCCCCCGACCCAGCGGCACCAATGGTGATTGTGTATCCAATAGCGCTTGGAATGCTCTGGCTCAGCCAAACGCCGATACCACCGGCCGCGCCGCCACCACCAGCGATAATAGTGCTACCGGTCCGCCCACCGCCACCGCCACCGCCTACTAGAGCGTAGTTAATAGTAGCACCATTGATTCCGGTATACAGAGTTCCAGTTGTCGTCATGGCCGTTACCGTGTAGTCGATTCCGCCTGTAGTCACTGTTGTTGTTGTGCAATCTCCAGTCCAACAAACGGCGACATCGGGTGTCGTTGCCGTTCCCGTGTACGGGGTCGAGCATCCGGCGATATTACACCACTGGATACCCAAGTAATAGGTGGTGGATGTCGTAAAGTTGGACATCAACATGGTGTCAACACCGCCAACGTAGTACAAGCCGCCTGAGTCTCCACTCAAAAAAACGTTTCCTTTTGGGTTCGGGCTGGTTGACGCCGCATATGAAGATGCACCAAATTGAATGGCGCACCCATTATTAGCAAAAGTAGTTAGATCCCAGCTTAACGCCCTAGAGTATTCGTACGTCGCCGGATCGTCGGGCTCACTCTCCCCGTTACCTCCATATATTGTGATAGATGGCGGGGGGGAAGGCTTTCCGCAAGGGGTGCCGGACGGGGTACCTGTGGCAGCGACAGTGTTCACGGAATTCAGCAACCTAATTCTCACACTATAGCTTGTTCCGTTCACGAGCGCCGCGTTGTTGCTGGACTGGGTTGTGATTGTCACGGGAGAAACCGAGGAAGCGCCGTTGCGCCAAGTCGCCCCACCGTCGGTAGAGTACTGAAGGGTGGTAATCGGCTGCGCCTTTGTGGAAGCACCAGTAAAACTAACCTTCATGCTGGCGTTATTCAACGTTATCCCGTCGGCGAGCCCGCCGCCAGATTCAACGATAGCGGCAGCATTTCTTGACACCCCATTGATCGTTTCAATAAAAACTCCACCAATACCGTATTCTCCGTAGGGCAAGTTTTTCATAACTTGCCCCACCCCTGATCCGCCAATTGTGACATTGAGAGAATCAACTGTATTTGAAATCAGGTCAAGGACTGCGAAATCGGTTCGAGAAGTTGAAGAAACTGTACTAAAGGAGCCAGCCACAGCAATTTTATTGGAGCCATCCTTGTAATGATAGGTGAGGTCATATACCGCCCCGTTTGCGTTCGGGTTCCAACCCGAGTCAGTTCCGCTTGTATTAACGGATGCAAGCCGGTTCCTGTTCTGGGCACCATTGTTAATTTGAGTGAACTCTCCACCAATGTAATAAGGTAAGTTTGAATTAGGGGGTGTTTCAATAGTGTAAATGGATCCATTTGAACGGACTTGAAACCCCGTGTCAAGAGATCCGTCAGAGTACTTAAATCGCACAGCATATTGGTACAGGTTGCTTCCGTTAACGGAAGCAAAACTTCCCACCGCGGTTACATTTCCCGTTGTGGGGCTAATCACTAAATCAAAAACACTGCCAGAACCCCACGCAACCGTATTGAATGTAGACACCAGCGACCCGTCGCTCGACAGTAGAGCAAGCCTTGCCTTCGACGTGTTAGTCACGCCAACCAAATAGTTAGAAAACCCGCCCCCAACAGCATATTGTCCGTTAGGATACGACTCGATTCCGTACACATCCGCATCGAATCCAGCAGTGAATGTCGTGTCGACCGAACCGTCCGAAAGGAGGCGTGCAATGCGGTTAGAGGAAATATTGTTGTATTGGGTGAAACTGCCCCCTACAATAATCTTACCACTGTAATCAATGTCAACCGTCCGGATGGTCCCATTCGCTCCGTCAGTGTAGAAATTACAAATAATACCAAGACAAACTTCATTTCCCGGGTTGAAACTGGTGTCTAGGCTGCCGTCTGCGTTGAAACGCTTGATACCTCCTGCGAACGACCCAACCATAATGATTCCGTTTGATGCGTCCACCTCCATGTCGTAAACGTAATCACTAGAACCAAACCCAAGACTTGGCCCTTCAACGACAGCGGTAACGGGAGCCCCGATTGGCCAGTCGGTAATACTTGCGGATGCGAGCCCTTGCCCAATGTTGCTGACAGCACGAATGCGAATAACGTAGTCGGTGCCGTTAACGAGCGCATCGCCCGGCGTGCCACCCGAAGACACCTGCGTGATCCTCATGGATGTGGAGGTGCCGCCGCTGTCGGTACGGGTTCGCCACGTCGCGCCGTTATCGGTTGAGTACTGGTAGCTGCTGATTGTTCCGCCGTTGGGACCCGCCGCCGTAAAGTTCACTATTAGGGTTTGCGAGTCGGTCTTTGTCGCGACTGTTAAGGATGCAGGTGCTGTGGGGACGCCGGGAACGAACCGGGACGCGTTTCCGGATGGGATCGGGATGTTCGCTGCGACTGCCATAATGGACGCCATGGCGACAAGGCCGATGGCAGGGAGGAGCCATTTGGCGTGTTTTTTTGCGAAACGCGTGACCGCTCGTTTCGTTGTGAAAACTGCTTCCCTCATTGTGCCCTACCCGCAGAACTTTTTTGTTGTATGGTGTTGTACCCGGCTCCGGGGCTTCCCGGCTCCGCTCAAAGAATTTTTTGACCCGGTTGTTTAGGTCGCTGACGGTGATACCTCTTCCGGGTTTTGCCCAGTGGTTGGATCGCCGTCGTGGGCGGCTTCGACGCTGGTTTCGTCACCAAATTCGTCAGAGTCGCTGGTTTCATTGGGGTCCTCTTCGAACGTGTAGCACTTGTAGTAGGTGCCGTTGTCAGAGACGTAGAATTCGGCGCCGTTGTCGTCGCGGCGGATCATGATGAGCTGCTCGGTTTCGAGGCTGATGGCGTAGATGGCGTCGAAGTCGGGGACCACGACGGCGTCCTTCACTTTGGACGCCTCGAACTTCACCATGGGGACGATGCGTTTGCCATGGGTGGCAATGATGAGCGCGATGGTACCGCGACGCTTCACCGACTTCATGACGAGCGTGTTGTAGATGGCGAGCGCGACGCACAGCCCGGCGAGGGCGGTGAGGAACGTGCGGGCGGTTTCGACGGGCAGCTCAATGAACCCGAGGCTGATCTTGTTCGGGACTTTTACTTCGGTGGGGACCATCTGGGTGATCTGCTTGATGGACGGGTCCTGCCCGGGGGTGCCGCTGCCGCTCCCGCCGCCGCTGCTGTTGCTCATGGCGGAACCGGGGGTGCTGGACGCCCCACCCGGGGAGCTGTTCGCTTCCGCCGTGTCGTTCGACAGATAGCCGGACTCGTTCGACAGGTACCCGGTCTCGGTGGACAGGTAACCAGTTTCGGTGGAAGCACCACCCGTTTCGATGGACGCCCCACCGGTTTCGACCGAAGCGGAGCCGGTCTCCGATGACGCGCTGCCGGTCTCGGTGGACGCACCAGCGGTACCGGGGGCGACCCCCGGCATGGATGACCCCGGAGTGGAAGCGGAGGCCCGTCCCGGGAGCATCACGAGCGCCGACTCGGGCTTCAAGTTGAACACGATGTCGGCGGTGGTGCGCTCATCAAGTCCACCCGGACCCTTGCCGTTCTGGAGCAGCTCACCGTTCACGTACGTCTCTGCGATCACCCGGACGTTCAGCGTACTCTGCGTGCCGGTCACAACGTTGTTCTCTTCTGCGACGGCTAGCGCCTGCGCAAAGTTCACTGGCACTGTCGCCGTCGCCGACGTCGTCCCGGTGAACTCCATAGGTTCCGACTGGGCGAGCGTCCGGGTCCACCCGGCCGAACCAATGACAACAACTCTCAGGACAAGCTGACCGTTATCCACCCGGACGTTCGGGTTGTTGATGCTGTACGTGACACTCGTTGTGATTTCGTTAATGATGTTCAGGAAGATCGGCTGCCCGTACACCAGCTCCGATGTCTGGTAGACGGGGTTCGGCGGGATCGGCGCCGAGTAGTCGAAATCGTAAGTGACGGTGTAGGGGCGAGGCTCCGGGGTTTCGGTGATCGTCGGGGTGAGGAAAGCGAACACCGACAGGGCGACGAGCACGATGGACAGGAACCACCAGATGCCCGGCGATCCGATGAGCTGCGGCTTGTGCAGCCCCTGCTCCTTTTTGAGTTTCCCGTTCTTCATCCGATTCCCCTGCCCTGCGACACCTGAAGGCGCCGCAAACCGAGCGCTCTCTGCCCTATCCATTTTACTACACTGTGACGCCCTAAATGGAGAGCGGCACCAAACTTTTTCCCTGAATTTTTGATCACACCCACATTATCTCCCAAGATTTCTCCCCATGTACTGTCGTTCCGGTCGCTCACATCCGACGCTTTCTAGATTTCCCTTTCCCTATCAGGGAGAAGAAGATGAGGATTCCGGCGATCCCGAACAGGACCGACATCCCGGCCGGGGTTTTCACCCAGCCGATCGCCCCTTCCGCCGAAGGGATCCGCAGCGTCTGTTTGCCAAGGATGTCCTCTTTGGTGGGCCGGTATTCGTCGATGAAATTGTTGTTGTCGCCCTGCAGGACGAAACGGTCGCCGTCCACCTCGATGATACGGTGGATCACGACCGCGTCCGCCATGTTTTTCGCCCGGTACGCCACTGAATCCCCGATGCCGTACCCGGATTGCTTATGAAGGATGACAAGGTCGCCGGTGTAAAGGTTCGGCTGCATCGAGATGCCCTGCACGGTGATGTACGACGTGTTACCCCCGATGGTGGTTGGGGCGAACAGCATCCACAGACCGACACACACGACACCTAGAAGAACCGTCCTGATGGCACCTGTCATTTTTTACCCACTCTTCCCCTTCGCCCTTATTTTGTGAAACCTATTGTACAAGACATGGAGGGAGGGGCTGTGGGTGTGGGGAAAATCCCCTCCCTCCATGCGAACTTGCCGTTTAACTGGGTTCCACGGTTATGTGCTGCAGGCGTATGGCTGGTGCTCGACTACTTGGACACAGCAACGATGTTCACGCCGGTGGCGGTCGACATCGCGATCTGCTGCGAACCAGTGAGGGTACAGGTGACCGTCCCGCCGCCCCCGATGAGGCAAGACGCCCAGTTGCCATAGTTAGAGGCGGTCGCAACCTGCACCCACACGTTAGCGTTACCGGAACTGACCGTACTTGAACCCGTCCCGTTCTCTGTTGTCCTGAGAACAAACTGGACTTGCGTGATGAGGTCCGATGAGTTGCTCGTCGCCGTGTTGGTCCAGCCGCCGCTGTAGGTGACTGCCCCCGCCGAATACCCGGAAGTGACCGTCACCCCTTGACCGGCGTTGATGCCGTTCCCGGAGATACTGGCGGCGAATGCCACCCCGGCGATCCCGGCCGCCGCAATCACACCAAGAGCAGCTACGAGAGCTTTCTTACTGGTTTGCTGACGACTGTACTTCACCGATATTCCCCCACACGAAAAACCCTACGAGTTCACTGCACCCACTGCTCGCCTGCGCAAAAACTTTCTACGCCACGACAAAATCTCTAGCTACCCCTAGCCTCGAACCGAGAAACTTACTCAGCTGAGGCTAGGGGGCTAGAGCGTTACTCACTTGTCGTATGCGACGACGTTGACGCCGGTCACCTCGGACAGGTTCTTCTGCTGACCGCCGGTCGGCGAGCAGGTCACGGTACCAGCAGCCGGGGACGTGCCCACGGTGCAGGAAACCCAGTTACCGTTCGCGGTGGCGACGAGCTGAGCGAACACAGTCGTGTTCGCCGAGGTCACCGTGCTGGTGCCGCCATCAGCGGCCTTCTTCAGGTTGAACGTGAACGAGGTCACCGCACCCGACGAAGCGGAAGCAGCGGTGTTCGTCCAGTCGCCGCCGTATGACACAGCGCCCATGGTGTAACCCGAGGTCACGGTCGAGCCCTGACCGGCGTTACCGGCACTCGTCGTGATCGATGCAGCGAACGCGGAACCGGCAACGCCAGCAGCCGCAACAACACCCACACCGATCAACGCAGCCTTCTTGTTGATGTTAGCCATTTTAATTTCTCCCATTTAATTTGAAGTTGAGTTGTGGTTTCCCAGTTAAATTTATCGGGTCAATCGTCAAGTTTGTGTATGGTCTTCTTTTTTCTCTGCTTGTTGTTTCGGTCTTGTCGGTCCGGTCTACTCAGTCTGGGATGACGTCGTAGGCGACGATGCCAAGACCTGACATCTCGTCTAAAGTTTTTTGCTGTTCCCCGTTCATACTGCAGAGCACAGTTCCGGGAACTGGCTCCGTGGTGACTGTGCATGAAGCCCAGTCACCGGAATTTCCGGGTTCCCCCGAGACCCTGATCTGCACAAACACATCGGTGTTCTCGTCTGTTACCGTGGATATTCCTTGGTTATCTTGATCTTTCCAGAGTGTGAACTCGACTTCGGTGATCAGCCCCGAGCCGTCATCAGAGTCTGTGTTCTCTGCTGCGGTCCGGTAGATGAACCCGTCGGCGTAGTATCCCTCTACGATTCCAACGCCTTGACCTGCGTTGTCGTCGCTGTTGACGGTGAGGTTCGCAGCGAAAGCAGATATGGTGAGCCCGGCGAGCAGGATCCCGACGAACCCTAGGAGCAAACCTTTTCTGCTGACATTGTCCACGAACTTCCCTTTTCGCTCACGTTTTCTGCTATATCGGCATCACCCCCGACCCCGTCGAGGATTTCTCGGGGGCCGGGGGTTCTGCCAATTATTATAGCTTGTAACTACCTTGACCGAGTTCCTGTCGGAACACTCACTTGTTCACGGTGTTGCTGTGAGGTGTGGTTGTTCGTTCAGGCCCAATGTCGCCAATGCTGTGATTGGCTAGTTGGATCAGTCGAGGTCGTCGTAGGCCACGACGGAGATGCCGTCGATGTCCTCAATGAGGATGCTGCTGCCGCCGCTGGTGGCGCAGATGCTGTGGCCAGCGGTGGTGGTGCACTCCACCCAGTCGCTACGGTCGGTGCCGTCGCGCAGCTGCACGAACACCGAAGCGTTGCTGTCGTCCACGACGAGGGTCTGGGTGTCGCGGGCGATGTCGAACTCGACCTCGGTCACGGACACGTCTTCGACGTCGCCAGTGGCGTCGCCGTCGTATTCGATGGCCTCGACGGTGAAGCCGTCGACCACGTCAGCGCCCTGACCAGCGTTGCTGGGGTCGAGGGACACGCTAGCGGCGAACGCGGCACCAGCGATACCGGCAACGCCGAGCACGCCGAGACCAACGAGGGCCTTCTTGTTGGTTAGCTTTTCCATTTTATTACCTCTTTGGTTAGTTGGAATTGGTTTAAGTGGTTCCACACCGCTGCCCTGTTGCCTCGGTGCAGTACACAATCTATGCTGTCGGTTCGGTGGTGTGAGCGTGGTGACGGAGGCTGATAGGTCAAATGACCTACGTGACGGCAGATTTTTTTCGTGCAGGAGGAATGGCGGTTTGCTGGTAGGGGTTCTGGTGAGAGAGCGAGGAGCTCTCACCGCCGGAGACCACCTGCGCCTGTGCCGGTGTCGCCGCCCCCGTGGTCCGCCGATTTTCCTGATGGGGGAAGGTTCTTTGTGTTTCCGGGGGTTAGATGCCGAGGAACCCGTAGACGGCGTCCATGTCGTCGCCGTCGGTGGGTGCGGGGGTGCCGTCGGTGGCGGCGGCGACGACGGTGCGTTTACGTTCGACGAGGTCGTGAATCTGTTCGTCGAGGGTGTCGGCAGCGAGGAGGTAGTGGACGGTGACGGGCTGGGTTTGCCCGATCCGGTCGACACGCGCTTCGGCTTGGTCCATGGGCACCCAGTCCTGTTCGACCATGAGGACGTCAGACGCGGCGGTGAGGGTGATCCCTTCCGCGGCGGCCCGGTCGTTACACACGATGATCGGAACCCCGGGGTCGTTCTGGAACGCGTCGACCGCTTTCTGCCGGTCGTCGAGTTTCACCGACCCGGAGATTTTAGGGGCGCCGTAGTGGTCGGCGAGACGGTCCACGACCTCGGTGTGGTGAGCGAACACCACAATTTTGCGGCCGGTGGATTCACGGAACTCGTCGATGCGTTCGATCGCCGCCGGAATTTTCGCTGCCCCGAGTTCGCGGCGCAGCGTCGCCGCTTTCGCGAGGGTCTCCCCGGCGGCGGCTTTCAGGGCGGCGCGACTCCACGTGTCGAACTCGTCTTTGCTGCGGAACCCCATGTCCCGGTACTTGTCGTTGCCGCCGTCGAGGGCGTCCACGATGTCGTCGATGCTGTAACCGCTGTACTCGTCGTCGGGGTCGTCGGACGCCGCCCGGTTCGCCGCTTTGCGTTCCTCCCGCAGCTTCGCGACAAGCCGGTCAGCGATGAACGTCGAGAAGTCTTTCTCAGCGGCCCGGTAGCTGGCGAGCGCATCCGGTTCCATGTCGACGAGGGTGGTCTGCCGAGTCTTCTTCGGGAGGTCTTTCAACACGTCTTCTTTTTGGCGGCGCACGTAGCAGCGGGCCCGCAGCTTCGCTTGCAGCTCCTCAGAGTTCGACGCCCCCTTGTACGTGTACGTGTTCCCGTACCCGGACGCCTCCGGCCCACAGTACCGGAACAGGAAGCTCCCCACCGGGTTCGACGGCTTCGGGGCGATCGCCTCCAACTGGCCGAGGAGCTGCAGCTGGGTGACGAACTCGGCGGTCCGGTTCGTTACCGGGGTGCCGCTCAGCGCCAGCACGTACCCGTCGGCCGGGATCTCGTCAGCGAGCGCGAGCGCCGCCACGGTCCGACCCGCTTTCGCGTTCTTCACGTAGTGCGACTCGTCAAACACCGCCGCTTTCGGGTTGAGCGCTTGCAACGCCCCGAGGTGGTGCTGCAGCACATCGTAGTTGAGGATCACGACGTCAGCGCCGGTCAAGTCCACGGGGGTGCGGCCGTCGACGATGACGACATTTTTGCCGTCGACGGCGGCACCGAACTCGCGCTCCCAGTTGCGTTTCAGGGTCGCCGGGCACACCACCACAGCCGGGTAGGCGTCAGCGGCATGGACGGTACCGATCGCCTGAACGGTATTGTGAGTGACAATGAAATCGTCGGTGACGTACAGCCTGTCTGGTGCGTCAACGGCGATACAGGTCACATTGGCGCGACCCGCCGGTTCAATGCTCGCAATGGAACGCACTGGCGGGTACTTCCACGGGACTCGCCACGCCTCCGCCTTGCGTTTCAGTAGGAACGGGTTCATGTCCGCTGGCATACTGACAATGATCCGGTAGGCGTCACGACCCGTCCGGAGGCTACCGTCGCTGTGCGTGTAGGTCGGTTTCTTCATTGTCGTTCGGGTGATCCCACCGAGAGAACGCACGAGGTACTCGACTGCTTCCGCCAGATGAGGGGAGACAGTACTGTACTCGATGGCCGCTCCAGCGTGGCCGTCCGTGTCGAGAAGCCCGCGGAGCAGCATCAGCCGATCCTCAGCGCTGCCAAGCAGGTACATGGGTGGGACGAACTTCGTTTCGGAGCGGCACCCCATCAACCCGAGATCCTGCAGAATTGTCACCGCCGGGTTTGAGGCCACTTCTCTGCTGTCGCGGATTATACGAACAGTTTTCGTGTTTCCCCGAACCGCAGGTTTGCTGAGCTTCGTGTCCGGCGGGAGGAACTCTTGCAAGAGAGTCAGCATGTCGTCGTCGGCGGTACTGAACGAGATAGTTTTCTGGCTGAACGACCCGTCCCCCAGTAGCGCCCCCAGCAGGTAGGGGTCCATGGGGAGCGGCTCGGGAGAGTCGAATTCGACAGGTTGGACCATCGGGATGAAGTGCAGGCTGTTCGTGTTGAGGGGATTCGTGGTTCCCTCTTCGAGGAGTTCGAGGGTGGAGCGGACCCGAGGGTGGTAGTTACGGAACCGGTCTTGGGCGGTACTGACCTGCCACAGGTGGTCTCCGTCGCACAGAACCGACGAGCCGTCACTCATCGTGACCCTGTACACGTCTAGTTCCCCGCGAGGGTACACGCCGATCACCCGGTGAGCCTGACCATCGGCACCGATCACCCGGTCACCCAGAGAGATCTCGGCGAATGTCGTCCAGCCTGTTGGGGTCAGGATCTTCGTGTCGTCTGTGCCCCCTTTCCCCAAGCCCATCTGATCGGCCAAGAATGTGCGTTTGGCTTCGAGGGCGTACGCGATCCCGGCTTTCTGGTAGTCGAACAGGTCGACGTTGAACCCGTCGATGTGGATGTCGGCGGTGTCGGCGTGAGAGAGTTCGGTGAGCCGGTCGGCGGTGGCGGTAGCGGCGTTGATGGTGTCGGCGATCCCGTCGCCGACGTACAGGTTGTACTTCTCGGCGAATTCGAGCGCCTCGGGGGACAAGGCGACGATGTTGTGGGTGCCGTCCCAGCGGCGCCCGGGGAGCCGTTTGACGTCTTCGACGAGGTCCGGGTTGTACGGGGTGTCGATGGCTAGTTGGTTGCCTTGCAGGGTGACGGTGCCGTTTTGTTTCTTGTCGTAGTTCGGGTCGAGGCGGTCCTGCGTGGCCTGTTCAGCGGCGGCGTCGAAATGCTGCTGGGTGCTCCCCGACACTTCGAAGTCCCAGTTGGCGGCGTACGCCATGAGTGGCTCGGCGCTGGACGCCGGGACGTGCCACGCGGCGGCGTCCCAGTCGAACCGGCGGCCCGGCACGTCGGCTTTGAGGGCTTCGCGGGCGTCGTGGTCTTTGCGGTCCATGCGGACCACGAACTGGTTGGCGGTGTCGTCGAACGTGATGTTGCGGGCGGCCCGGTTGTCGTCGTCGCGCTGCTGACGTTTCTTGGCGTCCCGTTCCGCCTTCTTCACCTCTTTCTGGTGGGCGTTGTACGGGTCCCGGACCAGCTGGCGGCCCCGTTTCCCGATCTCCCGGTCGTCGGGGTCGCCGTCGGGTCGGTCGGGGACCGGCAGGGTGTCGTACGGGTGGCCGACCACGTCGAGCTGCTTGCGGTACTTAGCGAGCATCCGGTGCGCTTCCCACGTCGTCGCCGGATCCCAGTCGTCGACGGGCACGAACGCCAGCGCCCGCCCGAACGTCGTATCCCCCGCGTTGAACCCCTGCAAGTCTTTTTCGTGGGCGCCGTCGCAGCGAGCAGCAATCGCTTGCACAGCATCAAGGATTGGTTTCGCAACAGATTTTTCTGTTCCGGGTGTTGACGGTGACGTGTCCGCCGCGTAGGTTTCTCCCGCCACCGCGGCGGTGGCGTCCGCCAAACCGGTGCGGTCAGCAGAGGGGGAGGGGTCTTTCGACGTTTGTTTCCAGCGGTGAGTGGGGATCACTTTGCCGTCACGGCGTTCCACGGTGGGTTCTAAATGTGTTCCCTCGTGGGGCATGACAAAAAACCTCCACTCGATTGCCTTGCAGTCATGTTACATTGTGGTAGTGCCAAAGAACTCGGTTTCTTTGACCACACCCCCCTCAAGAAAGCGAGAAATGACGTATGCGGGAACACCCTTCAGCGGACGGGTTGGTTTTATGGGACGCGGCGTGGGAGTCGTACCGTAAAGGCGCGTTGGATTTCAACGCACTCCGCCAGCTCCGCCGATCTCTCGGGCTGCGGGTCGCGCGACTTTCCCGCACCGAGTGGGAAGACCAGTGGGGGGCGCTGGAGGGCGCCGGGTTGAAGAACCCGCTCTCGTGGGCACTCACCGGCATGGACCCGACCGTAGCAGAAAGCTGGCTGGCGGAGTGCCGCAAGCACGGCTGGGAGCAGTGGGTGGCGCTCGGGTGGGCGGCCGTCGGACGGGCCAACAAGCTGTTTCTCGCCGCCGGGGTGCTGCCCGACGAGTACCCGCACGTCAAGCCGTTCTTAGCGAAGGCGGCGCGCCGCATCCCGTCAAACCCGAATCGTAGCACCGGGCTGGTGGTGGCGCTAGCCGACGCGTGGGGCGCCCACGACATCCCGCTGTCGGTGGCGTGGCAGTGGCGCAAACTCGGGTTCTTCGACCCGGCGCAGGCGGCGGCGTGGCGGAACCGGGGGTTCTCCCCACTTGAAGCCGCCCATCTGGACCTGCTGGGCCTGTCAGCTCAGGATGGCGCCGCGCTGCACGTCACCTTGTCCCGTCGCGACGAAACCGACGTCGATTTCGTAGATGATGACGACATCGAGTTTTCGGAGCTGCTGGACTGGGCCGAGTTCGGCGACGAAGACGAGGACCCGGACCCGACGTTCCACTGAGGGTGGTTGTCGCGTCATCGTAACATGGCGACGGGCGGCCGTCAGGTGACGGTCGCTACTATGGCGCCCCATGCAGCACCTTCACCACGAACCCCCGACCGCCCTGATGCGAGACCTCGCGAACGCCCTGTGTTGCGAGCCGCCAACCAGCCGGTGGTCCCCCGGCGGCGTGTTCCTCGCAGATCTCACCGACCGGTACGTCACGCTCGCGGAACGTCTCCGCCGCAACGGCGAACCCGCTGCCATGACCGCCGCGCAGCACGCAGACTGGTTCACCGCCCTGACCGTCGACCGGCTCCCCACCGACAGCGTCTGCCGGGTGTTCGCCGACCTGCAGATGTGGGAAATGGAAACGGACCGGTTCGACCCGATGCTCCGGGGGGCGCTCACCACTCGTATCCGCCACGCCACCCTCGGGTTTATCGCCAGTATCGAACGGCACTGCTGAGCGGGACACCGCATTCCGGGTCGCGCTCGGGACGCTGATCCCCGCCGCTGGATCACGCCTCCTTGTCGCCATGTTCGTCCTACCTCCCGCTTCTCACCGGAGGGGTGTGCAATAATCGAACGGATGACCGACGTCGTCCGTCACAGTGTGCAGCCGTCATGTCGTGGGGCGGTTGTACAAGGGGCCGGGCCTGCCGCTGCAGGCCCGGCCCGGCACGTCCCACCTCCCGCACCGGGCTGAGATGGCGCCGTGCGTTCCGATAGGGCATTCACTGTTTAAAGATGCGCAAAGGAACACGCGATGGCTCTCAGTGCGGAAGCAAAAAACTTGAACTGGCTCGTCCAGTCGTTCGCCGAAAAAGTCCCCGGGATTAACGAAGCGGTCGTAGTGTCCTCTGACGGGCTGCCCATCGCGGCGTCCGCCGGGTTGGACCGCGAGTCCGCTGACCGGTTCGCTGCTGTCGCCAGTGGGCTGATCGGGCTGGCGTGGGGTGTCGCCGGACGGTTCGGCGCCGGAACTGTCAACAACGTCATCATCGAGATGGAACACGGGATGCTGTTCGTCACCGGGATCAGTGACGGGTCGTGCCTCGCAGCAGTCACCGAAGCCGCTGACCGCTGCGACCCGGGGCTCATCGGCTACGAGATGGCGGTGCTCGTCGACAAGGCCGGGAAAGTCCTCACACCCGAGATCCGCGCCGAACTCCAGTCCGCGCTCCCCAACCTGTAGCACCTCGGGTCGGTGAATCACCGCACCGACAGGACAACCCGGGATCGAGGCAACCATCATGGCAGACGAAAAAGCAGACGAAGGGATTGACACCGCGTTCCGTCCACGCTCGTACGTGCTGACGGGCGGACGGACTCGCCCTGCCGTCGACCTGCCCATCGAGACGCTGCTGGTCCCTACCGGAAAAGGCTTAAAGAACGTGGATCGGCTCACCGCCGAGAACAAACGCATCATGGAGGTGTGCGCCCGGTCGTCGCAGTCCGTTGCCGAGGTGTCCGCCCACCTGCAGCTCCCCCTCGGGGTCGCCCGGGTGCTCGCCGGGGACCTCGTCGCTCACGGGTTGATGAAAGCAACCATCCCGTCGTACCACACCGAAAACAAAAGTCGGCTGGACCGGTCCATTCTGGAACGAGTCCTTGAAGGGCTGGAGGAACTGTGACCGTGCACGACACCAACATGCCCGTCGAACCCGAGATCACCACCCAGCCGCTCCCAGTGAAGGTGGTGGTCGCTGGTGGGTTCGCCGTCGGGAAAACGACGTTCGTGAGTTCCATCTCCGAAATCGCACCCCTCACCACCGAAGCATCCATGACGAAAGTCGCGGAAGGGATCGACGAGACCGGCGGCACAAACACCGGGAAGAAATCGACGACCGTCGCCATGGACTTCGGGCGCATCACCCTCGGTGACGACCTCGTCCTCTACCTGTTCGGCACCCCCGGGCAGGACCGCTTCCACTTCATGTGGGACGACCTGTCCCGCGGCGCCATCGGCGCCGTCGTGCTCGTCGACACGAACCGGTTCGAAGAGTGCTTCGCCGCCGTCGACTACTTCGAGGCGTCCGGCGTGCCGTTCATCGTCGCCATCAACATGTTCCACAACGAGCTCCGGCACAGCATCGACGCTGTCCGTGACGCCCTCGCCGTCCCCGAATGGGTCCCCATCTTCACCACTGACGCCCGCGACCGCGACAACACAAAAGCCACCCTCATCCACTTGGTTCGCCACGCCCTCACCATGGCGAACCAGCAGACCTGAACGAACCGGAACTCACACGGCGAACCCGCCAGCGAACCGACAGAAAAAAGACGATGGTTTCGCCGCCGCGTTGATGGGCTCGGTGGCGACCGGTGGGGGGAGAGCCCGGTGGGCGCCCCCCACCGACTTTTTTCACCAAACACCCCCACAAAGACGGAAGTGCCGGACAAAGGGGAAGTTCTTTGCCCGGCACCGCCGCGTTGATGGGAAACCCACAGGCCCTAAACCAGCAGCCCTATGTGCGCAACAACTCGCCGACAGGCGCCAAGGTGAAACGCTGAGAGAAAAACTGTTTTCCCATCAACAGTTTTAAGCTGGCTTCCGTTACGCCGACGCCCAAAAAACAGCAGGACGCCAGCGCAACGGATACCAGATAACTTGAACTAAATTGCCAAGATTACAGCGAGCTCGAAACGTTCTGGAACTCGTCGTTGATCTTGTTACCAAGAGCGGTAACGCCGACGATAGCGACAATGGCGATGAGGCCCACGAGAAGGGCGTACTCCACCATCGAAGCACCACGGTCGCTCTTGATGTGAGCCGTGAGCATGGTCACGAGTGCACGGTAGTGAGTGAGCATTGTAGTTTCTCCTGTTTGTTGTAGTTAATGCTTCGAACAGGCCCCATCAACACTTGCTAGGAATCCGGTTCACTACTCATTATTGCGCACGCAGACGGGGACGGTGAGCTCCACGAGCCCTGCCGGTAGGTCATTTGACCTACCGGCCTCGCATCACGTTAGAAAACGGCCGGATGGGCAAAAGTTTTACAACACCTCCACCCCAACGCTTCCGTGGAGTAAACTGGAAAAGGAACGACCCGACAGAAACTTCACAGGGTTAACCCACCTCTTCAAGGGAGTCGAAGCGTGTCTTCAAAGCGCACATTAGTTATGGCTGGGGCGCTCGCCGCAGGCCTCATCGCAGTGTTTCTCGTGTTCAACTACGTCCGCGGGGTTGAGAACCAGCAGCAGGCAAACGTTCAACTCGTTGACGTCTACGTCGCCAAGGGCCCGATCGCAGCAGGAACCCCGGGGGAGCAGGCCATCGCCAGCGGCGCCATCGCACTGTCGAAAGTGAACGCCGAGTTCCGCCCCGTGAACGCCATCTCCAGCCCCGACGAAATCGCCGCGAAAGTCGCCGTCTTCCCGATCTCAAACAACACCATTATCACACAGGGCATGTTCGTGGACCCCTCCGAAGCCTCCCTGTCGTTCCAAGCCCGCCTGTCAAGCCCTGACTTTGTTGCGGTCACCGTTCAGCTAGATCAGGTGCGTGCTGCCGGTGGGTTCATCTCCCCGGGAGACTTTGTGAATATCATGCTGGTGAACGGAGGCACTGACGGCACCGCGAGCGTCAGCATGCTGTACCAGAAAGTGCGAGTGCTCGCAGTGGGCAGTAGCACGAGCCCGACCCAGAAGGAAGAGAATGCCAACACCGCCAACAGTGGCTTGTTGACATTCGAAGTCCCGCAGGAAGCGGCCCTGCTGATCACCGCAGCGTCACAGTCCGGCGGCATGTACCTGTCCCTCGTGCCCGACAACTACGTGCCGACGCCTTACCCGACAGCAACCATTGGTGGTGAAGCAGGGCTACCGGGCCAGAACCCGTCGCAGCTCACCCCGTACGGGCCTGAAGGCTTCCAAGGCCCCTGACCCACGGACGCCACCGGACGGAAGGGCGCTGAAAGGGTCCCCGCCGCCGTCGTCAAAGTTGAGCAGGTGACAGCTCTGCTGGGGTGTCCTCGGTCATGTTCGCGATAGCGGCCATGTGGGTGGCTGCCCCCACAAGCGTCGCGAGGTGCCACAGCTCGTGGTACCCGAACACCCGGGGGAACAGGTTCGGTTTTTCGACAGCGAACAGGATCGCCCCCACCGTGTACGACAGTCCACCAGCGGCGATCAGCCCGCCGTTCACCCACCCGGTTTTCTTGATGACGAGCGGGAGCAGCGCCGCCCCGGCCCACCCCAACGCGAGGTAGGCGACCGAACCCGGCGAGATTCCGTGCCGGTGCGACCGCAGGTCGTCAACCCGACCCAGCGCCCCAAACGCGGCGGCGGTCCACAGCGCCGCTAACGCCGGTTTCACCGTTTTTTCCGGGAGGACAACCGAAGCGATCGGGGTCGCCGACCCGGCGATCGCCGCGAAAATCATGGCGTGATCCAACGGCTGGGTTACCCGCATCCACTCCTCGTTCGGGGTGAGCCGATGGTAGGCCGCTGACGCAGCGAACATCACCGACAGCCCGGCGCCGTAGGTAGCGACCGCTTTGCGGTGCTTGCGGCGGCGGAACACCAGCGTAGTCGTAGCTGCCAGAGCCGCCGGGAACGCCGCAACGTGGAACCAGCCTCGCAGCAGCGGACGTTCCGACCACTCTTTTTCCCACAACGACAGCTGCGGCACACCCTTCTTTCGCATGCACACCCTGTCGGGTCACCGGCCGCCTGAAGCCGCCACCACACCACAACAAAACACCGGCTGTGTCGCCCTGTAAGCGCAGGTGCTCCTACCCGCCCGGGTTCGCCTCGTCGGGTTCCACGGAGGCCTCTGCGGGCCCCTCAGGGGCCTCTGCGGGCGTGCCGTCAGGGTCGTCGACAACCCGGACGATCCGGAGTCCGGCGTCTCGCAGCAGCGCCCACCCGGCCCACCCGGCACCCCACCCGGCGAGCACCAGCGCAGCGACCGCAGACCCGAAAAACGACGCGGCGGAAACCAGTCCGTCGCCCCACTGGAACAGCTGGGCGATCAGCGACGCAGCCACCACAACCGTGAGGACCACACTAGGGATGAACCCCACCGACATGATGGCGGTGCGGGCCCGACGCTCCTCCACGAAACTGGCGAGCGTCACCCCGACACTCAACAAAAACGCCCAGAACGTGACCGCGTACACGGTGAGCCGGAACACCTCAGAGAAGCCGAGGTCGCCGGTCGTGCCGACCTGCTGGGCGAGCGACCCGAACGCCCCAAAAAACCCTGCGGTGACCAGCGCCCCGCTCGCGAACAACACGACGTTCCCCTGCACGCTCTTCTGCACTGACATGCGGCACCCCCTAGACGCCTCACCCGGCAAACCGGGTGAACATATTTTTTTAACTTACCCGGCCAGTTTAAACCAGAATCAGCTAACCTGCTTTTTTGTTCAGCTCTGCGGCGGGTCAAGCGGCAGCAGGAACCAGTCCCGCTCTACCATCAGGCCGATCGCCGCGTAGTTCGTCAGGTCAAGGAACGAGTCCCGCAGGCTCTCGTTCTGCGGGGCGACACCCCGGTCCCGCAGGTTCAACAGCCGGGCCACCTTGTCCCAGCAGCGCACCAGCAGACCGCCCGGCAAACCGGGCCGTGAGAACCGCAGGATGTTGTTGGGGCCGTAGTCGTACTGCTTGGCGCACAGCACCCGCCAGCACTCGTCGTGCGTCAGGGCGTCACCGGTGACGGTGCCGCTCAGCACAACCGCCTCGGCGCCAATGTGCCGCCAGTACGTGCCCGACACGTCAGCGTCCGTGTGCTCCTTACCGAACGACTCCTGAATGAACGCGTCCAACGCGTCACGGAGCGTCTCAAGGCTCACCGCGTCAGCGTCCAACTCGCCCACCTTCGCAAAAATTTCGCTCAAAGCGATCGAAGCGGCTTCCTCCCACTTGGTCGGTGTGTCTGCAGCGCTCATAACTTCCTCCTGAAACGGTCGGTCTGGGTAAAAGCCCTATCGGGCCACAAACTGGAAAGCTACGAAGCCGCCGCGAAGAACGGGAGAATCATCAACGGCAGGAACACGAACAGCATCATGAGGATCCAGATCGCCGAGTACACCATCCCCACAATCGAAATGATGTACGCCGCCTGCACGGTCCCATCGACCTGCATTCCCCGCTGAGCAGCCTCCTCGCGGCCCCGTTTCGACGTCGAATACGACCAGAACGCAAGGAACGGGCACAAGAGGAACCCGAGGATGGCGACCACCAGCGACGTCGTCGCATCCGACGGTGTGTACTTCGCTGGCGCGGCAGCGTAAACGAACTGCTGGGCCTGCGGCTGCTGCGGAGCAGCCCACGACTGGCCATCCCAGTAGCGTGACGCACCCGGGGTTTCCGGGTCCGGGTACCAGCCCGGCGCAGCTCCACCTGCCGCCTCGTTCGCTTCGTTCTGCGGGCTCTCCGACTGATCGCTCACGACGCCACCTCCTATACTGCGAGTCTCCCCACAGTATAGGAGGCAGAAAGTCGCCCTGAGTAAAAAATGGGGTTACCGGACCGGGCACGCCCCCGTCGCGCACGACGGATCGTCAATCATGTCGTCGCTCATCGACGTCGAACCCAACGGCACCGAGAAATCAATCTTCGATACCATCTTCCGGTACGTCTCCTCGTCGATCTCCTCGTACGGCGCCAACGGGAAGTTATGGTCACTGTGCAGCAGGAACGACACCGACTTCACGGAATTGTCGTAGTTGTCCTTCAACCACCCCTTAATCCCGTCGAGCTCCTCCGGGCGGTAGTACACGGTCACCGACACGGCGTTGTCCGCCCACTCGGTCTGCATGCGCTTCACCCACTCCAGCTGCTCAATCGCCGTCATGTCCTTCGCCAGCACCGCACCCTCCGGGGACTCGGCCGGGAACTCCACCACCCACTTCGTGTGATCCTCCCGGCCATCCAGACCCATGTCCGGCACGACGTTGTACCCGCGCTTCCGGCACGCGTCCACCAGCGGATCGGCAGCACCGAACCGCACCCGACGGATGTAGTACCGGGCGAACGCCGGATGCACCCCCGGGGTCTGACCCGGCAGCAGCGCCAACGTGTTGTGGGACTTCACCGCACCAGCGAAGTAGTGGTGACCGTCCGGGACCTCAATGTCGAACGTCTCCTTGTATCCGACGTGCTCAATGGAGCGCACCCGGCCGGGCTGCATCCGGTTCCCGGTCGCCCACCGGCCATCAGGGCACACGGCACGCATCCGCGCCACCTTCGTGCTGTGACCGGCCAGCATGTCGAGCGCTTCCGGGGTCGCGTTCGCCGCCGACAGCTGCATGTAGTACATGCCGCGGTCCCCGAGGTGACCCTCAGACCCAGCGGTCCACGACCGACCCAACGGCAACCCGACCGCCCACGACACATGCTGCACATGGTTCGCGAACTCGTCGTACGCTGACGTCAGCTTCACCGTCCAGTTGGCGTCCCCGTTCGTGGTGCCGCACCAGCCGTCAGCGTCAATGAGCCCGGCAAGGAACGCCACCACATCCTCCTGCGAGGAACGGCGCACCACCTCCGGGATCACATCCAGCTCATCGGCGTAGTACTTCCACACACCGTTCTTGATCAGCCAGTGCCACAGGTGGACGCTCGCCACCGTCAACGTGTAGTCCTTGCGGTCACGCTGCTCGATCGTGGGAACCAAACCGAACTGCTCCTCAACGATGCGGGCCGCTTTCTGAATGTTGTCCTCGTTCTGGTCAGTGAACCGGATACGCCAACGGGCAGGCGACTGCGAACCGTCACCCCACAAGTAGCCCAGCAGCCACGCCA
>Ga0208719_1000082_pt1 | contig 26408 bp, 23 predicted proteins | sample LakMenEpi30Jul09_FD_150747 | JGI IMG/M metagenome (GOLD analysis project Ga0208719, IMG submission 150747) | Freshwater microbial communities from Lake Mendota, WI - 30JUL2009 deep hole epilimnion (SPAdes) | ecosystem: Environmental > Aquatic > Freshwater > Lake > Epilimnion/Euphotic zone ... | reverse complement strand
GTTCGTATTGAAGCGGGAGGCAACATCGAACTTCTCGCTGGTGGGCGGCTGATCTCGTTAACGCAGGAAGCAATTATTCGAGCCAAGAACAGCGTCGACATTTCGTCCAGCGAAAAAGACGTACGCATTAAGGCCGAGAAAAACTTGCAAATGCTATCTGGTAACGGCGGCACTGGTGGGATGCTGCTCGAGTCAAAGGGTAAGGGTGTCGACCAGAACTACCAGCAGAAGATTGGCGAAGAAGTCCAAGCGACTGGCATCGTATTGCTTGCCAAGAGCGGATCGGTGAACACGCTGGCTAACTCTATTTACATTCGGAGCGGTGTTGATGACGGCAACGCTGAGGGCAACGGCCCGATCATTATCGACGCAGCGAACGGCCGTGCTGGAATGATCTGTTACGCTCAAAATCATGCTTTCTTCAATTCGCAGGGTCTTGGTATCTGGCACAGCCCGATAGGGCAAGACTCAGCAACGATTACTGCGTCACACGAGTTTGGTCCAAACGGGGCTAAGATTTCAGGACCAACGCTCGTAGAGAAGTCTGTCGTTATAACTAAAGGCGGCTCTTTAGGTGTCGACGGCGGTGTTTATTCCAAGGGTGCAATCATGGCACTCGGCTCTATGGCCTGCCTTAAAGGTCAGCCGGGTGACAGCAGCACCAACGGCATTCCCGCCGCTATCAACAAGTTCATTTCAGAATGGAGCCAAAACTCAGAGAAGTTTGTTGAAAACGGAACTAAGATTTTCCAATCATTTTTCAAAGGCTACATCTGGGGCGACAAGAAGCCTGGAAACACTACGCTTCTCAACGACGAAATTGGATTTTCGTTTCGAGATTTGTCTTCGCGAGACGGAGAAGTTTACGGATACAAGGCCGACAAGTTTTTCCTGCTTGAAACTCGTTGGCAGCAGATGCAGCGAATGGGTTTCGTTGCAGATACCGGCGACATGTGGGAAGAGAAGTCAGTGCAGTATCAAGGTAACGAGCTGTACCCTTGGCCTGGAAAAAAGAACTGGGTCGACGGTCAGACGTTCTTGCAATACAGCGACAGTGACAACTTCTGGCTTTGTGACGCAAGTGGCAAAGCCACAAACCGAAACAACGCACGTTCGAAATACGAAAATCCGATGTTCCCTGGTTGGAAGCTAGAAAGCTGCGATGGAAATTACCGCTTGTAAGGAAACCAAATGATCAACCTTGATACTATCAGCGACGACGAAAAGGCTTTGCTCGCTGAGATTGCAGCAGCGAAAGGCCAGACGCTGGAAGAAGCGTTGGCCGAACTCGGACATGCCGCTCCGGCAGCAGACGCTACCGTCGTGCTGGGTGGCGAACAAGAATCGACACAACCCAGCATCGAGCTGCCGGTTGTTGTCGACACGCCCATCAGCGAAGACAAAGCTGTGCTTTTTGTCCCCGCTATGCCAGAAGTTGAACCGCCTCCCCCTCCAGCTGCGGCAGAAGAGCCAGAGGCGGACGAATCCGCAAGCGACAAGCCCAGTACCTTGAAACACATCTGCGTAAATTGCGGACACGATCAAGAGTTACCTGTGGTGGCTGAACCAGAACGGCAGGACAAAATAGGGTTTCTGAGTTGTGTGCTTGGGCAGAAACTTTTCAGCAAAAAGTACCTGGTGTTTGGCGGGCACCTCAGGCTCAAGTTTAGGACTTTGACAATCAGAGAAATCGACGTCCTGTACGAAGAGACTTACAAGGCCAAACAAAAAGGCATGATCGTAACAACACAGGACTACTACGAAAACATCAACAGGTTGCGTTTGTACTTGCAGATTGTTGGTGTTTCATCCCAACAAACAGCTACACATATCACGCTGCCAGAAGGGTTTACGGCAAAAACAAACCCAGAAGCTACTACACATTGGGACACGTTCTTGAAAGAAAAGAATGTGTGGCAGGAAGACAAAGACCTGATGCTTCAAGTTGAAGAATATGTCATGCTTCAAGTCATCAAGACAGAGTCATTGCACAGGGCAATTACCCACACCTGTGCTAAGTTCAACAAGTTGGTAGCTCGACTGGAGTGCTGCGTAGACGATCAAAGTTTTTGGGAGGGGATCGGGCCGCAGTTCTGACGCTGCGGGCTGCGTCAAAAGGAGTTCTCGATTTTTCGAAAACCGATTTGCACAGCCCGTCTTGGTGGAAGAACTGGCGTTATCTGACCGGAGTGCTCGACACAGAAGACCGCGGTGAATTACTGCGTCGAGCCTACGAATTTCAGCTTGCCTTGATCTCCAACGCACGACTTGCCGAATCTGACAACTTTACCGCAGCACAAAAACGAGCCAAAGACATCTTCTACGACCTAGAAGGCAACTTGCGACCCTGGTTGGGCCGAACCAAAGAAGACCGAGACATTCGGGAGCGAGAACAATACAGAGAGCAGTGGATCGCACACTTCGGCTTCGACCCTGACGATGCGGAAGCCCGTCATGCCTGGGAAGAGCAGCTATCGCGAAGCGTGGAGGATACGCAGACTCGTCGAGAAGAAGCAGAGGCTCGCGAAAAGAACATCACGGCCTCATTCAACAGCCGCGTGAAGGAGATCTACCTTAAACGGCTTAGACAGCAAGGACGCATCTGATGGATCCAGTGCAGCTACAGCTGATGCAGGAAGCCGGCATAGGCGTAACACCCGGGTTACCGGGCATGCAAGCACCTATGACGTCGAGCGGTACGCAGAGGCTTTCGGCTACAGCCGACTCCTATGCTTCACCCATAGCGGGGACGCCGCAGCCTGATATTTCACCGCTAGCTCCGCTGGGGCTTCAGAATTACGGACCTGTCGGCATGGCGGCTAGCATTGCCGGCAACGTCGCCATGTCGAACATGCTGGCACAAAACGGCTTGCTGCCTACGGGTAACGCTGGTTCTTACATGCAGGCGTTCCGCACTCGACAACTGCTCGAGATGCGGCAAGCAGTATCTCAGCAGGTAGCCGGGCAGGACGCCGATGGCTTCTATCGCACCATGCGAGGTGCGGCAGCTATGGCTGGTATGCCATTTAATCAACAGCAACGAGATGCCGCTCGCAGTTTGTCTGGGACTATTGCTTCATACGGTCCTGCGTTAGCAATGGTTGCACCTGAGTTCATGGACATGATCGCAGGTGAAAAAGGCAGCGTACAGTCGATGGCTGCCCAGATGATGGAAGCCAATCGTTACCGTGTAGACCCGGCTTCTGGTCAACTCGGGCTGTCCGCAACTTCGAACGCGGCAATGGTCAACAATGTGTTTGATCGCATGTTTTCTGACGACAACATGGCACGCATGCAAGGTTTGCGAGCTGGCGACGTCGGGCAGATGTACAGGAGCTTAGCAGCCGAAGGGCTTGTTGGTTCTCAGATAAACTTGCGGGACCGCACTCTTCAAGCTTTGCAAGGTGCTCGCAACGACGGCGTCAACATGCAGACGCTCGCTTCTGAGGCCGGCGTAACACTTAATCCTGGCGATAACTTCGCCGGGCTTTCGAATTCCGATTTAGCGAAGCTTCGACAAGCCGAACCAGTGCAGTCGAGAATCACACAATCCGATTCGAAGCAAATCTCCGACCGGCTGCAAAGCTACGTCGGGTCTATCGCCGCTATGCGTGAAGTGTTTGGCGAGAACGGAGACACAAATGCTCCCGTTCCAAAACTCATCAACGCGCTTAAGGCCTTGACTTCCGGCCAGATGCAGCGTTTCGATGCCGCTCAACTCAACACCATGGTTCGCGATGTTCAAGCAATGTCGCAGACGTCGGGTAAGAGTATCGATCAGATTCTGGCAATGACGCAAGCTGCCAACAGTACGAACAACGCGTTGCTCGGTTCAAACGGCGTTAATTTCGACCATACGGCAACAAACGTCGGCGTTACGACTGGAATGGCTTTTGCAGAACGTGGAGGTGCTGCGGGCTTCGGTGCTTTGAATAGAGAGCAAGCCGAGCAGGCAGCCATGAGTTACTTCAGTCGCGGTATGGCGTCTGAGATGGGCAATACTCTCGGCACGCTGAAACGCGTCGAAGAGGGGGGTGGTTTCGCGGACAACGATGCAGGCAAGTCGCTAGCGGCCATCATGGCTGCCGCTCGAGCGGGCGAACAGACTTACGTGGATCCTGTAACTGGCGAAGTTCGAGCTGTTCCGACAAAGGAAGCCGAATACCGAGCATTGATTACTGCTGGCGGTGTACAGGGTCTTAACACAGCCGACTTCAACATGATGCTCGGAGACCGCACTTCCAATTTACGAGCACTTAGTTCCGACAGTGAACTACAGCAAGCTCCGTTCCGGCAACAAAACCGAGAAATTGACAAAGAGATTACACGCACAGTCAGTAATCGGCTAGCAAGCTCGGACGCAATCAACACGCAAATCGCAAACGAAGATCAGCGAAGTGCGGTAGCCCGCTCAATGAGCCGTGCGGCTGTCACTGCGTTGAATACGTTGACGCCAGAAGAAGAACAAAACACGCAGCTTCGCAATAAAACGATTGCCGATGCACTGAAAGTAGAAGCAGCGGCAAATGGAGTTACGCTTGACGACGAAACGGCTCTAAATCTAGCGACTGGCGTTTACGGGCAAGCGGAGAACATCTCTCGACGTTTCGGTTTTGATTCGCATACTGCAAAACAGCAAGTGCTAGGCGGACAAGTCAACGAAGCAAGGATGACACGGCAGGCTGAGAATCAAGCTCGAGCCGGGCTTAACGAAGCTATGGCCGGACTTGGACCAAGAGGCAGTCTCTTGCAGCGTTTCTTTACTGCGGTTCAAAAGCAGGGCGATCGCGGTGAAGACGCGAATCTAGAAACGTTGCTCGGTGATATGTTTGCGGTAGATTTGGAAGCAGCTAGCGAAAAGCTGTCGGCTCCGATGCAAAGCATTCGCGACAAGAAGGCAAAGATTGAGGAGCTTAGCGGCTCACTATCGACAGCAACACCGGAAGAGCGACGGCAGATTCAAAGTGAAATCAAGCAAATAACGCGAGATCTGGATGCCGAGATCGCCACGACTAAGCAGATTGCCGACAGTCTTGGCCTGACTGAAAAAGAAGGAACCTTTAATACGGATGATCTTATTAAAGCTGGCGACAGCCGTCGCGAGCTTGATTACGCCATGCGTTCCGAGCGTGTTGCCGCCGCGGCAACAACCGGAAGCGTATCGTCTGCTGAGCGAACAGCTATAGCAAACACGCCGATCAGCGATTCAGACTTGCAAGCAATCGCTACAGTTGAACGTCAAAATAGGCTGAACGCAGCCGACACAGCTGCTGCGGGCGATCCAGCCCAATTGTCAGAAGAAGCCAAAAAGCTTTACGACGAGCTTCAAAGCCGCGGCGTAGCTCCGGAAGCGGCTAGAACCCGGGTTCGCGACTACCTGCGAGGTCAAGTTGCAAGCACTGAAGACATTGCTGCCGAACTTGGCAGCACATACGGCAACATGCAAGCCGGCCAGCTGTCAGAAGCAGAGCAAAACGCCGTAGTTCGAAGCCGACGGGTAGGAAATAACCGGGCTCCAACTGACGAAGAAGTCGCAGCACGTAAAGACATTTTGCGAGACCAGGCAGGCGATATCTCAAATTATGAGCTGCACAAGCTCGCAGAGGATCAGCTTGTCGCGGAGAATCAGCTTAGGTCTGTAGGTCAGCTTGGTGCAACAGACACACTCTATGGTGACGTAGCCGGACATACTCAGCTCAATCCAGAACTTCGAAACCGACTCGAGAATGCTGCTGTGTCTGACCGAGCCGGCATCGTCAACGAATATCTGGATCAGCAGAGTCTAAATGCGTTTACAGGTAGCCGAGAAGAAGTCGATCGGAACCGCATTGAAGCTCGCGACAGACTGCGTTCACCGCAAGGAGCTAAATCAGCGAAAATTGCAGCTGAGAGCATTGACAACCTAGCTGAGCTTAGGCGCGAATATCTTGCTGACCAGGATGCAGTTTTACGAGGTGGATCGCGCGGGGCCTTAGCCGCGCAGCAAAGCAAACAAGCCGAACAGGATCTACACACGGCGGCTACCAATTACTACGGTGGCGACGTCGGCGGCATGTTAGCCAGCGGCGGTGTCGGCATGAGTGCAGAGGGTGCGACACGTGCCGAGCAAGAGTTTGCCCGCATGTCTGACCCGGAAAAAGCAACTGTGGTAGCCAGGCTTAACCAGGCTGGTCAGCATGTCGAGAGCATTAACGATCTGACAGCTGAAAACTATAAAGCGTACATAGCGTTGCAAGCCAAAGACAACGCTAACATCATGAGCGACTCGGTGACTGGTCTCACCGGCGGCACAGACACCCAGGCATATGCAGAACGTCTGGGCGTTCGTGAAGACCAAGTAAGCACACTGCAAGACTTGCGAAACGCAGATAAGAACGTCGCAGCGGAAGCTAAAGCCCTTAACATGACTGAGGAAGAGTATCTTGCCGCGATACACGGCGGCGAAATGCCAATCAGTGTTGCAACAGATGTCGCTGCGGCTGAAGAAGATCTCACAAAAATTGACAGGGCTCAATCACGTCTTGCGTCGGCAGAAGCGGCTCTAGCTCGAGATCCTGAATCCGCTGCAATGCGAACTGAAGTTGAACGGCTACGTGGCGACCTGGCTCCGTTAGCAGCCAGACAAGCCTCGAGAATGCAGGAGGTCGGTCTTGATCCTGCAAATCAAGCCGACGTGACGACTTACCGAAACCGACTACGTTCGGACGCAAATCTAAAAAAGCTCGACAGGAAGCGAGAAGACTACGCACTCAAGCGGCAAAAGCTTCGAGATCAAGGTATGTCGGATGAGCAAATCGACGCCACGCTAGGTACTATGGCTGATGTCGAAAGAGAAACAGCTGCTCGCATTAGCGATCTTCGCGACAGTGATTTAGAGGGCGCTTCGGAATCTATCGCTGATGCGTTTGGACTTAAAGACGAAGAGCGAAGTAACTTCGCCAAGAGCCTGCAAGCTCCTGGCTCTTACAGTGATGCCAATAAGCGAATGGTCGCTGGCGTTCTCGGCCGAGTTGGTCGACTCGATAGCCTTCAAGGCGAGACGGCAATCGATAAACTCGACATGCTTACCGACCAGTACGCTGCTGCCAGGACGCCAGAAGAACGAAAAGCTTTAGCGCAGCAGCACGGTATGGATTTCACGGAACTGGATCGAATGATGAATCAGACTAAACACCTTAAGATGGCAGACACTGAAAGCCGTTATACAAGCGGTGACTTTGTTGCCGCTATGGAAGGTGTGTCAGACAAGGATATTGCAGCTGAAGTGCAGAAAGAGGAAGAACGCACGCTAAGAATTACCGGCGGAACAATCGAAGTACGAGGCGAAATCACAGGACAGGCCACCGTACACGAGTTGGTAGCTGTCGGTGGTTCCCGGTGAGGAAAAACCATGCCAGTGATATTTGAAGGTAATTGTGGTCGAGTGTCTGCGATTGCAGATCGCGTTGCCACTGGAGCTATTCAGCTGGCAAATGTGTCAGGCCTGGGCGGAAATATTTCGTACCAGCAGCACAATACGATTATCACTCGGTTGGGTTGTTCCATGGCCGGTAATTTTCAGTTCATGCATACGATTGGAAACGACGTATACGTTTACACGTTTGGTGACCGAATGGGGCAGGTTGTGCTAAACGGACTAAGCTTTTCAGCTCAATGCCCTGACGACGGATCACAGCAGCACGGATTTGAAAAGCTAATGGCTTGGTACCGTGCAAATCGACTTGCTGCTAGGAAGGGAGCCGTGCGAGTCATTATCGGAAGAAACACGGTGCTTGACGGCTTTGTGACGGCTTTAACGGCAGACGTGCAGGACGCACTTCACCGCACTATCCAGTTCCAAATGACGATCTCCATGCTGCCAGACGTGTTGTGAGGCCTATCTTGTATAACCACGCTCGAACCTTGTTGCTGAATTTGACTGGAAGCGACAACGTATTTTCGGATTATCCGGGCGATGAACTAATTCCAGCAGAGTTCCAAAAGCTGGAATTGAACACCACGCTGGATGTTTTCCGGAGTCGTATATTTGGAGCGTCGCCCGATAGGGCCATGCTCAACTACAGAGTCAACCAGCTGCTACAAATTATCGAAGCGACGAAGTTGCAGGATTATGTGCTACAGCTTGATCCTCGTATTACGTACAACAGCTACCGCGATAAACTAGTCAGACCGGACACTTTTCAGCCCAAGGTAAGCCGATACGCCGGTCCGTCTTCTGCCGTACTGTCTTTGACTGGTAATCCGGCTCGTCCAGACATAACGGGACGTTGTGAATACAACTACCAAGTCACAATAAGTAGCGGTAGTGTCAGGGTAGCTAGGCTGTCGCTACCTAACTCGGTGACAGAATCTCCGATTACGTTGACGAGCGGACTAAGCGATCTGTTTCAACTGCCAGGCTCTGGTTACCAATTTCGCATCAACACAACTGATCCGACTTCAGCTTGGAAAGTGCACGGATTTCTGCGACCGCAAATGGCTTTATCGGAAATTGAAAATAGCTTTTACAACGTCGGAGAGTCTTACCTTATCGGCTTATTTGGAGCCGCAAAGGTTGAACCGTATTTGACGTTTTGGAACTGTACGAAGCATCCTGAGTTCGCGTACCGGCTTGGCGGATTTATTCTGGCATTAATTTACCGCACAGAGGAAATCCGTAATGGCTGAAAACGAAGTAACAGGCAACAAGGTAACAGGTTGGGCACTCACAGATCTGTCAGGCTTAAACCGCAACGAACTCGGTAACGCATTCCTGGGCGGGAATATTGAGTTACGTATCAACAACGTACTTATTCCTATATCCCAGTTTTCGATGACGTACGGATTGAATTCGATACCAACTGCAACAGCCATTGTTGCATTAGGCCGAAATGCAAGAACGCAACAGCCGTCAGCTGTGTATTCGCAAATCGAAAACATTAAACAGATGGCTCCAGTTACTGTGATCGTTAACGGCCAGCTTGGCGACTGGCAAGCCGCAGGAACAGGCGGTCAAAAACGATCGTGGCCAGTAACGAATGCCGTAATTTTTGTCGGTTACGTCAGCGGCACGTCTTATCGGCGGTCGGCTGGACGTGTCAGTCTCGTAATCAACCTGATTAATCAGCTTGTCGATCTCACTATGTCGTCAGGTGCCAGTGCCGACGTTGTGCCAGGTACACCTGGCGATCTCCTTCTTCCTTTGCTGGCTGAAGGTTCTGGCGGCGAGGGCGTCGGAACGTCGGCTAGCAAGTTTGTGTCGGAGTTGCCTGCTGACATGGACAAAGATTTCAGCAAAGGCATTTTAAAAGCGTTGCATTTTGTTTCACGACAAAATCAATTGCAAATACACGAAGCTTGGTGCGGTGGACGGGCAGCACCGAGCCCTACTAACAACAAACAAGAAAACAGAAGAGCTGCTCAGGCTATTGAAGGTACAGGACTGTGGTATGGCGTCGAGCCGTTTGCCGCTAAAGCTTACGGTCGTTACATCCAGCCTTATCCTTTTCAAATTCACACTAACGGTAAGGATTACTCAGCGCAGCGAATTGGCGAAACCATCGCATCTTCAATGCTCGGTACAAGCATGTGGAACATGCTAATCCTGTCGTTGCTTCCTTCGTTCGGTTGTGCTGTCGTGCCAATCGCACAGACTGCGTTTGTCGCTCCAATTTTACCGATGTCGCAGGTTGCAGCTAAAGCGATTGAACCTGACGAATACGTTGATTTCAATTTCTCTATGATGTCGCAACGACCGCTGTACGGCGTAGGCATCATGAGTAACTACGTAGCTGGATCGTTATCGAGCGGAAACCCTAACGATCCAGCATCTCAGTTGCCGAGTGCAAACCAAAACAAGATGTGCGTGGGAGCTGCGTTCACGGCTAAAGCTGACAATGGCAGCGAGCTTAACGACGGAATGTGGATGTTTGTACGGGCACCTTCTTGGATGGACGACTGGGTAAACTTCGATCCAGAAGCGGCTGACGGTCAATCAGCCGTCAACAACATGTTGAACAACCCGGCTCACGACGCGGCCGGTGTCGATCAAGCTGCTACGCGTCGAGACCCAGGCGAAGAGGTGTCGGCGTGGAATGACGTAATGTATAAGTACGCACAGCTCATCTACGCGGAGAACGCATTGAGAGACAGGGGCGGCGTGCTAGTCGGAAAGCTGCGTTTCGACATCAGCCCCGGAACAACTCTGAAAATTAGGTCCGAAGGTGACATCCAATCAAGGGGAGTCGATAGTCTTGCGACGAATCTATACGGGATGGTCACCCAAGTAACGGTATCTATCAACGCAGAACAAGCCGCGGCTACAACAACTTTCGAGCTTTCGCATTTGCGTACGGAAGCCGAAAATGAAAGTCCTCGGTTTTCGATGCTCAGCCATCCTTTTTTCCCTCGGCACTTCGAATATGCTCCTCTCGTACCATCGCTTACGGTGCAATAATGAGTAACTATCTCGAAGATGAGTACCGTCCGGCTTTCGAGTCGTGGCAGGCAGACCAGACACCGGCTGGTAATGCAGCGTTCATGCAATCGATTGACCCGATTGTGCAGAAAGGCGTGCAGATGTACGGTGGTAACAGTCCTTTGTCGGCAAGTCGTGGGCGGTTGATGGCGTTAAGCGCTGCTCGCAAATACGATCCAAGTCGGTCACGGCTTCAATCTCACATCTTGAATCACATGCAAGGCTTGCAGCGTGTTAGCCGTCAACAATCGCAGCTCATTAAAGTACCCGAGCAGGTACTGATGGACAGTCAGCGGCTGCATCACCACACGCAAGAACTTACTGACGAAATGGGACGAGAGCCATCAGATGCCGAATTGTCAGACAGCCTCGGTATTTCCATGAAGCGGTTAGCTCACGTGCGAAGGTACCAACCTGGAATGACATCTGGTCAAATGGAAGCCGCAGATCCGATGTCTGGCGGTGTGGCTGGTTCCATCCCAGGCGACCACGAAGCTCAAGACTTGTGGACCAGAATTGTCTATCAAGATCTATCACCACTTGATCAGCGGATCATGGAGTTGACGCTAGGCTTACACGGCAATCAGAAGCTGTCGAACAGCGAGATTGCTAAACGAGTAGGCCGCAGCCCGGGAGCTATCACGCAACGGAAAATGCGAATTCAGCAGCTCCTTGATCAAGAGCAGCAGTACTCACCATTCGTGGCACATTGACATGGCACAAAAAGCACTTATCGATCCTAACCTTGACGCGTTGCTGCGGCATTTTAGCGAAATCAAAAAGACTGCGTCTGAGAAACGAACTACTGGCGAGGCGATACCATGGTTTCGTCCTGAGCTTGGCGATTGGGATGGTGATCTACAGTCTGCCGCAAGCATGATAGCCCTGCACAAGGCATTCAACACAGACGAGGCAGAAAACGCTCTTATCGAAGCCTACAAGCCAGAGTCTCCGGGTAACTCGTCAGACGGCATCGTGCTGAGTGTACAGATCGATTACGCTGCCCAGGCTGAGCGTGCCTACCGGGCTCGAGTTGGGCAGACCTTTCCTCGCATGCTGGCACACCAAGTAGCTCGCGACAAAGGACACGGACAAGCAAACGGGGCTTTTCTCGGCCAAGCTTTGAACTACTTCACACAGATTTTAAAGCGTGGTGCTGAAGGCACGGGAGGATCCGTATGACGCAACTAAGCGGTACCGTCCAGCAATATGTCGGTAGAACTTCCGATCTTCTCGCTTTTGACGACGCAGCAATTCAAGGGAATGCGCTGTTAACGCAAACGCTTGTTAAGCCAGGGCAGGGTGGTGCTCTCATTGCCGGAATTGAGAAACTCGTTCAGCGTTTCATCTTGGAGCTTTTTACGGAGAAGGGCTCCATCCATTACGATCAGAACCGCGGAACGCTTTTTATGACACAGCTTCGAGCTGGCATGCTCCGTACGTCTGCTGATTTGTTCGCAGCGTTCAGCTCGGCAGAGGTTGACATTCGCAGCAACCTTCGACTCGAAGAAGACTTGAATAACGATCCTGCTGATGAACGATACACAGCAGCGACATTGCTGCGAGCCACGCTGAACGGCGACACTGCAAACATGCAAATTCAGATTACAAGCGCAGCCGGAACTGACCGTACGCTGCTCTACCCGCTACGCATTGCAAACTGAGGTCTGTCATGACGCTGACTGTTTCTGATTTCGAGCTGAGCGATCTTTTGACGTTGAAGGAAGCCGACGTTCAGCAAATGCTGACGCAGGTGAGCACGCAACTACAAGAACTGCATCCTGAGTTGCAGATAAATCGCGGTGTGTTTCGTAGTACGTTGGTCATGTTACACGCTGTACTCGAAACCGCGATTCGAACTAACCTCGAACGCTACCAGTCGGCTCGAAGCCTTCAACAGATTCAAGCAGATCCGTCGCTAGCTGACGCTGGTGTTGTAGACGAAGTTCTCTCCAACTGGGGCGTCACTAGAAAGATCGGAACCAAAGCTACAGGCTCGGTGACGATCGAACTCAATGCCGCACGGTCAGTAGTAATTCCTCAAGGGTTTGGCTTTGAAGCCAACGGTAAGTCTTATGTGGCGATTGCCACCTTCACAGCTCGAACTACTGCGGCACAGGTTTCGACGGCAAACGATCGGCTTTTGCTTCAGCTTAGTAACGGTAACTGGGCGTTTGTCGTAGACGTGGAAGCGTCAGATAGCGGTTCGGAGTGGAAGCTCAATGCCAACGAGCTAATTGTTCCGTCTCGCTCGCTCGTCAACTATGTCACCAGTTATGCAACATCCACGTTTTCAGACGGGACAAACACTGAGACTAACGAAGTCTTGCTGAACGAGCTTCAGCTTGGCATTGCAGCTAAGACAATCTCAAATCGTACGAATATGCGGGCTTGGCTTCGAGCTTTGCCAGAATTTGCAGGCGTTTCCAATCAGTCGATTATCGGTTACGGCGACTCGGAACTGCCGCGAGCCGAACACACTATTTTTCCGATCCGGTTTCCCGGAAAAGTAGACTGGTACGTTCGAACGCAACCGTCTGTGCAGCGGCTGACTACGGCAGTAACTGCCACTTTAATTTCTATCAGCGGAACAAAAGGCACGTGGCAATTCTCGCTTGGAAAGAATGCAGCTCCTGGTTTTTACGAAGTTGGTCGAATTCGACGTGCTGCCGATCCCGGTCTCAATTCCGGTTTTGGTGTGACGGAAGACATACGAGCCGTTGATTTGACTGGAAGCGGTTTCATCCCAGACATTGAGAACGTAGCCGAAGGTGCGTATACGGCTTTCCAGACAGCCACAATTCGGTTTGTGGACAGCTTAACCAACGCATCCCAACTGGCAATCGGTTCAACAGCTGCGTACAGCTGTGAGATTGTTGGCTTGCCGTTGATCAGTACCTTGCAGGCTCTTGTAAGTGACAGGGATACTCGAAGCTACGGTGCCGACGCCTTGATCAAGGCACCAGTACCGTGCTTCGTACAGGTCACCCTGACGATCAACAAGTCAGCTGGAGACCCAGATCCGGATGTCAACAGCATCAAAAACGCGGTTGCCGACGTCATCAACCAGACCGACTTCACGGGTCGGTTGGACGGCTCGAGAGTAATCGACGCTGTACACAACTACTTGACAGACGACCTCAGCGTTACGAATCTTGATTTATTTGGCCGTATCCGCCACCCGGGTGGTTCAGTAGAATATCTTCGTGGCCCGGATTCTTTGATCGTCAAAGATCAACCGGACGCCATGGTTACAGCGAAGACGGTTCAGTTTTTCGCTGAGGCTGCCAACATCACGGTGAACGTCGCAACGACGATTCCGACGGCGACCTGATAGGAGGTCAGTGTGCCTAAGCGTGCTCATGGACGAGCAGAAGTAATTCGTCTGCTTAAGAAAAGCAGCAGCGGCGAGCATCAGACATCGCAGCAACTGCACTTTGCCACCGACTACCTGACATTTTTTGGCTACCTCAGCGTTGAATTGCTGAGCCACCTCAGCGTCAAAGACATTGAGAACGCAGTCAAGCTGTTTCAAAAAGCTTTCGGCTTGACTGCTGACGGCGTGCTCGACTCGAAAACGCGGCGAGCCATGGAGATGCCTCGCTGCGGCTGTCCGGATATTCTTGACAAGAGCAACAAGAAGCACGTGCAGTTCTTGCGAGCACAGGAAGTATCGGCCGAGAAGCGTGATCGCTGGAACAAAACTGGTCTGACGTATCACATTCGCGATTACGTCGTCAGTCGTATGTCGAAAAAAACTCAAGCCAAAGTCATCGCGGGTGCATTCAAAGCTTGGGACGACGTCTGCGGTCTGAACATAGTGTCGATCAAGGACGCGGCCAAGGCAGACATCATCGTCAGTACGGGTCAAGGTCCCGTTCACAACTTTGACGGAGCTGGCGGCACGCTGGCTTGGGCTTTTCTGCCGACCGGTACAGACAAGCAGCTAACCATGCGGTTTGATTTAGACGAGACGTGGATCGAATCTACAAGTCAACGAGGTGTGCTTATGTCGCACGTTGCTTGTCATGAATTCGGCCACTTGCTCGGCCTGACTCACTCCAAGAAGGCAGGTGCGTTGATGGCTCCGTACTACAACCCGTACGTAGGCACTCCGCAAATGGCTGATGACATTGAACGAATTCAGAAGCTTTACGGTAAGCATGAGTTCGGTGACCCGGTTACTGGTACGATAAAGCACGAAGAACGACAAATTGAATTGAAGCCAGGACAACGCTTGTTAGTTGTCTGCAACTAGGGAGATAGACATGTTGGCTCAGCTGACTCTGGATCTTGGATCCCCAATGTCGTTGCTAAAGTATGCAATTGCATCGGCCTTGGTATTGGTAGGTTTTGCTACGTTTCTGTTTCCTTTGTTGAAGCAGTGGCTATCAGCTATGCCGAAACCGAACGACTCGGTAACTGTGTTGAAGCGTAAGGACGTAAATCGCAGCAGCGACGCACCGGCTCCAGCGGGCCTAGGTACGTATATTGCCTTGCTGCGGGAAACTGCACCCACTGCTGGGCCTGATGTGCTTTTGCAGTACGCGGAAGAGGAGCTGACTGAAGCGGAAGTCGCTATCGCGGAAGCCAAGCTCGCGAGACAGGCTGCAATCCCACAAAACAACTCAACTGTAGTGGCTTTTTCCAAGTGAAAGGAACGGACCCATGCATAGCAAACAACTTGGCGGATTGATTTGCGGCATTTTAGGATTGCTGCTGTTCATCCTGCCGTCGGACATCGACGTCGCAAAACCAGACCCTGTGCCTGCTGTTTCAGACATGCCGCACAGGGCGTTTGAGAAGCAAGAAGCCCTGTGGCGTAGGCACATCGCTGACGCAGCAGACAAACTTGCCGCTGGCGAGCTTGACACTGACCAAGCAACACTCGAGTTTCTGGCTGGCGGTCAAGAGCCAGCTCGCAAGGTCGCATTTGCCGAGATGGCGAAGTACGAGCAAGAACAGTTCCAGAAAGCTGGAGGCTGGTCCGCAAAACTGCACGAAGAAATTCTCCGCAAGTACAACAAGCAGGAGGTCAAATGAGCGACTTCACAACTGGCAGCTACGTCTGGGAACGAGAAAATCAGGACTTTCTAAAGTCCTTGCCTGAAGCCCCCATGCAGTCAGCTGAATGGAAGGCCTTTTCGAGGCCGGCTGAGGTGACCATCGACTGGCATCAAAGCGAAGACCAGGGTCAGATCGGTAGCTGCCAAGGTAACGGCCTTAGCTCGGTGCTCGAGCGACTTGAAGAGGTGAAAGGCAACAAGATTCAGCTATCTCGTATCTTTGCCTACCTTGCAACACAGAAGATCGACGGCCTGCTCGGCAGCGATACAGGCTCGACGATTTCAGGAGGCTGCGAACTGGCTCTGGGAGTCGGAGTCTGCCCTGAATCTCTTACGGGATATCCTCGAAGCTACCCAGATCGAAACGCACGTGCTCGAATCTTGAGCCCTGAAAACTACGCCGCTAGTGAGCCCTACAAGGCTCTTTCCGCGTGGCGGGTGCCAGGTAACCACGACGAGACGCTCGACTTTATCGGCGGCGGTGGTGGTATTACCTTCGGTATCCCGTGGTACAGCGGTTTGATTCCTCGAGACCGCGTCGTTCGTTCTTACCGGCCGAGTGTTGCTGGTGGTGGGCACGCGATGTGTATCCTCGGTTACACCAAAGACGGTGAGTACCGGGCAATCAACTCACATCGTGACGGTCCTTATCTAATCACACAAGCTGCGTGGTCACAAATGCTAAGTCACAGGCGGACGACAGCAATTGGACTGATGGGCAACAAGGAAGCTAAGCCGGTCGACTGGTATGAAAACTCGCCCTGGTTCAAAATGAGGATGCAACCATGACAAAATCCGCAGACCTTAAAGTGCCTGCTGTTGTACCGCTTGTAATGATCGGTTTTGCGATTGCGGTTGCGTTGCTGTTTCCAGGCAGAAAAGCTCCGGCGATTGTACCGCCATCGGCTGTCAAAACGAGCGATAGCGATTTGCTGGCGTTCAAATACGAAGTTCAAGCCGCGTTCGAACGGGGGCAGAAACAGCAACTCGAGGCGATCGAATCACAAAAAGACATGCTGGAGCGAATCGAACAGTCTGTGCAGCAGCTGATCGACAAAAGCGAGGCGGTAGAAGTTACGAAGCCTGCTGTAGTCGAAGTGGTAAATCCGCCGGTTTACGTGCCAGCTCCGCGTGTGACGGTGATGGAATCCCCGCCTGTAGTTCGAGAAACGATTGTCGCAACTTCAACTCCAGTTCGGATGTCATCAACAAGATGGAACGTGCAGGGGAATTGGAACTACTCTGCTAGCGAAATCGCGGATCACTTGAGAACTACACATGGCGTAAACCCGGCAGGCAAGTCCTTGAGCGAGATGACCGCGATGCACGATAACCTCCACAACGGCTATGCGGCTTATGGTCGCGTTTCGCAACCTACTGCCAGCGTAGTCACGACGACGAAGAGCACAACTCGTTACGCAACACCGCGACGGACTCGGCTGTTCTCCCGCGGGTACAGCAACTGCCCGGGTGGAGTCTGCCCCACACCATGAACTTGAACAAGCAAATAGAAGTCGATTCTGAGCTATATGCTCAGCTTAGACGACTGCTGGAACAGGGCATCGTGCATTACGACGGATCGACTGTTGATTTCTCTACAGTGCAGACAATCACAATTACGCAAGGCAAGGCGACGTTCAGACCACCAATCGGATTTCAGACTCGAGTTGGCCCGATTAACGTCAAGACAACAATCTCTTCAGCCTCGGTGAAAGACGGCGGGATCCGAATTGAAATCGACAACTCTCCTATCGACATCGAGGTCAAGCCAAATGAGCTGGTACTTGTTGACTGAAGAGTGTCTTGCCGCTCGAGGTTGTTCAAATCCTCAGATTTGTGCTGCAATCGAAAACGACGGCGGCGAAAAAACTATTCGGAAAATGCGTCAAGAGCAAAAAGACATTCGGCGGGCAGCCAAAGCTGTCCAGCGAGCTTACGAGCTGAATCCGACTGCAAGCAGAACCGCAATGCGAGAACAGGCCTGCAAGTTTGCTATTTCCTCGATCTTCTTGTCGTTGATCATTCAGGTCGTCTTGTCCTACGCTATCACCTGGGCCATCGACTGGCTTCTTGATCGAATTTTCGACAAAGACGAGGTAGATCCCGATGGCGTTGTACAGGTATCCCCAGAATGATCTTGATAAGCCTGAGCTACTCTTGGAGTTGCTTGGCAGCTTCTGGGCTACGACGTATCAGGGGAACGGACTGCTCGAGGATCTAGCCGGAGCTGTAGGTCGTGCAACGCAGCAGACCTATCTAGAGCTTCTTGATCTTATCGCTAGCTGCTCTCGCTACGACGTACCTGTCTTTCGCAGCGAAAATTGGTATGCCCTTCGCATACTTGAGTCAGAAATCAACACCGATTCATCGCTGCTTTTAAAATATACGACGCCGGCTACCGCGACATATAACGCGGTAACTGAATACCAGTACGGAGTCGGTCAGCAGTCGGCCTATTACTCTGTAACGAAGCCTGCGGATTTAGTTGACGTACGCCTTATTTTGAGTCGTATGACGTCGGCGGCTGTCGAACTCGTTGCCGGAATTGACTTTTGGCTTGACGACACGGTTATCACATTTCGTGATAACCCATTCGAAAACACGAAGATTACCAAGCGAGAAATCTTGGACGAGTCAGGACGCGTCAAAGATCGAGAGCTAGTTCTTTGGCTGTATCGCGGTCAGTGGGACCTGCAACTCGTATACGAGCAGTTCGGCTACGCACTACGGCTGCACATGCAGTCCAGCGAAGGCTACAAGCAGCTCATCAACGCCATATTTGACGCTTTTGTGGAAGGTACCAGCGTCCGCTCGCAGCAACTTGCGTTGTCTGCAATCTTCGGAGTTCCGCTGGTGGTTGAGGACACGGAAACCGTCGAGAAAATTCTCAGCGACGCAGACAAGCTTAACATCATCACAGACAGTCACGTCTACCAGTTCCCGCTACTAACGCAGCCGGTTGTTTCAGTGGGTGACGTGCTGCATGCCGGCGATCCGCTTACCGACTTGTTCGAGATTTTTGAATTCAACAGAGGCAAGCAATTACCAGCAAACAAGCTTCAGGGTATCACGTTAGGTCCGGGCGTGCTTGCATGTGGGTTTTGGGATGAAATCACGTTCGACAATACCACTGTTCCGTTAATTGTCGAGCCGAACGTAGACGGTTATACCAAGGTCTCTTGGCAGCTCGGTGGCTTTCCGGCTGACGTAGAAAAGTTTTGGGATGACGTGCATCGCGACGGAGTAGTAGCCAATAAGACACTGGCCATGATGCTGGACGTGCGACCAAATCCTGTCGATCAGCCGACAGCTGCAATGCTTCCAGAAGTGATCAATCCGTTGCAGTTCCTAGTCGACAACGTTTTTCGCTCGAACGTCTTTGTCGTCAAGGTCAAAAAAGGAAGTCAGCTGAGTAATAAGCTGGCTTTTGTGCCTGTGGAACAGCTGAGAAAAATGCAGCCGCCTCATACTTTGATGCTACTAATAGTCGAATTGGTTCATTCCGACTCCCCTGTTATCATGGAAGCCGCCGGTACTTCGGTGAATCCTGGTTACGAGGAAGCGATCACAGGCTTTCTGTGCATTGCTGTTAGCGAATCTGTTATCCCGGCCGATTACGTGGAAGAAGAAGTCAACGCAACTACGATCGGTGGTCGGTGCATTTAGGAATTAGATCTACCATGAATGTCTCGACATCGCTGCTAAACCGCGAAACGCTGGCTGCAAACTCTGCCGTAGGGAAGGTGCGAGCCTACCGAGTGGAACGTGGACAGTGGTTGCAGCAAACAGAGCTGAAGTCAAATCTTGTCGTTTTCGAATGGGCGGCAATCGTCAGTAAGCTGCTGACAACCGGGGACAGCCGTTATCGAATCGGCGGCATGTACCTTGAATTCGAAAACGTCGCATCTCCCGGTGCCACCGTTAGTATTCCAACCTACGACAGGACGAGAAGCTCAGCCTACTACCAATCTCTAAGTAGCCACGCGAGCCGCGATTACCTTCGCGTGCCTTTAATCGCTACTCAGCTTTTGTCTGAAGGTGCAGGATTGACAGACAATCAGTCCGTATTTTTTGCTCGCAGCAGTGGTGTGGTCGGCGTACACGGCAAACCCTTCGCTGCGGCTAACAACTCCACGATCTTCGGTGCCGCCCTGGTTGCCTACCCGAACCGGACAGACGCATCGCAAGACATGATTTTCAGCAGCTATTACCTCGATCCGACAGATCAGCAGCAGAAGCTTGCATCCAGTCAAATCGGACTCGAGTGGCGTCTGACTTTGCAATAAGGGAGAGGTACCGATGGGTTTCACAGAAAACGTCCGGTTTATTCAAGAGGGTGACCCGGTCTCTCCCGGCACGGCAAACGAAGCCAGTGTGCAGCTGGACCAGAACGTCCGTTACTTAGCACAGTTGTTGGAAGCTGCCAACATCGGCTCGACGGTCTACGCACGAAAGCAGACCGTTGCTTCAGGATTGCTAGTTGGTCAGCCCGTCTACTTGAACACGACAAATAGCCGATTCGAAGCAGCGTACGCGACGACCACGTCAGACACGGCAACAGGCTATCTGACGATTGCAGAACAATCGCAGGTCTGGGGTATTGTCGCAGCAAAGCACAACGCAACACTCGCGGACATTTTGCTGTTCGGTTATGCACCGGTGAATATCGTCGCAGCGGTCGGTTCAGATCTAAATCTCGACGGGACTGTCCCTGCCGGACTCTGGTACCTATCTGCCGCCGGTACCGGGCAACTCACGCGACAGCAACCGCCGGTGACAATTCCGGTTTTGAGAACTAACGGCGTTGGTGGCGTATACGTTAACCCGTCGTTTGTGGATTTCCTCGAGAATCACAGACACTATGTGTTTGCGTTGGAAATGGTACCTGCCGGTCAGGTGTCTGCTCCGGCGGAAGGTCAGCCACACGTTATCACTAGCCCTAACGCCGCCTTAGCTGGTTGGTTGCCTGCAAATCACGTCAGCTTTGGAGGCAGGGCACCTACTGGCGCAAAGTTCGGCTACAACCTCGCCGTCAACACAGCTCTAAAGCAGGCGTTTCCGCCGGTGCCACTTCAATCTGTCGTTGTCGAGATGCAGAGACCGAGTGTGTACGACACGGCCGAACAGCCGTACCGGTATGGGATGACGTTGCCGCCCGAGCTAGTTGTTGTGGATCGCAACGGTATTTGGTGGATGTCGGATTGCTATGACGAAGTGCCTTGGCCTACAGATTTTACCACCGGCGATCCTGCCCCTACGTTCGACGATTGCGATCCGCAAGGCAAAGCCTATTCGATGAAGCTGTACTTCACTCGAGTCGGCTTCGCTACTGACACGACGACCGTCAGCAGTCTGCGTTCAAAGGACTCAAGATTGGTCGTCACCTGTACTGGTACGACTACACCCGGGGTGACTGGCGATCTCGAGATCGACCTGGATCTATCGCTGCTGAACGGACAGACAGACATGCCCGGTTATTCAGTCATCAAGGCATTCAACGCAACTACAAACACGTTCGATTTTGGCCCTGTCGTTGAGGGAATCTACGCTACGTCCGCTAACGTACTTCTCAGCGGTGTAAGCGAAATCGATGAAGACAACCGGCAAATTTATCAAGGACCAGTTGGCATCGGTTTCATTAGTCAGGCCAGTCGCGAGTTGCAAAGTCAGCTAGTGCGTCTCGACGGTGCAGTCGAGGAAAGTTACCCGGTGTTGTACCTAGGGCTTCCTAACGACACGTCAACAAGCTACGTCGTGCAGTTTGAAGTTCCAGGCGACGCTCCCGCTAACTCGCAACTTCAACTTCGCTTGCGATTGCTTGGGCGTTCCGCCGGTACGCTACCGCAACTTTCCGTCTCCTATTACAAAACGGGCAGACCCACAGCAGGACTGACAACGCCAATTGCGGTGACGCAGAGTTACACGGCACTGACAATCACGACGGTGGCTACCGTGGGTGCTAATCAGGCTGTAGAAGCCGTAAGTTCCGCGGTAGCCGTAGCTCCCGGTGACATCGTGTACGTGCAAGTTCAGCGATCACCTGGCACATCAGGCGATGCGTACACAGGTGAAGTTGGTGTAATGCAACAGCTCGGAGTTCTGACGTCGACATGACCGGAGGGCAAGGATGCCACTCTCGCAATGGAATCTGGAGCTGCTGAATCAGCACGCGCAGAGAAGCTACCCTCTGACGGATGACTCGACAAAGAAAGACACGTCTGGATCGTTTACGATTCCTGACGACTTTCTTGTCGGTATGGATATTCCCGTGTCTACAGCTATGGACATGGCGACTGGTCGCTTCTTTATCCGGCAGCTCGGGCTCTTTGCCTCAGGAATTCAGATCGTCGTAGCTTACGACACGGGTTCGACTGTTGTAGACGTCGGATCTGCTCTTGTGCCTGTGTCTGGATTCACCCGCAACAAGGTTTTCGCTCTAGGCGGAATCTCGCCTTTTGATGACACGTTTGGAAAGGTTGTCATTGGAAAGATCTCGACAATCCTCGAGCAACCGGCAGGTTTGTTTACGTTTGATATCGACGGTGCCAGGCTTGAGCCGCAAGTTGTGCGGCCGATGATACGAGGCATTACGGCGTTTCGAATTGCCAACGCAGAAGGCAACCTCAGCGAAAATATGTACGGTGACATCGAATTGGTTGCCGGTTCTAACATGCAGCTATCTGCGGCTGTCGGGCTAAGCTCTGCTCGCATTACGCTAAGCGCGATTAGCGGCTCAGGCACCGTACAAGCTTGCGTCTGCGAAGGAGACGCAGTAGACCTTCCCTGCATCAAGACCATCAACGGAATCAGTGCAACGCCGGACGGCAACTTCAACTTTATTGGCGACGACTGCCTAAGCTTCGACGGTATTGCCAACGGACTAAAAGTCACTGATTCGTGTTGTAAGCCGTGTTGTGGCTGTCCTGAGCTGGAAGCCATCACCCGCGACCTTGAACGCTTTAACAGCGAACGAGCTGCGTTAAACATCTTTGTTGGGCAGCTCAGTGCACAGAACACAGTCTTCAACACGACTGTGCTTGGTGCCCGGCTTGGCGACCGAAATTGCCTTGCAGGAGCTTGATCGACATGGCTGACCCCCGCGGCAGACAACCGATCGGACTCGAACAGCCGCCAGGCAGCGGTACGAACTACCCGTTTGTTTCGCCGTCTGACGATATTAAGCATCTGCTCGGAGATCTTTTTCTGTCTTTTGACGATCTAGCCGACACCGTTGTATACCCGTTGCGTGTTTCGTGGTTGTACGGCTTCGGCACTGATGTCGTCACGCCGCCAACGGGTGTCCCAACGCCGACACACTCTCACGATATCGTTATCGTTGACGCTAACGACGTTGTCGTTTTCAATTCAACGCTAGCTACGAGATTCACTGCTACTCCGTGGGATAATCGTCTACTCATACTGGAATGGACTGGTAGCAGTGTTTTGCGATGTACGATGCATACGGCATGGACGCCAGCTGATATCGCGTCAAACCGAACACGAACATACGCAAATCACATCGAACCAGATGACGGCGAGCTGCAAGCTGATACGTGGTTCAAGATGCCCAAGCGTGTGTTATCTGTTCGCATCGGCAACACTAAGATGCAGGCAACACAGCTTACGTTTGCAGGCGGTTACAACATAGAACTGGCTACAGAAACAGACGCGGCTGCCGGTATTGAATTCACAACGTTTGGCGATACCAAGTCACTCGTGGCTGGCGACCGAACTTCGCACCGTATTTCGCTTTCAGCCGAGCCTGGCAGCGGTCTTGGCGTATTCCCAGGGTGCGCAGACCCGGCAGCTACGATTCGCACGATCAACAAAGTACAGGGAAGCTCGCACCAAAACTTCACTTTTGAAACCGAAGGATGTATTCGAACGCAAAGGCCGGTCGGTATTGTCACGACCAGCCCTCGCGTACTCGATTGCAGTGCCGAAGGGCTTACACCTACAAATGCCGCGTCAACTATTAGTCTGGCAAACAACTGTAAGAATTGCTGTGATTGCACCTACTTTGCTCAGACATATCAAGGGCTGAAACGGCAATGGTTTCTTTACGGCGAAACAGCACAAGCAGCAGAACAAGCCAGAGACTTGTACGCAGCTAACAAGACTCGGTGGTTAGCAAACAAAGCTTTGCGAGAAGCCGACACACTCCGTGTTCGCGTTGCAATCGACGGCAGCTCAAAACTGAGCTGGGGTGTCGCACACGCTAACGCGTCGAAGTGCTGCCTGTACGGAGTTACGTTGCAGCTGACGTGGCTCTACTACGTCAACAACGTGCTCGCAATTCCAGCGATGACAACGTACGACTGCAACAAGACAAAGATCGAAGGTTCTGAGCAGTGCGACGGACCAGAGTCTATCAGCGGAACAACAAGTGCGAACGGGTTACTGACGCTGATAAACTGGAATCACAGCAAGCCGCAGTCCAACACAACAGTTTACGGTCGTCACTGTTTTGCCGACGCGGTGAACTTGGCTCCGGACACACTAAAGGTTCGATTGCACGCTGTAATTTGGTGGAATAACACAGACAACGATCCTTCAAACAACCAGGCATGCAACTACAATACGTTGCAGTCGTCCGATTTTGATTCTGATGTACTTGCAACCTGGGCATCGTACGGGATTGATGTGCCTACTAACGGCCACGCACAACAACTTTCACCCCGTGTTTCCGTAACCGCCTCAAGCCCGTACTGCGATAGCTGCCAGTGCACGTGATCGGAGTTACGTAATGCCCATCCGCAATAACCACTGGTATAACCTCAACGAACAGCAAAGCTATCCGCTGGACGATACAGCCTCAGCTATTGCGGACAACGGCTCACGCTTACCGTCGGCGTTGATTGCGGATTTGCGACTCCGTTGGCCTGTTGAGTACGGAGCTTATTCGTTTGTCAGCTCGGTCGCAGTTACGGATCACATTGTAACTGTCATGATCGAAGCGTCTCAGTCGATGACAAACAGCCCGTTGACTTCAGTGCTTATTGCTGGCATTTCAATAGCAAAGTCTGAACTTATCGAAGGCAGAACTTATAATCTCGAGACGTTCAAACCGAATGTCGGTGGCTTTATTACGTTCGGATCTGGAGCCTTTCAAGCTAACTACACCGGCCGGTTTTCGACACCAAATCAAGGGCTGCTGACTGCTCGAGCAGCTAGAGCTTCTCGCTCACCTGCAATACCGTCAATTCAAATCGAAGGGGTTGCTCAGACGCTAACAGGGATGGTCAACCTTTCAGCCGTAGCGCCACTTACGATCAGCAAGCAAACCAAAGTGATAAACGGCGACACCTACGAAAACGTCGTGGTGTTTGGACTTGCAGACACCAGCGGTTCGATTGTGGGCACGGCGACTACGTCTGTTTTTTCACAGTTTGCAGGACCTTGCGGCCGACGCGTCGGATCAAAGTCATGTTCAGATCCGCAGCCAATTCTTTCGCTCAATAGTGTGACACCCGACTGCGATGGTGTTTTGACTCTTGAGTTTAGCGGCTGTGCTGTCATTGGTCGCAATGAAACAGATTGCGGTGTAATCGTCGACTGCGGACTTGGGCTTTCAGACGCGTGCCTACCGCCGTACCTGCCTAAGCTATCTACCGGCGAACTGCCGTCTGAAGTCGAGCCTGCTGACATTCCAGAGATTACCGACCCGGATGATGGCTCTTCATCAGACACGCCGCCGATCATAGACGAAACCGTAATTGTGACGATGGATTTGCCCTTCTGTCAGGACTTTAGCCAGAACAGAAGCAGCGGCTTCTTTCAAACAGCTGGCAGTCTTTTCGGCTTTATTGCCGATGACAGCTCTGATGAGCCTATTTGCAGTGAGGTGCTGACGACCACCAGTTTCGGTTCGATTTCAGATGCCGCACAAGCAAAAACCAACATCGCTATCTTCGATCTCGACGCACAATGTCTGTTTCGCAGGTATCAGACGGATATGAAGATACTTGCAGGCGTGCCAGGTAGTCGTAAGAATGCCGGCATTTTAATGAACTACAAAGCTAACGTAGGGGGGCTTTCTACCTACTTACTTGCGTTGCTTGACGTTGCAGCAGGTACTTTTGGCATCTACTTTTTTAATGGCGTCGGACTAGTCACCATCTCGCAATCTGCCGTAGCTGGATTGCAGACAGGTAAGTGGTACCGAGTTTCGTTTAAGGCGTTACCCAACACCTCGACTTACACCAGCGTCAACCTGACTGCAACAGTGTTAGGTGTTGAAGACTCAGTCAGTTTGACAATATCGTCTAGTGTTTCATCAAACCTGTGGGTTACAGACTCAGCCAGATCGGGTCTGTACGTTGATCGATCAAAATCCTACTTTTCGTATTGGTCTGTCAACGAGGTCACATCGTGAGCGGAATCCGCCATCCTGAGTTGATTTCGTCGCTCGAATCAACCAAATACCCGTTCATACCGACTGCTACGCTGACGAATGGAAAAGATTCGTTGCTGGAAGGTACCTTTCTAGACGCTCACATCTACGCAGTTGATGGAACAGGAAGATACTACATCTCGCAGGTAGTTGTAGATTCGTCAAAATTCACTGTCACCATCGGTGATTCGGTTAAAGCGGACCGGTTGACCGGTGTCATATCGCTGCCCATTACAAAATCAGCTGTGAGGCTTGTCGATGAGTATGGCAGGCCTGGCGGATTGCTTGTCTCTGAACCTACCCGACTAGCTGTAATGGCAGCGTGGGGTCTTGGAGTTCACAAGTTTGAGCTGTCGCATACTGAGTTTTGTGTCACGTGCCAAATGCCTGTGCCTGAACACGGAATCTCCGGCTTTCGATTGCCGAATGGAGAAATCGTAACTGGCAAAGTTTGGTTCATGGGACAAGACGGCGTGGTGCTATCAGTCGCTGA
>Ga0208719_1000075_pt1 | contig 27552 bp, 16 predicted proteins | sample LakMenEpi30Jul09_FD_150747 | JGI IMG/M metagenome (GOLD analysis project Ga0208719, IMG submission 150747) | Freshwater microbial communities from Lake Mendota, WI - 30JUL2009 deep hole epilimnion (SPAdes) | ecosystem: Environmental > Aquatic > Freshwater > Lake > Epilimnion/Euphotic zone ... | reverse complement strand
CTCACCGGCGTCGCTCCCGCCGATCCGCGCGAGCGTGAACGACACGCCGTCGAGCGCGGCCGGATGGCCGTCGGCCACCGCACCACTGACGAGGTAACGACCGTCGGCCGGACAGACCCAGGCGACCGCCACGGGACGATCCTGCGCGGGATGAACGAAGAACGTGTGGCCGGGAAGGTCGGTCCACGCCTTGACCGGATTCGGGGAGGTGTTCGCGAAGGCACTCGGCAGCTCACCCCGCACCCACGAGACGATCTCGGGCTTCCCTTCGACCCCCTCCTTTCGCTGCGCGAGAAACGCCGGTCCCTCCGCCGCCCCCGGCTCGAGAAAACACCACGCCGCCCCCGAATCGTCGACGAGCGGATTGGCCGGCAGCGCGCCGGCGGCGAGTGCCGCGGTGGTCCACCGCCTGCCGACGAGCGCCGCATCGGCCGCCGACGCGCACTCGACGCGGAGATCGACGAGCGTCGTGTCGGCGCCATGATTGCCGTTGGGGCTGACGGTGAGTTGCAGCGTCTCCCCCTGCTTGAGTTCGAGGCTGTGCGCCGCTCCCCCCTCGGCGGCGATCGCCACCGAGGAGGCTTCGCCGACAGCCGCGGCCTGGACAGGATGCGCCCGCTCGGCGAGCCAGGCCTTGAGTTGCGGCCTGCGGCCCGCCGCGTTTCGGGCCGCGATGGCCGCGTCCCGCGCGGCGACCGCCGCCTTCCAGGGGGCCATCGCCACGTCGATCTCGGCCTGCGAAAGGAGCGGCACCATGTCGCGAGGCTGCCCCTTCGCCTCGCATCCCGGGAAGGGGAACTTCGTGCCGTCGAGGATCCCGTAGAGGGCGTAGTAATCCTCCGCCGACACCGGATCGTATTTGTGGTCGTGGCAGCGGGCGCACCCGGTGGTGAGCCCGAGCATGTTCTTGCCGAGGTTGTCGATCAGGTCCTCGTGCATCAGATGCACGTCCTTGTCGATGTCGTGGCCGAAGCGACGGGCGATCGCCAGGTAGCCGGTGGCGATCAGGCCCTCGCGTCTTGCGTCGTCGTCAGCCGCCGCACGGAAGACGTCGCCGGCGATCTGGAGGCGGACGAAGTCACGCCAAGGGAGATCGCGGGCGAGCGCGTCGTAGACCCAGTTACGGTAGCGCCAGGCGTGCGGGAGCGGACGGTCGGTGTTTTCGCCTGCAGTGTCGGCGTAGCGGACGACGTCGAGCCAGTGCCGTCCCCATTGAACGCCGTACTGCGGGCTCTCCAACAACCGATCGACGACCGCTCGGAAGGCTTCGCGATCGGGGGCCGGATCGGCGAGGAACGCGTCGACTTCCTCCGCCGAAGGTGGCAGGCCGGTGAGGTCGTAGGTGGCGCGGCGGAGGAGCGTGCGCCTGTCGGTGGGGGCGGCCGGCACGATGGCCGCGGCTTCGAGGGCCGCCTGGAGAAAGCGGTCGATGTCGTTGTGAATGGCAGGGCCAGCGGCGACAGCGGGCACCGGCACGGATGCGAGGGGCTGGAATGCCCACCAAGACTTCGCCTCCTCCCGACTCATTCCGCCGATCTTCGCGCCGACCGTGCGCGGGTCGGGTGCACCCGAACGGATCCACTCCACCAGCGCGTCGATCTCGTCGGCGGAGAGTCGTGGCAACGGTTCCCCGTTGTGATCCACCTCGGGGGGCATGAGCGACACCCCCTCGACACCCCGGATCGCCTTGAGAAGGAGCGATCCTTGCGGTTCACCGGGAAGGATGGCCGGGCCCGAATCCCCCCCCTTCTGCCAGCCCTCGCGGGAATCGAGCGCCAGGCCGCCGCTGGTCTTCTCGCCGGCATGGCACTGGAAGCACCGGGCGACGAGCAGCGGCCTGACCTTCGCCTCGAAATGGTCGAGTGCGGCGGTCGGATCGGCGGCCCGGCCAGTCGACAGCGACACGAGCCACACGGCCGCCACGATGAGGCGACCCAACGGCACGGACACTCGACGCGGACGCGTATCGGTTACCATGAACGTGCTCCGGCCCCAAACGCGAGAGGGGATGCCGATCCCGTGGGACATTCCACCCTTCGTGCTATACTAACCCCCGACGTGTCGACTGTCGACAGTACCACTGCCGGAACGGTCATTGCAAGCTCTGTTGTCCCCCGAGTCGCCAGGCTCCCATGCCGCTCAAACCGCTCCGCCGTGTCAGTCTGGCCCATGACATCAGCGCCCAATTGTCGCAGGCGATCGTCGCCGGTGACTTCCCGGCCGGCGCCGTTCTCTCCGAACCGATGCTCGCCAAGCGGCTGGGGGTGAGTCGAGCCCCGGTGCGCGAGGCGCTGATCGAATTGGAGACCCGCGGGATGGTGGAGTTCGACGAGCGTGGCCGGTCACGCGTGCCGAGCCTCACGTCGGACGACCTCGTCGACATCCTCGGGGTGCGGATCGCGCTCGAGCCCCGGGCCGCGAGCCTCGCAGCGCACCGTGCCGACGCGCTGGCCTTCGTCGACCTCGAGCGCAACCTCGACGCCATGCGCACGGCTCGGACGCCGACGGAACTGGCCCGACTCGACACGGCGTTTCATTCAGGCGTGGTCCGCGCCTCCGGGAGCCGTCGGCTTCTCCTCTGCTGGAACGTGGTCGAACATCAGGTCGACCTGTGGCTGGCACAGATGCAGTCGCGCGTCGACGCGCTGTGCCACCAGCTCCGCGACACGACCGTCGCCGCCCACACGGCGCTGTTCGAGACGATCCGCTCCGGTGACGCCCCCAGGGCGGAGGAACTCGCCCGCAAGCATCTCACCGACTGGCTCGATGTCCTCCCCGGCGCGCCGGCGGCCTGAGCAATGGCGGGGCGGGACAGACGATCGCTGGCAGGTCGGGGTCGCCCGTGCTCCGTCGCCGGGCGTTCGCTGCGGCCCTCCGGGCCTCCGCTCTCTCCGCGCCGCCTGCGCTTACGGCTCATGGCTTCGCTTGCCGGCGAGACCGGCTCCCGGAGCACGGGCGACCCCTCCTCGCAGCCTGGCTGTGGAACTGAGCGCCGTCACTCTGGGGTGGGGAGCCGCGTCGGGGAGAGGAGAATGACGACGCGGCGGCCGTCGGTGTGATACGGATCGCCGGTGAGGTTGTGCTTCGGGGAATCATGCGTCGAGGCACCGACGCCGCCGACATACCCGGCCGCCTCGACGCGCTGTGCCTGGGCGAGATCCTCGAGGCAGTAGTCGCGGGCCTCGTCGACGTCGGGATCGATACGGTGGGTGGTGAGGTTCCAGGCCTTCGTCGTCAATCGCACGCCGATGTCGCGGCTCACCTGACCGACCCACACCGGGCGGCCATCGAAGGCGAGGTTGGTCAGCCAGAGCCGCAGGTGGAGCCGCTCGTTGATCGTGTGCCGGGCCCGCTGCAGGGCGACATCCTGGCTGCGGCCGAAGAGGTGGAGCGACGACACCGGCGAGTAGCGGTAGTTGACCCCGAGGAGAAAGGCTTTCACCGTCTTCCAGCAGGTGGCAAGCGAGATCGTCTCGCTGTCGTCCCAACGTGCGGCAAAGGCGGCCAGAAGGGTATCGAAGGTGCCGATGACGACGAGGTTCACCGGATCGCCCGTGTTCGTGCCGGCGGCGTTGGTGGTCGCCGCCGGGAGCGCCTCGAGCCGGGCGACGAGTTCGGCGGGTGTACAGGGGACGACGCTCGCCGGAGACACGAGCGCGTCGAAGTCGACGTGGAGGTAGTCGGCAGCGATCCCCGGCACGGGGACGGTGAAGTGGAAGTCGACGACGTTGGTGCCGGGGCGGAGGAGCGTGCGGGACGTTCGGTCGCCGTCGACGGCGGTGAGATCGACGGCGAGGGATTCACGGATCCCGGCGAGGGGCGCCAGGCGGACATGGACCGCCTTGGTACCGGCGTCGAGGGTCGTGAACACAAAGCCCTCCGCGCGGGCGCCGGGCTCGATCGGCGTGAGACGGAAACCGCGTGCCCGGAAGAAGTCGTCCATCCGGCTGTTGTTGAGCCAGGCTGTGAGAAGCTTCAAAGGGACGAGGAACAGGACCATCGGCACGAACAGCCAACCGACGATTCCGAACGTCGAGAGCCGTTTGACGATCGAGAAGTGGCACAGCGCCGCCGCCTCGAGCGGGGTGAAGTAGGAGGGATCGAGGCTCACGACCTGGAGGCGGAGGCCGTCGGCGGAAAGGTTCTCGACGCGGACGAAGACGGGCTGGATGCCGCGGCGATTGACCGGCACGCCGAAGAGTCGCTGCGCCTCGGGGCCGGAGAGAACGGCGACGGTGACGCTGGCGCGGTCGTTCGACTGCGTCTGGGCACGGGCGAGAAAGCCGTCGAAGCCGGGCTCGGGGTCGTACGGGGTGACGACGAGCCGGCGGAGTTGCGACCAGAAAAATGAAAACGGCGCGGGGAGTGGCATGGAGGGAGCCGCGAATCGGCGGAAGCGGTGGAGAGCGACCTGAGGGTGGACCCGCTCCCGCCGGCCACAGGCATATTCTAACACGCATCCCGGAAAGGAACGGGGCCTTCCCCCGATCATCCCCCTCGCCGGAACATGCCCGTGTCCCCCAACGCCGACCCGATCCTTCGCAGGCCCCGCGGCCTGGCCGCGATCGCGTCGATTCTTCTCCACGTCCTTCCCGCCGCCGCGGAGCCTCCCCCCATGCCCGTCGCCAGGCCGATCGTCATCGCCCACCGCGGAGCGAGTGGCTATCTCCCCGAACACTCCCTTCCCGCCAAGGCACTCGCCCATGCCCAGGGGGCCGACGCCCTCGAGCAGGATGTCGTCATGAGCCGCGACGGCGTGCCGATCGTCCTTCATGACACCTCGCTCGATGCCACGACCGACGTGGCGGCGAGATTCACCGGCCGAGCCCGCGCCGACGGCAAGCACCACTGCACCGACTTCACGCTGGCCGAACTGCGCACCCTCTCCCTCTCCGAGCGGATCGATCCGGCAACGGGGCGGCAGGTCTTTCCCGATCGCTTCCCCCACGGTCATTCCCGGTTCGCGATCGTGACCCTCGAAGAGGAGCTCGCGTTCGTCGCCGGCTTGAACAGGAGCACCGGCCGCACCGTCGCCGTTTACCCTGAAGTCAAGGCCCCGGCCTGGCACCGGGGAGAGGGCCACGACGTCTCGAAGGCCGTCGTCGACATCCTCAGGCGTCACGGTTACGCCACGAAAGGCGATCCCTGCTTCATCCAGTGCTTCGATCCCGAGGAGGTGATCAGGATCCGCCGCGAGCTCGGCTGGCAGGGACGGCTCGTGCAGCTCATCGGCGGCAGCGATCAGGATGCGCTTGTCACCCCGGAGGGGCTCGCGCGGATCGCGACGGTCGCCGACGGCATCGGCCCGTCGCTCGACCGCATCCTCGACGCCTCCGGCGACCCGACCGACCTCGTCGCACGGGCCCACGCCGCCGGGCTCGTCGTCCATCCCTACACGCTCCGCCGCGACCGTCTCCCTCCTTGGGCCGCGTCGTTCGACGATCTCCAGGGAGCGCTGTTCGCCGCCGGCGTCGACGGGGCCTTCAGCGATTTTCCCGACCTGACGGCTGAATGGCTGCGCGGCCGCACCGTATCTCCTGCCGAGTGACCTCGGGCCATCGGGGCGGTGGGGACGGGCATGATCGAACGGTGAACCCCCGGATCCTCCCTCAATCCCGTGCCGAAGCGAGCACGCTCACGTCCTGGTTGACCTTGCGGAGCTTCATCGACAGCGACACCGCGATGTTCCGCAGGATCTTCGTGTGCAGGACGGAGTGGGTCTGCTGGAGACCGACGAAGTCGCTGATCGCCAGCGCGGCCGTCTCCACCTCCCCCTCGGTCACGACGTCCGCCGCGCGGCGTGCCCCGTCGATGAACGCCATCTCGCCCACCATCGTTCCGACCGAGAAACTCGCCACGCGGTTCCGCACGCCATTGGTCCCCCGCAGCCACACTCCGACGACCCCCTTCGTGACGAGGAGGAGATTCGTCGCCTCCTCACCACTCGCGATGATCGTCTCGCCGCTCCCGTGCGAGCGTCGTTTGAGGAGCGAGTCGAACAAGGCGATCTCATCCTCGGTGAACGCGGCCGTGATCTCGTAGTCCCGGAGATCCCGGTGGGCCGACTCGTCCATCACCCGCAACTCCTCGAGGAGGAGATCCTCGCACCGTTCGAGCGCCCCGTCGGTGGAGCGATACCGAAACAGCTGCTCGACCTCCCCACGATCGGCGAGATGGGCGGCGAACTGCTCGCGGACGACGTCGAGGGTGTCGGTATGGGTCATGAAAACAATCGACCCCCGGCCCGCGAGCGACTCCGTCAGGTCGACGAGCATCCGCAACGCGACGCGATTGACCGCGGTGACGTGGCGGAAGTCGAGAATCACGGCCAGCGGCCGCCCGACCCGCTCGAGCACGTCGCGGACGATCGGCTCGGTGGTGGCAAACGCCAGGTTGCCCTGCATCTCCACGACGTGGATCCGGTTGCCGTGCTCCTGCAGGCAGCTGCGATGGGCCCGATGGCGCGTGCGGCTCGAGCCGCGCTGGGCGGCGGTGTAGGTGAGCCGCCGGCTCGTCTGCGAGCAGTAGGGGGGATTGAACTGGTGCAATTCCCACGCCCGGGAAAGCTCTTCGCAGACCTTCAACGCCCGGGCGCTGTTCCCCTGGGCATCGAGGCGCGGCGAGTAGACGCCGATCCCCAACTGCCCGGGGAGCACCGCCAGCACGCCCCCCGCCACGCCGCTCTTCGCGGGCATGCCGACGTTGTAGATCCAGCCACCCGAGAAGTCGTACATGCCGCACGACGCCATGACACTCAGGACGTTCTCGACGTGTGACTCCTCGATCGCCCGCTCACCGGTCAAGGGATTGATCCCCTGGTTGGCGAGCGTCGCCCCGAGGATGGCCAGATCGGCACAGGTCACGGAAATCGCGCACTGCCGGAAGTAGGTGTCGACGATCGGGGTCGGATCCTCGGTGAGAACGTCGAAATTGCGCAGCAAGTGCCCGATGGCCCGATTGCGGTGGCCCGTCCGGCTCTCCGATGCATACACCTCCCGGTCGATCCCCAACGGGCGGCCGGTGTAGCGGGCGAACATCTCGAGGATCCGCCCGATCCGCTCCCCCGACGCGTCGGGCTTGACTTGTCCTGTGGTGGCGATCGCCCCGGCGTTGATCATCGGGTTGAGCGGGCAGCCGGTCACCTTGTGGAGGCTGATGGCGTTGAAGGCGTCGCCGCTCGGCTCCACCCCGACTTTCCTGAGGATCGTCTCGGCACCATGGTCGTCGAGGGCGAGTCCGTAGACGAACGGCTTGGAGATCGACTGGATCGTGAACTCCTGCCGCGAGTCCCCCACCTCGTAGATGTAGCCGTCGGTGGTGGCCAAACAGATCCCGAACTGCTCCGGATCGGCTTTCGCAAGTTCGGGGATGTAGGTGGCGACCTCCCCGTCGCGGAAGTCGGCGTATTTCGCCCGCAGCGCGTCGAGGAAAGACTGGATCGGCGACCCAGGGCGGGCGGAGGACATGGGGAACCCTCGATGGGGTGCTTCAGAAACCCGAACCATGCCGGCCGCCCGCCGACGTGCCGATCATACAGCACCCCCAGAGGCGATCCAGTGGCAGTGACCCCGGCCACGGTGCTGATCGCGGCGCTCTCCAGGTGCGTCGCCTCACGCCCAAAAGCCGGCTCCGAAGATCGCGGTGGTACGAGATCGCGGCGGTGATGCAGGGGGCATGGGCACGGCCGGTAGGGTATTCACTCGAGGCCAGTGCGGAAGTCGTCCGCCTGCCGGCGGATCGACCGCAGCTCGCCGGCCGGTTTGCGGTCGAGGTTCTTCAGCTGCATCGTCATGCGGGGATTCGACACGAGCAGCGATCCGTGACGCGCCAGGAAATCCCAATAGAGCGTCGTGAACGGGCAGGCCTCGGGGCCGGTGGCCTGCTTCGGCTCGAACCGGCAACCCTTGCAGGCGTTGCTCATCCGCTCGATGTAGGCGCCGCTCGCGCAATACGGCTTGGAGGCCATCACGCCGCCGTCGGCGAATTGGCTCATGCCGAGCGTGTTGGGGAGCTCGACCCACTCGACCGCATCGACGTACACCGCCAGGTACCAGCGGTGCACGTCCTGGGGCCGCACGCCGGCGAGCATCGCGAACAACCCCGTCACCATCAACCGCTGGATGTGGTGGGCATAGCCGTGGGTGAGCGTCTGCGAGAGGGCATCGCGGAGGCAGTTCATCTCGGTCGTCGCCGTCCAATAGAAGGCCGGCAGCGGCAGGCTCGCGTCGAGGGCGTTGCGCGCCTCGTACTCCGGCATGAAATGCCAGTAGACACCGCGGACGTACTCGCGCCAGCCGATCACCTGGCGGATGAAGCCCTCCGCCGCTTCGATCGGCACCTTCCCCTCCCGCCAGGCCCGCTCGGCGCCGGCCACCACGTCGCGCGGGTCGAGGAGCTTGAGATTCATCGCCGCGGCGAGGCGCGAATGATAGAGCCAGGGCTCACCGGTCCAGATGGCGTCCTGATAGCGGCCGAAGTTCGCCAGACGATTGCCGAGGAAGTCTTCGAGAGCTTCCCGGGCCTCGTCGGAAGTCACCGGCCAGTCGAAGCCGGCGAGGCTCCCCGGATGATCGGCAAAGCGGGTGTTCACCATCTCGATCACGCCTCGGGTGACCGCATCGGGGGGGAAGCGGCGCGGGGCGGGAAGCTTCCCCGGGCCCGCTTTGGAAAAGGCGCCGCGGTTTTCGGCATCGTAGTTCCAGGCTCCTCCCGCGGGCTCACCATCCTCCATGAGCACGCCATGCTTCTCCCGCAACGGCCGATAGAACCATTCGAGACGGAGCTGCTTCCGGCCGCGGGCATGCTCGGCGAACTCGTCGACGGTGCTGAAGAAGTGCCGGTCGGTGCGGATCTCGAGGGGGATCCCGGCCCGCTTCGCGGCGGCCACGAGATCCTGCCGCACGCGGTGCTCACCCGGTTCGACGACGACGATCGCCTGCGGGGGATCTTGGGCCAGGGCCGCCAGAGACCGCTCGAGCGCGGCGGCGAGCGTCGTCGGCTCGTTCGGCGCCGCGGTGGCGGCCAGCTCGTGGTAGTCGACGGGGAGCCCCTCGGCGACGAGCCGGTCGCGGAAGTGGCGCATCGCGGCGAGGAACATCACGATCCGCGGCTTCGCCGACCAGACGTGCGTCGACTCCCCCGCCACTTCGGCCATCCAGATCATGTCGCGGGAGGGATCGAAGCCATCGAAGGCCGCCGAGCGGCGGTCGAGCTGGTCACCGAGAACGAGGACGAGGTGTCGGGGCATCGGAGGCTCTTGGGGATGTGGGCGGGCTTGCCACCATTCTGGCAGGCGGGCCGCCGGCGGGGAGATCGTGGAGCGCCAGGGCTCGTTCGCCCGGCCGCGACGATCGCCCCGGCCGATTCCTCGCCCCCCGACGAGCCTCCCCGTAGGCTCTTGGATGTCCGCCATCACCGGGAGCACACGTGTGCCTGCCACCCTCGCAACGCCCCGCGAAGTCGTTCCGGTCATCCGCACCGTCGCCCGCCTCGACCCCATCGAGGTCTATCGCGGTCAGGTGTTCCACGACGGGCTTCTGTGGGAGGGGCACAGCGCCGGAACGGTCGACGACTACCGGATCGACGTCCACGCCGCCGACACCCACGCGCTGATCGCCTCCTGCCCCGTTCCCCACACGCTCGAGTTCCTCTATCCGTTCGGGCCGGGAACCATCCTCGCCGTCGGCAAGCATTTTCATCCCCGCCGCGGCTGGCGCACGCACCACACCACGGTGCGATTCGACACGCGGTCGTCCGGCCCCCGGTTGCGGGCGAGGACGAGGACGTTCCCGGCCCGGCTCCAGGTCGAGCAGTTCGGGGGCGATCCGCGGGCGATGTGGTTCAACGAGACCGGCTCGCGGAAGGTGTTCCGCTGGGACGGCTGGCGGGAGCGGCCGCTCCGCCCCGACGTCTTCTTTCCGGGGGCGATCATCCCCGCCGGTCGCCACCTGTTCGTCCTCGAACGGAACCACTTCCTTCCCGGTCACGAGTCGATCGCGCGCATCGATCTGGCCACCGAGTCGATCGAGCGCACGTTCGCCGACACGCGCCGTCACCTGACGATGATGCTCGATCTCGAGGGTCTGCCGTGGATCGCCGCACCGGAGGCGTGGGCCGATCAGGTGCTGCTCGTCGACAAGGCGACCAACCGGCTCGCCGCCGTGCTGCCGGTGCCCGGGACCCCCGTCGCCATCGCCAGGCTGGGCCGCTGCCTCGTCGCCTTCGCCCAGGAGGCGCGGCAGGCCTCGTTCTTCGATCTCCGCGCAGAGGGCTTCCCACTCGTCGCCCGATGGGATCTTGTCGGCCTCGGCGACGACTTCCAACACGTGCGGGCGATGCACGCCGATCCGCACTCCGGCAGCCTTTTCCTCCGCTCGCCGTTCCATCCGAAGATCGAGGGCAACACGCCCTCGGTACGGGTGGCGATCGATCCGGACGGCGTCACCCTCGACGCGTGTGCCGGCGGGAGTTTCAGGCCGTCTTCGCCGCGGAAGCGCGGCGACGGACATGCCGCGGCGTGACGACGTCCCAGGCCAAGCCGAGCGCCTCGAGGAGTCGGATCTCGTAGTAGCTGATGTCGATCTCCCACCAGCGGTGCTGGACGCTCGCCGAGGAAGGATCCTCGTGGTGATTGTTGTGCCAGCCCTCGCCGACGGTGAGCAGGGCGACGAGCCAGTTGTTGCGGCTCCCCTCGCCCGTCTCGTAGTTGCGGTAGCCGAACATGTGGGAGAGGGAGTTGACCGACCAGGTGATGTGCCACACCGCCACGATCCGCACGAAAACCCCCCACACCACCAGGCTCAACGCCAGCGGCAGGGCGGCTTCGCGTCCCCAGCCGATCCAGCCGATCGCGGCGCCGGCGAGGAAGTAGACGGGCACCTGTGCCAGCCCGATCCACATCAACATCCACGGACGCTTCTCGATCCGCATGTAGAACGGATCGCGGAGGATGTCCTTGGCGTAGGTGTCGATCGCTCCGAGCGACTGGGCTTCACGGTTGTTGACCATCAACCAGCCCAGGTGCGACCAGAGGAACGTGACCAACGGCGAGTGCGGGTCCGGTTGCTCGTCGGAATGGACATGATGGATGCGGTGCACCGCCACCCAGCGGGCGGGGGAATCCTCGAGGCAGCAGATGCCGAGAATGGCCAACGTGTGCTCCACCCAGGGGGGTGTCTTGAAGCTGCGATGCGTGAGGAGGCGGTGATACCCGATCGTGATCCCCTGACCGAAGACATGGATCCCGACCACCATCACCCAGAAGCCGATCCAGCTGAAGAACTGCGGCACGAACGCCAACAGCGCCAGCAGATGGACCGCGAGGATCGTGCCGGCGTAGACCCGGTTCACGGTGAACGGCCGCGCGGCTGGGGGAACACCGAGGGGGATCGACGCGGCGGGAAGGGACGCCATGACGGACAGACTCCATGCAACTCGTGTGCGGTCGCGCCCCACCGGATCGAGCGGGCAGGACCTGGGCCACCACCTTAGCCGATGCCGACCGCTTCCGGGCAGCGTCGGTGGTCCGCACCGGGCAAAATACCGATTCAATCCCCGCTAGAACGGCCATCCGTGACGGCTGCGGGGACCTTGCCGGGGTCACTCCGCCAACGACACCCGGATCAGCTCCTTGTCGTTGCGCACAAAGACGCTCCGGTCGGCGTAGGCCGGCGCACTCCACACCACCCCGCGTCCGAACGCCGATTGGGTGGTGTCGAGGAGGTGGGTCCGGTCGATCTCCCCGTAGCCCTGCGGCGACAACCTCGCGATCACGAGGTCTCCGGTCTCGGCGAAGAGGAAGTAGCGGTCGCCATGGCGGGTGATGAAGGCCGTCGCCGTCGGCGGGGCGCGGTCGCCGAACGGCCCGGGGCTCGACCACTTCACCTCGCCGGACGGGATCTGCACGGCGCGCAGGTCCCCCTTTTCGTGGAAGCCGTAGAGCATGTCGCCGTCGAGGAACGGCTGGACGTTGACCGCCGAGATCCCGTGCTTCGCCTTGTTGCGCCACACCACATCGACGCCGGGCTTGTCGGTAGCGAGCTTGACGAGCAGGTTCTTCTCCTGGAATCCGCCGACGTAGAGGTGCTCGCCGATCTTCATCGGCGCCATGATGATCGAGCCGTTGTCGGCGTTGTAGGGGGTTTCCCAGAGGGGCTTGCCGGTCTCCGGCGCGACCGCATACATCCCGTCGGGCTTCATGAGGACGAGCTGCCGCACGCCGGCCGCCTCGATGATCGTGGGAGGAGAGTAGCCCTGCTCCGGGGCAGTGCCCGCGCGCCACAGTTCCTTGCCGGTGAGCGTGTCGAGGGCCACGACATGGGCCTTGGCCGTGCCGGCGACGACGAGGAGTCTGTTGCCGTCGACGAGCGGATGGCCGGCCCAGCCCCACAGCGCCGCCTTCGTGTCGTAATCCTGCTTGAGATCGCGTTGCCAGATCACCCGACCGTCGGCGACCGACAAGCAGAGGAGATTCCCCTCGGCGCCGAGCGTGTAGACCCGGTCGCCATCGATGGTCGGCGTGCAGCGTGGGCCGGCCGGATAGCTGATCGTGTAGGTGACCGGGTATTGGTGCTTCCAGATCTCCCTTCCCGTCTCCTCGTCGAGACAGAGGACGCGCTCGGTGCCCGCGGCCGTCTTCCGCTCGAAGTTGTCCCCGGGCAGCTCTTCTCCAGGGACGAAGTCGGTGACGAACACCTTTCCGGCGGCGACCGCCGGTCCGGCGTAGCCCCCCGCCACGGTCGCGCGCCACAGGACCTTCGGGCCCCCGGCGGGGAACTTTTCAAGAATCCCGTCTTCACGCCACACATTGTCGCGCTCAGGGCCCATCCACTGCGGCCACTGGTCGGCGACGGCACCCGATGACGCCACGAGACCGAGCAGGACCGGCATCACAAGCGCGCGGGAGAAGCGACGCATGGAAAAACCTCGAGAAGGAAACGGGGCCGAAGGAGGCGGTCAGCATAGCAGGCGTGCCCGGCTCGACTGCCGAGCCGGGGCGGAACGTCTCGGGCCTGTCGTCGTGCGCACGGCAGAGGGCCGCTTTGAGTCCGGGGTGGTGGCGAGCATCGGCCCGCCTTAGGCACACCGGCACTCTCGCCACCCCTGCGAAGTCAGCCTGATGGGCAAGGGCCGCCGTCATCGAGCAGGCCTCGGCCTACTTCCCCGGCACCTTCTCCACGATCCCGACATCGATCGACTGCCCGCCACCGGTCTGACGGCAGTGGATGGCGATCAGGTTCTCCCCTTCCTTCATGGCCGCGCGGCCTGCAGCCATCAGCGGCACCTCGACATACTCGGTGACATGCCCCTGCACGGCAGCGGCGAGGACGCCGTTGATGAAGATTTCGGCGTCTTCGTCGTGGTGGATGCGGAAGGCGAGGTCACCCCCGGGAATGTTTTCCAGGTTCAGCGTTCGCCGCATCCAGATTTCCTTCGTGTTCCATTCGGTGCGGATCGTCGCGCCGGGAGTCCCCTGCGTGCCGAATCCACCCTCGCCCTGCTTCCAGGCCGTGTCGTCGTAGCCGGGCTTGTCCCAGGCCGCCGGCGGCGGGTCGAGCGTGTAGCGCCATTCCACGGGAGCCGATTCGGCGGTCGGGATCCAATCCCGATACGCCGGCGCCGGCTCGAAGAGCATCCGGTGCCAAGCCGCCGTCTCCTTGGCATCGAGCTTGAGAACCTCGCGGTCGTAGGTCAGCAGACCGTTGACCTCGATCTCGACGTCGGTCGTCTGCGTGTAGACCGCCGCGGCGAGCCCCTTGCCGATGAGGGGATGGAGGCGGTGCATGAGATTGCCGTAGGCGGCGCGCAGATCGGCCTCGGTCTGGAAGGTGCGGTAGCCCCAATTGTCGGAGTCCTTCCAGAGATGCCCCTTCACCGGCAGCCCCAGGCCGCCGAACTCGCCGAGCACGCTCACCCGGTCGGGCATCACCGGGAACATCCCCGGGCCGGGATACATGTGCATGTCCTTCATGTCGCCGTAGCCGCGGTCGGTCCAGCCGCTCGGCCCGTTGACGAGGCGCGTCGGATCGCGCTCCTTGACCCACTTGAGAATGTCGTTGGTGTCGTGCTGGCCCCACCCCTCGTTGAACGGCACCCAGACGACGATCGACGGGAAGAACCGGAGCCGATCGATCATCGCCGCAGTCTCCGTGCGGAACTGCGTCTTCTCCTCCGCGGTGAACTCGCCGTCTTCCTGCCAGTCGGGCTGCACGAACTGCTTCCTTCCCGCCCCCATCCCGCTCGGCTGATCCTGCCAGACGAGGAGCCCGAGGGTGTCGCAGTGGTGGTAGTAACGGGCCGGCTCCACCTTGATGTGCTTGCGGAGCATGTTCATGCCGAGGGACTTCAGCACCTCGAGGTCGTATTTCATCGCCGCGTCGCTCGGCGGCGTGAGGAGGCCGTCGGGCCACCAGCCCTGGTCGAGCGGGCCGATCTGGAAGAGCGGCTTGCCGTTGAGGAGCAATCGGAGGATCCCCTGCTCGTCCTTGCCGACGGCGATCGAGCGGAGAGCGAAGTAGGTCCCCACCCGGTCGATCACCTTGCCGTCGGGCCCGACGAGCTCGACCTCGACGGGGTAGAGATGGGGGTCGTCGGGCGTCCAGAGGCGCGGCTCCTTGACGGCGAAGCGGGTCGGCTTGTCGACGGGCCCCTCCCCCAGCACCCGGCGCGTGCCCCCTTCGGCAGCGATGATGCGGACGCGCGAGGGCCTGGGACCGGATGGACGCTGCCCGGCGACGTCGACGGTGAACTCGACCTCGCCCCGCTCCACATCGGCGACCGGAAAGACGCCGGTCACGCGGAACTCGGGCACCGGCTCCATCCACACGCTCTGCCAGATGCCGCTGACGGGCGTGTACCAGATCCCCTCCGGCTTGAGCTTCTGCTTGCCGCGCGGCTGCGGCCCCTCGTCCGAAGGATCCCAGGCACGAAGGAGAATCTCGTTGTCCCCGGCGCGGAGATGGGCCGTCACGTCGTAGGCAAAGGGATCGGAGCCGCCGCTGTGGTCGCCGAGCTTCTTGCCGTTGATCCAGACGCTCGAGTGCCAGTCGACGGCATCGAAGCGAAGCATCACCCGCTTCCCCTTCCACGCCTCCGGCACGGTGACCGAGCGGCGGTACCAAAGCACCTGCTCCTTCGAGACGCTCTTTCCCACCCCCGACAGCGCCGATTCGGGCGCGAAGGGGACGAGGATCTGTCCATCCCAAGCACGGGGCGGCATGCCGTCGGCCGTCGGCACGCCGCTTTCGCCGGCGGGTCGATCGACGATCGCGTACTCCCACAGGCCGTTGAGGTTGAGCCACGCCTCGCGCACGAGTTGCGGCCTCGGATACTCGCGCCAGGCATTTTCCGGCGTGACCTCTTTCCCCCACCGGGTCATGAGTGGCGCTGACGCGGGCTTCCACTCGACGGCGGCACACGGTGCGGCCACGAATGCCATCACCATGGCAAGCGGCGCGAGAAGCGATCGGAAGATGCTGCACATGGAGATTTCTTCCCCGGGGAGGATCACCCTGCCCCGGAAACCCGTGGAGGGAGAGCCTGTCAGTGTACGGAACAGCCCCCCGGATCGACACACGCTTCCCCCCCCGCGAAACAGCCTCAGACTGACGCTGTCTCGGTCCCCAGCCGCGGGGTATTCTTACGAGGATCGTGGGGCGATCGACGTGCCTCCTCCAACGACTGTCGCCATGGCGCTCTCTTCTTCCGACGTCTCCGCCCGGCGATTCCCCTGCGGGATGGCCCTGTTCGCCGTTGGTCTTGCGGTGGTGATGCTCGTCGCCGGGAAGCGGTCGCAAGCCGCAGACGACGACTTCTTCGAGAACAGGATCCGACCGCTCCTCGCCTCCCGCTGTCAGGGCTGCCACGCGACCTTGACCGGCAAGACGAGCGGGGGCCTCGCACTCGACTCCCGGCAGGGCTGGCAGACAGGGGGCGATTCCGGACCGGCGATCGTGCCGGGTGACCCGGAGGCAAGCCTCCTGCTCCGCGCGGTGAAGCATGCCGACGGCGTCTCGGCGATGCCGCCGGAGGATGCGGGACTCGCGCTCACGGCGGCAGAGATCGCCGACCTCGCCGCCTGGATCGCCGCCGGTGCCGCCGACCCGCGCGAGCTCGAAGCTCGTCTCGGCGGAATGGAGCGCGATGCGGCCGAATCGTGGTGGAGTTTTTCAAGTCCGGTGGCTGCAGAGCCACCGGCGGTGGCCGATCCGGCGCTCGTCGCCAACGACCTCGATCGCTTCATCGTCGCCGGGCTGGATACCCGTGGCCTTTCGCCTGCCGACCTTGCCGATCGGGCCACGCTTCTCCGCCGGGCGACCCTCGATCTCACCGGCCTCCCGCCGACTCCCGACGAGATCCTTGCCTTCCTCGAGGATTCGGCGCCCGACGCCTGGGAAAAGGTGGTCGAGCGGCTCCTGGCATCGAAAGCCTATGGCGAGCGCTGGGGGCGGCATTGGCTCGACGTCGCGCGCTACGCCGACACCGCCGGTGACGGGGCCGACTATCCCGTCCGCGAGGCCGTCAACTACCGCGACTGGGTGATCCGCGCGTTCAACGCCGACATGCCCTACGACACCTTCCTCTCCCGGCAGGTGGCAGGCGACATCCTCGCCCGCGACGCTCAGCCCGGTGACTACGCCGATCTCGTCACCGCCACCGGCTTCCTCGCCGTCGGCAAGCGCTACGGCTACGCCCCCAACACCGACTTCCAACATCTCGACTTTGCCGACTGCATCGATTCGCTCGGCCGATCGGTGCTCGGACTCTCGCTCGGTTGTGCCCGCTGCCACGATCACAAATACGATCCCGTCTCCGCCTCCGATTACTACGCCCTGTACGGCATTCTCCAAAGCACGACTTGGTCCTTCCCCGGCGGCGAGGAACACAAGCGCCCCGCCCACTTCCCGGCGCTCGTTCCGCCCGACGAGGCCGCGCGGATCGACCGTGAGAAGTCCGATGCCCTCGCCGCCCTCGACCGGACGATCGCCGATCACCGCTCGGAGAAGACGGTCCTCGAGGGAAAGGCATTCGCCGGCGGGACCGACCTCGACCTCGAGGGCCAGGAACTCGGCACGGGGCCGAATGGGAAACCATGGCTCTCCGCCGGGCCGAACGTCGTCAACGCGGAATCCCAAAGCCCGTTCACACACGTTCATCCGCCCGGCACACGCGGCGTGCGCGTCGGCACCGGACAGCCCAACGAGGGAGTGCGGCACACCTTCGAGGATCGGCTCGTTGCCGATGCCGGGGCTCCGCTCCATGTCTGCTTCGATTTTCGCACGGTCCCCTCCGAGGGGGCCGACCAGCCCGCCGGTGCCTGCCGCTTCTACATCGGCCGCGGCGTGATCGAATCGACGGCGATCGACTTCTCTGCCGCGCAGCGCGAGTTCGCCCTCCGCGACGGCGATGGCTGGCGCGTGGTGACCGCCCTCGAGCCGGGGCGCTGGTACCACGTCCGCGTGACGCTCGATGGGGCGACGAAGACCGGCTCCGGCTCGATCACGCCGTTCCCGTCGGGCGGTGCGGCACCGGAGCCGATTCCGTTCGGCGAGGTGACTCTTCCCACCGCCTGGGACGGCGTCATCGACACCTTCATCTGTGACGGTCTCGGTGCCGTCGGCGGCCCGGCGACGATCCGCGACATCGATAACGTCGGTCGGCAACCGCAACCGTTTGCACCGCCAGGGGCCCCGCCGGCAGTGAAGCCCGCTCCTCCACCCGACGCCACCGCGCGCCTCGCTGCCCTCGAAAAGGATCTCGGCGAACTCGCCGCGAAGCGGAAAGGGATCGCCGAGACACCCGCCTACCCGGTCGCCTACGGTGTCTCCGAGGGGAAGCCGACCGACGCCCGCGTGCAGCTGCGTGGCGAGCCCGACAAGCCGGGCGCGGAGGTGCAGCGCCGGTTTCTCGAGATCCTCGGCGGCGACGCGCTTGCCGATCCGACGGCGGGGAGCGGGCGTCGCGACCTGGCAGCCTGGCTGACACGGCGCGACAACCCGCTCACGGCGCGCGTGTTCGTCAACCGGGTTTGGCAGTGGCACTTCGGCCGCGGCCTCGTGGCGACGACGAGTGATTTCGGCGTCCGCGGCGAGCCCCCTTCCCACCCGCAGCTGCTCGACTGGCTCGCGGTCCGCTTCATGGACTCCGGCTGGAAGGTGAAGGATCTGCATCGTCTCATCATGCACTCGCGCACCTACAGGCAGTCGGCCGAGGGAGCCGCGGCCGCGGTCGCCACCGATCCCGACAATCGCTGGCTCGCGCGGTGGCCCCGCAGAGCGCTCGATGCCGAGACGCTCCGCGACGCGATCCTCGCCACGAGTGGTCTTCTCGATACCAGTCCCCCGCCGCCCCACCCCTTCCCCGCGGTGGACACCTGGGCGTTCACGATCCATCAGCCGTTTCACGGGCACCACGACCACTACGACTCCGATCGCCGCAGCGTCTACCTCATGGTGCAGCGGAACCGCCGCCATCCGTTCCTGGCGCTCTTCGACGCGGCCGATCCCAACCAGAGCGTCGCCATACGCGATGCCACGATCACGCCGACGCAGAGCCTGTTCCTCATGAACTCCCCGCTCGTCCACCGGGCGGCCGCTGCCTTCGCCGACCGGCTCATCGCCGAGTCGGGCGATCCGGACACCAGGCTCCGCACGGCGACCACGCTTGCCTGGGGCCGCGCCCCCGACGCCGACGAGCTTGCCGGTATGCACGACTTTCTCGCGCGGGTCGAGGCGGAGACGCCGGGAACGTCCGAGCGCGGGTCCTGGGGGGCACTGGCCCGCGTCATCCTCACCGCCAATCCTTTTTTGTTCGTCGACTGATCGCCATGCCGCCACACCTCACTGATCCCCGTGTCGCTGCGGCGATCTCCCGCCGTGCCTGGATGAACTCCGTCGGACGGGGGCTCTTTCAGACCGCGCTTGTCGGCTTGCTCGCCGAATCCTCACGCGCGGCTCCGGTCGCGGCGCTCGATCCCCTCGCCCCCCGCGCACCGCACTTCCCCGCCACCGCCGACCGGGTGATCTTTCTTTACTCCACCGGCGGGGTGTCCCATGTCGACACCTTCGACTGGAAGCCGCAACTCGTCGCCGACCACGGCAAGTCGATCACGGCCTCCCGCTGGCTCAACAAGCCGGGGGCCTTCGAGCGGTTTCTCATCAAGCCACGGTGGGGATTCAAGCAGTACGGCCGCAGTGGCGCGTGGGTGAGCGACCTCTTTCCCTGCGTGGGGGGCGTCGTCGACGATCTCTGCATCCTCAATGCGATGCACTGCGACAGCGACGGCCATGACAAGGGGACGCTCGCCGCCCACACCGGTTCGGCGCAGTTCGCCCGGCCGAGCCACGGAGCGTGGGTGAGCTACGGCCTCGGCACGGAAAACGAGAACCTGCCGTCGTTCGTCGTCATCGCGCCGGCCGCCCCCTACGCCGGGGCGCAGACCTGGGGGAGCGACTTCCTCCCGGGCTGCCATCAGGGGACGCTCGTCACCCCCGGTGCCGAGCCACTTCCGAATCTCAAGTCGCTCGAGGCCCGACCGGCCATCCAGCGGATGGAGCTCGACCTCCTCGCCCGGATCAACACCTCGCACCTGCGGAAGCGCGAGGCCGATGCAGCGCTCGCCGCCCGGCTGAGGTCGTTCCAGACCGCGTTCGGGATGCAGCGCGAGGCGCCTGAGGTCTTCGATCTGTCGGCAGAGACCGACGAAACGCTGCGGCTCTACGGGGTCGATCGGGGGGCGACGCAGGGATTCGGCTGGCAGTGTCTGATCGCCCGCAGGCTCGCCGAGCGCGGCGTGCGATTCATCGAGCTCGTCGATGTCGGCTCGAGCAACAACTGGGATTCCCACGGCAACATGGCCGATCACGAGAAGCTCGCCCGGGCGATCGACCAGCCGATCGCCGGCCTGATCACCGACCTCAAGCGGCGGGGGATGCTCGAACGAACGCTCGTCGTGTGGACGAGCGAGTTCGGCCGGACGCCGTTCCACCAGACGGCCGACCATCCCGGCCGCGAGCATCACAACCTCGTCTTCAGCTCGTGGATGGCCGGGGGGGGAGTCCGGGGGGGGATCGTCCACGGAAGGTCGGACGAGCACGGCATCCTTCCCGTCGAAGGGGCTGTCCACACCCACGACCTCCATGCCACGATGCTCGCGGCCCTCGGCCTCGACCACGAACGGCTCACCTTCCGCCACGCCGGCCGCGATTACCGGCTCACCGACGTCGCCGGCAGGGTCGTCCGATCCGTGTTGTCTTGAAGCCGGTTCCACGGCACGCGCGGCTTCCGCGCTTGGCCCTCCCGCAGGATCGACCTGAGGCGACAGGCCCGTGAGGCACGGGTGTGATGGGATGCTGTGCTCCGACACTGCGCCCCGGCGTTCCCCCGGGATTGCCGGTCGTCTCGACGGCATTTTCAAGCGTAGCCAAGACGACGGTTGGAGTTGGCGCGCCCAAGGACATACAGTTTGAAGGTCGCCTTCGTGGGAAGCTCCTGATCATCGCCCCCAAAACGAGGCGTGCCGTCGCCGCACGCTCAACAATGCCTTCGTCCGACCGCTGTTTGATGATCGCATTCGGCTCCACGATGCTGAGCGAGGATGGGTATTCTGTCCGAGTCGCGATGGCGACCAAGGCTGTTGTCGCTGTTCAGCAGGGGGCTTCCCCCCCCCCGGTGCTCCTTGGCTTCGAGGCGCTCCGATCACTCTGGAAGAGCCAAGCTCGGAAGAAGGCCATCGAGCGGATTCGGTCGATGGGGGCGGTCCCGTTGTTGGTACCGGTGTTGCCTGTCCGGATGCCCTTTTCCTATCGACTCAACGGCTTGTGGACCTCGCTTGTGGTGTGGGTCGTCTGCCGCTCCTATGGAATCGGAATCGTTCATGCCCAAAGCCACGCGGCCGCCCTCGCCGCCGCCCGCGCGCTTGCTCGGGACCGGAGCCGACGAATGATCTTCGATGTCCATGGTGTCGACATCGAGGAAAGGCAACTTTACGGCGACCTCGATGCGAACGGCGGCGAGTATCACCTCCGGAAACGCAACGAAAGGATTGCCGCCGATCGCGCCGATGTGATCATTACGGTCAGCCAAGACCTCGAGCGGTATGTCGAAGGTATCCTCGACAGGGGTGGACATTCTTCCCGCGCACGCTTCGAGATCGTCCCGTGCGTGCTCAGTTTCTCAGCGTCTCCTGCCGATGTCGCTGTGGCGAGAGAGAAAGCCCGACAGCGCCTCGGATTGACGACACGGCCGTGTGTCCTCTACCTCGGGGGATCAAGTGGCTGGCAGCTCCCCACCGAGACGGTCGCCGCCTTCGCAGCCCTCCGGCGAACGACGCCGTCGGCTTTTCTCCTGATTCTTACCGGCGACGTCGAGGCCTTCACGGCACTCTGTCGGGAGGCCGGAATCCCGGCGGATGACTTTGCGATCACCTCGTGCCCCCACCGAGAGGTCGCAACGGTGGCGTGCGCCGCCGACGCGGCACTCCTGCTTCGCGATGACAATCTCGTCAACCGTGTCGCCTCGCCAACGAAGTTCGCCGAGTATCTTTCGATGGGGGTGCCGGTCATGATCACCGAAGTGCTCGGTGATTTTGCACGGATCGTGCGCGAGTTCGACGTCGGCGCGGTCGTCCCGGCATCGAACGACGCCGGACTCGTTGCCGCCGGACTCCGGGATCTTGTCCTCGCCACCGAAGAGGCCAGGGCCCAGAGGCGCGAACGCTGCATCGCGGCCTGCCGGGAGGTCCTTTCGTTCGAGTCGATTCTGACCACCTACCGCCGGATCTATCGGCCCGACGTCGCCGATCCGACACCGTCCGCACGCTCTTCTTCAGAGGCATCAAGCGCATGAACGAACGCCAGCGGATCATGATCATCGCCGGCACCCGGCCGGAAGGCATCAAGATGGCTCCGTTGTGGTGTCGGTTGCGCGACATGCCCGACTCATTCGAGCCGCCCATCTTCTGTTCCACCGGCCAGCACGAGGCGATGCTCGACTCGGTCCTCGGCCTTTTCGGGGTGACGGTCGATTACCGCCTTCATCTTCTCGCCGAGCGTCCTTCCCTCGTCCAACTCGCGAGCCTGGCGATCTCCCGGATCTCCCAGGCGATCGAAGCGTCGCGTCCCGACTGGGTCCTCTGCCAAGGGGATACGACGTCGGCGATGTGCGGGGCGATCGCCGCTTTCTGTATGGGGGTCAAGGTAGGGCACGTCGAGGCGGGACTGCGCACCTACGACCGCCGTCAGCCCTATCCGGAGGAGGTCAATCGACGGATCATCGCGCCGACTGCCGACCTCCACTTCGCACCTACCACCGCGGCTCGTGACAACCTTCTCGCCGAGCGGATCGACCCGGCCTCCGTCCTCGTAACCGGCAACACCGTGATCGATGCCGTACAGGCGGTTGTCCGCCTCCCCGATCTCGACCAGCGTGTGACTCCGATCCGGGAGTGGTACGAGTCCCACGTCGGCCCACGGGCCCGCTGCATCATGGTCACCGGGCACCGTCGGGAAAACTGGGCCGACGGTCTCGCCGCCGTGATGGGGGCCCTCCGTGACATCGTGCGGCGCAATCCCGACGTGGTCGCCGTCTATCCGGTCCATCTCAATCCGCTCGTCCAGGAGATCGCCACCCGGGAACTCGCAGGCCAGGAGCGGATTCATCTCATTCCACCCCAGGATTACGCCTCGTTCACCTGGTTGATGTCGCGGTGCCATCTGCTGCTCACCGATTCCGGCGGCGTGCAGGAAGAGGGTCCGGGGCTCGGCAAACCGGTCCTCGTCTTCCGGAACGTCACCGAGAGGCCGGAGGGGATCGCCGCCGGAACGGCAGTCCTCGTCGGCACCGACCCGGCCCGGATCACCGCCGAGATCCAGCGGCTTCTCGACGACTCCGATGCCTACGGGCGGATGGCCCGGGCCACCAATCCCTACGGCGACGGCTCGGCCAGCCTGCGCATCGCCGAGGCGCTGGTAAGGTACCGTTCGTCTCCCGCAGCCTGACCGGGCTTATGCCGATCCGACGGCGGATCGGGATAGTGGGAACCGACACCCCTCAGTGGGTTGTCGCCTCGGCCCATGGGAATCCTTCCGTGCCAGCCCCCGTCATCACCACCCTCGCCGACCTCGTCCGCATCGACAGCGTGAATCCGGAGTTCGGCGGGCCGGGTGAGCGGGGCGTGGCGGATTACGTCGAGGACCGACTCCGCGCCGCGGGAGTCGAGACCCGGCGGACGGAGGTTCTCGCGGGGCGCGACAACGTGGTCGGGATCGTCCCCGGCCGCGACCGCACCCGGCAGGTGGTGCTCGAAGCCCACATGGACGTCGTCAGCATCGCCGGCATGACGATTCCCCCCTTCGATCCGGTGATCGACGGGGGAAGGATGTACGGCCGCGGATCGTGCGACACGAAGGCCGGCCTCGCCGGGATGCTCCATGCCGTGATCGACATCCATCGGTCGGGCGTCGTCCCCCCCTGCGACATCTGGCTGGCGGCGGCGATCGACGAGGAGTATCTGTTTCGCGGCGTGACCCGCCTGTGCGACGATCTCCCGGCGACCGTGCCCGGTATGCGCCCCCGGGCGGCGATCATCGCCGAGCCGACGGAGATGCGGGTGGTGGTGGCGACGAAGGGGGTCGTGCGGTGGGAGATCGTCTTCCACGGCCGGGCCGCGCACTCCTCCAAGCCCCACCTCGGCATCAACGCCATCAGTCACGCCGCGGCGTTCATCCGCGAGGTCGACGCGGCGCACGCGGCCCTGGCAGCGCGCCGCCATCCGCTCCTCGGCCCCGCCACCGGCAACGTCGGACTGATCGGCGGCGGCGTCCAGGTGAACTTCGTGCCCGACCGCTGCGCCCTCCAGATCGACCGCCGCCTCCTCCCCGGAGAGCGCACCGCCGACGTCCTCGCCGGCTATCAGGCGATCCTCGACCGGATGGCCGCCGACGATCCGACGGTGCGGGCGGAGTTGATCCCACCGTTTCTCGTCGACGAGGCCCTCGAAACCGCGGCCGACACCCGGGCAGTGACACTTGCCATCGAGGTGGCCGGGGAACTCGGGCTCGAAGGCGAGCCGGTCGGTGTCCCCTATGGGAGCGACGCCAGCAAGCTTTCCCGGCACGGCCTCGACTGCATCGTGTTCGGGCCCGGAAGCATCGACCAGGCCCACGGCGCGGTCGAGTACGTCGATATCGCCCAGGTGGAGCGGGCGGCCGAGTTCTACCGGGAGTTCGCCCGGCGTTACGAGTGACGGTGGACCGATCGCCACGCGGAGGAGAGTGACATGACGGACGTTTCCAGACGTGCCTTTCTTGCGACGACCGCCCTCGGAGCCGGACTGACCGGGCTCACCCCGGCGGCGGCCGCCGAGGACGATCTCACCGATCTCGTCGATGCGCACGTCCATGTCTGGACCCCCGACACCGCCGCCTGGCCGCTCGCGGAAGGGGCCACGAAGGCCGACATGCAGCCTCCGAGCTTCACCGCCGAGGAGCTCCTCGCCACCTGCCGGCCGCACGGAGTGTCGCGGGTGGTCCTCATCCAGATGAGCTTTTACGGCACCGACAACCGCTACATGCTCGACTGCATCCACCGCCACGCTCCCGCGTTTTCGGGTGTGGCGATCATCGATCACGAAAAGCCGGACGTGGCGGGGGAGATGAAGGCCCTCAAGGAGCGTGGCGTGCGCGGCTTCCGGCTCTATGCCGACCGGAAGCATGCTCAAGCGTGGTCCGATTCAGCCGGCATGAAGGCGATGTGGGAATGCGGTGCGGATGAGAACCTGGCGATGTGCCTCCTCGCCGATCCCGATGCCCTGCCGGCGATCGCCGCGCAGGTGGCCCGGTACCCAACGACGCCGGTCGTCATCGACCACTTCGCCAGGCTCGGCATGAAGGGAGGGCTCGAGAGCCCCGAGGGCCGGGCCGACCTCCAGCGTCTCGTGACACTCGCCGACCACGAGCAGGTGAACGTGAAGGTGTCTGCCTACTACGCCCTCGGTGCGAAGCGCCCCCCCTACGACGATCTTGCCCCGATGATCCGCACGCTCCGCGATGCCTACGGCTCGAAGCGGCTGATGTGGGCCACCGATTGCCCCTACCAACTCGACAGGGGCCCGGCGGGCGAGGAACACTCCTACGCCGCGTCACTGTCGCTGGTGCGCGACAGGCTCGATTTCCTGTCGCGCGAGGAGCGCCTCGATGTCTTGAGGAACACCGCCCGGCGGGTGTTCTTCGACGGGGCGGCGTGAACCACGATCCGGCTCAGAAGAAATCTGCGGCTCGATGCCCTCAGGGCTTCAGGGGAAACTCCGAGAGCCGCTCTCCGGTGGAGAGCTTCCAGACGACGACGCGGCCATCCTGGCTGCCGGCGGCGAGGAGATCGGCAGGCATGCCTGCGGCCACGGAGACGAGTCGGGCTGGCGACGACGGCTGATACTCGCGCACCTTCTCCGAATCCGCGAGCTTGAAGAGGTGCGCTTTGCCATTGGCCGAAGACGCCGCGAACACGTCCCCGGCCGCCACCAACTGAAACACCTCGCCACCGAGGTGGGTGTCACGGACATGGGCCGCTTCGGCGAGCTTCCAACGATCCCATTTCTGGGCATCACTCGCTGAGATCATCTCGTCGCCCGAGGGAGCGAAAAGTATGCCGCGGACCGGTGCGTCGTGCCGGCCGTACGTGGCCAGGAGCGCCCCGCTTGCAGCATCGAACACTTTCGCCGTCCGGTCGCGGCTACCGGTGGCGATCCGGACACCATCGGCGCTCCAGGCGACGGCGAGCACCCAGTCGCGATGACCGTCGATCGTGCCGACACGGGTCCCGCTCTGCGTGTCGAAGATCGTCAACGTCGCATCGGAGGAGGCGACGGCGAGCCTGTCTCCCGCCGGACTCCAGGCGACGTCATGCACGACGTCGGCCCCCCTCGCGACGACCTGCAGCAACTCGCCGGCGAGCGTGAACACGCGCACTTCCCCGAGTCTGCCGGGCACTCCCCCCGCCACTGCCAGCCGGTCTCCGGAGGGGTGGATGGCGATCCGGCTCACCCGCTCGGGGAGATTGCCGATCCGGCGCCGAACGCTGCCACTGAGCGGATCGACGACGAGGATCTCCCGCCACCCGCCGACGAGAAGGTCGCCCGTGGGGGTGAAGGCGAGCGCCGTCACCGGTGGCAGGGTCGCATAGACGGCCGGCGCCGGGGGATGGATCGGCGGAGGCATCTCATCGACGAGCAGGGTGTCGGCCGAGACGCCGTCAAAGGGGAGCCCGGCGTCGATCCACCGCGCGATTCGATCGACAACGCCCGCCGCGAGGGGTTCGCCATGGAACGGCATCCGCAGGTCCGGATCGGTGGAGGTGATGCGGACGAACCCTTCGCTCGCCGCCCGATCCCCGGCCGTGAACGCCACGGCTCCGGAAGCGCCGGCGCCGATCAGGGCGGCGAGCGAATCGGCCCGCCACGCCCCTTCGGCCTTCTCTCCTCCATGGCAGGCGACGCAGTGCTCCTGGAAGATCGGGGCGATATCGCGGACGAAGCTCACCCCGGCCAAAGGCTCGACCGGGGCCGGTGATCCGATCGTCTCGATCGACAGCACGTAGGGATGGGCGTCGCCGCCGGCATCGTTGGCATCCTGGACGACGAGAAACAGGGGCCCGGGCGCGTCGATCTCGAGCGTCGGGTCGCGCGAGTCGCTGCCGTCATCAGCGGTGGAGATCACCGCGCCGGCGGCGTCGTGAAGGGTGACCAGCGCGTCGAGTACCGATCCGCGGACACTCGCGCCAACGGCCACCCGAACGCGTTGCCCCTGTCCGGCCTCGATGCGATAGACATCGACATCCTGCGGCCGCTCGATCGACCCGAGAATCGACCGCGTTCCTCCCGACTGCATCACCACGCCCTGCGCCTTCTCGAACCCGGGGTTCGGCTCCACTTCGAGGCAGCCCCGCTGCGGCGCGAGGAGGGGGAGGCGAAAGGTCGTCTCCCCATGGGGGGCGATGGCGACGAGGACGATCTCCGCGGGGGGCGGGGCAGGGAGATCGGCGGCGGATCGCAGCTCGAACTCGACCTGCGTATCGCCTGCCTTGTCGGCCGACACCCCGTTGGGAACGCCTGCCTTTCCCTGGGAGAGAAGCGCGGCGGTGATGCCGGCCGTCATCGACCGCACCTCCGTCACCCCCTCGAGCCGCAAGCCTCTTGCCCTGACCTTCACAGGCTCACCGACGACCGCGGCCAGTGGCACGGTGAACAAGACCTGCGGAGGCTTCGGCGCGTCGTCTCCGCGGACCGGCGCGACGACGGCGACCAACGACGCGAGCCCCCACAGGCATCCGCGCAGACGAGAGCCCGCTTGGCACCGCGAGGCGACCACCGGGAGCCGAGCCCGCCACAAGCGATCCACGATGGTCAGGCTCCGAAGAGGTCGGGGATGGGGCGGCCGGCGTCGAGAATCTCGACAGGGCGGCCATCGGGGGTGGAGAGGTGCTTCCGCGGGTCGATGCCGAGGGAGGCAAGGATGGTGCAGGCGACGTCGGCCGGTGCGACCGGCTTCTCGACCACCTGGC
>Ga0208719_1000073_pt1 | contig 27846 bp, 24 predicted proteins | sample LakMenEpi30Jul09_FD_150747 | JGI IMG/M metagenome (GOLD analysis project Ga0208719, IMG submission 150747) | Freshwater microbial communities from Lake Mendota, WI - 30JUL2009 deep hole epilimnion (SPAdes) | ecosystem: Environmental > Aquatic > Freshwater > Lake > Epilimnion/Euphotic zone ... | reverse complement strand
CGCCAGCGGCTTATTTCTGTTCACCCCCGGGTGTGCAGACGGGTTCGGCATTCACGCGAGAATCAATCACTGATCTGTGCGACCAGATACTCAGCTATCGCCTTTGCGACAGCCGGGAAGGTCACCCGGCGATTTTTAAGCAATGTGTTTTCCACATCGGCGCGATCCATGAACTCGACTTCCAGAAAGCACTTCGGCACACGATCCAGTTTCCTGTGCTGCGCGAGTTGATGGAGAAAATTGGAGCCTAAACCGCCATGCAGGTTCTCATCGGTAATCGGCTTGCGGGCGTTTGAGCCGGGGACGTATCGCGACACCGCACTGCCCGCCGCCTTTGCCAGCCCCATCGCGAAATCCGAGTCCTCCGCAAAACGCGGATTTCTCCCCTTCTGGCGGATCAGACAGAGCGACCCCAGCGCGTCATGCCCTGTTGATGCATTGAAATGAATGCTGACGATCGCCGAAGGCGTGACCGGAAGGGCGGCACAAAATGCGGCTCTCTCGGCAAAGTCCGGATTCGCATCCTTTGTCCGTGTCAGGACGCATCGCACCTTCGCGTTCCCGTCGCGCTTTTTTGCCAGCTCCTCCACTTTCCTGCTGATTTCGAGAGACAGTTCCAACGTCAGATCCTTCTCCAGCAATCCCGAAGGCGACTTCGCATTATTGGATGCGGACAGCGTGAACTCTTTCTGGTTGCCGGAGTCGGCCCTGCCGCCGTGTCCCGGATCTATGACGATGATCCTGTCTTCCGCCAACAGCAGGCAGGAACTCGCGAGGAACAGCAATGCCCCTGTGCAAGCGTTCGTAACTCGACGGATTAGTTGCAAATATTGAGAGGTTAACCAGGCACTGCGGACAGGATTGTCCGCGTTACGTTCCGAGATTCGCCGAGCGGTAGAGCTGCGCGTAGCGCCCGCCGCGCGTGACAAGTTCGGGGCCTTTGCCCTCCTCAAGCACGGTGCCGTCGCCAAGCACGACGATCTTGTCCACGCGGTGCACCGTCGCGATGCGGTGCGTGATGATGAGGGTGGTGCGGCCGCGCATGAGTTCCTCCAGCGTGGTCATGATCGCGGCCTCGGTCGTCGGATCGAGCGCGCTCGTCGGCTCGTCGAGGATCAGGATTGGCGCGTTTTTTAGAAATGCCCGCGCGATGCCGAGGCGCTGCCGCTGGCCCACGCTGAGGTGCCCGCCGCGCTCCCCGACCTGCGAAAGGTAGCCCTCGGGCATCGCGAGGATGAACTCATGCGCCTGCGCGCGCTTTGCGGCCTCGATGATTTCCTCCTCGGTCGCGTCGGGCCGGCCATACGCAATGTTCTCGCGCACGGTCGTGGAAAAAAGCAGCGTGTCCTGCAGCACGATGCTGATCTGGTTGCGCAGCGATTTCTTCGTGAGTTCGCGCACGTCGTGTCCGTCGAGCAGCACGCGGCCTGCGGTCGGGTCGTAGAAACGCGGCACCAGCGAGAGCATCGTGCTTTTTCCCGCGCCCGTGCCGCCGACGAATGCGACCGTCTGCCCAGGCTCGATGTGGACGTTCACCTTCTGCAAAATGGGACGGTCCGCCGAGTATCCGAACGCGATATTTTCAAAGACGAGATCGCCGCGAGTCCCGGTGAGTTCATACGCGTCGGGCGCGTCGGGCACGTCGTTCGCGCGATCCAACACCTCGAAGCAGCGCTGCACTCCGGAAGCCGCCCCTTGCAGGCCCCACGCGATGTGCGTGAGCGCCTCGAGGGGCTGGTAAAGCATGAGCAGCAGCGTGCTGAGATACCATATCTGCCCGATGGTGAGCGTGCCCTGCATGACGTGCCGCGCGCCGACGTAAAACATCGCCGCGCTGCTCGCCGCGATAAGCGTGCCGACGAGCAGGGAGCTTTTCATCGAGGTCGCGTTTTGCCGCAAGTTCGCCTCGAGGCTGCCATGCGCGCGCACCCTGAACTGCCCGACCTCGTGATCCTCGCGGCCAAACGCCTGCACCATCTTCACCGAGCTGAGGCCCTCCTGCGCGGCAGTGAGCACGGCGCTCTCCTGCTCGGCGATTTGGGTGGACTGTTCGCGGATGCGTTTCGCGTAGAGGTAGATCGCGAGCACCATGAATGGCACGACCAGCAGCGAGAGCAGCGCGATCTGATAGTCAAAGGCCCACATCGTCGCAAATGTCGCGCCGAGCGTGATCGCGCTCTGGAAGACGAAGAACCACCTGCTGTAAATGGACTGGATGCTCTGCGAATCGTAAGCCACGCGGAAGCTGCTGTCCGAACTGCGCCGCTCATCGTGAAATTTCAGCGGCAGCGAATGCAGGTATGCATACAGTTCTGTGCGCATCCTCAGGATCGCGTGCAGCCCCACGCGCAGCGTGATGATGCTGGTGACATAGCCGATGCCGCCCGCGAGGATGTGCAGCACGACCATGAGCGAGCAGACGATCATGAGGATCGTGGGCAGGCTCCATCCGCCGAGATCGTGGCCCCAGATCGAGAGGCCGTGCGTGCCGTTTGCGGACGCGGGCAGCAATTTGTCCACGATGAAGGCAAGCGGCCACGGGCGTAGCAGATTAAAGGCATTGCCCACGAGCGTCAGCACCATCGCCACGACAGTCGGGGCGAGATTGGGGCGGAAATAGGCGAGCGCTCGACGATGGACGGACATTAGCGTGAGTGGATCACAAGGGGGGCATACTATGCAATCGCGCGTACCCCTGCGGGCGACCGTATTTCTCCACAGCCCCATTTTGTTCCTCGCCGTGCGCGGCCAAATCCGGAATTCTCCCTGCCCCGGCGCTCGCCTGAAAATGGCGCGCAAATTTCCATCCAAACCCCAAATCTTCTTCCCGATGAAAACCTCCCGTATCCTCCTCGCCGCCGCCATTTCGCTCTGCGCATCCACATGGGCCGCCGCGGACACCGCCACGCTCACGCTCGCCGATTTCACGAGTGCGAACGGCGAGAAGCCGAGTGCGGGCTGGGTCACGGAGGAGGGCGGTGTGATTCATCTCGCGGGCAAGGGCGCGGGCATTCTGATTTCGCAAAAGGAGTACTCGGAATTCACGCTCGAGTGGGAGTGGAAGCTCGCCGAGGGCGGCAACAACGGCATCAAATTCTGGGTCACAAAAGTCGGCGGCAAGGAATGGCTCGGCATCGAGTATCAGATGATTGACGACCACAAACATGCCGACGGACTCCGCGGCGGCAGCCACAACACGGGGAGCATCTACGACCTCGTGGACTCCGCGAAGGACAAAATCCTCAAGCCCGTCGGCGAATGGAACACCAGCCGCATCGTGGTGAAGGACGGCAAGATCGAGCACTACCTGAATGGAAAGCTGTGCTCCTCCGCCGACACGAAATCCGACGACTGGAAGGCCTGCGTCGCGAAGAGCAAGTTCAAGAAAAAGGAAGGCTTCGCGCCGGGCCACGGGAAGCTCATGCTCACCGAGCACGGCGATCCGACATGGTTCCGGAACATCCGCGTGACGACGCCGTAACGCGCCGCTCCATCCAAAGCGTGTCGTGCGCTTTTCTGGTGGACGATGCGCAGAGGGCCAACGACCCGCCTCCATACCAACCCAAGGCAACGCCTTGGGTCGCTGACCTTGAAAATGCAGAGGGCTGAAAGCCCGCGCCATCCGGTCGCGCAACCACACATGGATCGGGCTTTCAGCCCTCTTTCTTTTTTCATCACACGCCTTGGGGCGCTGCCCCAGGCTGGTATGGAGGCGGGCCTTTGGCCCTCAGTCCGTCTCGCCTTCAAAGTGCGTGACACGCGCTACCCGAGCCGGAGCACGCGCGCGTCGCCGGCGTCCGGCATCCAGTCGAGGTGCGTCGTCGTGATGATGCGCTGCGAATCCGCGGGCAACGCGGCGAGCAACGCATTGCGGCGCTGCGGATCGAGTTCGCCGAAGATGTCGTCCAGCAGCAGCAGCGGCGGCTCGCCAAAATGCCGCGCGAGCAGCCGTGCCGCGCCGAGCTTCAGGGCCAGCACGAGCGTGCGCTGCTGGCCTTCGCTCGCATCGTCGGCACCGACGTCGTTCAGGAAAAAATGCACATCATCGCGGTGCGGCCCGGTGGTCGTCTGCCGCAGGCGCGCATCCTCGCGCTGCGCGGCTGCGAGCGTCGCGGCGAAGTCTCCGCCGTCGCCCGGTGCGTATTCGGGACGCAGCGATTCGCGTGCGCCGCTGATCGCGTGGTGCGCCGCGGCGGACTCGGTCTGCAACTCCGTGATCAATTTTCCCCGCGCCGCGCTCACGTAGTTGCCATGCTCGATCAGCGGCCGGTCGAACGCCGCGATCTCCCTCCACCGCTGCGACGGCTGCTTGAGCAGATGATTCCGCGAACGCAGCGCATGCTCGAATGCGCGCAGTTCCGAGCGGTAGCCCGCGTCGCGCTGCATGGCTGTGAAATCGAGGAAGCGCCGCCTTTTCTCTGCCGAACCGCGCACGAGCTCGATGTCATCATTTCCGAACCACACGACGCGCGCGATCTGCAGCCACTCCTTCGCATTCGTCTGCTCCACGCTGTCGAGCGCGAGCTTCTTGCGCGCCGCGCCGAAGTAAAACTGCAGATGCCGCGCGCCGTGAAATCCATCCGTCACAAAGCCGCGCCGCGCGTGCTGCACCACGCGCGCGAGCTGCGTGATGCGCGGCGATTGCAGGCGGAGCAGGATGCACGCGGCCTCGAGCAGCGAAGTCTTCCCGCGCGCATTCGGCCCCACGATGAAATTCGTCCCCGGTGCAAACTCCGCCTCAAACTGCTCGAAGCAGCGAAAGTGGCGGAGGGTGAGGCGACCGAGCATGACCCTTTCCACTGCACGAATGTCGCCGCGCAGTGGAGAGGAATCTTTCCGTCGGTAGCCGGGGCTTTCCAGACCCGGCAGTTGTTTGCCGGGGGAATTCCGGGACTGGCAAGACCCGGCTACCGACGGCGCAGCGCGTAAAGTACTCCGACGCTTCAGCGTGCGCTATCGCACGACCACTGCTTGCGAACGATTCCACATTCGGACGCCCATCCTGAATCATCGAGGTGCTGCACGCCGCCCGTTCGGCGTGTAGCTCATCGAGCAGATCATCGAGAACTTGTCGTTCAGCTTTGCCATCTCTGGCAGCACCTTGGTGAAATGCACGCCCGGGATGCGCGTCGGGGTGCTCTTGAAGGGGCTGCGGATTTTGTCCGGCAGATTTTCCTTCGGGTCTCACATGTCGAGATGCGACGGCCCGCCCTGCAGGTAGATCATCACGATTTGCTTCGCCTTGCCGAAGCCCTTGCCGAAATTCGTGGGCGTGACCGCAGCCGCGGCCTTCGCCTTTGCTTGCAGCGAAAAGACGGAGCCGAGCGTGAGGCCCATCAGCGCACTGCCGCCGACGCGCAGCAAGTCGCGCCGCGTGATGCCGAGGTGGGGATCGCAGAGGTCTCGGCCGGGTTGTCCAGGGATTCGGATCATGGGAATGGGATCGTTGAGGTTGCGGAGGAGAAGCCGTGATGGCACGGCGAACTGAGCGGCGTCTCTTCGGAATGCACACCGCCGGTTCCCGCACCGGCGGGCTCCCGCCCTTAGCATCCATGTTTACCCGCGCTCAGATTCTCGCGCGCAGCGCCGCGAGATCCTCGCTGGAAACCGGGCCGGGGGTGCGACTCTCGCGCAACGGGGCGCCGCGCGTGGAGCGCGCGACGCGGCCGAGCCATTCCGCGCCGAGCGGATGCGCGAGGAGATCGCGGTGCGTCGCAGCCACCGTGGTCTGATCCTTTTCCCCGGTCGCACCGCCGAGGCCGACGTGAAAGCCCGCGAGCATGAGCGTGACGCGGATGGAAGTGGAACGGCTGTAGTTCGTGAGCGTGCACGGCCTCGCAGGATCGAGGCGCTCACGCAGCCGTGTGAAGTGCTCCAGCGTCCACATGCTGCGGTTCGATTCCGGCGAATAGGGATCGTAGAGGATCGCATCCGGCAGCGGCACACCGGCGCGCGGAGCGCAGACGAATTCGCGGAAGTCGCAGCGGTGAAAATGCCAGTCCACATTGCCTGCGGCCGCGCGGCCCGAGGCGAGAAGTTGCACGACTGCTTCGCGCCATGGCGCGAGGTAGCCAAGCTCATCGGCATGGCCCAGTGCGAAGGTGAGCGGCGCGGCGGTGCAGTCGAAGCTGTGAAGTTCGACATGCGCAGGGCAGCGCGCTTCGGACAGCGCCTCGATCACGGCGACGGCATTTGCCGCTGCGCCGAGGCCGACATCCCAGATCACAAAAGGGCACGCACATTCCCCTGCCCGCTCCACGATGCGCGACCCGGCGACGTGCAATGCGCGCGCCTCGGCCATCGGGCCGACGACGGGATGAAACGTCTCGCCGTGCTCCAGCGAACGCAGGCTGACTGCGCCGGATGCGACGGTGACGAGGGAGAAATTGCGTGGCATGCGGGGCCCGGTTCGCGCGCAGAGTCCGCGGACAGAATTGTCCGCATTATGTCATTCGCCGGCGAAGAATCCCATGCGGCGGAATTTTTCGTAGCGCTGTTCGAGGAGCTGATCCATCGGGATTTCCACCAGCTCGCCGAGGTGCCGGATGATGGCGTCGCGGAGGTTCGTAATCGCGGCCTCCTGATTCTGGTGCGCTCCGCCGAGCGGCTCGGGGATCACGTCGTCCACGAGCTTGAGTTCCTTCAGATCCTTCGCGGTGAGCTTCAGCGCCTCGGCGGCCTCGGGTGCGTGCTTGCGGTGCTTCCACAAAATGGCGGCGCAGCCCTCGGGGCTGATCACGGAGTAGTACGCATTTTCCAACATGAGCACGCGGTCGCTCACGCCGATGCCGAGCGCGCCGCCACTGCCGCCTTCGCCGATGACGACGGCGACGGTGGGCGTGCGCAGGGTCATCATGTCACGGATGTTCGCGGCGATGGCCTCCGCGATGTGCCGCTCCTCGGCGCCGATCCCGGGATACGCGCCGGGAGTGTCAATGAGCGACACGAAGGGCATCCTGAATTTTTCCGCCATGCGCATGAGGCGCATCGCCTTGCGGTAGCCCTCGGGGTTTGCGCAGCCGAAATTGCGGTGGATGTTCTCCTTCGTGTCGCGGCCCTTCTGCTGGCCGGCGACGGCGCAGCGATGCTTGCCGATCGTGGCGAGGCCGCCGGGCATCGAGGCGTCATCGGCGAAGCGGCGGTCGCCGTGCAGCTCGACGAAGTCAGAGAACGAAAGCTGGAAGTAGTCGAGCGTGTACGGGCGTGCCGTGTGCCGCGCGATCTGCACGCGCTGCCACGCGGTGAGGTTCGAATAGACGCTCTTTTTCATCTCCTCAATCTTCGACTCCATGCGCCGCACCTCGGGGTCGAGGTTCACGTTATTCTCGCGGCTGTGCCCGCGGAGTTCGCCGAGCTTCTGCTCCAGCTCCACGATGGGCTTTTCAAAATCAAGCGGCTGCGAGTTCATTTGGAGTTGAGAGTTGAGGATTGAGAGTTGAGAGAAAAAATCGTCCAGCGTGCTGGCGCGGCTTGCGCGAGGTCGGAGGACTGAAGTTGAAATTGGGGGGCGGCGGACGGCCATTCAACTCCGCAGGCGAGGAATGCTGTCGCTTTGGCCTCTCAACTCTCAACCTTCAACTCTCAACTGCTGATTCATGCGTCACTCCATGCTCACGGGCGCGCCGGATGGAAGCAAGATCGCGATTTCATCCATGTGCTGAGGCGCGAGGCCGATGCCGCCGCCGGGCGGGCGCACCACCTCGGCCTTCGGATCCGCGGGCTGCGTGTGCAACGAATGGCCGGGGATGCTGATCAGGATCATGTGATACGCGCCAAAGTAGCGGAACTGGGCAGGCGCGATGCTGCCGGTGCTGTCGAACGCGCGCTTCTCCGTGACCTTGCCGGCGTGCTTCGGGCGGACGGGCGCGCGCGGTCCGCCGGGCCATTCCGCGACGGGATACTGGCGGAAAAATTTGTCCACATTGTAGAGCACGACGCGCTGCTTGCGCTGCTGGATGACGAGCCGGAACGCCGTCTGCGGCGCGATTAGGCGCTGGTTCGGGTGGAGGTATTTCGCGTCAATCTTGTTCAGGTAGGTGAGCAGCTCGACGGAGACTTTCGTCCGCCGCGCGACGGTGCCGAGCGCGTCGCCGCTGCGGACGATGTAGGTGTTATCCGCGTCCGGCTTCACCGCGAAAAACTCCGCGGAATTGATCTCGCCGAGCATGTCGAGGACGGCATCGCGCTTCGTGGACATGGGGAACTCGCGCAGGAAGATCTCGATGCCCGAGCGGCTTGCAGCCCGGTCGCCGCCGAGGTGCGTCTGCACGCACTTTTCAAAATCCGCGAGGCTCGGATCCGGCGGGGGGGTCGGCGGCGGCAGCGCCTTGTCCGTGCGGAGCTGCTGCCCGGGCTTCACGTACATCTCGTGAACCGCAAACCAGCACGCGCCGAAAACGGCGGACGCGAGGACGAGGACGACGAAGATGCGGAGGATCATGCGCGGCCGTCGTGCCCGGGTTCTTCCGATGCAATTCGTTCAACGCAGCGACGCTGAGACGCTGAGATGAAAATCACGTTTTTGCCCGCTGAAATGAACCTTCTCACGCACAGCTTCGCCAGCACCACATCCTCGTTGCCTTCGTCACCGCATGCTCTGCTCCGCGTCTCTGCGTCTCTGCGTTTCATCCCGGCTTTCTGCGCTCCCAGTCACAGCAGCCCGCGCTTGCGCCATTCGTTCACATTGCCCGCGGCGGAGCGCTGGATCATGTCCGTGGCAAATTTCAGCAGGCACACCTCCCAGCCCTCGTCCACGCCGTGGATCACCGTGCTCAGCGGATCCTCCGCGTGATCCACCTTGATGCGCAGCCTATCCAGCACCGCCTCCACGGAATCATGCACGATGGACTCCTGCATGTCCGTCTTGCGAAACTGAAACCCGTAGCGCAGCACGGCCATCTCGGCGGCGTTCTCGCGCATCCACTCCACGAACTTTCCCGCCTTCTCGCCGAAGCCCTCGTCGAGCATCCGGTGAAAATGGTCCGGCGTGATGATCGCCGGGCGCTCCGCATGGAGCCGCCCGTCGCGCACGCGCACCTGGCCCGCGGTGTCCATGAGTTCGGTGACGAGAAAAAAGCGGAACACCGTCGTCCCAAACGTCTCAATGCGGCTCTGGGGAGCCACGGTCACGTGCGTGTTCTCGATGGCGTATTGGATGCTGTCCTCGTTGAGCATTTGAAGTTCGCGAAGCTAATCCGCAAAGCCAGTGCCGCAATGAAACTTTTGCCGCCGCACTTTCACAATCGCGGCTATGTGTCCAGCCGGTAGCCGAGGCCGTGGACGGTGAGCAGGTGCTCCGGCTCGCCGGGCTCTTCCTCGATTTTCTGCCGCAGCTTCACGACGAGCTGATCGAGCGTGCGCGTCGTGCCGTAGTATTCGATGCCCCAGACTTCGTTCAGGATTTTGTCGCGCGAGACGGCATTTCCGCGCTCGCGGAACAGCAGCGCGAGCACGCTCAGCTCGCGCGGCGTCAGCTCGAATTTTTCCTTCCCCCGCACACCGCGCAGAGCCTTCGTCTCGATGCGCACTTTGCCAAATTTGATCTCATCCGGCATGTCGCCCGCAGGCTCTGCCGCGAAGTCCGAGCGCCGCAGCAGCGCCTGGACGCGCGCGAGGAGTTCGCGGAGTGAAAAGGGTTTCGTCACGTAGTCATCCGCGCCGAGTTCGAGGCCGACGACCTTGTCCACCTCCTGCCCTTTCGCGCTGAGCATGAGGATGGGCACGCGGCTCTTCGTCGCGCGGATCTCGCGGCAGATGTCGTAGCCGCTTTTGCCGGGCAGCATGATGTCGAGCACGACGAGGTCGGGCTTGCGCTGCTTGAAAAGCGGCAGCGCCTCGGTGCCCGAGCTGGAGTCCGTGACCTCGTAGCCCTCCGCGCGCAACGCCTCGCACAGCCCGAGCCGGATGTGTGCGTCGTCCTCGACGATCAGGATGTGTTTTTTCATGTGGCGTGTTCTTTCAGCTCTTTATCCTAATCTTAATCTTAATCCCGAAGCGAAGAGCGGAACGGAGTGAGCACGAGGAGAGTAAGATTAGGGTTAAAATTAGGATTAAGACTCGGCCGGTTTCGAGAGCGGAATGCGCAGCGTGAACCTGCTCCCGCCGCCCTCGCGGTGCTCGTGCCGGATCTCGCCGCCGTGCTCGCGCGCGATGCGCTGCGCGAGCGTGAGGCCGAGCCCGCTGCCCTGGATGCCGCTGGCGAGCGAGTCGTGTGCGCGGTAAAATGCCTCGAAGATTTTCTTCTCGTCGCCGTCGGGGACGCCCATGCCGCGGTCGAGGACGGAGACATTCACCCAGCCGTCGTCGAGCCAGGTGTGAAGCTCCACCTCCTTGTTTCCATTCGAATATTTTTCCGCGTTCGAGAGCAGGTTCACGAGCACCTGCGCGAGCGAATCGTCGTCGCCGAGCGCGGGATACGGCCCCGGCGCGGCCTCCCATCGCGTGGTGAAGCCCGCGTCGCGCAGGTGCATCTCCTGGCTCTCCCACACGCGCGCGGCGAGCTCGTGCAGATCGAGCGGCTTCAGATCGAGCCGCTTTTGTTTGCGGCCCATTTTTGCAAAATCGAGCACGTTGTTGATCAGCCGCGTGAGGCGTTCCGCCTCGACGGTGATGATGCGCAAATACTGGTTCTGCTTTTCCGCGGGCTGCGGGCGGTCGTGCATCAGCTCCGCGAACATGCGGATGCTCGTGAGCGGCGTCTTCAGCTCGTGCGACACATTCGAGACGAAGTCCGTCTTCTGCTGCGCGAGCGCGAGCTGCCTGCGCGCATCCGCGACGACGAGCCATCCGCCGAATGCAATGAGCGCCACCGCGCCCGCGATGGTGAATGCGAGCGTGCGCCACAGGCCGCGCGCACTTTCCGCCAGCGCCGTCGGGCTCGCGAGGTAGAGCGCAGCTTCCCAATGCGGCAACGCCTCGCCGATTTCACTCGCGACGAAGGGCCTCTTCCAGTCGCGCGCGGGTGCATCCGCGGGCTGGGTCGCGACGGGCCTGCCGCGGTCGTCGAGCAGCGCGAGGACAAATTCCGGCTTCGGCTCGAGCGTCCCGCGCGACGATGCGGAATGCCGCTCGAGCACGTCTTTCCAAAGGTCGGGAACATGCGCGGCTTCGACGAGGCATCCGAAGACCATCTCCGGCGCTTCGGGCGGGCGCACCCAATAGATCAGGTTCAGCTTGTCCTGCACGAAACGCGCGACCAGCCCTTCGTCGCCCTCCTCGGTGAGGCTGCGAAATTCCGCCGTCTCCGGGATGATCGAGGACACCGCGGCGCTCTGCTGCCCGAGCATCTGCTGCGGCTCCACCTGGCGCGTCATGTTGTTCGCGAGGTTGAGAGCGCTGGCGTTTTTCGTCACCTGCGAGGATTCGGAAGGCATGTCGTCCGCGAACCGCGCGCCTTGCGCTGCGTCGGCATTGCGGAGCGAACGCGATGCCGCGGGCTTGGCTGCGGCAGCCTGCGATTTTGCGGCGGGAAAAATTTGCGCCTGCGTTTCGACAAGGCGACGGGCGGGAGCCGTCGCGGACTGTGCAGACATCGAAGGTGGTGCTTCAGCGCCGGCGGTCGCGGCTGCGGTCGCGGGCACATCGGGCTTCTTGTCCGCGCCCGGCGGCTCCGGCTGCGGGCGTGAAAGTCCGGTCTTCGGCGGACTCTGACGATCCTCGCGTTCGCGCGTTTTCGCGGAGGCTGCGGGAGCCGTAGCGGTCGGCTCAGGCGCGTCTTGGAGTGGATGTTCGTTCTTTGACGGCGCAGATTTTTTCGCCACCTCATCGCCCACGCCCGGCTGAACCCACTTCATCTTCAGCGCCGCGGTATCGCGCGCAAAGTCGCCGGCTTTCCCGCCCGAAGCCGCGCCGGCGCCCGTCGTGTCCTTCTCCGCGAGTTTCGCTTCGGGCGCACCCGTCGGCGCACGGGCTGCGGTGGGCGCTCCGCGCGGAGCCGGTGCCGAAGCGCGCGGAGCCTGCGCGAGAATTTCCGGATTCACCGCGGGCATCGGTGCGGCGGCCGGAGTCGCGATTTCCTTCCGTTGAAGCTCATCGGATTTTTGCGAAGGAAAATTCAGCGCCGTCGTGCTGTTCGGAGCAGTGCCCGCCGGGAGGATTCCGTTCAGGGTGCCGGTCACAGTCTGCGATGCCGGTGCGGACATCAGGCCGCTGAAATCAAATGTGCTCCCGTTTGCAGAAACCTGGCCCATGTTTTGCGCCGCGCCGTTGAGCACGAGCGTCTGGCTGCCTGTCAGCACGGGTGTCGGAGCGATGTTCAGCGGAGCCTGCGACTTGATCTGCTCCAGTCCCGCTAGTCCGCTGAGATCGTTCGGTGCGCCCGGAAAATTCAGCGTGCTGTTGCCGAATCCGGCGCCCTGCTTGGCGAGGATGACGACATCGTTTCCTCCCGCCTTGCCGTCCGCATTCTGCACGGCGTCCTTCGCCGCGTAGCCGCCCGCGGGCGCGGCGTTCGATGCGTTCGCGTACGCATTTCCGGCGCCTTGGTTCGCGAGCGCGCGGTTTTTTCCGTAGTCATTTTTTGCGACCCGCGACGTGTTGTTATCGCCGGCCCAGTTGTAAACAATCGCCGGCGCTGTGCTCGTGAGGAAGCCGCCGTTCCTGAGGAGAAACCGCTGAAGTTCCGGCTGCTTCGATGCCGATGCGACCGACGGCGACGCAAGCTTGCCGTCGCGGTTGATCGCAAAGCCCACCGCCTTCACCTCCCACGCATCCGCGAGCGTGTTGGTAAAATCACGCGCAAGCGCCTCCGCGTCGCCCTTCGCAAGAAGCCGGTGCACCGTCTCGCCGAACGCGCGCCGCTCCGCGTCCACCGTGTCGCGCACAGTCACCGCGAGCGAGTCGGTCTCCTTCTGGTAAAGTTCCGCCGTCCTGCGCTCGAAGACGATCTGCTGCTCCTCCGCGCTGCGCAAAGCGAGCCAGCCGAGCACCACGCTCGGGAGCAGCACTGCGAACAGGAATATCCAGACGTTTTTCTTCATCGTTGCACCTCACACTATGCGCGGCAGGGCGCGCCGTGTCAGGCCGCGGTGCGGAGTTTGTAAAAAATTTGTCGCGTGTCGCGGGAGGCGGGAGGCTCGCGTAACGCGGACACTCCTGTCCCCAGAACAGCCGCCCCGCTCCACGCAAACACAACGAACAACAAGCTGCGGGCAGAATTGCCCGCGCTACGCCTTCACCGCCGCGGTGACCTTCGGTGACTTGCGGCGCAGCGAGTGCTTCACGAGCTGCGAGCCGAAATCCCAGATCGGGCCGGGGAACTTGCGGCACTCCGCAAGCACCGAGTCGAGCGCGGTCACGAAACGCGCGATTTCCTTTTCGCCCGTGATGAGCGGCGGGAGGATTTTCAGCACGTCCATGCCGTGCCCGGCGATCTGCGTGAGGATACGGTGCTTCCGAAAAAGCGTGGTGACGATCATCTGCGCGAACAGCTCGGATTCCACCATGTGCAGGAGCTTCCAGCCCATCTTCGCGGTGAACTCCTTCGGCTGGTGGAATTCGATCGCGATCATCATGCCGAGGCCGCGCACTTCCTTGATCAGCGAATGCTTTTCCTTCAGCGCGTCGAGACGGCGGCGCAGCTCCTCACCATTCACGCGCGCCTGCTCCACGAGATTTTCGTCCTCGATGACTTGCAGCGTCGCGAGGCCACATGCCATCGCGAGGTTATTGCGACCAAAGGTGGACGAATGCACCACGCAGCGATCCAGCCGGCTGAAAGTTTTCTGATACACCTCGCGCCGCGCGACGATCGCCGCGCACGGCACGTAGCCGCCGCTCAGCGATTTCGCGACGGTGATGATGTCCGGCTCGAGGTTCCAATTTTCAAACCCCCACCAGCGCCCCGTGCGACCGAGGCCCGTCTGCACTTCGTCGCAGATGAAAAGCGTGCCCGTGTCGCGGCAGAGTTTCTGCGCCTTCAGGTAAAAGTCGTCCTTCGGAAATTGCACGCCCTTGCCCTGCACGGGCTCGATGATGAACGCGGCAATGTCGCGCTTTTCGAGCTTCGCCTTCAGCGCGGCGAAGTCGCCCATCGCGATGCGCGAGCAGCTCTCCAGCAGCGGGCCGAAGCCTTCCTGAAAATGCACGTCGCCCATCACCGAAAGCGAGCCGTTCGTCAGGCCGTGGAATGCCTTCTGGATGGACACGAGCCCCGTGCGGCCCGTCGCGGCGCGCGCAAATTTGATCGCGCCCTCCATCGCCTCGGTGCCCGAGTTGCAGAAGAAGATCGCGTTCAGGTGCGACGGCAATTTTTTCAGCAGCGCCTCGGCGAGCAGGCCGCTGAGCAGCGAGCAATCCATCTGCACCATGTTCGGCAAGTCCATCTCCAGCACGTCGCGCACAGCCTGCTGCACGGCGGGATGGTTGCGCCCGATATTGAAGACGCTGTAGCCGCTGAGAAAATCGAGGTAGTCGTGCCCGTCGAGGTCGTAGAGGTAGCAGCCGCGCGCCTGCGCATAGACGTGGTCAAAGCCGATGATGCGCTGCACCGAGACCAGCGTGGAATTCAGGTGCTGCTCGTGGAGCTGATAGTTTTCGCCGAGGCGTGTGGTGATGAGGTTCTTGAGATCGAGCGGCATCGGGCGCGGACTCTACGCACGAAGAGGGATAATGCGAGCGGGTTTTCCGCGCGGCGGATTTCGCGGAAAGGTTCAGATGCGGAAGCCGGGTGCGCCCTATTTTTTCTTCGGCGATTTCTTCGGCGGCACCTTCTTTTTCTCCGCGGGCTGCTGCGACAGGCCCGGGGTGCTCTCGCCGACGACCTTCTTGTAGCTCTGCTCGCTGTATTGCTCCGCTTCCAGCTTGTTCCCGATGAACGCCTGCACTGCGTATCCGAGGACTTTCGTCACCTTGGTTCCGCCTCTTAAGTTGTTCCTCGATCCGCCCTTTGATTTCGACACTTCCGAGTGCGCTTCGGTGTAAGTGTTCACAGCGTCCTCGCTTTCTGCGGCCTCCGTCTTCCGCGGAGCGAGCGAAGCCGTCCGCTCCCCGTGCTGGAGCACCTTCAGCTTCTGGTCCTTCATGTCGCGTCCGATGAAGAAATACTTCACCACAACGCCGTCGATCGAATCGTTCGAGGTGTTCGTGAGTTTGATCGTCAGCGAGCGGTGCTGCGCGATGTTGCTCTGCGACGACTGGCCGGGCTTTGTCTTCGGCAGCTTTGTCGAGGAATGTTGAAGGTCGTCGAGGGCTTGAAGTAGCCGGACGACGCACGGGCGGAGCACCGAAAACGGACATCGTTTTTTGAACCGCAGATGGTCGCGGATTGACGCAGATGAATGTTCAAAGTCTGCGTTCATCGGCGGTTCCCTCTCGTGAAGAACGCCAGTTGTCACCGCGCGTGAAAACGGCTAGCCGCATCGCCCGATGAACCGCACCGCCGCAGATTTTCGCCGCTGGGAGATCCCCGGCATCGCCACTTTTCCCGACACGCCCGGCGGGTTGATCCGCGTCGCTCTCACGCCCGCACTGTGCAGCGCGCAGGTCTTTCTGCAAGGCGCGCACGTCGCCGCATTCCAGCCCGCGGGCGCGCAGCCCGTACTCTTCATGAGCCCGCGGAGCCACTTTGAAATTGGCAAACCCATCCGCGGCGGCGTGCCCGTGATTTTTCCATGGTTCGGCCCGCGCGCCGGGCACCCGGATGCGCCCGCGCACGGCTTCGCCCGCACGATGCCGTGGGAGATCGAGTCGCTCACGAGCGACGGCAAATCGGCCACCCTCGTCCTCGTCGTGGAATCGAACGAGGCCACTCGCGCGCAGTGGCCGCACGATTTCACGCTGCGCCACCGCATCACCGCCGGCGCGGAACTTTCCATGACGCTCGAGATCACGAACCGCTCCGATGCGCCGTTTTCATTCGAGGAGGCGCTGCACAGCTACTTCGCGATCTCGGACATCAACGCCGTGACCGCGACCGGCTTCGAAGGCGCGGAATACCTCGACAAGACCGATGGCGAGCGGCGGAAGACGCAGGATCGCGCACCTATCCGCATCACCGCAGAAACCGACCGCGTCTATCTCAACACGCGCGCAACCTGCGCCATCGCGGACCCGGGAATGTCGCGCACGATCGTGATCGAAAAATCCGGCTCCGACGCCACGGTGCTCTGGAATCCGTGGACCGCAAAGGCCGCGCGCCTCACCGATCTCGGCGACGGCTGGCCCGGAATGCTCTGCATCGAGACCGCCAACGCCGCAGAAAACGCCGTGACCCTCGCCCCCGGCGCGACCCACGCGATGAATGCCACCGTGCGCCTGCGCTGAGACTGGATCGGAAAGGCACGACCGAGGCTCCGCTGCAGCCCGGCAGAAACCCCGCATTTTCCGCCGGCCCGAAACCCGGGAGCGAAGTCCCTTGTGTTTCAAAATTGCGGGGCTATGAGTGCCCGCGTCAATCGGGGCGTAGCTTAGCTTGGTAGAGCGCTTGGTTTGGGACCAAGAGGTCGCAGGTTCAAATCCTGTCGCCCCGACCACTCCGCACACGCGTGCGGGGAGTGGCTTCGAATTCAGTGAAACCACGAATGCACACGAAGCGCAGGATGTGCTGACCGCCGAGCTTACCAAGCATCTCGAAACAGCCTACGATGACCTCGCGAAGTCGGGAGCCAAGCCGGAAGAACTCCCGAAAAAGCTGAACGACGCCGTGAATAATCTTCCCACCTCCGAGCAGAAGGAGACGATGAAAGGCGGCGGCAACACCGGTCTCCCCGGCGGCGCAGCACCAGGGGCGGCACTGGGAGCACCGCAGATCCTGCGCAAGTTCGAGAATCCCGCGCCGCGCAAGTAGCGCGGGGCGAGGCGAAGAACGCCGCGGCCGGCAAACGAGGCCGCGCCTTTGATCCATCGTGGTTCAGTGCCGTGCTTGACACCACGCAGCACCGCCCGGAATTTCGCGAGGTGAACAATGCCCATCCAATTGATTGACACATTTGCATCCGTAATTGGGAACGCGCCGGAGTGCCGTGGGACAGCCCCACTCCCGCGCCGCACCGGACGCGCTGGCGAATGAAACGGATCTCGCGTCGGGATTTTGCGCGGCTGGGCACGGCGGGAATCGGCACGGTGGCGCTGCGTTCGTTTGCCGCGGAGGAGATGCGGATGCCGCCGAAGCCGACGGGCATCCCGACGATGTGGATCGGCGCGGTGACACACGACAGCGGGACGGTGAAGGCCAAGCTCCCTCCGCAGGCTGAGGCGCGGTTGCTCGTGCGCGCGCCCGATGCGGAGCCGGTCACTTTTTTGCCGGAGCCTCCTGTGGAAAAATCCGGCACGGTACGCACATTCCGCCTGCACGGGCTCGCGGCGCTGACACGGCACACATGCACGCTCGAGGTGAACGGAAAGCCGTCGAGTTACCCGCCCGCGATGTTGCGCACATTTCCTACGCCGGGGAATGCCACGTCGTTCGGGTTTGCATTCGGATCGTGCGCGCGCACGGGCTCGGAACATCCGGTCTTCGATACGATCCGGAAGCAGGATCCCGCGTTTTTTCTGCACCTCGGCGACCTGCACTACACGAACATCTCGCGCGATAATCCGCAGTATTTCCGCGCGGCGTGGGACACCGTGCTCGCGTCCGTGACGCAGGGCGCGCTCTACCGCACGGTGCCGCTCGCTTACGTCTGGGACGACCACGATTTCGGCCCGAACGACTCCGACGCGCGCACGCCATCGCGTGCTGCGGCGAGGCGTGTGTATCGCGAATATGCGCCGCATTATCCGCTGCCCGCGGGCGACGGGGACACGGCGATCCACCAGGCCTTCAGCATCGGGCGCGCGCGCTTCATCCTCACGGATCTGCGCAGCGAGCGTTCGCCGAAAAATATGCGCGATGGCGCTGCGAAGACGATGCTCGGTGCGGCGCAGAAGGAATGGTTCAAGCGCGAGCTTGCGGCGGCGGCGCGCTCGCACGCGGTCGTCTTCTGGGCGAGCAGCGTGCCGTGGATCGGCGCACCGGATCACGGCGACGGATGGCCGGGCTACGCCGACGAGCGGCGCGAGATCGCGGGCTTCATCGCGCAAAATGGAATCCGCAATCTCGTCATCCTCTGCGGCGATGCGCACATGCTCGCCGCGGACGACGGGCGGAACAGCGATTACACGGGCATCCGCGGGCTGCGCATCCCGGTGCTGCACGGCTCGCCGCTCGACCAGGGCGCGAGCATGAAGGGTGGGCCGTACAGCCACGGCGTCCACCTGCCGGAGCCGGGCGAAGGCTGTTTCGGCTTGGTGAATGTGCTCGACGATGGCGGCGGCGTGCGGATCGAGTTCACGGGCAGCGATGAATTCGCCGACGTGAAAGTGCGGATGGCTTTCGCGGTGTGACGCGGGCGTTTTTCTTAATCTTAATCCGAATCTTAATCTTAATCCCCGGCGCGCTGCGTTGCGTGCGACGGAGAGATTAAGATTAAGATTAAGACGCGGAGACGAAGCGCATGCTTGCGGTTTCGCGCGCGCTCACGTTTGCTCGGCGGTACCGATGCTCCGCTCATTCCTTCTCTCGCTCATCGTGCTCAGTCTCCCCGCGTGCGCCGCGGACAAGCCCGCCAGCGCCGAACCTGCCGCCGGCTACGGCCAGTCGGTCGCTCCTTCGCCGGAACCGGCGAAGGGCACGCCACGGATCACGTTCACCGAATGCCACGTCGAGGGGCCGTACATCGCGTTCACTTTCGACGATGGCCCGCACCCGACTCAGACGCCGCGCGTTTTGAAAATGCTGAAGGAGCGCAATATCAAGGCGACATTCTTCTGTCTCGGCGACTGCGTCGCGCAGAACCCGGACGTCGCGAAACAGATCGTCGAGGAAGGCCACGAGATCGCGAACCATTCGTGGAACCATCCGCAGCTCTCGAAGATGGGCGAGGCCTCAGTGAAGGATCAGCTCGATCGCGCGCACAACGTCATCAAACAGACGACCGGCGTGACGCCGACACTCATGCGTCCGCCATACGGCGCGTTCACCGCAACCCAGCGGACGTGGGCGCACGCGGCGTGGAATTACAAGTGCATCCTATGGGATGTGGACAGCCTCGACTGGAAGCACCGCACGCCGGCGAAGACCGAAAGCATCATCGTGAAGGAGACGAAGGGCGGCTCCATCATCCTCTGCCACGACATCCACAAGACCACGATTGACGCGATGCCCGCGACGCTCGACGCGCTGCTGGCGAAGGGATTCAAATTTGTGACCGTGACGGAGCTGCTGAAGATGCACCGCGAGCCGGAGACGAAGAAGAAGGCGCAGACATCGAAGCCCGCGACGGCACCGGCCACGTCGGCAGCACCCGACGATTCGAAGAAGCAGCCGCAGCCTGCGCCCGGAACGCCCGCGGCTCCCGCCAGCGGCGCGGCGCGGTAGCAGCAGATGCTCGGCGAATCTTTCTTCCAAGCACGCGCGGATCTCGGCACCGCGCTGTTTTCGCTGGGCACGCTCGCGCACGATCTGCACGCGCCGCAGGAGACGATCCGCACGCTGAACGAGCTGGGCACGAGCCTGCGCGAGCCGTTCCTTTTCGTCGTGGTCGGCGAGGTGAAGGCGGGGAAATCCTCGCTGCTGAACGCGCTCTTCGGACGCGAATTCTGCAAGGCGGACGTGCTGCCGATGACGGACAAAATCTACGTCTTCAAGCACGCGGAGCAGGAGCGCGACGTGCATGTCTCGCCACAGCTCACCGAGTGCCACCGCACGTCACCGGCGCTGCGCGATTTCAACATCGTGGACACGCCGGGGACGAACACGATCGTGCCCGAGCACGAGGCGATCACGCGGCAGTTTCTGCCGCTCGCGGACTTGTGCCTGTGCGTTTTCTCCACCGTGAATCCGTGGGGCGCGAGCGCGTGGGAATTCCTCCGGCACCTGCACAAAACGTGGCTGAAAAAAGTCGTCTTCGTGCTCCAGCAGCGCGACCTGCGCTCGGCGGCGGAGGTGGATGCGGTGCTCACGCACATGCGGCAGACGATGCTTCAGAAGATCGGCGAGAGCTGCCCGATTTTCGCGGTGTCGGCGAAGCAGGCGTGGGAGGCGAAGCACACGGAGGATGCGGATGCGCGCGCGCGGATGCTGGGCGAGAGCGGATTCGACGCGCTGGAAAATCACATCGCATCGAGCGTGACGGACGGCTCGGCGCGCACGGAAAAACTCGGCAGCGTGTGCCGCAGCGCGCAGGTGATTTTTTCGGAATTCAAGCTGCAGGTGACCACTGCGGCGGCCACCTTGGAAACCGACCTGATGAAGCTCCGCGAGCTGCGCGGGGTGCTGGAGGAACGCAAGGAGCAGAGCTTCCGGCAGGTGGGCGGGATGCTGTGGACGATCGCCCAGGCATCCGAGCGCACGCAGGGGCAGGGCGAGGAACTGCTGCGCGAAAAGCTGACTTTCGCGGGCACGGTGAAGCTGATGTTAGGCAAGCGCGGGCTGGAAAAATTCTTCCAGACCGAACTCGAGAACCGCCAGCGCGAGACGCTGACGAAGATCGTCCGCGAATCACTGGAACTGATCGAGGCGGACATGCGGAGCGTGTGGAAGCAGGTGCATGAGCTGATGAAGCGTTCATTCGCAGCGCACGATCTGCCGCTGCTCCCGGACTTCGCACAGCAGCGCACGGAGCTGCTGAACCGGATCGATCTCGCGCTCATCGGGCGCACGCAGGGCGAGGAATTCCAGCAGCAGATGCAGCGCGTCTTCGCGGAGACCGCGAGCTGGCTGCGCCTGCCGGCGGGCGTGTTTGCCGCGGGAGGAATCGGCGCGGTGCTCGCAGGGGCGCTGACGAAGGCGACGCTCCTCGACATCACCGGAACGATCGCGGGAGTCGGCGCGCTGACAGGCACGGTCGTCGCACTTACGAAGCGGCGGAAGATTCTCGCCGAATACCGGCGGCAGATGAACGAGAAACGCGAGGCGATGGTGCGCGCCATCGAGGATCATCTGCGTCATGCGGTGCAGCGCTTTTACGTGGATCTTGCGCAGCTCTTCCAGCCGATCGAGGCATTCGCGGAGGCACAGAAAAAACTGCTGGAACCGTCGATGGCAGCCGTGCGCGATCTGGATGTGAAGCTCACGAAATGCGCCGCGGCCTTCGGCGGAACGAAGGTGCTGACGGCTGCGGGAGGGTGACTTTTCCTGGTTCAGAAATCCGTCAGTACCACTCTGGGGGTGCTGGAACTCATGGAGGGCCAAAGGCCCGCAACCATGCCAGCCCAGGCTGGTATGGGTTACGCCCTTGGCGCACAGAACCGACCGGAATTTCGGTACGCCCGCTCAGGCGCTGCGACTACGCGAGCGCGTCGAGCTTCGAGAGGATGTCCGCCTTCGGCTGGCGTCCGACGAGCTGTTGGACGGGCTCGCCACCCTTGAAGAACAGAAGCGCGGGGATGGAGTTCACGCGGAATCTTGCAGCAAGCGCTTGGCTCTCGTCCACGTTCACTTTTGCGACGATAGCCTTGCCGACGCGCTCGTTTGCGATCTCATCAATCACCGGCGAGAGTTGCACGCACGGGCCGCACCACGGCGCCCAGAAATCCACAAGCACGGGCAGCGTGGATTTTACGACTTTGTCGTCGAAATTGGAGTCGGTGAGATTGATGACGTTCGGGCTGGCCATGATGAGATGTAAATTACGGTGCTACTGCGCCCACGGCGGCAGTGTGGCTTCGGCGTACACGAGCCAAGTGAAGACGCCCGCGCCGACGGCGGCGAGGAACGCGAGAATGCTGAGGACGATGCCGAGCGTGTCCGACTTTGCCGGCGAAACCGAAGTCTGCGGGGCCACGTTCGCGGCGCTCACCGATTTCTGACCACCAGCCGGGACGGTCTGCTTGACTCCGCTCGCAAGCGGCCCCGTCTTCATGAACGGCTGCGTCGTCTGCATTTTCACGGTGGCCTTCGGAAGCGCGGGCGCGGAACTCTTCGGCGCATCCGTGGGCAGGCTAATGCGCGCGGTCTCCTTTTTCGGCGACGCAGGCTTGGCCGCGATGCCGGACAGTCCGGGCACGGGCTTCGGGACGACACCGGACGGCGCGGGCTTAAGCGGGATCGTGGGCTTGCTCACGAATGACGGCGGCTTCGGCGGCGGGGTCAGGCCGCTCACGGGCTTGGAAAGTGGCGGCGGCGCGGGCGGCGCGGAAGGCCGTGCGATCGGCGGCGGAGTCGCGAGCCCGGAAGTCGGCAGCGTCACCTTTGACGTTTCCTTCTTCGGCGTGATGCCGGCGGTGTCGGTGAGATTCACACGCACCGTCTCGCGCTTGGCGACAGGAGTCTCGCCTTTTGGCGGGAGCGTGATGCGGATAGTCTCCTTCTTGTCGGGATCGTCGCTCGGGGCTGCGGATGGGGTTGGATTTTCGTCGGCCATGGCTTGGTGGTGGGAACGTTTTGCGTATCTCAGCGCCTCCCCTCAGTGTCAACTGGTTTGTCTGAAATATGCTGCAATCGCAGGCCAGATTGCGGCTTTTTAATCCGACGGATTGTCGGTTTTTAATGTCGCGCGCAAATTTCCCCGCGTAAAAATTTTGTCCCGTTCGAGAGAGGTGCGGCTATTGAACCGGTGAAACGGGTCGCACCGCGGCACGCCTCGCAAATCAACTGAACACACCTCATCAAGAATTTCATGAAGCGCATCCTCAGCGTCCTCACCATCGTGGCCCTCGGCCTCGCCATCACCGCACCCGCGCAGGCGGCCAAGGGCGGCAAAAAAGGCAAGAAGGGCAGCGCGGACATCCTCGCCACCTACGACAAGAACGGCAACAGCAAGATTGACGGCGAAGAAGTGGACGCCCTCAAGAAGGACTTCGCAGCCGGCCAGCCCGAACTGAAGGCCCTCGACACGAACAAAGACGGCGCACTTTCCGACGAGGAAATCGCCGGGGCCGGTGCTGGCAAGAGAGGGAAGAAAAAGAAGAACAAGTAAGACGTCCTGTTCTTTGCGCTCCTGACCGGACGCGGAATTTTCAGTGCGCGGGATGCCTCCGGCGTCCCGCGCACTTTTCTTTTCACGCGCAGCATACGTGGAAAATCCCGCGCGACGTGCTCCCTGCCGTCTTATGCGACGGCGGGGAAAAAATTGCCGACGCCGAGTTTGAAGTTCGGTATTTTCTGTTGGGCGTTTGGTGTTCGGCACGCCGCGGGCGTCACTCGTTTCAGGCACGCCGTCCAGAACCCGGAACGGGAACAACATCCAACATCCGAAATAGAAAATGCCTCCGGTCGCGGGTCTGTTGAATGTTCAATGTTGGATGTTGGATGTTCAACGGCACGTGGATTCCCCCTTGCGAGCGAGCCGCACGCGGGCTAATGGAAACGCGGTGTGCCGGGTGGCCAGCCCGCGCCATTCCCCAAAATCTGCGCCGTCCGATGACTGTTTTCCTGTTCCATCTGCTGAGTCCGCTTCAGCGGGTCGCGTCATCGGAGGCACCGTTCGCCGAGTACGTGCCGTGCCGGGTTTTGGGGAAATGCCGCTGTCTGTCCCGCTGCCTCCGCACGCCCTGAAGCCGCCGCCTTCCGACCCCGCGAGGGATCGGATTTTTCCCGGGAGGAAATGAACACATCCCGCGGGCGAACGCGCGTCGGCTTCGGTAACGCAACCTCAAATCCACACGCAACGAATGAACACCAACGACACACGGCCCCGCGGCCGCCGTCCGAAAAACCGCGACAACCGTCGTGATTCCCGCGACCGGGACGCCCGGCGCACCTCGCCCGACCACCGCACCGAAACGCCGAAGAAACTCTCCCTCTGGCAGAAGTTTCTCGGCCTTTTCTCCCGCAAGCCTGCGAAGACCGCCCCGCCTCCGCGCCCTGAGCAGCGCCGTCCACAGCCCCGTCCGGAAGGCGACCGCCGCCGCGGCACACCGCCGGAGAAAATCGAAGTCACCTCGCCGCGCCTCTACGTCGGCAACCTCAGCTACGACGCAGCGGAGAGCGATCTCTCCAATCTCTTCAACGGCGTGGGCAAAGTGCAGAACGCCGAGATCGTCACGCACCGCGACACGTATCGCTCGAAAGGCTTCGGCTTCGTGACGATGCTCACCGTGGAGGAAGCCATCCGCGCCGTGGAGACGCTGCACGACAAGGACTTCATGGGCCGCCGCCTCGTGGTGACCGGCTCGCGTTCCGACGGCATCCGCGAACCGCGCGTGTAGCGCGGGCGACAGCGCGAAACTTCAGACGGGAGCACCGCCGCAAGCGGGGCTCCCGTTTTCGTTGAGCGACGATCCAAGGACGTTGAGTGCTTTCGTTGAACGTTGGACGTATGGCCCGCCGCAGGCGCGGTGCGAATCAGGACGCGCATCCAAAAGCCGAAAGGCCGCTGCGCCGGGCTCAACATCCAACATTCAACGAATCACTCCGCCGACATCCCGGTTGACCGCCACGCGCATCGCTCTACATTCCCCGCCCAAGGCAACTCATAAATGGCACAGCAAACACCTCGTCCGAACCGCGACCCTGAATCCAACGGCGGCAGCAATCCCGAGTCCAATTTCAACTGGCGCGGGCTCCTGCTTTTTGCAGCCGCGATCCTGCTGATCGGCGGCGGCTTCTACCTCCGCAATCCGAATGTGAACAGCAAGACGCTGACATATCCGCAATTCCGAAAGGCGCTCACGGAAAACCTGATTTCCACAAGGGAGAAATGCTCGATCGTCTCCGAGCCCGGCAGCCCGACGGACACCGTGCGCGGCGTGCTCCTCGCCTCAAAGGATGCGGTGAAAGGCGACCCCTTCCGCACGCAGGTCAACCCGCAGTATGTGAAGGATCTCGTCGCGGACCTCGAGAAGTTTGGCATCATCCCTGAGATGGAATCGGCCAGCAACGGCCTATTCGTCTCCGCGCTGTTCAACTTTCTGCCGGTCGTCCTCATCCTGCTCCTGCTCTACTTTTTCTTCCGCCAACAGCTCCGCATGGCGGGCAAGGGCGCGATGAGCTTCGGCAAGAGCAAGGCCAAGATGATGGCGCGGGATAAAAACAAGGTGACGTTCAAGGACGTCGCAGGCGTCGAGGAGGCGAGGGAAGAGGTCAGCGAAATCGTCGAGTTCCTCAAAGACCCGAAGCGTTTCCAAAAGCTCGGCGGCCGCATCCCGAAGGGCGTGCTCATGGTCGGCCCTCCGGGAACGGGCAAGACGCTGCTCGCCCGCGCCATCGCAGGCGAGGCGGACGTGCCTTTCTTTTCGATCAGCGGATCGGACTTCGTGGAGATGTTCGTCGGCGTCGGCGCGAGCCGCGTGCGCGACATGTTCGAGCAGGGCAAGAAGGCCGCACCGTGCCTGATTTTCATTGATGAAATTGACGCAGTCGGCCGCCATCGCGGACACGGTCTCGGCGGCGGACACGACGAACGCGAGCAGACGCTGAACGCGCTGCTCGTCGAGATGGACGGCTTCGACACGCAGGAAGGCGTCATCATCATCGCCGCGACGAACCGCCCCGACGTGCTCGACCCCGCACTGCTGCGCCCGGGCCGTTTTGACCGCCAGATCACCGTCTCGCTGCCCGACGTGCGGGGCCGCGAGGAAATCCTGAAGGTCCACGCGAAAAAGGTGAAGTTGTCCGAGGAAGTGAACCTCGACGTCATCGCCCGCGGCACGCCCGGATTCAGCGGCGCGGAACTCGCGAACCTGATCAACGAGGCCGCACTGATCGCCGCGCGCCTGGGACTGAAGGCCATTTCCAATCCGCAGCTCGAGGAAGCGCGCGACAAAGTCCGCTGGGGCCGCGAGCGCCGCAGCCTCGCGATGAGCGACGAGGAAAAAACCTCGACCGCATGGCACGAAGCCGGCCACGCGATCCTGAGCGTGCTGCTCGAGCACACCGATCCTTTGCACAAGGTCACCATCATCCCGCGCGGACGTTCGCTCGGAGCGACGATGTCGCTGCCCGAGGGCGACCAGTATTCGCTCTCGCGCAAGGAGGCACTCGACACGCTCGCGATGACCGCCGCAGGCCGCATCGCCGAGGAGCTTTTCACGCACGACCTCAGCACCGGCGCCTCGATGGACATCAAGCAGATGACCCGCCTCGCGCGGAAGATGGTCTGCGAATGGGGCATGAGCGACAAGCTCGGCATGGTCGAGTACGGCGACCACGAGGAGCACGTATTCCTCGGACGCGACCTCGGACGCGACCGCGCATACAGCGAGGCCACCGCGCAGGAGATCGACCGCGAAGTGAAGAAGCTCTGCGACGACGCCTACAACCGCGCGCTCCAGCTCATCACCACGCACCGCGACAAGCTCGAGATCATCGCCAAGGCGCTGCTCGAATTCGAGACCCTCGACGGCGCGCAGGTGAAGGACATCGTGCAGACCGGCACGATGAAAAACCCGCCGCCGCCGCCCCCCGGAGGCGCAGCGAAGCCGCTCACACCGATGCCTCCGATCCCGCTCGACACGCCCGCCGGCACGGATCCGAAGCCCGGCCTCGACTTCCCCGGCGGCCTCAGCGGAGCGCCCGCATAAATTGTAGCCGACGACGGCAGAAGGCAGGCACTTCGATTGCGGATTGAAAAACAGTCCGCGCCCGACGCGCCAAAGTAGTCCCACGCTTCAGCGTGCCAGAGCGCGCAAGCACAGCTCGCGTCGGATTTTCAAACCATCTTCCACAAACGATGGTATGAAGAACGTGAAGGCTTGCCTCGGGTAGCGCGGGCGTCCCGCCTGCCGTGCGACGCATCCTGCGTCGCACATCGGACGGCAGCTTGCGAATGAACCTCTCCCGACCCCCGGCTTGCTGCGCGAGACGCCCGCGCTACCCGAGACAAGCCGTCCTGCTCACGCGATTCCACTTGGACTGCGCGCCGCGACACCGTTTCCTCCGAGCAGCATGAGTCTCGAAAAAATCGTCATCGTCGGAGCCAGCGGATACTCAGGCGAGGAACTCGTCCGCATCCTCTCGCGACATCCGCACGCGGAGATCGCCGCGATCACTTCGCGTCAGCTCGCGGGGCAGACGCTCGCATCCGTCTATCCGCGTTTCGGAGGCACGCGCTACGCGGCACTGAAGTTCATTGATTCCACCACCGAGGCGATCCTCGCCACCGGCGCGCGCATCGTCTTCCTCGCACTGCCACACGGCGTCGCTGCGGAATACGCCGCTCCGCTCGTGAAGGCCGGCCTGCGCGTGCTCGACCTCAGCGCAGATTTCCGCATCAAGGATCTCGCGGTGTATGAGGAATTCTACGGCGAGAAACATCACGCGCCCGAAATCGCCGCCGCGTCGGTTTACGGACTGCCGGAAATTTACCGCGACCAGATCAAGGGCGCGCAGGTCATCGCCTGTCCCGGCTGCTATCCCACGAGCGTGCTCGTCCCGCTTGTGCCGCTGCTCCGGCGGCGGCTCGTGCATCCGGGCAGCATCTGCGTCTTTAGCATGAGCGGCGTGAGCGGCGCGGGCCGCAATGCGAAGACGGATTATCTTTTCGCCGAGTGCAACGAGAGCGTGCGCGCGTACAGCGTGCCGAAGCACCGGCACCTCGCGGAAATCGAGCAGGAGCTCAGCATTGCCGCGGGCAGCACCGTGCGGATCAATTTCACGCCTCACCTCATCCCCGTGAACCGCGGCATCCACACGACTATCTACGCCGCGCCCGAGGACGGCATCGAGCCGTTCCATTTCGCGAACGCGTGGAAGGAGGACTACGGCACGTCGAAATTTGTGCGCCTGCTCGGCGAAAAGGAGCTGCCCGACACGAAGAACGTCACCGGCACGAACTTCGTGGACATCGCCTTCCGCCACGACCCGCGCACAGGCCGCGTCGTCATCCTCAGCGCCGAGGACAATCTCGTGAAGGGCGCCGCCGGCCAGGCCGTGCAGTGCCTAAACATCCTCTGCGGCTGGCCCGAGGAGACCGCGCTGCTCTGAGTGTG
>Ga0208719_1000071_pt1 | contig 28538 bp, 17 predicted proteins | sample LakMenEpi30Jul09_FD_150747 | JGI IMG/M metagenome (GOLD analysis project Ga0208719, IMG submission 150747) | Freshwater microbial communities from Lake Mendota, WI - 30JUL2009 deep hole epilimnion (SPAdes) | ecosystem: Environmental > Aquatic > Freshwater > Lake > Epilimnion/Euphotic zone ... | reverse complement strand
AGGCTTCGGGGAGCACACGCGGCCCGCCTGTCGTTCGCGGCGACCCGCCGCAAACACCCGGACACCCGGGGCCATCCGTTCGCAAGTGGACGCCCAATGTGCCGCGCGGATCGCGCGGCACCACAGGCGGACCGCCTATGCTCCCCGCGAACGTCTGATATTCTCCTCGGGAAAATGCACGAAGGCGCGGCGCAGCGCGCGGTTCACTCTCCGATGGAATTCCGCTTCCCACACGCCTCCCGACTCAGCATCTTCCGCCGCCCATGTGGTTCCTGAAAAAGCTTTTTAAGAAACGCGACGAACAGCTCACCGGCGACGGCGACATCGTGAAGCCGTTCCTCGATCACCTCGAGGACCTCCGGTGGACGCTGGTGAAGATGATCAGCGTGCTCTCGCTCGCGATGATCTTCGCGTTCATCTTCCGCACGTCGCTGACGGCGATTCTGAACTACCCCCTCGATATCGCAGTGCCGGGGACAAAGCTCATCAACACCACTCCGATCGGCACGATCTCCATGTCGTTCACGCTGGCGTTCTACGCCGGCGTCATCGTCGCGTTTCCCATCATCTTTTATTTTCTCGCCGAGTTCCTTCTGCCGGCACTGACGAAGAAGGAGAAAAAATATGTGCTGCCGGCCGTCGCTGTGGGCTTCGGGCTTTTTCTCATGGGCGTGCTGCTCTGCTTTTACTTTGTGCTCCCGGCCACGCTCAGGTGGCTGGATCGCGACGCCACCTCGCTTGGCATCGAGACCAAATGGACCGCACCCGCCTACTACGGCTTCATCACCCACATGTGCATCGCCGTGGGCCTCGTCTTCGAGCTGCCCGTGGTGATGCTGACGCTCAGCGGCATCGGCCTCATCAGCTACGCGTGGCTGAAAGGCATGCGCATGTACGGCTACGCGATCGCGCTCGTGCTCGCCGGCATCATCTCGCCGACGCCGGATCTCATCATGCTCTTCATCTTTGCAGTGCCGATCATGGCGCTGTTCGAGATTTGCATCTGGCTCGTGTATTTCCTGGAGAAACGCCGCCCGAAACCCGCGGAGCCCGAAGCGCCGAAGGAGCAGCCGATCTCGTATCCGCACGAAGACCCGCACCACGGCTACTACGACGAGCACCATCACGAATATCACGGGCACTACGGACACGACGAGCACGGGAACTACATCGGCGAACACGGGCAATCGCACGACGACTTCCATTCCGGCAGCGAATACCACGCCGGCGAAGGCGCCGCGGGTGAAGCAGTCTCCGCGACACCAAGCCTGCCAGGGCCGGGAACTTTGGATCACACATACGTGCCGCCGACCTGCATGATGCTGCCGCCGCTCTGAGTGTGAAGGAGCCGCTGCCGGGAACGTCGCCGTTGCTTGGCCTGCGGCGCATCTGGCAGTGGCCCCGCGCGCTTTACCTCCGCCGCAGCGCGCGCCATTCTCCGGCGATGAAGTTTCTTTTTTTACTGCTGCCCGCGCTCCTCCTCGCGTGCATCGCGTGCGCAGTGAATTCGCTCGAACAGGGATTCCTCTGCCCGATCTGCGGCACGCACTGGCAGCAGCGCATCGAGACCTCGTCGCGCGCAAAAGGCATGCGGCTCGATCTGCGCCAGGTCGGCGACGTGGTGGATCCTCCCACGCTCCCGCAATGCACGAAATGCCGCTTCCCGCTTTTCAGCGACCGGCTCACCGAGCAGGCGAAGGACCCCGCGAAGGCACACGCCTTCAAGCATCTCGGATCATTCGTGCGGGGCGCGGATTTCCAGATGCTCGCATCGAAGAACCCGTCCTATTTCGCGCTCGCGCAGGTGCAGCAGATCCTCAAGGCCCCGCACCGCCATATCGCGCTCAGCTACCTGCGCGCCTCGTGGCAGGTCGAGGATCGCGAAGCCCCGCGCCGCCGGCTCCTGGAAAATGCTCGCGAGCACTACATCGCAGCGCTCACTGAGACGGGCACGAATGACCCGCAGCACGGCGATCTCGCGCTGCTCTGCGGCGAGATCGAGCGGCGGCTCGGAAAATGGGGCGACGCGGAGAAACGCTTCCGCGATCTCGAGTCGTCCGGCATTTTGAAAGGTACTCCGCAGGCGGACATCCCGGCGCTGCAACTCCGGCTGATCGCACAGCACGACTCCGCGCCGCACCTGCTCGACGGCGCGGATGTCGCGCAAATTCGCGACGCAAAAAATCCCGCGCAGCCCGACGGAAAGCCCGCGCTGCAACTGGGCATCCCCGGCCTCACGGAAGACCCCGGCGGCGCGCTGAAACTCGAACAGCCTCTGAAGCCGCCCACCGAAACGCCGCACGAAAAGTAGACGCGCTCTGCAGCATCGCGCGCCTTGGAGAACGCCTGTTTCCGCGCAGCGAAACGCAGGCCTAATTTAGACAATCAACCCGCCGCCCCCCTTACCCGAGAGAAGACGGCGGGCCGACGATGATTCGTTCGCGGAAAGGTCGGCGCTTACGCGAGGTCGAAGCGATCGAGGTTCATTACCTTGTCCCAGGCCGCGACGAAGTCCTGGACAAACTTCTTCCCGGCGTCGGCGCATCCATAGACTTCAGCGACGGCGCGGAGTTGGGAATTCGAGCCGAGGACGAGATCCACGCGCGTTCCGGTCCACTTGATCGCACCCGTTTTGCGGTCGCGGCCTTCGAAGACGTCCGCGTCTTTCGAGACCGGCTTCCACTCCGTGCCCATGTCGAGCAGGTTGACGAAAAAGTCGTTCGTCAGTGCTTCCGGGCGCTTGGTGAATACACCGTGCTGCGCGCCTCCGAAGTTCGTCTTCAGGACGCGCATGCCGCCGATGAGCACCGTCATTTCGGGCGCGGTCAGGGTCAGTAATTGCGCCTTGTCGATCAGCAGTGCCTCGGCGGACACGGTGTATTTGCACTTGAGATAATTGCGGAAGCCGTCGGCGATGGGCTCGAGCACGGCAAAGGACTCGGCGTCGGTCTGCTCCAGCGAGGCGTCCATGCGTCCCGGCGTGAACGGAACCGGGACGTCATGCCCAGCATTCTTGGCGGCCTTTTCGACGCCTGCGCAACCGGCGAGGACGATCACATCCGCGAGCGAGACTTTCTTGCCGCCGGTCGCTGCGCCGTTGAACGCGTTCTGGATGCCCTCCAGTGTCTTGAGCACCTTCCCGAGTTGCGCGGGAGCGTTGACTTCCCAATCCTTCTGCGGTGCGAGGCGAATGCGTGCGCCATTCGCACCGCCGCGCTTGTCGGAGCCGCGGAAAGTGGATGCCGACGCCCAGGCGGTGGAAACCAGCTCCGAGACGGACAGGCCGGAAGCGAGAATTTTCCCCTTCAGCGACGCGATGTCCTGCGCATCAATCAACGCGTGATTCACCGCGGGAATGGGATCCTGCCAGACGAGATCCTCCGCCGGAACCTCCGCTCCGAGGTAACGCGTGCGCGGCCCCATGTCGCGGTGCGTGAGCTTGAACCATGCGCGGGCGAACGCGGCCGCGAACTGATCGGGATTCTCCATGAAGCGCCGCGAGATTTTTTCGTAAGCGGGGTCGAAGCGCAGTGCGAGATCCGTGGTCAGCATGGAAGGTGCGATGCGCTTTGTCTTGTCGTGCGCATGAGGCACGGTGCCCGCGCCCGCGCCATTTTTCGGCGTCCACTGCTGCGCACCGGCGGGGCTCTTCGTGAGTTCCCATTCGAAGCTGAACAGGTTCCAGAAAAAGTTGTTACTCCACTTCGTCGGCGTGGAGGTCCAGGTGACTTCCAGACCGCTCGTGATCGTGTCGCCGCCCTTGCCCGTGCCGAAGCTGCTCTTCCAGCCCAGGCCCTGCTCTTCGAGGCCGGCCGCTTCCGGATCAGGTCCCACGTTCGACGCCGGACCTGCGCCGTGCGTTTTGCCAAACGTGTGGCCGCCCGCGATGAGCGCCACCGTCTCCTCGTCGTTCATCGCCATGCGGGCGAAGGTCTCGCGGATGTCGCGCGCTGCGGCGACCGGATCAGGGTTGCCGTTCGGGCCTTCAGGGTTCACGTAAATGAGCCCCATCTGCACAGCCGCGAGCGGATTTTCGAGCGCCCGGTCGCCGGTGTAACGCCTGTCATCCAGCCACGTTTTTTCGGTGCCCCAATAGACATCCTGATCCGGCTCCCATGTATCCTCGCGGCCACCGCCGAAACCGAACGTTTTGAATCCCATTGTCTCGAGCGCAACGTTGCCCGTGAGGATCATCAGATCGGCCCAGGAAAGCTTGCGTCCGTACTTCTGCTTGATCGGCCAGAGCAGGCGACGCGCCTTGTCTAGGCTCACGTTGTCCGGCCAGCTATTGAGCGGCGCGAACCGCTGCTGCCCACGACCGCCGCCGCCGCGGCCGTCGCCGGTGCGGTAGGTCCCCGCGCTGTGCCACGCCATGCGGACGAAAAGCGGGCCGTAGTGTCCAAAGTCAGCCGGCCACCAGTCCTGCGAATCGGTCATGAGCGCCGCGAGATCCTCCTTCACCGCCGCGAGATCGAGGCTCTTGAATTCCTCCGCGTAATTGAAATCCCCGCCCATCGGGTCGGACTTCGCCGAATGCTGGTGCAGCAGTTCGACCTTCAAGTGGTTCGGCCACCAGTCGTGGTTCGAGGTGCCGCCGCCAGCGGCGTGGTTGAAAGGGCATTTGGCTTCGTTGGACATGGATGTTTTTCCTTGGGTTCGGTTGAATCGGATTCTGTGAAAGGGTCGCGAGTGTTCGCCACGACTGCGCCGCCGGTCAATTACTGACTGCCCTTTCGTCCGCGATCGGACGGCAAGCCGGAAGTGATGAACGACGGACTGAACCGGAGCTTCGGCATTCGTGGTTTGTCATCCGTCATCGTCAGACGTGCCGCGTGTCCCCTTCACGCAACCACCTGTTCTCCCCGCCCCCAATTTTCTCCCGCGAAACTCTTGCGCAACCGCGCCTCCTGCGTATAACCACCGCCCCCCACCAAAAGGGTAGATACCGAAGTGGCCAAACGGGGCGGACTGTAAATCCGCTGGCTTACGCCTTCGATGGTTCGAATCCATCTCTGCCCACTCCCCCCACCCGCGGAGGGCGCGGTTTGGGATTGCAGCGGGGCGATGCGCAGGGCGATCTACACAGGATGCGATTTGCTTCCGACATCCGATGCAGGATTCTCGCCGGCCTGCTGGCTGGCGCAGCGATGCACGCATCCGCGGAGAAGCCGGCAAAGACGACGCCCGTTCCTGCGCCTGCGTCCGCGCCCGCACCGACGTCGCAGGAGCGGGAAATCCAGCCGCCTTTCAGCCTGATGTGGCACGAGCCATCGGAAAGGCTGGAGCTGAAAATCGAGGCGGCGAAACTCTCGATCACCGACCGCCGCAAGCTGGAACGGCAGTGGATTGTGACGGCTGGTGGATTCAAAAAACCGAACTCGACGGACGCGTCCGCGCCGAAACCGCCGGAACTCCGCAGGGTGCTGTTTCATTTCGATGGCGGCGCAGTCTCCAAGGAAAAAGGCGCGAATGGAAAAGTGCGCGAGGTGCTCGCAGGCGGCCAGCTCGTGGAGGTGGAGCTGCAATATCAGCAGGACGGCTGGGACGAGGAACGCTACGGCGCGTGCCTCTCGGAAAAACGCCAGATGCTCGATCGCCTCTACGGCCCCGGCCAGCAGCTCGTGCGCTCCAGCACGCCGACGCCCGACGGCAAGGCGACGCAGACGATCGTGGGCTACAAATGGAACCGCAACAACACGGCGGTGGAGCTGATCTATTTTCACGTCGGAGTGAATGACGGCGAGCAGGCATTCCACACGCTGAGCCTTCACTACAAGCGGTCGTGACGATGCCGCGCACGCCGGCGTGCTGCCTGAAGTTTTGGCGTTGAATGTTGAGCGCAGCGGCCATCGGGTGGCCGGACATTTTCTCCGAAACCCGAAACGCCGAACTTCAAGACAGGACTCTGCACGGCTGCACGGATGGCAAGGTGCATGATCGGATGAGCTTGCCCGGCGGCGTCCGCGCGGCATAGTGGCACGCAGCGATGGATGATATTGCGACGGGCAGTTAGCTCAGCGGTAGAGCGTCTCGTTTACACCGAGTTGGTCGGGGGTTCGAATCCCTCACTGCCCACCATACTGAGTTGAGAGGTGAGGGTTGAGAGTTGAGAGGAAAATGCAGCGGCTGCCGCGATGCGTTAGATTTTCGCGAGAACCTCGGCTGCGATGTCTGCCGTGCGCGCGACGTCTTCGGACGTGTGCGCGAGCGAGAGGAAGCCGGCTTCGAATTGCGAGGGGGCGAAATAGACGCCGCGTTCGAGGCAGCCGTGGAAGAATTTTGCGAACGTGGCTTTGTCCGACACCATCGCCTCCTCAAGGTTTCGGATCGGGGTGCTGGCGCTCGTAAAGTAGAGGCAGAACATCGAGCCGATGCGGCGGAAATTGTAGTCGCGGCCCGCGCGCTTCAGCCCTGCGCGGGTGCGTTCTTCAAACTCCGCACCGAGCGCTTCGAGCTTCGCCCAGCCGTCGAGGCGATCGAGTTCGTGGAGCTGCGCGAGGCCGGCGGCGAGGGCGAGCGGGTTGCCGCTGAGCGTGCCGGCCTGGTACACGGGGCCGTCGGGCGAGAGCTGGTCCATGATTTCGCGGCGTCCGCCAAATGCGCCGACGGGGAGGCCGCCGCCGATCACTTTGCCGAGCGCGGTGAGGTCCGGCTTCATGCCGCAGAGTTGCTGGTAGCCGCCGCGCGCGAGGCGGAAGCCGGTCATCACCTCGTCGAAAATGACGAGCGACTCGTGCTCGGCGCAGAGCTGCGTGAGCAGTTCGTAAAATCCTGGCTCGGGAAAATAGAGGCCCGCATTTGCGGGGACGGATTCGACGATCACGGCGGCGATCTCCCTGCCGTGCGTGGCGAAGACTGCGCGCAGCGCGTCGGGATCGTTGTAGCGCAGTGTGATGGTGAGCGCGGCGAGTTCCGCGGGCACGCCCGCGCTGTCGGGCGAGCCGTGCGTGAGCGCGCCGCTGCCGGCCTTCACCAGCAGCGAGTCCACATGGCCGTGGTAGCAGCCGGTGAATTTCACGATCTTGCTGCGCCCGGTGAAGCCGCGCGCGAGGCGCACGCAGGACATCGTGGCCTCGGTGCCGCTGTTCACCATGCGGACTTTTTCGATGGACGGCACCCATTCGCAAATCGTCCGCGCCATCCCGACTTCGAGCGCGTGCGGGATGCCGAAGCTCACGCCTTTCGCAGCCGTCGCCGTGATCGCATCGAGCACCGCGCCCGGCGCATGGCCGAGGATCGCGGGGCCCCAGGTGCCCACATAGTCAATCAGCTCGCGTCCGTCCGCATCCCAGATGTGCGACCCGCTCGCGCGCTCGACGAAGAACGGTTCGCCGCCCACGCCGCGGAACGCGCGCACGGGCGAGTTCACGCCGCCGGGGATCAGTTTGCGGGCTTCGGAAAAAAGTGCGGAGGAGCGCGAGGAATTCATCGCGCAGGCAGATGCCGCAATGCCGTGCGCGGCGCAACGATGAAGGCGCGCTGCGGGACGGAATGGGGTGTGGTTAAATGTGGAAGCAGCGCGAGATCGTCCTCGTCCCCGTCCTCGATAATTTGGCATCAAGCAGGCGTATGAGCACAGGCCGACGCTTCCGGCATTTTGTCACACCGGGACGCAAGCCTGTCGAATAATTCGACTTTCCGCCGCGCCAAACCGGCCTATCATTTCCCGCGTGAAAGCCCCGTTCATCTCCCTCGCTCTCGCAATTTTCACGGCATACGCTTCCGCGGTCGGGCCTGCGCCGCATTCGCCGAGCGGATTGCCGCGCGAGCCGGGCGCGGTTTATTTTGAGGATCTCGCCATCAAGCCTGTGAAGCTTTCCGTCATCGGCGAGGCCGCGGTGCATAGCCAGATCGCCAGCGGCAATTACCTCGGGATTTTGCGGAAGGGCAGCGTCGCGGAAGTCATCGCGATCTCGGACTCGGCGGTGCGCGTGCGCGGCACCGCGGCGCAAGGCGCGGTGGTCGGATGGGTGCCGGCATCGGCGCTCACGCCGATGAAGCCGGAATTTGTCGATGCCGTGAAAAAGAACGCGCAGCGCAAGGCGGACGTGGATGCGCTCATCGCAAAAAACGAGGTCGCGCTGAACATGACGCAGGACGAGGTCGCGGTCGCGCTCGGCAAGCCGCAGAAAAAGCAGACCAAGCTCGACGCGAAGGGCCGCCAGGAGGTGTGGGAATTCATCCGCTACGCACGCGTGCCGCAGGAGACGATTGGCCGCGACCCGCTGGGGAACCTCGTGGGAAATATCATCTACGTGAAGGTGCCGGCGGGAAAATTGAGCATCACATTCGAGAAAAATCTCGTGACCGCGCTCGAGCAGTCCGAGGGCGCGCCCGACCTGGGCGGCGGCGTGCAGCTCATCCCCGCGCCGCTCGTGTTTGCAAACTAAGCGCGGATTGTCCGTTGACGCGCGCGGGCTTTTCCGTAAATAAGCGCGACTCAAATTCGGCGGAGTAGCCAAGTGGGAAGGCCGAGGTCTGCAAAACCTCTACGAGTGGGTTCGACTCCCACCTCCGCCTCCAATTTTTCCCACGGGACGGCGGCAAAAGCAGGCGAGGTTTGCAACCTCGCGCGAGGAGGGCTGCGAGGCGGTGTGGCACGTTCGTAGCTCGTGGCTTGCGCGCTGCCTTCGGAAAGTCATGCAATCCCGCCGCCTTGCGCCCGTCTTGCCATGCAAGGCTGCAATCCTCTCCTGCTTTGCCGCCGCCCGACCCGTATTCATTCTGGTTTTCTTCCACTGGTGCCAACGGCCACAGTTCTATTTTGTCCGTTCGAAGCTGCTCTCCCACGACGCACGCAGGACGCTGAGGCGATCTGCCGGCAAATTCTATCGGTCGAACCAAGGCACGCCGAATCCCTGCATCTGCTCGGAGTGTTCGCTTTGCACGCAGGACGGCATAAGCTTGCCGAGGGGATGATTCGGCAGGCCATCGTGCTGTCGCCGGGCGATTCAGCATTCCATTACAATTTTGGCCACGCATTGAGGGAGCAAGGCCAAATGGATGCAGCCATCGCCGCATATCGGCCATAAGTGTGTGCGTGGAGGAAACCACCGCGCGGCAGACCGTCAACGCGCGATGCCACGGCTAACCCAAGTTCCGCAGTTCGCGGAGGCCGACTCTGTGTTTATGCGGGTTCCCGGGCGGTGGACGCGGTTTTTCTGCACTACATTTGCCCGGTTCCGGCGGCGCTTGCCGTCGGGGGGGCGGCGAGGATTCGGTTGCGCGTGGGCAGTTCCAGGCCGAGGTGGACGAGCAGTTCGGCGACGTGGCGCTCGGGGCGCGCGACGGTTCGGATCGTCAGTTCGGTTTGCGCTTCGCCCCGGCGTACGGGGATGGCGATGTCCATGCTTTTGATCGTGCTGATTTCGGCGATGAGTTTGCGCGCGCACGTGCCGAGGCCTTTGCCGTGCATCCATTGTTCGAGCACCCGCCATTGCGCCAGCGCGAGGAAGCACACGAGGATGTGCGCTTCGACCCGCCCGGTTTTTTGGTGGTAGATCGGGCGCAGTTTGAGGTCGCTTTTCGCGGTGCGGAAGGCGGCTTCGGCCTGCGTGAGCTGGATGTACCAGCGCCACAGTTTGGCGGGGTCGGTTTCGGTGCAGTTCGTGCGCAGCAAATAGGCGCCGTGGGCCTGGTCTTTCCACCGGCCTTTTTCGAGGTGGCTGGTGATGGTCAAGGCGCACGCGGCTCCGCCCGGGTCGCGCTCGACTGTCGCTTGGATGACTTTTGCCGCGGCGGGATATTTGCCGAGCCAGCGTCCGATCCGGCGTTCGATTGCGCCGGATTTTTGGTCGGGTTTGGCGCGCAGCGCGGTGTCGATCTTTTGCAGTTCGGCGCAGAGTTTTTCCGTCTGGCGCGCGAGCATGGCGCGTTCTTTTTCGGCGCGCGCAGTGCTGCGGCAGAGGACGTATTGTTCTTCGCCCTTGCCGTCGGGGTGCGCGATGAGCCGCGCTTCGAGTCCGCTCTGGACGCTCTGCCAGCCTTCCTTGTCGAGCAGTGCGCTTTCAAAATCACGCAGCTGTGCCTTGGGCGTTCCGACGAGGTAGCGGGCGTTGCGCTCGCGCAAAAAGGCGATGTTTCTTTCGCTCACCATCCCGCGGTCCATCACCCACACGCGATTTGCCTGCCCGTATTTTCGCTCCATGTCGGCGACGATTTGTTCGACGGTCGTCACGTCGTTGCGGTTGCCCGCGAACACTTCGAACGAAAGCGGCAGCCCCTCCGGCGAGCACACGAGGCCGATGCACACCTGCTTGCAATCGCTGCGCTGATCGCGCGAGTAGCCACGCGCGGCCTTCTCGTTTTCCTCCGCCTGTCCCTCGAAAAACGTGCTCGTGACATCGTAAATCAAAAACTCGAACTGCACGCCAAACCAGTCCCGATACCGCTCCATGAGATGCCCGCAGAGCCTGTCCTTATGCGCCCCGAGCACGTCGAGGCCGCGATAAAGACGGTCGTCGTTTATTTTGGAAAGCGGCACGCCCGTGATGTCTTCGAGCGCCGTCCGCCCGTACCAATGTTCCGCGATCCCCAGCTCCGAACGTTGCGCGCAAAACCGCGCGACCGTGAGCACCGCAGCGATGTCGGCCCATGGGACTTCCTCCTTCCCCGGCTCGACGAGCGAGCCGATGAGCTTGCCCAGCCCGAGCCGATGCCACAGTGCAAGGCCCAGCCACACCTCGCCAAAATCGCGCACCCGCTCCACGCGCAACGCAGCGACATTGGCGACTTCCCATTGCGCCGCCGTCTGCGTCGCCGCCGTCTCCGGCGACCCGCCCAGCCCGGCCTGGCGCGCCTTTTTCCCCCGCGCCCGCCCTTCGAGCAAAGCGCCGAGATCCTCCCAGCCCGCTTCGTCGCCGAGTTCGGCGGAATCGAGTTTGCCCAGCGTCGCGACCACGCGCTGACGCGGCCCGCTGGCCGTGCGGTGCGATTCGCACAACGTCCAGTAATCGTAGCTGACCTCGTCCACAACCTTGCGGTGACGGCGTAAAAACATGCCCTACTATCCCAGCCCCCGAGCGTGTTTCGCAATGGGGTCTTCTTCACTACATCGCCCCGCGCCGCCCGCCAACAGGGACGGCACTCCCGCCCGGAACCCGGCCGTCAGAGAAAAGTTTTTCCGCGCGGAGTGCGAACTGCGGAACTTGGGCTAACAGTTACTTCTGTTTCTGGGGTTTTGCGATCGTGAGATAGATCCATTCGGTGGTTTTCGGATCTATATCTTTGTTCGCCCCCAACTTGACACGTGCGTTCTTCTCGAATGCTTTCTCGTAGAGTCGCATTCGATGCTCGGTGCCGAAGTAGCCGGTCAGCACTTCCTCACCGGTATCCTTCCAATCCGCCAACCAAGTCGGAATCTTGCCTGTCTTCGTGTCGTGGCCGACATACACGAGCGCGTTATCGGTTACGGTGAACTCCAGAAGCGATTCGCCAACGAAGTCCAATGCCAGATTGTCCGGTCTGATCCAGTCGCAGCCACGGACCAAGGCTGGAACTTTGCCGATCACAGTCATGCAGAAGGCGCGATGAGCGGTCAAACAACCGACGTCTCCTTCCTTCAGATTCGCGACGATTTTCCAGCCGTCGCCATGAATGCCATCGGAAGGAATGATCTGGTTGTAGTTGGTATCGTTCACCACCAGTTTGTCGATCAATCCCGAGGGCAGGCATTTGCTCTGGTCTGGGAATTCGTAGGGCATGCCCTTCCCGTACTTCTTCCAGGCCTCGGCGGCTGTCTTGTCTGGAAGCCAGGCGGCCTTCTTCTTGTCGCCGTTGTACGATTCGAACGCACCGACTTCCAAGTTCCGCGTGTTGCCGAGCCAGCCGTCTTCCGCTCGAACAGCCTTGAGTTTCGGCAGCCCCTTACTCAGATCGACATCGGCCGGCAGTCGCTGGGCCATGACGGCTTCAAGCCACGGCATGACGACTTCATTTTTGTGGCCGCCGTGACCGGCTCCGGGAAGGCAAAAGTAGGTCCACGGAGCGCCCTTGCTTCGACCGTAATCACAAAAGCCGTATGCCTGTGCCGAACCACAGATGCTGTCATTTTCGCCCGTCTGCAAGAACACGGGCACGCCCAACACATGCAAAATGTCGTGAACGCTGTTATGCGGCTGCACTCCGTTGAGTTTGGGACGACCAAAGTTGAAATCGTCGTTGCCCTTGATGAAGACCGCGACGGGCGCCGTGCCGACCAAGGCCACCATGCGGCCGGGATGTTTCTGGGCGACAAGGGTGCCTTCCATGTTTCCGGACGACAGACCTGCCCAGATGATTGGGGCGTGTACCAACTCCGGACGCTTCAGTTCCGCGGCAAGATCGGCAAGGTACTGGAAGGGGTCATTCCCGGTCTGGCCCCAGGCAAGACCGTGCTTCTCGCAAAATGATCGCCAGGGATCGCTAATCTCTTGACCTGGCTGGAGGGCCGCCCAGAAATTGAGGATGATTCCACGAAGCGGCCCTTTGTCCGGGACCCAAGAATAGCCCAACTTCTTGGATATTGATGTTACCGGTTTCGCCTGCGGGGAATCCTGGGCCGAGGTGCCAGCAGGCCAAGCAAGACACCCCAAGCTTACGCTGATGAGCGCAATTCGAAATCGCATGAGTATAGATCCCCTTTCAGACATTGTTAGCATTTGGTTCGTTTCATGTTTATGGTCGCATTTGTTCCTATTGGCAATCTCGATCGGCCCGGCGCAGAGGTTGGGGTGTATTTCATGAGAATGACTGGTTACGGGTAGTGAATGGCGGTCTATTCAAAATACCGAGGCATTTCACTACTCCCGCAGGGGATCACCTATTCTGCGATTTCTGGAACTGCGACGGCAATTCAATGTGCTGGTTTCCTCGCAATAACGTTGCGTTGGCCTCAGAAAGCGTGGTCAGCCCAGTAAGCCGAATCGATCGTTTGCCTTGGTGCTCCGCCAAAAACTTCGCGACATGATCGGAGATCGTCTGTACTTTGGCCAAGCTGAAAAATCGTCCGCTTTCATCGTCCGCTTTCAGCATCTTGGTTATCAACGGCACGGAGGTCAATTTCGTCAGTCCGTTGAGAAGCAACGTCCCGCGGTGGTCGGCTAGTGCCTCGGCCGCTTCGTCGGAAATCTCCATCAGGCCAAAGAGCGTGAATTTGCTGCGGTGTTTCGCCAGCTCGCGTGCAACTTCCGGGGAAAGTGTCCTCAATCCATTGAGGGTAAGCTTGCCGCGGAACTGGGCGAGTTCCCTGGCCACTTCGACGGATATCTTGTCCAAGGCGTTAAGGGCGAGCATCCCGCGGGAGTGCGCGGCCAGCGCTGTGGCAACTTCCGGCGTGATGGTCGTCAGACCGAGCCAAAGCGTACCTCCTTTTTTCTCGGGAGCCAGCGCCCTGGCAACCTCCTGTGTGATCGTCTGAACGCGATGGAGCCGGAGATCGCCCTTGCCGTACTGACTGAGGACCTGCGCCACGTCCACGCCCAGTTCGGTAACACCGTCGAGCGATACCGCGCTTTTGCCGGCAACGATTTCCATCGCCTGCTCGACCGTGAGCGATGTCGGCTTCAGATCTTGTGCGTGAGCCGATTGGTGCACGCCAAGCAGCACGAAGGCCACCAGGGCAGCGGCGGCGCAATGGATCTCTCGTCGGGCGAACATGACTTATCCTTCTATGCCAAAATGTCAGACAGCGGCCCCTGCGTGGCGCTCTTGTCGAGTGCCAGGTCGACGTTGTTGAACTGCTCGCGCTTGTCCCCCACCGCGTGGAGCAGCCCTTGATACAAAGTCCCTATGGTTCGATGTCCTTTGACACCGTAGCGAGGATATTCCAGGAATCGTCCGTTGGTCTTTAGCTTGCCGCCCAGGTTGCCGATGAGCACAACGGGCCATTGCGTGTACGACGGGTGATGCCGGTCTCCAAAATCGCTCATGTACACGATCAACGTGTTGTCGAGCACCGTGCCGTTCCCTTCCTTGACGGCGTCCAGTTTCTTCGCCAAGGCGGCGATCCGCTCCGCATGGAACGATCGAATGATTCTCAGCAGTTCATCGGATGTCTTTCCATTCTCGCCCCCACCGTGGCCGATGGCGTTGGTGCGCAGCGCGATGCCCAGGCTGTTCCACTGCATGTAACTGTTCCCAGTACAGGCAGCGATCGTGACCACATTGGTCAGGCCCGACAGCAGCGAACTGACGGCCATGTCGCACTGCGCTTCGAGGCGGTCGGTCTCGGCCGTGCTTTTGAACTTGTCGGTATTCGGCATGTTCGCTCTCAATACGTCCTGCATGCCAGCGATGCCGTGCTGACGGTTCAGCATGGACTCGTAGGCTTCGAGATACCGATCGAGGCTCTCACGCTCCGGTCCAGCCAACCGCGATTGGATTCGCTTAATATCCGCGCTCATGTAATCCATCAGCTTCTTCCGCAGGAACGGAATCTTGGCAGCCTCTCCGCCGGCTGCGCTGCCGAACAGCGACTGGAAGGCGAGTTCCGGCTGGCAATGGTAAGGAAGCGGCTTTCCTTTGGACGTGACCGAACTGGAATAGCTGACGATCTGGTCGGCACCGGGAGTCAGAGCCAAACCAAGATGCGGCACGACGCTCGGCAATTTGGCCGCCACCGCCGCGTCGATCGTCTGCGCGATCGGGCCCGCCGCGCCGCTGTAGCACCCCAGAGATCCATACTCCGGCGAGTGACCGCGCCCCGAAGCGATCTTGTGAGAAAGTCCCTGAATGATCGTCATGCGGTCCCTGAAGGGAGACAGGGCGCCGATCGGATCGGGCAGTTTGTACTTCGCCAGGGAATCGTCGATCAGCTTGTCGCTCCCGTTCCCTGGGCGTTCCAGTCCCAGCGGCTGGATGTGGTCGGGGCTCATGCCGTTGCCTTCGAGGAAGAAGACAATCCTCCGCGGGGCGGCTTTGCCGTTGGCCTCGGCTGCCAGGCTTCGAAGCACAGGCTGCAGGACAACGGCTCCGGCACCGAGGGTGGCGTTTTTGAGGAATGATCTGCGGTCGATGATGTTCATGGGAGTTTCCTTGTTAGCGTGTGGGTTTTGTAGGCGAGTTAGTAGCTTGCTTGTTTAGCTGGATTTGCTTGGTCGGCTGAACAGGTACGGCTCGACAGAGGAATGCTTCTGAAGTCAACAGCGACACGACCAGCGCCTTGAAGCTGCCGCCGCTTTTGACGTAGATATTGTCAGCCTCTTGCAGTGTGGCGGCGTCACCGACCGTCTCGTTGCGGCCCATGAAATAGCGGAAGACGAAGCGGATGAATACCTGCCGCACACGGTCTGACTCAGCCAGTCGGCGGATCATTTCCTGGGCGTTCTTGACGGGGCCATCGAGCTTCGGATCGCCGCTGGCGTAGATGATTCCCGTGCTGTCGAACGGCAACTTGCGATACTCGGGAAGCTTCTCCGGCCTCTTCTCGCCTTTGGCATACTGCCGACTGGCGTTGGCTTTGTTCTTTGCAATCGCCGCGTCGTCGGCCAGCTTCTCGACGTCACGCGGGCGGCCGAATTGGTCGAAAGCCTCGAACGGGAATCCCAAGTCATCGATCTTCTGATGACAACTCCAGCACTTCACATCTTTGGTGATCTGCATTCGCTGACGCAGAGTCTGCGTGGGATCGTCGGGCAGCACAATGACGACGCCGACCGGAACTTGCGGCACGGAGTGGCCCAGCAGATGTTCCCGAATCCAGAGTCCGCGGCGCACGGGGTCATTGAAGAAGTTCGACGACCAGGCGACCTGCCAACTCGGTTGCATCAGGATGCCGATGCGGTCGCCTGGCAAATCGGCCGGCTGGTTTGCTGGCCATTCCTTAAGCCCGTAGGCGGCCTCGACGCCATCTTTGCTCTTCTCTTTCGGGCGTACGGCCGTTGCCGGTTTGTCCGTCGCGGAGTAACCAATCTTCGAGGCCATACTCTGGGATAGTACTTTAGTTAAGCTCGTGTCTCCCGCTATTCCGACGTTTGCGCCATCTTTTGTCACCTTGACGCCATTCACAAACGACTTGGGCGTGGTGAGCAGTTCCTTGAGCACGTTCTGGTCTTTCTCCAGGATGCTCAACACAAGCATGTTCGTATCGAGGACCAACTGATCGGCGTTGTGGACGTAGTCGGGTTGGGCGTCCTTGCAGACCTCGGGGGCTCGGTCGTAGCCGAAGTACTCATGGAAGAACCCGAGAATGCGCGGCTTGTAAATCTCCGGGTCATCCAGAATCCGGCGGACGTGTTTCTCGACATCTTCGCGCGCCCTGAGTCCGCCTGACGTGGCAGCCGCGAAAAGCCCCGGCTCGCGCTCGCCCGAGAAAGCCAGACTGAGTGCGAAGGCAAGTTCGTCCGGCGAAAGCATGCGAACGCCCGGCCGCACCTCGGCTCCGCGACCGATCTCGAAGCGGTGCAGCACCTCCGGCGAGAGGAGCGGTGCCATGAGCATCGTCTTACTGGCGGAGATCGGGTCCCCGGGCGACTTGGAAGCCTCGTGGTAAAGCTGAATCAGCGACCCGGTTTCCTCGGCCGATGGCTCACGCACCAAGGCATTCCGATAGAGCACGCGGATGGCGGTTTCGAGTTGTTCCCTCTTCGGAGCGACCGTCGGATGCAGCAGTGGAGCGAACTCCTCAAAGGCCTGGGCTTGGCCGCCAGATCTGGCCATCGAAACCCGAACCGAGCCTCCGTTTGTCGACAATTTATGGCTGGTGATCGCACCCACGATTTTCTCGGCGTTCCGGATCAGCAAGTCGGTGCTACCCTCGTCGAGCCAATACAACGCCGAATAGTCTTTGATGCCGGGGTCGGAACGCAGCGCAAACGGTTGGGAAACATCTTGAGATTTAACCCGCAGGGACCGGAGGAGCCCTGCCTTATAACCTGCGGGCGAAAGCCGCCACAGTCGCGGCGGCGGCGGCACGCTCGGGCCGGGCTTGCCGCCGAACAACAGCGCGTGCGGAAGATGGTTTCCTGCGTCAGGCTGGATCTCTGTCTTAGCCGTATCAGCCGGCGCTGGCGGCAACGCGGTAAGTCCTTGTTGCAACCATTTTGTCACGCGACGGACAGCGGCCGGGGCGGGCCGGGGTTCGTCCTCGGGCGGCATATCTCCCGCTTCCAATGCCTTCAACGCCGCCGCGAAACTGGCTCGTCCCGCAGCCAGGTTCGTTCCAAGATCGTCAAGATTCAGCTTACCTTTCTTCTTATCCGCATTGTGGCATCTCACGCAGTGAGACTGCAAAAAAACTTCGACGAACTTCGCGTCGGCTGGCTCCTGGGCGTCTGCGCCGACGGGAACAAGCAAGGCGATGGCGAATGCGAGAGTGATGTTAGTGAGGGTCTTCATCGAATGCGTTCCAGCATGAGGTCACAGTAATACTGCAGGAATTTGTAATCACTGCCACCTGTTCGCGGCGAACACCTCATGGAAAGTTAAAATGCAAGGATTTGCTTTCGCGCCCGCCGCACCGGAAGCGGTCAGAACGCAGACGGGCGGCGGGGAGTGAGGGGGTCGGTTGAGCAAATCAGCCGGTGGGGCGTGTATCACTTTCGCAACTGCGCCCGAATCCTGGGCGCGACAAGGCTCGCCGGCGATTGCAACAAACAACGTCAGTGCAAGACACGGGAGATATTGTTTCAGCGGTCGCATTTTATGTCCCATGCGTGCAGGCCTTTGGCGCTGGAAAACCTGGCCTACAGCCCTTTCAAGCTCCCGGTGCTGTCGCCGACGAACGGGACGCGGACATCAACGCGTTCGAGCATCGAGAGCCAGAGGTTGTTGAGCGGCGTTTCGGTGGCGTAACGAATGTGGCGACCAGTCTGGATTGTGCCGCCGGCGTTGCCTGCCAGCAGCATCGGCAGGTTGGAGTTTGAATGCGCCGATCCATCGCTGAGGCTGCTGCCGTAGGCGATCAAGCAGCGATCCAGGAGCGAGCCGGTGCCTTCACGCACGGATTTCAGTCTGCCGAGCAGGTAGGCCATCTGCCGCATGTGCAGCCGGTTGACCAGTGTGAGTTCCTCATGGCCGCGCGCGCCCTCGTGCGTGATGCCGTGGTGTCCTTTCTTGATGCCGTGTTCCGGAAACGCCCGCTCGCTCAACTCGTTCGTCAGCGCGAAGGTGCAGATGCGCGTGATGTCCGACTGGAACGCCAGGACGATCATGTCGCACATCAAGCGGCAATGCTCCTGGTAATCCTTCGGAATGCCCGCTGCGATCGACAGGTCCGGTCTCGGCAGGGCGGGAAAGCTGGTGGCGCGCTCGATCCGCTGTTCAATCTCGCGAATGGCCGTCAGGTATTCGTCCATGCGGCGGCGGTCGTCGGCGCCGAGTTGCCGGGCGAGGGCGCGGGAGTCTTCGCGCACGTAGTCGAGGATACTCCGGCGGACTGCGTCCCGCTGGGCGCGATTGGCGTCGTTGCCTGCAAACAGGCGTTCGAAGACCATCCGTGGGCGCACTTCCTTGATCATGGGCTGGGTCGCCGAGCGCCACGACATCGTCCCCTTGTAAACGCAGTTGTAGCCGAAGTCGCAAAAGCCGGTGTTCTCCTCGGTGCCGACTTCCAGCGAGGCCAAGCGGGTCTGGTCGCCGACCCGCGACGCCGCGACCTGATCGGCGCTGATGCCGGCCCGGTAGTTCGCGCCCTCAGTCTTGAGCGGAGTCACGCCGGTCAAGAACGCCGCCATGGCCCGGGCATGGGCGCCACCCCCACCGTTCGCCGCCCGCGCCGACAGCCCCGAGAGAACATTGATGTCGCCCGCGAAGTCTTTCACCTCTTGCAGAATCTCAGGGAGTTCCCGGAGCGGGCCTTCTTCCTTCGGTGTCCAGTTGGGCATGGCCACGCCGTTGGGCACATAGAGCCAGACCAGCCGGTTGGGAGCGGACGGCGATTTTGCGCTGGCGTGAACCCACGAGGCGAGCGGCCCCATCGCCTCCAGCCAGGGAAGGGCGAGTCCGGCCCCGATGCCACGCAACACGGTGCGACGCGATAGATGTTTGTTCATTGTGTCTGGTGTTTGTTCATTGTGTCTGGTCTTTTCCTCGACGTAACCGGAACGGATCGCTTTGCACAGTCGCGATCACCATCCGGGAGAATTTGAAGTCATCTTTGGCCACCTCGGACACGATCCGATCGATAGCGCGTTTGTCGTAATATTCGACGCCTCGCCCCAAGGCGTACGTCAGCAGTTTTTCCGTCACATTCCGGGCGAAGCGTTCCTTGTCTGCGAGCAGCGACTTCTTGAGATCGCCCATGCCGCTGAACTTCCGGCCGTCCGGCAACGTGCCGCTCGCGTCGATGTCCTGGTTCCCGTCTTTCCTACGGAAGGCGCCGATGGCGTCATAGTTTTCGAAGGCGAAGCCCAGCGGATCGACCTTGGAATGGCAGCTCGCACAGACCGCGTTGGCGCGATGTTGTTGCAGGCGTTCGCGCAGGTTCGTGGCAGTCACTTCCTTCGGGTCCAGTTCCGGCACATTGGGCGGAGGTGGAGGCGGAGGCGTGCCGAGGATCTTTTCCAGGACCCACGCACCCCGCTTCACCGGCGAGGTTCGCGTCGTGGGCGAGGTCATCGTGAGGATGCTGGCATGCGTCAGTAAACCGCCGCGCTCCGTCCCCTGCAGTTGCACCGGCACAAATAGATCCCGGGGAATCGGGGAGCCGCCTTTGATTGCCGGATTGGGGCCGGGGCGATTGCCGAGCGTATCAGCCACGCCGTAGTGCTGGCCCAGGCGCCCGTTCATGAACGTGTAGTCCGAATCAATTAGGTCGAGAAGGCTGCGCTCCTCCCGGATGAGGTGGTGCAGGAAGGCTCGCGATTCGCCGAGCATCGCCTCGCGAAGCTCCTTGTCGAACTTCGGAAACAGCTTGGCATCCGGCGCGTGGGTCTGCAATTGGGACAGGTTCAGCCATTGCGTCGCGAAGTTGTCCACCAGCGCGATGGATTTCGGATCCTTCAGCATCCGCCGGACTTGGGCTTCGAGATTGGCTGACAGTTTCTTTTCGCCGGCCAGCTTGAACAGCTCGTCGTCCGGCATGCCGCTCCACAGGAAGTAGCTGAGTCGCGAGGCCAGTTCGAACTCGCCGGTCGGGTGCGACTCGGCGGAGTCGGGCCGATCATCGAGTTCCGCACGAAACAGAAACTTCGGCGAGCAGAGCATCGCGATCAGAGCATGCTGCATTCCGATTTCCCATTTCTGTCCGTCGGCGACGGCTCGATCCGCGAACTTCGCGATCGCTTCGATCTCGTCCTTCGTGACGGGACGACGGAACGCTTTCGGGAGCAGGCGGCCGACGATCTCGCGTGTCTGTTCCGCCTGCGGTTTGTCGGCGGAACAGGCGAGAATATGCTGGTGCGAGAGCGGCGGGAGCGGCCCCTCGGCCTCCAATTTGAAGTGCAGCCGAACCGGCGATGAGCCGTTCTTGGGCTTGATCAACCCGATGCCCATGATGCCAATCGGACCGCTCCGGCCCCGACGGCTGATCAGCGCCTCAATTTGCTGCGGAGCGTCGATCGACCGCGCCGTCACCTCCACGATTTTCAGAATCTTCAGTGGCGTTCGGTCCCGAATCTCACCCAAGAGTTGGCCCCGTTCGTCGTCGGTGGAGTATTCCGGCAAGCCGGGCCCGCCCACGAACAGCGCCACCCGCACGGGTTCCGAACTTTTTTCCACAAACAGCGTCACGCGGAAGAGAAATTCGTCGGTGCTCGCATACTTGAGGAGAGGCGCGATTCCAACATTGTTCCCTTCTTTTCGCACATAGAACGGCCCCGTGAAACCGGGTTCGTTCGCGCCGGAGTCCAGCAGGCGATACTGCGTCCAAGGGCTGCTGCTGACGGTCTTCCTGAGCTGCCCCGTCCGCTCTTTCAGGGAGGCGATCTCCTTCGCGTCCTCCTTCTTGTCGAGCAACGACGACAGGTGACTGGAAGCCTCGATCACAATGGAATGCGCCTTCCAATCGACCGGTCTAAGTTCTTTTTCCTTGACCCACGCGGCGTCGATCACCGCGCGAAACTCTGCAATTGCTGTTGTCCTGTCACCCGACTGCAGCGCGCACCACGCCAGGCCCAATCGCGCGGACAGATTCTCCGGCTCGAGTCGTAGCACTTCCCGATACCGTGCGGTCGCCCGTTCCAGGTGTTCGCTGGCTGCCTTCAATTTCGCCGGGTCGTCAACGCGACTAACCTCGAAGGGTAAGTGTCCGGAGTTGAGACCGAACCAGACTCCCTCGGACTCCTTGCTGGGTATCACTTTGACCGTTCCGGATTTGCGTGAATATGCCTCGGCATGCGTCCGAGCCAGGCGATAGCGCACGAGGGCGTCCTTGGGGTTTGCGTCAGCCAGGGCCGTCATCGTCTCCAGCACCTTGGCGACAGGAACGTCTTTAGTTGCGCCCCCCAAACCCGGAGCCAGGGATCCTTCTGTAAGAAGTTCCCGCTTGGGAAACTCCGCGCGAATCGCCCGTTCCGCGATCATCTCCGCCGACGCCAGATAGCGGTCCAGGAGCACAGGCGAAATCGTGAGGGCATCCGCGATGTTGTCGAAGCCGTGGGTGACCGCATCCGTCGGCAATTCCGATTCGGGCGACAACGCCAAATCCAACTGCAACAACTCGCGAACGGTGTTGGCATATTCGGTGCGGTTGAGTCGGTGAATGGGGACTCGTCCTGGGTCGGGCTTGCCGGCGTCGGCCGTCTCGAAAACAGCCCGGACGCTTTTCACGAATGCGGAATTCTCCCCGCCATCCGGCCGGGGTTCCTTCTCCGGCGGCATCTCGCCATTCTCGACCATCCGCAGGGCGGTTTCCCATAGCTTGCGTTCCTTGAGGAAGGACTTCGCATCCGTGAAGGTGTGCAGCGTCACATCCCCCTTCGCCTTCTTCTCGCCGTGGCAGCGGATGCAGTGCTCATCGAGGAACGCCCGCGCGGACTTCAAGTCCGCGGAGGGAACGGCGGCATTTGCGGCGACCCCGGCCGACGCCAGCAGGCCAAGCGCCCCCACAATCGCAGCGGTGAACTTCATGCGCCCGTGCGTGGCTGAACGTGCCGGCTTGATCCCAGCCACCACCGCGTCAGCAGATGCCCTCGCCGCTGGCGGAAGCGTGGCATCAAGGGAATGGAGTTCCGGGATTCGCCACGTGAGCGGTTCCGCAAATCTGCCTGCACAGGATGACGCCATACTTGATCCTTGTCGCCTTCCGGCAATGTTCTTCAGTGACGCGGGGCGGAAGTTCACGGCGAGCCAATCGACATCGTTCATTTTTCTTGGCAGGAATCTTCAGCAACTTGTCCTCCTGTCTTCCCGTGCGCAAGTGCCAGGCTCAGGACTCGGTCGGTCCACCCGCTGTCGTGTCCAGTCGCGGACAGATATTCGTCACAAGCGAAAATACGCTTGCCGCCAGTCCCGACAGCGGGGAGAAAAGCTCCGTGCAAAGACGCGACTTCCTTCTCATCGGCATTGGCGGAATTGTCATTTCGGGCACCGTGCCGCTGGCCCTCATGGCCCGGGAGAGCCCAAAGATTCAGGTCCTCGACACCCACGTTCACTTCTTCGATGAGACGCGGCCCACCGCTCCGCCGCGGTTGAAGGAAGGCAAGCCGCTGCCGCGACCTATTTTGCCGGACGATCTAAAGAAGATCGCCCAACCGCTCGGGGTCGTGGGCGCCATCATCATCGAGGCCAGCCCATTGCTGGAAGACAACCAATGGTGGCTCGATCTGGCGGCCAAGGACGCGTTCATCGCTGGCGTAGTGGGACGACTCGATCCCGCGGCGGATGATTTTGAGAAGAACCTTCGCCGATTTGCCGGAAATCCGCTTTTTCGTGGCATTCGCATCTCGCACAACGACGTGAAGACCGGCCTGAACGGGACTCTTGTCGATCGGCTCAAGCTGATGGTCGAACTGGATCTTGCGCTGGAAGTGAATGGTGGCCCGGACATGCCTGCGGATGTCGCCATCCTCGCGGCAAAGCTGCCAAAGTTGCGGATCGCGATCAACCACGCCGCGAACCTGCGGATCGACGGAAAGGAGCCACCGCGCAAATGGCGTGAAGGCATGGAGGCGGCCGCGAAAAACCCTAATGTCTCTTGCAAGGTCTCGGCTTTGGTCGAGCAGACCGGACAGAAGCCGGCTCCGCGCGACGTGGCGTACTATCGTCCGGTTCTCGATACGCTCTGGACGCTCTTTGGCGAGGACCGCCTGATCTTCGGCAGTAACTGGCCGATCTCGAATGGAGGGGCGCCTTACGAAACCGTGCTCGGAATCGTGAGTGACTACTTTACCGAAAAGGGGGAGAAGGCCGCGGCAAGATTTTTCCTCGGCAATGCGCAGGCCGTCTATGGCTTGCGGAAGCGATAGTCCTTCGGGGAAAATGCGGGATTGTTCGCTGAATAGCACCCTGCGCGGCCGGCGGGATTTGGCAACAAGGTGCTTGCCCCCTGAACAGCCGGGAGCTAAGCCCGCGCGACGAGTGAAAGAGACCACGACGATTAACACGGCGTCCCAAGGCCGCGCCTCGCAGGAAGGCTGGGAACAGGAGCCGATTCATGCCAGGGAGGAAGCTCGATGAATAGGTCTGCCTTCTCCGTCTGTCTGTCTCTGGTGCTATTGCTGCCGGCATCCGCTCCGGCGCAGGTGATCGTGCATGGTCAGAACGGAGCGAAGCTTATGGGGGAGGCGATATCGCCCGACGGTGAAGACGCCCACAAGTTGGAGATTTACCGGGGATTCTCGCACAAGATTCCCAAGGCGGCCGTGAAACTCATCGAGCAGCGGCCGGAGCCGGAAGGCGGGCCGCCGCGGGCCGCGGCTCGTGAGCCCAAGGCCCACCTCAGCACCGACGAGAAGGCGGAACTCGACCGGCTCATCGCCTCGTATTTCGGGGCGGCTGGCAAACCGGAGGAGCGGGACGAAATCCTGGCCTCCCTGCGCAAACGCGACACGTTGCCGGCCGACGAGGTGGCTGGTTTCTCCAGACGAATTCGCGAGCTTGCCCTCAACGGCACCAAGCTCGTTGTCGGGACGAACAAGTTCTCCGACCCGAGGTTCCCTGGCGTCGTCCACGTGGAGCTTCATCCGAAGGATCAGCCGCCGTCCGAGGATCTCCCGGTGTTCCTCGCCTTGCACGGCGGTGGTGAAAATGATGGCGACTGGACCAGCGGCAGCGGGCTGTTCGTTGGTCCCGCGCGGGCGGCATGGAAGAATGGGATCTTCATTTGTCCTTCGGTTCTTCATAAGCATTACGCGGAGTGGGGCAAAAACCCGATCGAGGAGGAATATGTGAAGGAGATACTCAAGGCCGCCAAGCGCACCTGGAAGATCGACACGAACCGAATCTATGTCGGCGGCCACTCGATGGGCGGCTACGGCGCGTGGCACATCGGCGGCCACCAGGCGGACGTGTTTGCCGGGCTGGTGTCGGCGTCCGGCGGAATCCTCACGGGCCACAGCATCGGCGAGGCATGGGGATGGGGCGTGATCGGGAATCTTAAACACACACCGGTCACGTTTGCGCATGGCACAAAGGACGGGCCGGCGCCGGTGTGGAGCGACCAGATATCCAATCGCATTCTCGACGACCTTGCGAAAAAGCATCCGGGGAACTTCATCCACCGCTACGTCGAAATCCCGAACGGCGACCATCAGTCCACGGTGGGCGGCATCGGCGAATCCGTGAAATGGATTCTGCAATATACGCGGAACCCCAACCCGAAAACCCTGCTCTGGGAACCGACGCGGTCCTTCGTGAAGCACTTCCACTGGCTCCGCGTCGGGAAGCCGGCCATGTTTCAGCGAATCGAAGCCAGCATCGAGGGGAACGCGATCGAGATCACGACCACCCGGCTCAAAGGCGGGTTCAGTATCCTGCTCAACGACCAACTCGTGGACCTTGCCCGACCGGTGACCGTGCGGGTCAATGGCGAGGAGGCATTTCGCGCCCTCGTGCAACCCAGCGTCACCGCGCTGATCGAGAGCATCGACGACAAGCTCGATGAGAAGCAGGTTTACACGGCCCGCATCGATTTCTGATCCCCGCCGGTGGAGGTCACGGAGCGGATCGAGGCCGATTCGTGCAACCTGATTTCAGCCTCTGCCACTGGATCTGCCGCGATCGACCGCCTCGTGCATCACGCCATCATCCTGGAGTCCGTCGGCAACAGCCACCGCGCCAAAGCCTCCAAGGAAAACGTCAAAAAGTAAAATCCCCCCCGGATCGTGAACTTTTTTCAGTGCTCCATTGCGCCCTTGCCGCTTCGCGGCAGCCCTGCGAGCACGGGCTCCATTCCAGACTGAAAAAAGTCACACCCCCGCCACCAAAGACACCCCAAACCCGCCGCATCAAATCGGGGTCATTTCAGTTGCCGCTGAAGGGAAATTATAGTTGTCGTTGACCGGTTTACCCTCGCCTCTTGCCATATCGCGCACGACTGCACGGTCGGGGGCGACGTGATCTTCTCCAACAATGGCACGCTCGCGGGGCACGTCACCGTGGAGGACCACGTGATCCTCGGTGGACTCACGGCCGCGCATCAGTTCTGCCGTCTTGGCCGGCACGCGATGACAGGCGGCTGCTCGAAGATCGTGCAGGACGTGCCGCCCTTCTTGCTGGCCGACGGCAACCCCGCGCGGATCCGGGGCATCGACAAGGTGGGCATGGAACGCCACGGCTTCGTCACGCAGAGCGCGCGCGGGATCATCAAGTGAGCGCGGGATTTCCCGCGGCATGGTTTTGCCGGACGACGGTGCTGTCCGGACTTCCCTCGTTGTCCTGCCCTTACTCCAGGGGATGGGCTTTCAGGAGTTCCTCCGGCTTCCAGAAGATGCTTCGGTCCTTGGTTGCCTCGCGGACTTTTCCAACGGTTGCCGGCTGGACGGGCGTGGCCTTGTTTGTCCACGAGTTCCGCACGTAAGTCAGCACGCCGGCGATTTCCTCGTTGCCGAGGAGTGCGCCGAAGGGCGTCATCGGTGGAATCCCTTTTGCCGGATCATAGGCTACGCCCTTGACTTCAATCGGCCCCCAGAGGCCGTGGAGCGTGAGCTTGATGAGGCGCTCTTCGCTGCCTGTGACCCACGGGCTGCCGTCGAGCGGCGGATACGTCGGGGCAAGGCCGGCGCCGTTCGGCTGGTGACAGGTGACGCAGTGGCCGTCGCGGGCGAAGACACGGGCTCCGAGCGCATAGGATTTGGCGTCATCGCCGGTGAGATGGGCGGGGATTTTGACCGGGGCACTGGTCTCCTCCTGCACGATCACGCTGGGCATTTTGCCCTTGGTCGGATCCGCCGGGCCCCAGTAGTGCTTCACGGTGGCGGCGGCAATCCGCGCGTGCGGCTCGGGCGAGTTGAGGACGGCCTCGAGGAGCGGAAGGTTCCGCACATTGTGCTGCTGGTGAATCCAGAGCGCCTCGAGCAAATGATGCGCGTCCCCGGCCTTCGTTGGGTCGAACTGTTTGATCCACTGCTGGGTGGCGGCGATCACTTCCTTTGAATCGCGCCCGCTCAGTTCGATGTGGGTGCGCTGGCGCACGCCATCCACCGGATGCTTCAGGTTCTCCAGCAGCACCGGGATGGGCTGGCCGTCTATGGCGACCTTCTTTTGCAGCGGACGGTTCTTGTTCACGACGCGATAGATCCGGCCGTGGGCATGGTCGCGGTACGGGTCGCGGATGTTGTGCTGCATGTGGCCGATGATGACGTTCTGCCAGTCGGAAATGTAGAGCGCGCCGTCCTCGCCGAACACGGCATCGGTGGGGCGGAAATTCTTGTCCTGGCTCTTGATGAAATCCGGCGTCGGAGTGCCCCAGATTTCGCCGGGCATCATGTTCTTGCCCTCCCCGGTGTAGCCGTCGCGGTGGAGCTTGTAGCGCTTGATGCCAAGGTAGCCGATGGAGTTACAGACGAGAAAATCCTGCTGGATGTCCTCCGGGAAGTTCTCGCTGGAAACGATCGCGTCAGCCGGGACGGGGCGGACTTGTTTGTTGACCAGCTTGTGCATCGCGAAGCCGTTGCCGGACGGGCGGACCTGGAAGGATTCGCCGTTCGTGCCGTCGTTTGCGAAGTGGTAACCCCAGCGGTCAAAGGAAATGCCGTGAGGGTTCGGGCTGTTTGCGGCGTGGAACGTGATGGTGTAGCGGCGCGGGTCGAAGCGATACATTCCGGACGCATTCGAGAGGAGCGCGGGCCCCCACGGATGCTCGAAGGCGTTCTGGAGAAAGACGCCGCTCTGCCAATAGATCGCGCCGTCGGGGCCGTAGATGAGATTGTTCGCCGAGTGGTGGGTATCCGCCGAGTCAATCCCCTGGAAAAGCACGATGCGCACGTCCGCCACGCCATCACCGTCAGTATCCTTGAGAAAGAGAATATCGGGCTGCGAAGTCACGATGACGCCGCCGTTCCAGAACTCGAAACCGAGCGGGTTATGCACCTTGGCAAATTCGGTAACCTTGTCGGCCACGCCATCGCCATTGGTGTCGGTGAAAATGAGGAGGCTGTCGTTCATGGGCTTGAGCGGCTCCCATTTCGGATAAGTGCCCCAGCATGCGGCCCAGAGGCGGCCCTTGGCATCCACCTGCATCTGGACGGGATTGACGAGCGCGGGGAACATCTTCTCGTCGGCAAAAAGGTTCACCTCGAAACCCTCGGGAACCTTCAGTTTGGCGCCCCCTTCCTGTCCGCTCAAATAGGCCAGTTCGGTCGCCGGCTTGTCCTTGAGGTTCGAGATGACCTCGATCGGCGGCGGCACGTTTGCGTCTGAAACGGTGTGGCTCCTGCCGGCGGCAAGCGCCCAGATCTTCGGATCACGGTTCGCCGTCATCACATCGAGTATCTTGAGTTCGTGCTGGAGGACTTCCGCGTTGGACTGTCCGTTGACATACTTGAGGCCGGAACGATTGCCCCAGATGTCATTGCCATCCGTGGCGCGGAATCGGTTGTGCCAGTGCCAGTCCTTCTCCATGACCGCCTGGCGCAGGGGCTCGAGGGCGGAGGCGGCTGTGACGGCCTGGCCTGTGAGGGCGCTGGCGATGATCTCGCCGAGCTGGCGGTTGCCTTCGGGGAGAAGGTGGATGCCGTTGATCGTAAGGGGTGTTTTCGAAAGGGAGTAGCGAGCCTGCGATGCGGCAAAGAGATCGACGAAGGCGACCTTTTTCTCCTCGGCAACCTGCTGGATCGCGCCGGTGTAAAGCGCCAGATTCACGTTGTTGGTGGCTCCGTTCGGGAGGTTCGGGCTTTTCAGATTCTCGTGGGCAATCGGCGAAAAAAGGACAATGCGCGGCGCGGATTTTCCGTTGAATTGGATGCCGCGGTATTGCTCGATCATCGCGCCAAGGTCTTTCTTGAAACCCTCGACGCCATCCTTGCCCGAGAAGGATTCATTGTAGCCGAAGAAGGCGAAAATCACGTCGGCCTTGCAGAGGGTGAGCGATTTCTCGGGCTTGTCAAAACCCTGGTGCCGCGGGCGCTTGGCGACGGTGTCCCCGACCATGCCGAGGTTGCGGAAGGTGAGCTTCCTGTCGGCCAGCCTGCTCTGGATGACCGTCTCGACCCAGCCGTCGTGTTGCATGCGGTCGGCCAGCGCGT
>Ga0208719_1000069_pt1 | contig 28981 bp, 29 predicted proteins | sample LakMenEpi30Jul09_FD_150747 | JGI IMG/M metagenome (GOLD analysis project Ga0208719, IMG submission 150747) | Freshwater microbial communities from Lake Mendota, WI - 30JUL2009 deep hole epilimnion (SPAdes) | ecosystem: Environmental > Aquatic > Freshwater > Lake > Epilimnion/Euphotic zone ... | reverse complement strand
CGATGTAACAAAAGGACATGTGTTTAATACCTTGGGTGAATCATTAGATGTGCCAACTGCTTCATTAGATATTAAAGAGCGATGGCCAATTCATAGAACCGCTCCAGCATTTGATCAACTTGAATCAAAGACGGAGATGTTTGAAACTGGAATTAAAGTTATTGACCTACTAACCCCTTATGTTAAGGGTGGCAAGATCGGATTATTTGGTGGTGCAGGTGTTGGTAAAACTGTATTGATCCAAGAGATGATTTATCGAGTAGCTGAAAACTTTGGTGGTGTATCAGTATTTGCTGGCGTTGGTGAGCGTACTCGTGAAGGTAATGACCTTTTCCTTGAAATGACAGAGACTGGCGTTATTAACAAAACAGCATTGGTCTTTGGTCAGATGGATGAGCCACCTGGAACTCGTCTACGCGTTGCACTTTCTGCTTTAACTATGGCTGAGTACTTCCGTGATGTGCAGAAGCAGGATGTGTTGTTGTTTATCGATAACATCTTCCGATTTACGCAAGCCGGTTCTGAGGTATCAACACTTCTTGGCCGTATGCCATCTGCAGTTGGATACCAACCAACACTTGCTGATGAGATGGGTCAGTTGCAAGAACGTATTACCTCAACTCGTGGTCACTCAATTACCTCGATGCAGGCGATTTATGTTCCAGCAGATGACATCACCGACCCAGCTCCACACACAACCTTTGCTCACTTAGATGCAACAACAGTGTTATCTCGTCCAATTTCTGAGCTTGGTATCTATCCGGCGGTAGATCCACTGGATTCAACCTCACGTATTTTGGATCCTAGATATATTGGTGAGCATCACTTCAAAGTTGCAAACCGAATTAAGCAAATCTTGCAGCGCTATAAAGATCTGCAAGACATTATTGCAATCTTGGGTATCGATGAACTTTCTGAAGAGGATCGAATTCTGGTTGGAAGAGCTCGTCGTATTCAACGTTTCTTGTCCCAAAATACATTCGTTGCGAAGGTGTTTACTGGATTAGATGGTTCATTTGTGCCACTAACAGAAACAATTGCCGCATTTGAAGCGCTGGCTGATGGTAAGTATGACCATGTACCAGAGCAAGCATTCTTCATGTGTGGTGGCTTAGATGATGTTGAACGTAAAGCTGCAGAGCTAGCTAAGTCATAACATGTCTGAGACAGTGCTAAAAGTTGAGGTAGTAACCCCAGAGAAGCGGGTGTGGAGTGGCGAAGCCAAAATGGTTTCAGCTCGCACACTCGAAGGTGATTTAGGAATACTTCCTGATCACGCACCACTTCTTGGTGTATTAGCTGATGGCACTGTTTCAATTAAATCAACAGATGGCACCACTAATGACTTTGTAATAAATGGTGGATTTATCTCAGTTTCGAAGAATAGAGTTTCAATTTTAGGTGAGGCAGAATCAGTTAAAAACTAGTTGTAGCGATGCTCAGTCTCAATAATTCTTACAGTTTTTGAACGGCCTCTAACCACCAGTGAATGACTAATTGCACCAAATGCAGTGTGCCGAACTCCTCTAAGTAGCTCTCCATCAGTTATGCCAGTGGCAGAAAAAAACACATCGTCAGAGGCAACTAAATCATTAGTTGTATAAATTCTAGACAAATCATGGCCAGCATCTTTTGCTGATATTTTTTCATTTTCACTTTGTGGCATAAGTTGTCCCTGAATAACTCCACCAAGCGCTCGCATTGCAGCGGCTGTAACAACACCTTCTGGCGTGCCACCAATTCCCATTAAAATATCAATTCCAGTACCAAGGCGGGTAGTTTCTATTGCTGCAGCCACATCGCCGTCTCTAATTAATCTAATACGTGCTCCAGCTTTTCGTAACTCTTTTAGCAAGTCGGTATGCCTTGGTCTGTCCAAAACAATAACTGTAATATCACTTACATCCACACCTTTTGCTTTAGCAACTCTTTTAATATTTTCACCAGCTGGGGCTGTAATATCAATTACAGATGCTGCCTCTGCTCCTGTGACAATTTTGTTCATATAAAAAGCACCCTTAGGTTCAAACATGGAACCTCTTGGGGCTAAAGCAATAACACTTACAGCGCCATTTAATCCGTTTGAGGTTAAAGTGGTGCCATCTATTGGATCAACTGCAACATCACACTCGGGTCCACTTCCGTTACCAACCGGTTCACCATTATGCAGCATAGGAGCATTATCTTTTTCGCCTTCACCGATAACTATTACACCTGACATATCAACTGTATTAATCATTTTTCGCATTGCGGCCACTGCAGCACCATCTGCAGCATCTTTATCTCCTCTACCTACCCAAGCAGAAGCTGCAACAGCTGCGGTTTCAGTAACTCTTACTAATTCAAGAGCTAAGTTACGATCTGGAAAATTAAATTCTGCTGACATCTGCACCTAAAGATTTGAGTTGAGTAGGAAAATCAGGATAACCGCGGTCAATATGGAATGAGTCCTCAATAATTGTTATCCCATCACTTACTAATGCAGCTAATACAAGTCCAGCCCCTGCTCTAATATCGGTTGCAACCACCGGAGCGGCAGATAGTTGCTCAATTCCAGTAATTGCAGCATGATGACCATCAACTTGAATCTTGGCTCCCAGGCGCAATAACTCATTTACAAACATAAATCTTCCTTCAAAAACATTCTCAGTAACTACCGATGTGCCATCGGCAATTGAGTTTAAGGTGATAACCATTGGTTGCAGGTCTGTTGGAAATCCTGGGTAAGGCAGCGTTGCCACATCAACTGCATGAGGTCTTTTATCCATTTTCACTCTAAAACCATTTTCAGTAGTGGTAACTACCGCACCTGCTTCAACTAATTTATCTAATGGCAACTCTAAGTGGTCGGCTCGACCATTTTCTATTGTGATATCACCTTTTGTCATTGCTGCTGCAAAAGCCCAGGTGCCAGTAACAATTCGATCTGGCAGGGTAGCGTGAGTTGCTGGCTTTAATTCACTAACCCCTTCAATTTTTATTGTATGCGAACCTAAACCAGAGATTTTAGCTCCCATAGAAATTAGAAACTCACCAAGATCTACAACATCTGGCTCCCGGGCAGCATTCTCAATAGTTGTTACTCCCTTAGCTAAGGTTGCTGCAGTCATAATATTTTCAGTTGCACCAACACTTGGGAACTCAAGAGTTATAGCTGACCCAGATAAACCATTTTTTGCATTCGCAACTATAAAACCGTGTTCTAACTTAATCTCAGCTCCCATGTCGGTTAAACCATTTATATGAAAGTCCAGACCACGAGATCCAATTGCATCTCCTCCAGGAAGTGCAACCTCTGCTTGTCCAACTCGAGTTATCAATGGCCCTAATACATTTATCGAAGCCCTTAGTTTTCTAACTAAATCGTAATCTGCGCGATGACCAAGTGTTCTTGGTACATCAATACTTACCTCACCAGCTTTAGCATCAATCTCTATTTTGCAACCTAATCGAGTTAAAAGCTCTGCCATATATTCAACATCTGCAATTGCCGGTAGATTTGTGATTTTAGATTTACCCACCGCCAGCAATGATGCCGCCATTAATTTAAGTGCAGAATTTTTTGCACCAGAAACTCGAACTGTGCCAGCTAATCTGGCTCCGCCTACAACTCGAAAACGATCCATAATCAACCTATTGTAATTGCTCGATGACAGATATTTTAATCCTTGAAAGTATTGGTAATCAGATCTTTACGCTCAAACCTGGTGATCAGCCAAAATATTAACGCGAAGCACCTAGGTCGGTTACTTACTTTCTATAGTCGCCTTAGCAATCTTTAGATCTTTTTCAAAAACCAAGATCTTAGGCCCAGTCTTTGTCTGCGATAAAGTAGCTTTGATGCCAACCGATAGCAGCTTTTGTCGCAACATTTCACCTTCAATATGATTTTTTGGTGAGTGTGCCACCTTAAGTAATCCGTACTCATCATCTGAACCAATTTTTTTTGGTCTTTCAATTAAAGATTTATTATTTGAAAATGCCCATCTTAAAATTATGGCTAACACTGCAACTACCAGAAAGCCAGAAAATGACTTTAAGAACAATGCATTGTTTATTCCACCCAGCATAGAATCCTTAAAAGTTATCGTTTTATTGGAAGATAAGTATTAGTTGGTATTTTTTCATTTGCAGATGATTTATGGCAAGTAGCTGAGATATTTCCAACCACGATTCCTGGTCGAGGCACAAGGGGCATTGGGGCAAGAGTTACAGGATCTAATGTTTCTGGCATAAATAAAGGCTCATCGCTAATCAAAAGTATATTTGCATATGTATTGGGATTAAGTAATCCATAGGTTGTCCGCAAAGTTCCTAATAGAATTTTTTTACTTGGATCATTTGGGTCATTGCCCGAGACTGTTGATTTAATCTCCCACCACTTACAGCTGTAATCAGCAGCGACTATTACAGCACCGCAAGCATTGGTTGAGCATTTCACTACATCAGCGGCTAATCGCCGTTTAGCTGAAATTAAGCCAACCAACTCTTTACCAGTAGGAATTTTGGCATAGATTCCTTTGTTACTTGTAAACCTAACTGGTGGCCAAATTGGCGAAGGTGATGGAATTGGAGTTGCAGTCTTTTTAACTTTTTTCTTCTTTTTAGTTGGTTTTTTTGTTGCTTTCTTTTTAGTTGGTTTTTTTGTTGGATCAGGTTTAACAGTGCTCTTTCCAGTGGGCTCTACAGTTGCTTTTTTAGATGGACTTGGCTTTGAACTTGGTTTAGGGGTTGGAGTAGCAGCATGTGCACTGGATCCTAGTAAAACTAGGCACAGCGATAGGGCAACTAGTTGTCTTACTCTCATTCTCTATTCCACTTGAAGGTTCTAATAGCAAAAAATAATCCAACTATTAACCAGATGACTAATACAATTGCAGTTTTACCAATTTCCCAACTTTGTGCTACCTCCTGAGTTGCAAAATCATCTGGTAAAAAGACGGACCGCATACCTTGAGTTAGCCATTTAAGTGGGAATAAGGCTGCAAATTGTTGCATCCAATCTGGCAGAGAGGTAAATACAAAAAATACACCGCTAAAAAACTGCAGAATAATAACTATCGGTGAAACAACCGCCGAAGCACTTCTGCCACTTTTTGGAACAACTGAAAAGGCAATTCCAAGCACGGTTGAGCAGGCACTACCTAAGATCACTAACCAGGCGAAATTCCACCATAACTGTGGGTCTGAAGGTAAATTCAAATCAAATACCACTGATCCAAAAAATAATAGCAGTGCAGTTTGTATAATCATTAAAATTGTCACTAGTAGAGCTTTACCAATGAAGTACGAGGTGACAGACATTGGCGTTCCTCTAAGTCTTTTTAATGTGCCATCATCTCGCTCCATAGGAATAGTGATTGCAAGTTGCTGAAATCCCGTATTGACTAAGCCAGATGCGATCATGCCCGCCACAAAGTACTGACTAAAGGTCACACCCGGTGCAATAGTGTCTTGAAAAACTGAGCCAAAAATAAAGAGCAAAATTACCGGAAATAGGAGAGTAAAGACCAAAGATTCTCGCTGGCGCATAAATTGCTTTAACTCTAGAGAGCTTCTTAATACCCCAATTCTTAAAGTATCTTTCAAATTTTTCATTTCAACTCACCAATCATTCTTAAATAAATCTCTTCAAGATTTGGTCTGAGCACCTGTAGCTCTGGAATTGGGCCATTAAATTGCTTACTTAACTTAATAACCTCATCAGTTGGGTTGCTAGTCAGTAGCTCTTTGCTTACCCCATTTTCTAACCACATAACTTTAGCCGGAGCATTATTTCTACCACCTAAGGTTGCAGGTGGTGCAATTTCGATAATCTTTCCATTATTTATTACGCCAACTCGGTCAGCAAGTTCTTGAGCTTCATCAAGATAGTGGGTGGTTAGTAAAATCGTAGTTCCTTCTGATTTTAAGGTTCGAATCAACTCCCAAAAAGATCTTCTAGCCTCGGGATCAAAGCCAGTTGTTGGCTCATCTAAAAATAGCAACTCCGGTGAACCGATAATGCCAAGGGCCACATCTAATCTTCTACGTTGACCACCTGATAACTGCCTGGTTTTTGAATTTTCTTTATCGCTTAACCCAACAGCATTAATTACTTGATGTGTATCCTTTGGATTATCAAAGTAATTTGCAAAGTGGGAAACAGTTTCTATTACCGTTAAATCAGCAGCATCATTTGCTGACTGTAAAACTATTCCTATCTTATTGCGCCACTTTTGAGCTGCACCTCCTTTAGTGGCTGGATCAAACCCCAATACTTTTATCTCACCAGAGTTTGCGCTGCGATACCCCTCTAAAATTTCAACAGTAGTTGTTTTACCAGCGCCATTTGGGCCCAACAGGGCAAAGATCTCACCTTGCTCAACCGTAAGGTCGATACCGGCAACAGCGGTCTTATCACCATATTTTTTTACTAAGCCCCGTACCTGTATTGCTGGATTAGTGCTCATGGCGACATCTTTCCCTAATTGGTATTGATTACTCAACTTAATTGGGAGAATAAGCCTGTGAGTCCCCGTAGAAATAAGCCAAAAGGCAAGAGTAAGCCCTCAAATAATTTTGATGAGAATGAGATCACAACTGCCAGTGATGCAATTGAAGAGCATGATGATGGGATTTATGTAGTCAGGAAGATCAGTGGCTCCTCTTCAAATAAACCATACCGTTGCCCAGGATGTGACCAATTAATTCCGATGGCTACTCCGCACACAGTTGCCTGGTTAGAGCATGATCAAGATGGCAGACGTCATTGGCATAGTATTTGCTGGAGTAAGCGCAATTTACGTAGGCCAAAGATTGAAAGAACTCGAAATGCTCCTAAATATTGAGATAAATTTAGAATTAAATATTTAAATTACTAACTTATAGTTATAGTTAGCAAATGAGCAAAACATTTACCGCGAAAAATCCAGCTACTGGTCAGCCGGTTGGCTCTGAAATTTTAGAATGGGATCAAGCTCAGACTAATGCTGCGATCAAGGCTGCTGCGAATGCTAAACATAAACTTTCAGCAACCACGCCAACGCAGCGAGCTGCAGTATTAAATGCAATTGCAGATGCGATTGAGGCCGAAAAAGATAATTTGGCTCAAACTGCCAATTTAGAAACAGCACTACCACTGCCAAGGTTAACTGGTGAAGTAATGCGGACAGTTATTCAAATTAGAGCATTTGCTAATTTAGTTAAAGATGGCGGACATCTTTTACCTATTATTGATTTGGCAGACCCAAATTTTCTACCAGTTGCTCGTCCTGACTTAAGAAAATCTCAACAACCACTAGGTGTAGTTGCGGTATTTGCAGCATCAAACTTTCCACTGGCATTTTCTGTAGCTGGGGGTGACAGCGCTTCAGCGCTGGCTGCAGGTTGCCCAGTAATTGTGAAAGCACACCCATCACATCCAAATACCAGTCAGATCGTTTATGAAGCAGTTATTAAGGGCCTTGCATCACAAGGATTACCAAAAGAATTGTTTGCCATCATCCAAGGAGAAAATCCAGAGATTACTCATTGGCTGGCTAAGGCGCCAGAGGTTAGCGCAATTGGTTTTACTGGATCTGCCATGGTTGGAAAATTATTAATTAGATTATCTCAAGAGCGATCAGTACCGATTCCAGTTTACGCCGAGATGGGATCTTTGAATCCAGTTTTCTTTACGCCAACTGCGTTAAGTGAGAAAGCTGATGAATTAGCCAAAGCAGCAATCGATTCAGCATTACTTGGCTCCGGGCAGTTCTGCACAAAGCCAGGAATAATTATTGTGCCAAATGATAGTAATGGCGATAAATTTATCTCACAGGTAAAAGAGTATGTAGCACAACAAAAGGTTGCACCATTATTAAATAAAGGAATTGCAACTAGGTTTAAAGATGCGATTGTAAAGTTATCAAAATCAAAAGGGTTAGAGATTATCTCCGGTACCGACAATAGCGATGGATTTGGTGTTACGGCCAATATTTTTGTCACCGATTGGTCTGAAGTAAAAAATCATGAGGATTTACTGGAGGAGCACTTTGGCCCAACCTCAGTAATAATTCGCACGCCATTTGATGAGTACCTAAAGGTTGCAAAATCTATGCCAGGGCAATTAACCGCAGCAATCCATGCCGGTGCTGATGAGAATGTGAAAGATTTGGTAGATCAGCTATCCCAAATTGCCGGTAGAGTAATTTGGAATGGTTTTCCTACGGCAGTATCGGTAACAGCTGCACAAAACCATGGCGGGCAGTGGCCAGCCTCTTCTACCCATACCACCTCAGTTGGATTGGACGCACTCTATAGATTTGTTAGACCTGTGGTTTATCAAAATTTCCCAGATAATAAACTTCCACAAGAGTTACAAAATGCCAACCCTTATGGCATTGAGCGAGTTATTAACTCTGAAAGAAGCAAGAAGGCAATTAATTAGTTACTTGTAATTAACAACCTTATTTTTGATTGTTCCAATACCTTCAATAGTGGTAACAATATTTTCCCCACCCTTTAAGTATTTTTCTGGCTTAAATCCCATACCCACCCCAGCAGGAGTTCCAGTATTAATTACATCTCCAGCCTTTAACTCCATAAATTGAGAGATGTACCAAACACAATGATTAATTCCGAAAATTAAATCATCAGTTCTTGAGTTTTGTCTTACCTCACCATCAATTGTGCAACTTAACGCCAGATTACTTGGATCTAAACCATTTTTAGCTAACTCATCTTTGGTAACGATCCACGGACCCATTGGATTAAAGGTTGGAAATGATTTGCCCTTTACCCATTGCCCACTGCGCTCAATCTGCCAATGACGCTCTGAAATGTCTTGAGAAATTGTGTAACCAAGAATATGAGCAGCAGCATCCTCTGGTGATTTCAAATAAAGAGCATTTTTACCAATAACTACACAAAGCTCGACCTCATAATCAGTCTTTTGAGAGTTTGGTGGCACAACCACATCATCATTGGCGCCAATTACCGTATCGGGAGCTTTCATGAAAATTACTGGTTCAGCTGGCGCAGTCATGCCAGATTCAACTGCATGCTTTGCATAATTTAAGCCAACACAAATTACTTTTGTCGGTCTTGCAACTGGTGAGCCAATTCGAAAATCAGATATCTTCACCTTAGGCCTGGTACTTAAATCTAATTTTTCTACTTTAGAGATTGCTGAATTCTCTAATTCAATGCGGTTAAAGTCAGAGATCACATCATCAACAAAGACCGCCTCGGTATCAGAGACAATCACAGCTGGTTTTTCCTGATTAATCGGTCCTAGGCGGGCAATTCTCATTTCTTCCTTCTTCTTCGGTCGTAGATGAACTTTTGACTTATTTGAACTAGAATACGAAAACCCTAACACAGGGTAATTCTCATTATTTGAGAGTGAAAAAAGATTGGATAGTGGCTAGCTTGAGCGAAGAAAAGTTTGATCGCCGCAGCCAGTACTGGTTTGGGTTAAAGGATAAAGGTGGCTATATCCACCGTGAGCGATTACGTAATCAAGGGTATGCCCCAGATGTATTTGATGGTCGGCCAGTAATTGGCATCGCAAATACCTGGTCGGAATTAAATCCCTGCAATGGTTCATTAAATGATGTCGCTGAAGCGGTGAAGCGTGGTGTTTGGGAGGCGGGTGGATTTCCTCTTGAGTTCCCAGCCATGTCACTAAGTGAGTCTTTGCAACGACCAACCACAATGCTTTATCGAAATATGTTAGCTATGGAGGTTGAAGAGTTAATAAGATCTCATCCATTAGATGGCGTAGTGCTGCTTGGAAATTGCGATAAGACACCACCTGGGTTGTTAATGGGAGCTGCCAGCGTTGATCTGCCAGCACTAATGATTACTGGCGGTCCGATGTTAAATGGTAGATACCATGGTGAAGCGGTTGGCTCTGGCACATTAGTTTGGAAATATAGCGAACAGGTTAGAAGTGGCAAGATATCTTTTGAAGAGTTTATGGCAATGGAGTCCTGCTCAGCCCGAAGCCAGGGATCTTGTATGACTATGGGAACAGCTTCAACGATGGCATGTGTGACTGAGGCATTGGGAGTTCAATTACCAGGAGCAGCTGCAATACCTGCGGTGGATTCTAGAAAATTTGCGCTCGCTCATCTTTCTGGACGCAGAATTGTAAAGATGGTTGAAGAGGATTTAAAACTTTCTAAAATATTAAATAGAAAAGCATTTGAAAATGCGATAAAAATATTGGCAGCAATTGGTGGCTCAACCAACGCTGTTGTCCACTTATTAGCTATTGCAGGCCGAGTTGGCGTACCGCTTGATTTAGATGATTTTGATAAGTTAGGTAAAGATGTTCCCGTAATTGCAAATATGATGCCAAGTGGAAAATTCTTAATGGAAGAGTTTTTTGATGCCGGTGGCGTCCCAACGGTAATGAAGGAAATTTCGCACTTAATTCACACCGATCACATTACTGTTACAGGTAAAACTGTTAAGGAAAACATTGAAGGGGCTGAAAATTGGAATAAAGAGGTTATTACCCCAGCTAATAAGCCATTTCAAGCAGCTGGTGCCGGCATTGTTGTAGTCCGAGGTTCACTTGCACCAAATGGTGCAATCATTAAAGTCTCAGCTGCAACGCCAAAATTACTTACCCATAAAGGTAAGGCTTTAGTGTTTAATGAAATAGAAGAGTATTTAAAGGTTGCAGATGATCCAAATCTTCCAGTTACACCAGATACGATTTTGGTATTAAAAAATTCTGGACCTAAGGGCTATCCAGGTTTTCCTGAGGTCGGAAATCTTCCTATGCCAAAGAAAATATTGGAACAAGGTGTTACCGATATGGTCAGAATTTCTGATGCCAGAATGAGTGGCACAGCATATGGAACTGTAGTTTTACATGTCTCGCCAGAATCAACTGCAGGTGGTCCATTAGCTTTTGTTGAGAATGGTGATGAAATCGAATTAGATGTACCAAATAGAAAATTAAACTTATTGATCTCAGAAGATGAGTTAGCAAAGCGAAAAGCTGCTTGGGTACCGCCAAAACCTAAGGCAGATCGTGGCTGGAGCAAAATGTATATTGAACATGTGCAGCAAGCTCACCTTGGAGCAGATCTTGATTTTCTAGTAGGTAGCAGTGGCGACTACGTACCACGCCATTCACATTAATTAAACGGATTTATAAACTTAGTATTTTCAATAACTTCAAGTTCTAGCAATCTATTCCACTTGGAATTTCTTTCACTGCCATGGGTAGAGCCAACTTTAATTTGGCCAGCTGCCCAACCAGTTGCTAAATCAGCTAACCAAGAATCCTCATTCTCACCTGATCGGGCTGAGACTACGGTATTAAAGTTATTTGCCCTTGCCTGTTTCAACACATTTAAAGTGGAGGAAACTAAACCATTTTGATTAGCTTTAATTAATATTGAGTTCGCACTTTTCTCTTCAATCGCCCGATTTAGCCTAGCCAGATTTGTGGTTAATAAATCATCTCCTAAGACTTGAAGTTTTTTAGGCGCCACCTGCATAAATTTTTGCCAGGTAAGCCAATCATCCTCTGCAAAAGGATCTTCTATGGAGACGATTGGATAGTTTGATACTAGATCATTTATATACGTTACAAATTGATCAGAGGAATAGCTCTGTTTTGCATTCTTTAAATTATATTTACCATCCTCAAAGAATTGAGTAGAGGCAACATCCAAGGCCAAACTCACTTGCTCACCTGCTATTAGGCCACATTTTTCAATAGCGCTAATTACAAACTCACATGCCTTACTAACTGAGTCAAAAGGAATTGCTAAACCACCCTCATCGGCAATTAAATTGGTTACAAAGCCATCTTGTTTTCCTAAGTCAGATGCTGTTTCGCGAATTGCTACGATCCAAGAGAGGGCTTGTGTAAAGGAGGTAGCTCCTATTGGCACAATCAATAAATCTTGAATATCCATCGCTTTATTTGCGTGAGCACCACCAGAGAGAATATTGACCATTGGCATTGGAATATTTAGGTAAGACTCTGGTTGAAAGTATCTAGCCAGTGATCTATTTTGAGAGTGAGCAGCAGCGATGCTTGTGGCTAAGGAAACTGCCAGCGTTGCATTTGCTCCTAACTTGGCGTGATCTGGCGAAGGATCTAACTCAATCAAAAGATTATCAACCGCCGCTAAATCTATTAACTCCTCAACTAAGCGGGGTGCAATTACTTGGTTTATATTCTCAACAGCTTGTTCAACTGAAAGGCCAGCATAAAACTTTTCAGCGTATTGCCCACCTAGATCACGTAACTCTTTTGCTTCATGCACACCAGTTGAAGCACCAGAGGGAACACGAGCGGTATGGGTTGTGCCATCAGTTAGTGAAATTGATGCCGCTACCGTTGGTCTGCCTCTGGAATCTAATACCTGATAGCCAATTACCTTACTTATCTTCATCGAGCACTCATTTCAAATAGATCAAGTAAAGATAACTTAGCATCACGGGCTAATAAAGATTTAGTATGTTTTTGTAATTTATGTTGTTGACTTGGGGTGAGGTAATTAACTGGTGATTTTCCTTCAACTCGCGCCAGCGCAATTAAGGCTGCATGATGGGCAAATGATGGGGATATTTCCCGAAGCACCTCATACTCTTTCTTGAAGGCATTAGCTGTTTTTGCTAACAAATTTGCTTGCAGTGCATCTGGTGCGTGGAAAAATTTACATAAAAGGTGGGCAATAAGAAAGGAGATATCAAAAACTGGATTACCAACATGAGTGACCTCAAAATCTAAGATAAAAACTTCATCGCTCATTGAAATCATAATATTTTTTGGCGAAAAATCACCATGGACAATAGTGGTTTTATCACCCTCTAACTCATTAATTAACTTTCGAATCCACACCTGTAATGATGGATTTTTATCGGCCACAAATCGATAAAACGGATCAATTCGAAGTTGGTCAAACAGAGAGTCCTCCATGAATTTATCTTTTGCACTTGGATTCTGCTGCCCATAGTTATGCCAGCTTGCAAGTGTGTGGCCTAACTTCGCGCCGATATCAGGGTTTATTACCCCAGCTAATAAATCAGATTTCCAAACTGTGCTGCCTAGCGCCACTCTTTCTAGGACCAAAATAAATCGATCTGGGTCTAAAAATAATAACTTAGGAACCTGCTTTGGGCTTATTTGATTAAATAATTCAATAGCATCAGCTTCTACAATAGCTCTTCGTTGATCTGCTACCCATTTTTCACTTACCGCTAATTCAGCTAAAGCTTGCTTTAAGACCATTTTCTGATTACTAGTTGTAATTGCTAAAACTACATTTGATACCCCGCCAGTTAAAATTTCCACCTCTGGGTTATCTTGTAATAAAATAATTTTTTTACTAATTAAGTAATCAACTACGCTATCTTTGGTTAGTAACTCAACACTCACTAGGTGAGATCCTAAAGAACTCTAGCTATTGAAAAGCCGTAATCTACAAAGAGTGATTGACCTGAAATTGCCGTATTTTCTTCGCACCCAAGCAGATAGGTGGCGCTAGCAACATCAGTTGGTATTACCATTTTATGTCCTGGGGTTTGCCACTGCACATTCTCAATTTGTTCTGGCTTAAGTAATCCTCTGGCCATAGGTGAGTCCACTACTCCTGGTAGCAAGCCATTTACCAAAATACTTTTAGCATTTCCCAAATCAACTGCCATAGATCTAACTAAGCCGCCAACTGCAGCTTTAGTAACCGTATAAGACATCTTGTCTTGACGGGTTAATTGCTCCCAGAATGAGCTTAAAATAACAATCTTTGCTTTATGTTTAATTAAATTATGAGAGATTAATGCTTTAGTTGTTTCGCTGATAAAAGTTACATTTGCCTCAAATAATCGATTGAAATCCTCGAGTGAGTTATTTATAACTGAGTCATTTATATTTGCCCCTTGCGCAAAAACTACAGCATCAAATAACTGACCCTTTAATAGCTCTGGTACTGGAGCTTCAGTTACTGGCAACAGGAATTGATCCTTTGGATTAGTAACTTTGCGGACACCATAAGTTACCTCATAGCCTTTTTCTTTAAACTTATCGGCAATAGCAGTTCCCAATACGCCAGTGCCACCAAATATTAAGAGTTTTAAGCTGCCGGAGGTACTCATTTATTTTTTAAATCCATATCTATCTAAGATTGCTTTACTAATCGCTGCCCGGCGTACTCGCTCTTTGGCGGTTGACTCAACTAATCCTTGAATATGAGCTCCTGATGGATAAAGTCCAGGGGAGTTTCTAATAGTAAATTTCAAATAGATCGGGGCAGCTACTCGAACTAAATCTGGTGTTTCATAGTGGCGAACTGCGCCACCAAAATCATCTGGACCTTCAACATAGATATCAACTGGAATATCTACCTGTGATCTAATTGCTGAGATTTGTTGCAAAGATAAATCAGTTGCTAAATTCAAAGTTGAAGCCCCTAAATCCTCAAGTAGTGCCGCAGTTGCCGGGTTATTACAAACTAAGGCAACTGAAGTTTTAAGAATTAACTCTTTTGGTAGATCTCCCTTAACTTTTGCTTGCCCTAAAACTTTAAGTAAACCAAGATCGCCAACCAATACACTACGTAATCCCAAGTTAACGCCATGGATTACATCCTCTAATGCGTATCTAAGTTGATCGGCTCCGCGAAGTGTTGGCGAGGCAATTACACCAGCTGAAGCTGATACCTGCTTTCCAATATCCCAAGCCGCTCTTGGACCTACAAATAAGCAGACCTCAATTTTTTCCTTTTTCCCAATTGCCACCATCTGCTTAATTTCAGCATCGGTTTGCATCATAATTCCAGAGCCTTGGGAGATTCGATGAATGATTAATTTATGTTTTTTGGCCTCATCTACTACGGTTTTAAATGCAATTGGGCCTTCAACAGATGGAATCTCAATTTTATAACGTGAGCCATCGGTGAATCTTTTAGCTGATTCTGGCAATGCATCCGCATCTTGAGATTGAATTTTTTGCTTATTTAAAATTCCAATTGAGCGCTTCATTGGACCTTTTGGATCTCGGGTACTTGGCCAATTTGCCATGAATGCTCCATTCAAATCATTTTTGATTTAACTGTTGGGCAAGTATAATCGGATAATAATGAGTGACAACAGCGCATTTGAGAACACCTCCTATCAGGACCAGGTAGTAATCGTTACTGGGGCAGCAAGTGGGATTGGCAGATCTGCAGCACAATTAATCGCTGCTCGAGGAGCTAAGGTCATTTGCGTAGATTTAAATCAAGCTGGCTTAGATGAGGTAGTTGCAAGTATTACCTCTGCTGGTAATTATGCCGAGAGCGCTCTACTAGATATTTCAAACCAAAGTGCAATCAAAGATTTTATAACCTCAAGTGCAGGTAAACATAAGAGAATTGATGCCCTAATTAATTGCGCTGGTTACCCAGGACCTACCGGAAAATTTGTTGAAGATATAAATTGGGATGATTATCAAAAGGTAATTGCAGTTAATTTATTTGGTGCAATTTGGCTGACTCAATTTGTGCTACCAATTATGAAAAAGCAAAAGTATGGTCGAATTGTTCAAGTTGCCTCGATTGCCGGTAAAGAGGGCAACCCAAAGATGGCCCCATACAACACAGCAAAATCTGGCTTGATCGGTTTTGTTAAAGGTGTGGCAAAAGAGGTGGCCACCGATGGCATCACTATTAACTCACTTGCGCCGGCAGTAATTGCTACGCCAATAAATGTAAACACAGCTAAGGAAACTTTGGATTATATGATTTCAAAGATTCCAGCTGGCCGATTAGGTGAACCTAATGAAGTAGCTGAGATGATTGCCTTTATGGGATCTAAAGCATGCTCATTTACAACTGGCTTTACCTTTGATATTTCAGGTGGCCGAGCTACTTACTAATCTTTACTTAGATTTACCTTTGCCGTGTAAGCGTTTACTCAAGGAAACTAATATTTTTTCTGAAAGTTTAGTTCGCTTAAATGAGGTAAATTTCAACGGAATCTTAAACTTCGTTTTTACAACTGTGCGCGCATATGTGTATTCAAGTAATCCTTCAGCACCGTGAATTCTTCCATAGCCAGAGTTTTTAACTCCGCCAAATGGGACTGAAGCCACAGCGGCAAATAAAAATACCGAGTTAATTGAGACCATTCCACAAGCAAGTTGAGCGGCAATTTTTTCACCCTGCTTTTTGGAAAAAACAGCCGCTGCTAATCCATAGCTACTGGCATTTGATAATCGAATCGCTTCATCTGTGTTTACGACTCGATTTATTGCAAGTGTTGGCCCAAAGGTTTCCTCAGTCATGGCGGTTGAATCCTCTGGCACATCAACCATAATTACTGGCTCAACAAATGCACCCTTAATCGAATCATTGCCACCAAGTAGAAATTTTGCACCTTTGCTCTTGGCATCATCTAAATGAGATTGAATAACATTTAATTGAGATGGCATAGTAGCTGGTCCGTAATCTTTACCAACCTCAATATCTTTTGCCATTTTTGTTATCATCTCAATGAATTCTTCTGCTACAGACTCAACTACATAGACTCGCTCTGCTCCAATACAAGACTGACCGGCATTTGCCATAGCAGACCAGAGTGAATATTCCGCAGCTAATTTAATATCAGCATCACTTGCCACAATTACTGGATCTTTACCACCACACTCAAGAACTACAGGAATCATTTGTTGCGCACAAGCTGCAGCAACTTTTTTAGCAGTTCTAGTTGAGCCAGTAAATGAAATCTTATTCACCTTAGATTCAGTAAGGGCCTTCCCAGTATCAGGTAATCCAGTTACGGTAGAAAGAATGTTTTCAAATGGTGCTATTTGAGAAAATGAATCAGAAAGCCACTTGCCAACTCCCGGAGTGAACTCAGATGGTTTGAATACCACTGAATTTCCGGCAGCTAGTGCATAAGCAATAGATCCAATTGGCGTAAAGATCGGATAATTCCATGGACCTATCACTCCGACCACACCAAGAGGGGATCTTTGCACTTTAGCTTTCATATTAAACATTAATATGCCTGAAGGGCGAACCTGATCCCGCATTATTTGCTGCGCATGTTTTGCAGCCCAAGAAATATGATCAATTGCAATTGAAACCTCTAAAGTTGCATCACCAAGTGGTTTACCACACTCGGTTGCAACAAGTTTTGCAATTTCTTTTTGATTTTTGGTTATATAGGAAGCCCACTTAAGTAAGGTGCGCTTGCGTGCGGTAAAACCGAACTCTTGCCATCTGCTAGCAGCAATTTGTGCAGCATCGACTACTGTAAATACCTCACTGCTTGTAAAGTTTTTATACTCAGCCAGCACTTCACCAGTTTTTGGGTCGAGCTTTTCAAAGGTGGCATCTGAACTCATGAGGTAAGAGTAAACTCTTTTCGTGCCAGAGTTAATCCGCCCTTCAACGGTGCTGCCGGCAAGCCGCAGGCCAATTACGATTAAAACAAGTGATGGGCTCAATTTAATTGGCGAAATCACCACCCCACTTGGTCAAATCACAGCTTCACTTTTGATGCTCCACCCAAACCCATCTGGTGGTGGAATGATGGATTCTCATATTTATAAAAAGGCTGCTAATCGATTACCTGCTATGGCTGGGATTGAAGTAATTAGATTTAATACCAGAGGCACAAAGAGTGAGGCTGGCCAAAGTCAGGGCGAGTATGACCATGGTAAATCTGAAAAGCTAGATGTATTAGCTGCTATTGATTTCTGTTTTACTCAAGCTCAAGTCAAGGATTTATATGTGATTGGTTGGTCTTTTGGTACTGAGCTGGCCCTGCAATATGCCAGAGATAAGAGAGTAAAAGAGTTAATTCTGTTAAGCCCACCAATGCTTTCAACTACTAATGAAGATTTAGATTTTTGGGCAAAAGATGGCCGGCAAATTACCGCACTGATTCCAGAGCATGATGATTATTTAAAACCTGATCAGGCAAGAGTTAAGTTTTCTAAAGTACCAAATGTTAAGCAAATTGATGTTGAAGATGGTAAACATCTTTGGGTAGGTGAACCTATGGTCTATCTAGTATTAAGTGAGATTGTCAGAGTAATTGCCCCAAGCAAGTTACCGCTACCTACTGAAGTTTAAGATTGTTCAGTTTTTGGAAAAACTACCTCATCTAAAATCAGCAAGACAGCTGCTGCAATCGGGACAGCTAGTAAGCCACCAACTAAGCCAAGTAAGGATGTACCTAATAGGGCGGCAATAATCGTAACTAGTCCTGGGATTGCCAATGACTTTCGCATAATTTTTGGTGTAATCAAATAGTTTTCAATTTGAACATAAATAATATAGCCAGCTAAAGCAATGATTGCAGTAGATGGAGATTTAGTTAATGAAACTAAGGTAACTATTGCCATTCCAATAAAGTGGCCAATTAATGGAATAAATCCACAAACTAATACCACCATAGCCAGTGGAGCTGAATAAGGCATACCAATTATTAGGCCAAGAGTTAAAATAAATATTGCAGCTAAAGCTGCGATTATTGCTTGCCCACCAACAAATGAGCCAACCCTAGTAATAATCGCATTGATCAATCTAGCTATACGATCTCGTCTACTTGCTGGCACAAATTTTAAACCAATTTGAACAACTTGTGGCAGGGATGCTAAAAAATAAAGAGTTAGAATCAAAATAGTTAGCGCCGACACCAAGCCAGAAACTACCGCTTTGCCGACACCAATAACTCCACCAAAAGCGGTAATCGCAAATTCACCATCTTTAATTATTGAATCAATCCTATTTTCCAAGGAATCAACCACACCATAGCGATTATTTAGATCATTTATAAAGGCATTATTGTTTAAATCCTTAACCAGCTGAGGTGCGTTACTTATGAGTTGATTACCTTGATCAACTAAAGGTGGCGCTGCCACAGCAATAAAAATTGCGACAAATAACAAAACCAGCCCCATGACCGCCCCAACAGAGCCAGCTCGATTTAAGCCACGGTTTTGGAAATATAAAACAGCTGGATTTAATCCAGCAGCAAGAAATAGTGAGACGATGATTAAGATAAAAACTGCACTAGCTGAAGCTAGCGCCTGTAGCACAGTAAGAGCCACCAGTGCTCCTGCGGTAACCATAAATCCAAAGTAAAACGGGCGAGTGGTATCAACTGGCATTCCTGGTTTACCAAAATCTTCACGCTTTTTGGTAGCAGGCTTTCGCCGATTTAGCTTTGATAATTTTGCACTAACTCGAGGTTTTTTAAATATCGCCATAATGCAATTTTATCCACCTTTTTTGCAATAACTGACCGTATTGATTAGAAGGTAGATGTTAAATACGAGAGAATATGCCCATGAGTGGGCTAAGAATTAAAGGATTAGGTGAGGAGATCGCCACCTTAGCGGGCCTACCTTGGGATCAACCGCTAGAGGTATGGCCAGAGGATGAGGTACTAACTTCAATGCGAGGTATCTCCCGACATGTAGTTCGATTAATAAGATCTAATCCAAAGCAAAGTAATAGTGAGATTTTTGCAGTTAAAGAGACAGTGCCTGAGTTTGCAAATCGTGAGTACACATTACTTAGAGACTTAAATCAAAGAACTGCACCCTGTGTTGAGCCGGTTGCAGTAATTGAGGGCAGAGTTGATAAAGATGGCAATGAACTGCCAGCTGCATTAGTGACTAAGTATCTGCCATACTCACTTCCATACCGAGTGATTTTAAGTGGCAGCGTTACTCCAACTGAGATTTTAAATATGGCAAATGCTTTGGCCTTACTCTTAGTAAGAATGCACCTACTTGGATTTTGGTGGGGAGATTGCTCACTATCAAATACATTATTTAGAAGAGATGCCAATGATTTTGCCGCTTACCTAGTTGATGCTGAAACTGGTGAGTTTCATAAAACTTTAAGTGATGGCCAGCGAGAGCATGATTTAGAACTTACCCACTTTAATGTGGCTGCTGAGTTAGAGGATCTAGCAGTAGCCGGAGTTTTATCCAAGGATATAAATCCAGTTCGAGCATCCGATGGTGTAATTAGAAGATATCGAAGATTATGGAAGATGCTAAAAGAGCCACAGATTTTAGATTCTTCAGATCGTCAGGCGGTAGAGCGGGCAATGCGATCATTGCAGGATTTAGGCTTTGCCGTTGAAGAGGTTGAGGTAACTACCGCCGGTGATAAAGGTTCAATTAAATTCCAGCCTAAGTTGGTAGCAGCTAGATACCACGCTAATCGATTAGAGGAGTTAATGGGTTTACAAGCCGAGGAGTTACAAGCTAAACGATTACTTGCCTCATATGATCGTTATAAAGCAAGAGAGTTTCCACCAAGCACACCTCATGCAATAGTAGTTAAGCAGTGGCTATCTGATGTTTTTAAACGAGTAGTAAACCAAGTGCCAGATAACTTAAAGGGACGAGTAGAGCAGGCACAGTTGTTTCATGAAGTCTTGGAAAATAGATGGTATTTAGGTGAGAAGTTAGGCCGAGATGTAGGTCTTGATTTTGCAACTCAGGATTATATTGAGAAGGTTCTCCCTTATCGGATGGATTCAGGAGTGGTTGTTGGCAAATGAGTTTTAACAACGCGATACCGCCACGGGGTGGGGCAAATTTTGGTAATGCATTTGATTTATCAACATTAAAAAAGTCAGATCAACCAGATCTACCAATTCCTGGCGTAGCTGTCACACAAGAGAATTTGGTATCAGATTTTGTTAGCAAATCTAAAGAAAAAGTTGTGGTCCTACTTTGTTGGTCACCCAGAAGTGCGCAGTCAAAAGAAATATTAGAAACTCTAGGAAAGTTAGAAACAGCAGATCAGGGTGCCTGGTTGCTTGGCACAGTTGATGTTGATTCCCAGCCACAAGTAGCTCAAGCATTACAGGTAAAAGCAGTTCCAATTGCCATCGCAATTGTGGGTGAACAGTTACTGCCACTATTTGAATCAGTGCCACCAATGGAGCAGGTTCGGCTAGTAATAAACAAGTTATTGGAGTTAGCATCCCAAAAAGGAATTGGCCAAGCACCAGAGGGTCCAACTGAGATTCCGATGGAGCCAGAGGAGCAGGCTGCATATGCTGCGCTAGAAAAAGGTGATTACAAGACAGCTAAACAATCTTATGAGGCATGGCTTAAGCGCAAGCCAAATGAGCAAGTAGCAATTATTGGTTTAGCTCAAGTTAACTTAATGCTACGAATTGAAGGATTAGATCCTGAGTTAACTTTAAAGAATGCAAAAGATACTGACTTAACAAGTCAATTAATGTGTGCTGATATTGAAGTTGCCTCTGGTAATAACCAGGCTGCTTTTGATCGCTTACTTAGTGCTATTAAGAGATTTTCAGGGGATGAGAAAGATAAGGCAAAGGCGCATTTAATTCAGCTATTTAACCTAGTAGATCCATCTGATCCCAGGTTGGTTAAAGCCCGCAGCGAGCTTGCGAGTTTATTGTTTTGAAAAATTTTGATAAAACAGTTTTTACTAACAAAGAGAATAAGTACTTAAGCTTAATCTTTTTCCTATTTGGGATTTCTATAATGTCCTTGGCACCTCGGACCCCGGATTTAAAAGCAAATTTAGCGGTAAACAATGGAACCTTCGGTACTTTGCTAAGTGCTGCATCTCTTGGCTCAATAGTGATGTTATTAATTGGTGGCCAAATAGTTCACACCATAGGGGCTAAAAAAGCGCTGCAAATTGGATCATTAGTAGTTACTATCTCATTTACAATTTTAGTTCATACGCAATCGTCAATAGTTTTCCTAATTACTAACATTATTGCTGGGGCTGGAATTTCTATTTATCACATTGCATCAAGTGGCCACTCTCTTCACCGTCAAGATGAAGTTGGCCGAACTATTGTGCCAAAGCTTCATGGCGCATGGGCGATTGGTGCCATGAGTACCGCTGCTATTGCATTTGCTATCTCTACCCATGTTTCAATTGCTTGGCACATTACTTCATTAGTTATCTCTACTTGGCTTGTAACGCAATTTTGCATATATAAATTATCAAGTACTTTTCCGCCAAAACCAGATGCAGATGATGCTTATCAATTAACATCTATGAAGCAATTTAAGTTTAAGATTAACTGGCTACTTAGTATTGGATTCTTTTGCGCCTCAATTTTAGAGTTTACAGTTGCTGACTGGGCAACTTTGTTTGGTAAAGAAGAGCTTGGTATGGGAGCTTCAATTGCCACCTTGTCCTACCTAATTTATTTAGTGGGATTAATTATTGGCAGATTTTCTATTGGGTGGGCCTTAAATCACCAAAGTGAGCGATTTTGGATTAAAACCGGTGGCGGAGTTGGTGGCATTGGATTTATCGCTGCCTTGATCATCTCTACCGCTATCGTTGATCTAAATAAGAATTTAGCATTTGCAATAGCATTTTTAGGTTTCTTTTTGGCAGGGCTTGGTTGTTCGGCTATGGCACCAATGTTCTTCTCAATTGCTGGCCGACTTTCCGATGGTAGGAATGCATTAGCGGTTGCGCAATTAAGTTTTATAAATACATTTGCCATTTATGTAGCTAAAACTGCATTGGCTTGGGTGGCACAATTAACCTCAATTACGGTGGCGTTAATGTTTACCGGTTTAATTATGAGCTTGCTAATTTACTTTGGAAAAGTAGGTTCTAACCAAAGAGTTTAATTAATGGGAAAAATGCCTTACGCCAGTTACATACATTGATATATTTGCATTTTTACAAGCCTGAATTACCTCATCATCTTTAATACTCCCACCAGGTTGAACTATCGCACACACACCAGCCTCAATTAAAAGCTGGATTGAATCGGTGAATGGAAAGAAACCATCACTTGCTACCACCGCACCTTGCGCTCTATCACCTGCACGATTGATAGCATTTTTAACAGAGTCAACGCGATTGGTCTGTCCCATCCCAATTCCAATAGTGGCTTGATTTTTTGCAATTACAATCGCATTACTTCTTATATTTTTAACTGCCCGCCAGGCAAAACTTAAGTCAGCGATCTGGGATTTTTCAACACCAGCACCTGCCACCAATTTCCACATCTTAAAATCATCCCCAGCTTGATCTAGCTGATCTGGTTGTTGAAATAAGAAGCCACCTAAGATCTGCTTTAACTCCAAAGAGCTACTTTGGTCTGGTGATATTTGAACTACTCTTAAATTCTGTTTACTTTTTAATAACTTAAGTGCTTCATCGTTATAGCCAGGTGCTATTAAAACCTCGTAAAAGTTTTCAATAACTAAGGTTGCAACTTCCTTATCTACTAACTGATTTGCGGCAATTACCCCACCAAAGGCAGAGATTGGGTCTGAAGCAAGGCTAGATTCAAAGGCTTTACTTAAGGTAGGTGCGCTAGCAATTCCACAGGGAATTGAATGTTTGATAAATGCAATTGTAGGTTCTGTGTAGCAATTTACTGTTTTCCAAGCAGCATCAGCATCTACATAATTGTTATAGGACATTTCTTTGCCCGATAATATTTTGGCCCCAGCGATTAACTTATCTCCAACTACAACTGCGCTTTGATGTGGATTTTCACCATATCGCAGCGGCTGTCCTAACTTACTAAGTATTGCTAGGTCATAATTTGCAACTTTAAGGAGTGCATCCTTTGCCCACCTATCTCGCTGGCTTTGATCAAATCCTTGCGCTAACTTTTCGATAAACTCTGGATATTGAGCTGGATCTGTTAAGAGTGCAACATGTTTTGAGTTTTTTACTCCAGCTCTGACTGCAGCTGGACCGCCAATATCAAACTTACTAGCATCATAAAAATTAATTACTACTAGGTCAATAGGCGTAACACCTAGAGTTTTTAAATCCTCTAAATGTGAGCTCTGGTCTAAATCCGCCAAGATTGCAGCATGAATACTAGGATGAAGAGTTTTTACTCTGCCATCTAAAACTTGGGCAAAGCCAGTTATCTGCTCCACACTTTTTGTGGCAATTCCAGATGCTTTAAGGTGGGCAGCGGTGCCATCTGAGGCAATTATCTCCACCTTTTGCTCTACTAATTTCTTTGCTAACTGGATTAAACCAGTTTTATCTGAAACAGAGATAAATGCTCTAGATATTTTTTTATTCATAATGAAAGCTTTAACTTAATTAACTTTTACTTTATTTTCTGATGAAAACAACTCTTATTGCCGGTATGACAGGCAACACCATTTTGTTCTACCTTTAATAAAATTGCATCCCCATCGCAATCTAGCCAGATGGCGTGGATTAATTGGGTGTTACCTGAGGTGGCACCCTTTACCCATAACTCATTTCTAGATCTACTCCAGTATGTGGCTTGGCCAGTTTTTATTGAAATGCTCAAAGCTTCGGTATTCATATATGCCAGCATTAATACCTCACCAGTACTGGCCTCCTGAGTAATAACTGGAATTAAAGTGTTTGGATCTTTTAATAATTTTAAAATATCTTCTGAGAGTTGATTTTGCATTTAAATTCCCCTCTCCTTAACTTACCGCTGTACGCATAGGGTAGCCCTTGGCAGATAAATAACTCTTAACATCTGAAATTTTAAAGCTACCAAAGTGAAATACGCTAGCTGCCAATAGGGCATTTGCGCCAGCTTTTAATGCATCTTCAAAATCACTTAACTTTCCAGCACCACCACTTGCAATCAGTGGCACATTGGTCACAGCACGTACTGCCTTAATCATCTCTAGATCAAAGCCTGCCTTTGTGCCATCGGCATCCATTGAGTTAAGTAAAATCTCACCAACTCCTAATTCGCAAGCTTGCTTGACCCACTCAATCGCATCTAAATTAGCTAGAACTTTGCCACCATGGGTGGTTACTTCAAAACCTGATTTACTTTCACCCCGTTTTGCATCAACTGAGAGTACTAATACCTGCTGGCCAAATCTTTGGGCAATCTCAGCGATAACTTGCGGTCTATTTATGGCAGCAGTATTTATGGAAACCTTATCCGCACCTGCTCTAAGTAAGGTATCAACATCATTTGCAGATCTAACGCCACCACCAACAGTTAATGGAATAAATACCTGCTCAGCTGTTTTTTGAACTACCTCTAGCGTAGTTGGTAGCTGGTTAGAGCTTGCTGAAATATCTAAAAAGGTAAGCTCATCAGCACCCTCGCTGTTATAGATCTTTGCCATCTCAACTGGATCACCAGCATCGGTTAGATTTTTAAAATTAATTCCCTTAACCACTCGGCCATTATCCACATCTAAACAGGGGATAATTCGAACACTTAAACTCATTTGTTCACCACATTAATCGCATCAATTAAGGTGAAGGCGCCTTCATACAATGCTTTACCCACAATCGCACCTTGGATACCAATATCTTGCATACCTACCAGTTTTTCTAAATCAGCTAATGATGAGATGCCACCACTTGCAATCACTGGCACCTTACTAAAATTACATACCCGCTCTAATAATTCAAAGTTTGGTCCAGCTAATGTGCCATCTTTACTGATATCGGTGACTATAAATAACGAGCAACCATCATCGGCCAGCCGGGTAATTGCTTCATATAAATTTCCACCCTCTCGCACCCAACCTCTAGCAGCTAAAATTTCACCTCTAACATCAAGACTTACTGCAATCTTTTGGCCATACTGCTTGATTACCTTACTTGCCCAACTTGGATCCTCTAGCGCAGCTGTTCCTAAAATAACCCGCTCACAATTTGTGCCAAGCGCCTTACTTAAACTCTCATCGGTTCTAATTCCGCCAGAGAGCTCAACTTTAATATTTAGGGAGTTAATTACCTCCAGCACAATCTCGGCATTATTTCCCACACCAAAAGCGGCATCTAGATCTACTAAATGTAACCAATCCGCACCAGCTTGTTGAAAATCTAAGGCACACTCAATTGGTGAGCCATAAATTGTCTTATCACTTATCTCACCCTGCTTTAATCGCACCGCCCGACCTTGCTTAATATCAACCGCCGGTAGTAGTTCAAATTTTTTCATAAGCTTGCCACCCAATTACTAATTAATTTTAAGCCCGCCTTACCTGATTTTTCAGGATGAAATTGGGTAGCAACTACTGTGCCATCCTCAACGGCGGCTAAAAATTTTTGATCATAATCACTCCAACTAGCAATTTTGCCAGCGCTCTCCACCACCGCATATGAGTGGACAAAGTAAAACTGCTCTTGATCTAAGCCATTAAACAACACCGAATTACTTCCAGCGCTAACTGTATTCCAACCCATATGAGGCAGAATTGGATTTGATAATTTAACGACTCTGTTTGGCCAGACACCAATTCCAGCTTTTTTATCTGCTGGTGCACCCTCTTGACTATCTGAAAATAAAATCTGCATCCCAACACAAATACCAAAGATTGGTAATTGTTTCGCCACGCGATACTGAATAATCTCACTTGCCTTAAATTTAAGCAGGGAGGTGACACAGGCAGAGAATGCGCCAACTCCTGGAATCACTAAGCCTTGCGCAGATTTTAGAGTTTGAATATCACTTGTCACCACAACCTGTTGACCTGTAGTTTCAAATGCGCGCAGCGCCGACCTTAAGTTTCCTGAGCCATAATCAAAAATGGCAATCAAAGTTAGAGCGTACCTTTTGTAGAAGGAATTCCTTTAACCTGGTTGTCGAGGGCAACAGCATCTTTAAGAGCTCTAGCAACTGCTTTAAATTGCGCCTCTAATACATGGTGGGCATTAGCTCCCTCAAGCACTCTAATGTGTAGTGCAATTTGAGCGGTAGCAACTAAGGATTCCCAAATATGTTTACCTAAGGTGGTATCAAAGGTGCCAATTAATTCAACAATATGTGGTTGGTTGTGTACTAAGTATGGCCGGCCAGATAGATCAACCGCTGCTTGCACCAACACCTCATCTAATGGAACTAAGGCATCACCAAATCTTCTAATTCCAGCCTTATCCCCAAGTGCTTCACGTAATGCTTGGCCAATAGCTAGTGAGGTATCTTCCACGGTATGGTGAGAGTCAACCTCCATATCACCAACAGTTTTAACCTTAAGATCAAAGCCGGAGTGCTTTCCAAGTTGTTCTAACATGTGATTAAAAAATGGCTCACCAGTATCAATTGAGGTATTTCCAGTGCCATCAATATTTAACTCAACTAAAACCTGTGACTCTTTAGTTTTGCGTTCAACTTTTGCACTTCTCAACTTATCTCTCCTTACTTAATTAAAGTTGTTAGCTCGGAAATAAATTTATCGTTCTCAGCCTCGGTGCCAACGCTCACCCGTAGGTAAGAAGGCAATCCTACATCTCTAATTAATACCCCTTTATCAACTAGCCCTTGCCAGAGTTGGGAAGAGGTATTTTTAAAGCCGGTAAAGAGAATAAAATTTGCCTGCGTTGGGGCAACGGTAAGCCCTAACTGCTCTAATTTTGTAATCAATTTATCTCTGGCATCTCTTAGCTGGGCAACTTTTCCCAGCAATAGATCAGTATTTTCAAGTGCAACCTGGGCAGCTGCCTGGGTAAGTGAGCTTAGGTGGTAGGGCAATCTAACAATCATCATCGCATTTATTACCTGTGCATTTGCAACTAGGTATCCAAGGCGCACCCCAGCAAAGGCAAAAGCCTTACTCATTGTTCTAATTACAAGTACATTTTCAAACTCATTAATTAAGGTAGCAGCTGATAAGTAACTAGAGAACTCAGCATACGCCTCATCTACTACCAATAAGCCACCCACTTTTTTCATTTGCACTGCAATCTGCTTTAACTCTTCGATACTGCTGGCAGTACCAGTTGGATTATTTGGGGTAGTAACAAAGGTAATTGAAGGTTTACTCTTTGTGATCGCAGCTAGTATTTCTGGAATATTTAGTGAGAAATCAGCATTGCGTGCCACCACATACCAAGGTGTATTTGTTACTTGCGCAATAATCTTATGAACTGAGTAGGAGGGCTCAAATCCAAGTGCACCATTGCCACCAAATGCTAAAAATATTGATTGGATAATCTCATTGCTGCCATTAGCTGCCCAGATATTGTGCTCATCAAACTTAGTATTTGATAACTTATTTATAAAGTTAGATAACAAAGCTCTTAATTGGCTCGCATCCCGATCTGGATAACGATTTAGCGCAGCAGATTTTTCCTTTATACCCGTTAAAATCTTATCTACTAGCTCTTTCTCTAGCCCAAATGGATTCTCATTGGTATTTAACTTAACTGCAACTGGTAATTGTGGGGCGCCATAGGCACTCATCCCAGTTAGGTTTGATCGAATTGGCAGCCAATCTGGCCAAGATGAGTTACTCATTATTTTTCAAATCTGGCTCTAATAGCTTCACCATGTGCTGGTAAATTTTCAGCATTAGCTAGGGTAATTACCGTATCTGCGATATCACTTAGCGCTTTTTTATCATACTCAATAAAGTGTAAGCCACGCAGAAAAGTTTGGACAGATAAGCCACTGCTGTGGCAAGCACAACCACCAGTTGGTAGAACATGGTTTGAGCCAGCGCTGTAATCACCTAAGGAGACTGGTGAGTTTGGTCCAATAAATACCGCTCCGGCATTTCGAATCAGCTTTGCATCTGCTTGCGCATTTTTAGTTTGAATCTCAAGGTGCTCAGCTGCGTAGGCATTTGCCACATCTAAGCCTTGGCTGACTGAATCAACTAAAACTATGGCAGATTGAATTGAGCTAAGTGCCACCTGAATTCGCTCGGCATGTTTTGTCTTAGGCACTCTAATAGCAAGCTCTGCTGCAACCTGGTTAGCAAGCTCTGGGCAGGAGGTAATTAAAATACTGGCAGCTAATTTGTCATGCTCTGCCTGACTAATTAAATCTGTGGCAACTAACGCCGCATCTGCACTCTCATCAGCCACAATTGCAATCTCAGTTGGTCCAGCCTCTGAATCTATGCCAACTACCCCGCGAAGTGCACGCTTAGCTGCTGCCACATAGATATTTCCTGGTCCAGTAACTAAATCACATTTTTCACAAAGATCTTTCATGCCATAAGCAAAAAGTGCAATCGCTTGCGCCCCACCTACGGCATAAATCTCATCAATACCAAGCAGAGCACAGGTGGCCAGAATTAATGGATCCGGCA
>Ga0208719_1000065_pt1 | contig 29559 bp, 30 predicted proteins | sample LakMenEpi30Jul09_FD_150747 | JGI IMG/M metagenome (GOLD analysis project Ga0208719, IMG submission 150747) | Freshwater microbial communities from Lake Mendota, WI - 30JUL2009 deep hole epilimnion (SPAdes) | ecosystem: Environmental > Aquatic > Freshwater > Lake > Epilimnion/Euphotic zone ... | reverse complement strand
CGCCCGCCACGCCGTCGCGGCGGCACGCCACCGCCACGGCGTCGTCGCCGCAGTCTGCGACGTACCCGTCAAGGGTTGTGAGCGTGTCAGCGTCGACGTCCACGTCAGGGGGGATCGGCCCGGCGAGTAGCGTGTCACAGATCTGCAGCGCGCTCATGCTTACCTCCGATAAACTCTGAGATCCCACCGAGTGTGGTTAGCGGGTTTTGTGCCCCCACCGATAACGGAACCCCGGGGTCAGCGTGTGCGACGAGCGAAGCCCACCACGCGTCGTTCTGCACGGCGACGGTCATTCCGTCCCGCCGGGAGAGCGTGACCGTCTCCGGCCAGATTCGAAACAAAAACGTGTCGTCGTCAACCGGGTGTACCACCAGCATGCCGTCGCCGGTCCGCCCGACCACGGTGAGTGCCGCTCCGACGAGCTCTGCGGGGAAACCGACCAGCCCCCACGGGGCGCCCTCCACCACGTCGTCGGGGAGGAGGTCGCGGCCGTAGTAGTCGCACAGCGGCGCGGTGGCCGCCCCTAACGCGGCGAGGATGTTGTTCTGGTTGAGAGCGTTCATCGTGCTTCTTTCGTGTCAACGCAAGACGCGTTTCCGAACGGGGCGGGGGGCGCCCACCACAGACACCCCCCGCCCCACAGGAGAGCGTCAGAGCAGACCGATCTCCTTGAGGATCGGCATCAGGACCTCAAGGTTCGATGGCGGTTCCACGTCACCGACCTCGGACTGGAACCCGGCGATGTTGCGGACCCCGAGCGCGGCGACATCCAGCTGTCCGGCTTCTCCGAGCCGCCCGAAGTACGTGAGGGCTGCGACCCAGCGGTCCGGGGTGACCTCGCGGGTCACCGCCGCCGACACCGCCGTCACCACAGCGAGCGTCTGATCGCTACGCTCCGGCAGCTCCGCCTTCTTCGGGTCAGCGAGAATGTCCTCGGGGTCAGGCAGGTCCACGTTCTCTTCGAACCCGGCGAACTCCAGTCCGGCGTCCTCACCAACACAGCCGCTGATCAGCATGAGGCGACCCTCAGCCGAGATATTGGTTCCATGGCATCCGGCCAGCAGGTTCACGACCATCTCCCACGACCGACCTGACGGCCAAGGCCCTGACGCCTTGTTGGCCTGCGCGCCCGTCGGCATCGAGTTCTCGAACTCGGGACGCCGGTTCAGGAACGCCGAAACGATGGCGGCGTACCGGGGGACGTGAGCCTCCCACTCGGGGTCGAGGTTCAGCGGGTTCGTGGCGGGCCACTGGCCGATGAGGCCGCTGGCGACCGTGCCGCCGGGCTGCGTCCACGGGACGTGGCACATGCGGTTGGCGAGCGCCGGAGGGAGGTCCATGCCGCCGACCGCCGAGTCCACCGGGTTCATGGCGGTCACGATCCGCACACCCTTCCCCAGCTTCTTCTCCCCGACGACCCGCTCATGGATGATGCGCAGGCACGGCTTCATCATCGCCGGACCGGCGGTCGACAACTCGTCGATGAACAGCAGCGCGTTCTCCTGTGCGGCCAGCTCCACCGCCCAGTGCAGCGGCGCGTACGTGGTGACCCCGCCGTCCACGGCCGGGAACCCCATGATGTCCTGCGGCTCCATGATCGACGGCAGGATCGTGTGGATGTGCCACTCGTTGGTCTGCGCGATCAGGTTCGTCACCGTCGTCTTGCCGGTGCCGGGTTCCCCGATGAGGTTCACCGGGTTCGACACGTGCAGGTTCACCTGCAGCGCCTCGTAGTGAGGCTGGGTCACCCCGGCGGTCTTGCGGGCGGTGGTGGTGGGCTTGGTCTTTGCCATTGGGCTTTCTCCTGTGTTCATGTTCGGACCGGCTTTTTTCTGCCGGTGAGGAAACCATACCGGATGACTTCTGCTACGTCAACCCCTTTTTCTGGATTTTCCCAAAGTTCTTTTTCTTGTTGGAAACTCAGGTGTCTCGCGGGATGTAGGGGATGTACGGTGCGCCATAGAATGGCCCGAGGGTTAACCCATCCCATGCGCAGTCTTCGCGTCGCAGGAACTCCCGCACTTCGTTGACGCCGTCGATGTCGTCGCGGCACAGCACCCCGGTCGCACCGGCGCACTCCAACGCCAGCGCCCGGTCGGGGAGCTTCCCGCTGAGGTTGTGCGACACCAATACCAGCAGGACGTCGTGCCCGTTACGGTGCGACACCTGCGCTGCTGTCTCACACCAGCGGTCCGGCGCCCCGCCGTACGTGAAGAAAAAGAACCGTGATCCGCCCAGCGGAGAGTGGCGCAGCGGGCGGTTTTCAACAATGTCGGAGTCGCAGCCCCAATGCTGCCGAGCCCACGCGGCGCTCACCTCTGTGTCGCGAGCACCAAGCGCCGCCACAACCCGAGTCGAGTCGCTTGGCGACGGCGGCGGGACATGCCCTGACAGCGTCCTCGTTCCGAGCAGCCCCGACCCCTGCTCTCCGTCTTCTAGAAGCAGGAGGGCGGGGATCTCCATGCGCTGCACGAACGCGAGCACAGCTTCGGGGTCGCCAACGACGTCCAGTCGGTTCGTCCAGCACGTCGACGTCTCTATTACAGCAGACACCCAAACAGTATGCCCGATGAGCAACAAAAAAGCAATGCGTCGCCGACAAGAAAAGCTTTGTCGCTCTAGCTGGTTTTTGTCGAGAACATCTTTTCGCTGCCCGGGGAACGGTAGAAAAAGTTTTCGTTAAACCCGTGGTCCCCAAGCCACCCGAAAGAACGGGCGAACTGCTCCACGTCGCGTGCCCGGGGGCAGGTCACGTGCGTTCCGGAGGCGGCGAAAAACGCTCCGGCGTCACGCGCGACCGACGTCGGCCAGTGCACCCACAAGGCGCGGAGCGCCAACGACGGGTAAGTGGTGGTGACGCGACGAACGAACGGCACCAGCGTTCCACTATCACGGCTACTGAAACCAATGACCGCACCGGCGCCCGCCCCTGACCCCCACAAACGCATGACGTAGCCTCGCGGGATCTCTTCGACACCCCACTGCCGGACCCGAAGCCCGCGAAGCAGCGCGTCCTCCTCGTCGAGAGCGGCGACAATCTGCGCCCCACCGGAAAGCGTCCCCAGAGGCACCGCCGCCCCGAAATCCACGGCGAACTCCTCGTACAGCAGCGGGGAGTCGGCCTCGTCTGGGACGAGCCACAACCCGGCGTCAGGGAACGGCCCGCCGATCCGGTTCACAAAATCAGCGACGGCGTCTCTTTCCCCCACAACTCTCAGCTGGTGTTTCGTCAGCACATTCACCCCACTTGACAACTTCACGGTGCTTCTCGGTATAATAACTATCGAGCCGATAGGGCTCACGTCCAAATAGTCCATCTACGCACAAAGGAGCAGATACACATGGACACGAACACAATTACCGTTACCGGCAACGTCACCAACGACCCAATCATCCGGTTCCTCCCCAAGAGCGGCAAGGCCGTCGCCAACTTCGATGTGGCCGTCAACCGCCGCTGGCTCAACAAGGCCACTAACGAGTGGGAGAGCGACACCACCTTCCTCGGTGTCACCGTCTACGATCGTCTCGCTGAGAACATCGGCGAGTCCCTCACCAAGGGTGACCGCGTGACCGTGACCGGCCGACTGGCAATCGAGTCGTGGGAGAAGGACGGCCAGCCGCGCAGCAAGACCGTGATCGTCGCCAACGACGTGTCGCTGTCGCTGCAGTGGGCCACGGGCAAGGTGACCCGGAACCCGAAGAACGAGAACGGCAACGGTGGTGGCTACACCCCGGCCGCCGCTCCGGTCGCGGACAACGGATTCTCCGAAGAGCCGTTCTGATCCACCAAGTAGCTAGCTACTACATCTAACTACTACGTATCCGTGAGGGGGTGCGGGCAAAGCGCGAGAGCGCCAAGCCCGCACCCTTTTCCGGTTGTGGCCGCCAGTATTTTTTTCGAACTGTTTACACTGGACGCATGACAGTGTTTGCGGCGTTGGCTTTCGCCCTCGGTTTCGTTGCGCTTGCCCCGCAGCTTGTCCGGGTGCTCACCGGGAGTGGGGACGGGGTGTCATCTGTGACGTGGACGCTGATCGCTGCTGTTAACTGGTCGTGGGCGGCATTCTTTGCGTCGCACGCCGAACCCGCTCTCGCCGTGGGTAACGCCTTTCTCGCCGTCTCTGCGCTGGCAGTCGCATTTCGGGTGTCGACCGCTCCACGGACACTGATCTCTGTTGCTGCCGTCGTCGCCGTTGGGGTGCCAGCGCTCCACGCCGTCGCCCCAACGGTCGCTGCGTTGTTCACGGCGCTGGGGTGTGCGTGCATGTTCGCCCCCCAAACGTACGTTGCTGTGACCTCGGCGGCCGCTGGCGTGACGCTGCGCGGAGTGTCGGCTGTGACGTGGGTGTGCAATGTAGTGGTTTCGCTGCTGTGGGTGGCGGCGGGACGCGACATGGGTCACGTCGAAGTGGTGGCGTCCAACAGCGTTCTCGCTGCGTGCAGCGCGACAATTGTTGGGGCGCTCTTCTTTCGCCGCAGCCTTCCCGTGCCGACCCCCTGAATGGCGTCGCCCCCGTTCTCCAGTGAATATGTCGGCGGGGAAGACTGTCATAAAAACGCAACGAGGCAGAAGTTGCTTTTTTAAATGCCGCGTGGTTAAATGTCGTCATGAACCAAAAGACACCCACCCACCCATCCACCTACCGCAAGGCCTCCGGACTGCTGCTCCGATGTGCGACCGTTTCCGTTGCCGCACTCGGGATCGCCGTGTTTATGGTGAGCGTCGGGAACGCCTACATGAACGACGACCTGATAAGCGCAGCGATTCGAGCGACGGTGGCCTCAGGCGCCGTCACCGTCATCTTGGTAGCGGGGGCGCTCATCTGTAGTACGTTGAGTTTCCGTACCTACCACACGGCGCGTGCCGTCGTCCCGGCCGCCCCCAGCAAGACCGCGATGATGCTGCGGGAGCGCGCCATCCGACGTGAAAGCCGTTTCCTCGGCGGTCGGTGAACGCGCGTATCGGGGAGGGAGTTAACCGGTGGCGATCCCGACGCGCTGGCGGCCACGGACAACCGTGTCGTGACCGACCCGCGCGTAGCCTTCAACTCGCGCGTGGCCTTGCACACGAGCGTTGCCGTAGACGCGGGCGTGTCCACCAACGTGACCGCGGCCCAGCACTTCGGCGTTCCCGGTAACCCGACCCGCCCCAAAGATGCGGGCCTTCTCATAAATTGCGGCGTACCCGTCAACTTCGGCGTTCTCCCGAATCCGTGCGGTGTCCCCCACCCAAGCGTTTCCGTGAACCTTGGCGTGCCCCAGCACGTTCGCTTCACCGTGAATCTCAGCGTTGCCGGAAATGGTGGCGTCTCCCTGCACGTGGGCGTCCCCCGACACTATCGCGTTGCCGGAAACGGTGGCGTTGCCGGAAACGGTGGCGTTCTCACCGACGTGCGCCCGATCGAAAATTTGTGTCGTCCCGGACACTGTGGCGTTCCCAGAGACGGTGGCGTCGCCGTATACGCGGGCCTGCCCGGACACGACCGCACCGTCGCGAACGACGGCGTCGTCGAACACACGGGCGTTGTCAAGGATTCTGGCGGACCCCTCAATGCGGGCCCGGGGGCCGACGTAGGCGGTTGGGGCGATTGTCGCGTCGGGTGAGATGTAGCCGCCGGTCTCGGTTTCTGCCGGAGCGGCACCGTCGACGGGACCGTCAGGGGTTGCGGCTGCGCTGTCGGGCCGCGCCCAGCGTCGAGCCACCGACCACTCGCCATTCGCGAGCTGCGTCGGGAACTCACGCAGGACATACCCGCGCTCCTCCATTGTCAGCTTCGTCTTGGTCATTAGGCTCAACTCCTGAACAAAAATTCGTGTTCCTCATACCAGTATACGGAGCAGGCGATAAAATCGAATGGTGACCCTCCCACCGCCACCTGTTCCCCCTGAAGAAAGCGGAGATTTTCGTCTTCCTCGACCGGAACCAGCGGCGCCATCAGCGGCACCACCACCACCTTTCAGCGGGCATGAAACCACCGAAACAGTGGGTGAGAAGAGCGTCGAGGGAAACGACGTGCCGCAAGAGGGAGAAGAACGGGGCGAAAAAACTTTCGTCAACAATGATGTATTTACAACAAAAGTGGGGTTCGGAGAGTTACTGAAAGAACGCTCGCCGTCACCGTTCTTGCGGATGGTCCGCACGCAGGTCCTTTCAACTGCCGGGGACAGCCTGTTCTCGGTGGCGCTTGCTGGCACAATTTTTTTCGCCAATGAACCCACCGAGGCCCGGTGGCGGGTCGCCCTTTACCTCGTCCTCACCGTAGCCCCGTTCATTTTGGCGGCCCCGTTCATCGGCCCGATTCTCGATCGCGCTGTCGGCGGACGCCGGTGGGCGCTGTTCACCGCGGCGCTCGGGAGGGCAGTGCTCGCGTTCATCGTGATGCGAGACCTGAACAGCGTTTGGTTCTACCCCGAAGTTTTCGCTATGCTTGTCCTTGGGAAAGTTCACCTCATCGCTAAGGCCGCCATTGTCCCCTCGACGGTACCGAAAGGGGTGCCGCTGGTACGAGTGAACTCCCGGCTGTCAATGTTCGCGGTGCTGGCGGGTGCGGTGTTCGCGCCGATCGGTCTTGGGCTCGGCGCCTTGAACCCGCAGATCCCTCTCGGGATGGCGGTGGTCGTGTTCGGGTTGGCGGCATGGCAGATCGTCGGCCTGCCAAACGTGACCGTCGAACCCCCAGAAACTCCGGAAGGGCTACGTGAACTGGCGGGCCCCCCGATCCACTTCGCCGCTTATGCGCTGACCCTCACCCGGGGACTCCTAGGCTTCTTCATCTTTTTCGCAGCGTTCAACATCAAAAACACTGAGCAGCCTCTGTGGTGGCTTGCGGTGGTCGCCGCCGCAGCGCAAGCCGGGTACTTCGTAGGGGTGGTCAGCGCGCCGTGGCTGCGCCGCGCACTCCACGAGCAGCAGACCATCTCCCTCTGCCTCGGGCTCATGTTCGCAACCAGCGCACTGTCGCTGTCACTACTCCTTTTCGACACGGTTGGACCCCGTACCACGCTCATCGCGGTCGCGTTGTTCGCGTTCACACTGGGTGGCTCGGCGTCGGCAGCGAAACTCAGTTTCGACGCTTTCGTTCAACATGACGCACCGGATGCAAATCGGGGCCGCATGTTCTCCAGTTTCGAGACACGGTTCCAGATGGCGTGGGCCGCCGGTGCGCTCGTCGCCGTAATCATCCCGTTCCCGGACACCGTGGCGTTGGCGCTGGTGGCGCTCCTCTCCCTCGTCGGGTTCGTCTCCTACCTCTCCGCCCGACACCACATCAAAGTGTTAGCCGCCAACTCTCAGGATCCGGCCTGAGCGGCTCAGTTTGCGAGTTCGGCGGCGACCCGTTCCGGTGGCCACGTCTCCCAGCGGAACCCGTCACCGTACTTCACGAGCACACTCCACGTGTCATCGGTTTCGCGGTAGTGGGCCTCCCAGATGGGCCCCATCTGGACGTGAAAGTTCAGGATTTCGCGGATTCGGTCCTGCGCTGCGTCAGGCACGAACGTGTACGGGATGGCGGGGACCCCGTCAAGCGGGTCACCCGGATCGACGTCATCAAGTTCGCCGCCCGCCCCCACCCGAATACGATCGCTTTCGGCGAACACGAGCGCTGACGGGTCGTCGATGCCGTAGTGGGCGAGAAGCTCGTCGGGTGGGGACACAGCCCCCACCGAAACGACGAATGAGGATTCACCCGCGACGTCATCGAACTCGTACCCGACGACGATGTTTCCTGCCGGACTCCACTGCCGGGCATGCAGCTCCCCGTCAACTTCGAGATGCTGAGGGTACACCGACTCCCATTCCGAACACAGCTCCTCGTCGTTGACGGCGGTGACGTCACGACCCTTGTAGCGGTTAGCGGGGTGCCGCAGCATCGTCCCGTAGCGCTCAGCCGCCATCGGGGAAGCTTGCTCGTCGAGGAGCTGAGTCTCTTCTGCGGACACGAAATCTTGCAGCGTTTTCGCTGCCGCTGACGCCCGCTGCTGCTGGACAGCGATTTCTTCGTCAGAAGGCTGCCGCGGTGGCTTATCGGCGTACTGGTTGGAGCCGACACCGCGCTCCGGTGGAGTCTGATTTTTTGCCATCAGGGAACCTTTCCTCACTGGGGTGCACTCCCATTGTGCCGCGAAAAAGGGTGACGGGTGGCCCGTCTGTGCCGACAATACGGGCATGGATGCAGTCGAGGTGCCGTGGAAGAAAATCGTTCTTCTTTCTCTGGTCGGCACCCTGATCGCGGTGGGGGTCGCGGTCGCGCTACTGAAGCCGCCGCTCGGGTTCAAGCAGTCGTTCGTCCCGTGGGAGGAAGCGCCGAACGCGACGATCATCGCGGCGGACTACCCGGACTGGCAGCTCACCGACAGTAAAGTAAGCCAGCACGACGGCACCCAGTTCTATGTGATGGCCCGCGCCATATTCGACATGGACGACGACGGCGTGTACCTTGACCGCCCGCATTACCGGTGGCAGCGCCCGCTGCTGGCGTGGCTGGTTGCCCCCGGGTACTGGGCTGGCGGACCTGACGGGCTCGTCGCCGCGTTCTTCGTCGTGAACGTCGCCGCCATTTTCATTGGTGCGGTAGCGGTTGGGCGGCTAGGGGTGCGGTTCGGGTACGGTCCTTCTGCGGCGCTGTGGTTCGCGCTTCTCCCCGGCGTGTACCTGTCGCTCCTCCTCGGGGTCGCAGACGTTCTGTCGTTGAGCTTCTTTCTGGTTGGGTGTGCACTGTTGCTGTCGCGGCGGCTGGGGTGGGCGGCCGTCCTGTTCGTGGCGGCGTGCCTCGCCAAGGAGACGTCACTGGTTCTGGTGGCCGGGGTGGCGCTGTGGGAGGTGACGCGGGGCGCCCCGCTCCGCAGCTGGGCGCGGCAGGTGCTCGACCGGTGGCGGGACGCCGCCCTGCTGGTCGTCCCGGCACTGCTGACAGTCGTCGGGTGGGCGCTGTTCGTCCGCGCCGTGGTCCCACTGCCGGTAAACCCGGACGCCCAGATCGTGGAACTCACCGCCCCGTTCGGCGGCATCCGGGACACCCTGCGGAACATTTTCACCGATCCGGGCGAAAACGTTCTGGTGGCGTTCAGCTGGCTGGTGGCGCTGGTCGCCGCTGGGAAAGGCCTGTGGGTGCACCGGCTCCGCCACCCGTTCTCGTTCGCGGTCATCGGATCGCTGCTGCTGCTGACCCCGATGACGTCAAGTGTCATCGGGTTCCCGAGCAACGCCCCCCGCATGCTCATGGCCCCGGCGATCCTCGCCATCTTGATGATGCTCACCCCGAAAGAGGTGTTCGCTTACAGCGACGAACACGGCGTCGACGTCGACGACACCCGGCACAGGATCAGCCAGCCGTCGTCGTAGCGTCGGATTTCTCGCCAGTCGTCGGACTCGGCGAGCGCTTCGAGCAGGTAGTCCTTCTCTTCGTTCCAGACGACGACGTCCGGGTTGAATGACTCAATGGCGGCCCGCCGCTCCGCTGGGGTGCGGTCCTCGTCGTTGAACAGCATGAACCGTTCAATGAGAGCTCGGTCGTACATGTCAAACCGGTCGTCGTGAAGGATTTTGTGGTCGGGTCCGTACCGCAGCGACCAGTAGTTCCCGGCGACGAGCGCCCCGGCGACCCGCACCTCAGGGTTCTCCATCCAGCCCCACGCCTCCATCTGGTCGGTGGCGGCGACCGGGTACGCCGAGTAGTCCCAGTTATGCTGCCCGGCGACCCCGCCGACCATAAACACGGCGGCCGCCACCCAGCCGACCGCTGTCGCTGCCGGGCTGCGTCGACGGCCGATATCCCGACCGACCCCGCGCCACCCGTCCACGATCGGGAAGAACAAGATGAGGGACGCCACCGGGATGTTCCTGAATGCACTGAACCCAAGCAGTACAGAGAACACGATGAGAGCCGCCGACCGCCAGCTCCGATTTCGGAACCACCCGGCCACCGCGAGCAGCAGCAAGAACCAAAGGAAAATGGTCGCCAGTGAGAAGGGGCTGGGGCGCTGCCACTCGACGATGTACCCGAGGACGTCCTGACGTTGGAGCATGCTGTACGGGAACGTGACGCCGTCAAGTCCGAGCGGGCCAAGTGCGGCGACCGCCACCCCGACAACGAAGAACGCGGTCGCTCGCACCGTGACCCGCGGCGACACCCGGTCCAGCAGAGCGGCGGCAGCGAGGACGACGAGGACCGCGAACCCGGTGGGCCACGAGCCGTGCATGTTCACCCACATAAACGCGACAGGGGTGAGCGTGAACGCCGGGATGTCGCCGCGTGCAGCGAGAAGCGTCACGACGAGGAACAAGAAACCGAAAATGGTGGGGCGGGGCCCAAAGAACAGCATCCCTGAGATAGTGAGCGCCCCAATGAGCGCTGTGCGGGGCAGCAGGTTGAGGGGGCGGCTGAACACCCACAGGAGCGCGAACAGCGCCACCCCGACCGCACCAGCTAGCGCACGGATCCCGACCGGCCCGAACACCCCTTCCAGCAGTGCGTACAGGGTTGACACCCCCCACGACTGCACCACCCACGGGGCCCCCTCGGCGGTGTACGTGTAGATGTCGCCGCTGGGGACGTACCCGTTCTCGACGATGAACCGGCCGGTCGCAATGTGGGTGAACAAGCTGTTATCCCGCAGCGGCCCGGACATCTTCAAGAAGATAAGTCCGCAGGCGAATACCCCGATCAGCGACCCCCACGACAGCGCGAACCTCGACCACCGCCCCGACGGAGACGCCGCCCCCATCTCCGGCTTTTCTGTTTCTATCAGCTCGGTTTCATTTTTCATGGTTTCAGATACCATCCGGTTGCCACCTGTGGTCGCCGCACCTCGCACTCTCTGAGCCTCCCGACGTCAACGTGCGGGCTTCCTCGCAGCACAAGGACCTCTTTCGTTTCTGTTTCCGTCGGCCCGTTGTAGTCGAGGCAGTACGGGGAGTAGTCGGCCCGGATGGCGTCCCACTCCGCTTCGGTGGTGAACGGAAGGTTCGTGACGATGTCGGGTTTCAACGTCAGGATCGTGTGGGCGATGTCCCAGCGGTCATGCCCGGGCAGGAATGACTTTTTTGGGTGTGTCCGGGCGACCACCGGGTCGCTTTTCCCAAGGACGTCGACAGCAGGGAGCTCGGAGTAGTACTGGGACGCCCCCGCCGTAGTGACAGCGATGACGGTGTCGCTGTCGGCGATCCCGCCGTCACGCAGAGTGGTCGCCCAGTTCGCCACAGAGTGGTCGGCGTACACGTACAACCCCCCGGTCGCCGCCCACTGGTAGTACCCGCCCGCAGATGAGGTGAACAAGACGACAGCGACAGCGAACGCTGCGGCGACACCGACCCTGCCCGCCGCCCGCCCGAGGAGCCCACCGACCCCGACGATAGCGACAATGGAACCAGTAGCGATTCCGGGGGTGACGTAGCGGTTCGGGAAAAACTCCCACGCGTCCCCACCAACGTACACCGAGTAGGCGACCATAATAGCCAGCACACCAGTGAGCAGCCACACCGCCCGATGATTCGTGAACAAGCTGCGACGGAAAACGGTGATGGCGGCCACCCCAACCGCCACGACCAACAGGAACCCGACGAGCTTCCAGTTCGCGTCGAAACCGCGGGCCAGTCGGTCCCCCACCGTCACCCCGGCCATCTTCAAGGTGTACGTGTTCGGGAAAGCTTCCCCGTAGTACAGGATCCGGGTCGCAACAACAGCCCCAGCGGCAGCGACCCCCACCAACACAGGCGCAGCGCAGTAGAGGAGTCGGTGGCGCACACCGCGCAGGCAAAAGAAAAGCCACACCGTAATCACCGCTGGGACGACCGCGAAGTCGAAACGAAGCAGCACGCCTGCTGCCGCGACGACACACAACCCCACCAAAGCGCGCCGGTTCACCGACTCAGCGAACCGGACGGCTAGTAGGACCGCGGCGAGCACAGCGACGGTGACCGCCCCCACCTCCATGCCGCGCACGCTCCAGTACATGAGCGAGTACGTGAGCGAGACCGCCACAGCTGACGCCACCCACAGGGCGGCGACGTCGGTGAGGTGGCGGGCGATCCGGTACGCCAACCACCCGGCCGCCAGCACGCAGACGAGCCCGGTGAAAGACACGGCCAGCACGACGGCGTTACCGGAGAGGCCGACGGCGTGCAGGAGCGCCATGTACAGCGTCCACAGCGGGTTCGTGATCCCCTCGACCCGGTCTGCCCCCGGGAACCACACCAGCTCACCGGTCTGCGCGAACGTGCGGGCATAGGACATGGAGATCATGGCGTCGTCGAAAAGGACCCACCGCACAGATCCGTCCGGGGCGACCCCCCGGGCACGCCAAATGAACAACAACCCCACAAGGAAGGATGGGAGCAGGCTCAGGGAAACCCGCTTACGTTCCGTCAGGCTCGACCAGAACGTTTCACCGCTGGGCGTCGCCGCGGGATCCGAGGGGGCTGTCTGCATCACGAGATGAACAGGTACTGCTGACGGAAGGTGTCGTAGAGCGGAAGTGTTTCGCTTGTCCCGTCAACCGCACCAAGCCACCCTGTGCTGCCGTCTACCGAAACGAACGCTTTCGTGAATCTCGGCTCCGCCCCCGGGTAGAACACCTCGAAAGTTCCGGTTGGTTTATCTTGAACTAAACCGAAACTGAAGTTCTTTACGGTCCCACCACGTCCGGCAGCGTACGCGTCAGCAGCACGCTCAATCGTGACGAGATCGGATTCGGAGCGTGGCACCGCCAGAGTACCCCACGCCGCGTACACCCGGTCCGAGTCGTCGAAACTCCCCGTCAGCATGGTTCCGTCCACAAACACCCCGGGGAGCGCACCCTTCGTCTCCGAGAGTCGCTCTTGGTTTCCCGGCAGCGACACGGCGAAACCGGCGCCCTCGGGGCGGACCTCAACCCAGCCGGGCGCATCCGACTCGATCTGGCGATCCAGAACGGTGAGCGCTCGGTCGACGTACTCTTCTTCAATTGAGCCAGCAGCGAAGGCGACGGCGACGATGAGCGCGACCAGAACAATGGCCAGCCACACAAGTGGGCCCACCCCATACTTGGGCTTATCGGTGATTACGCCTCGCGGCTGGGTGTGGAAGAACGGGGTTGGGTCATCGGTAATTTCGAGCACTCGCCCACACAGGCGGCACTTGTAGTTCTTCTGGTTGTTCATGGCCCCGCAGGCGGGGCAGGAAACCCGGTTAAACATTTCTCCCCCTCACCTCGTGATTCTGTGGGTGCCGTTTGAGATCTTCATGCTTGTTCTATCGGGCTCAACCCTGCGTTACCCCGGAGTGCAAGGGACCCTAGCACCAAAGATAACAGTGGGGTGAGAAACATAAACCCAACGAGCGCGGCCATGATCTATACTAGGTTTATATTACCGCCTACTATTCGCGCTTTTAGCATAGAACATTAACCATCATGAAACAAAACCCTTATATTGCAAAGCATTTGAACCCAGCGTGGCTGCATGAGCAATATGTAGAACATGAACGCAGCGCACAGGATATTGCGCAGGAGTGCGGCGTGTCTGCGGTCGCCATCTCTAAGGCGCTGCGCCGCTCCGGCATTCCCACGAGGCCCTTTCAGGGGCGCACCCGACCCGGCGCACAGACGGCGCTACAGAAAAGAATTTCAGAAAAGATTGTTCGTCACGCCGCACTGGACCTCGACATTGAGCCGACCGCAGAGGACCTCCGGGTACCGCCGCTCCGACCTCAGGACCCTTCTGCTGGTCAGCGGCTCCTCCTTCGCGTCGATTTAGATTGGCTTGACCCGCACCGCCACTGGATTTTCCTTCTCGGCGCAGAAACGACGTTTCAGGAGCTGGCAAAAGCAACGCTTGCGGTCATCGGCGAGCCCTTCGGGGATGAGCTGTGCCACTATGTCGTCCCGGCGCAAGGCCGCCCACCGAGACGCTCCAACGGCCCCGTTTGGCGCCCCACCCGCGATGACGTCATCGTGCCGGTTGTCGTAACCGGCGACGAGAACTACGGGGATCAGCTGGTGGGTTCGGACGACACCCCCGTCAGCTTCGCCGTCGGTAAGGGGTGGACGTTCTGGTTCCACTGGAACTACCAGACGAACGAACTTTTCACTTTCCGGGTCGTCGACGGATTCCAAGACGAGGACGCTGCCACCTCCGCCTCGGAGCCGGTTCGCCTCCTCTCCGCCCCGAAGAGCGTCAGGAAGGCCGACCTGAAACCAAAGAATATCTCTGTTGACCCTATGGATATTGCGACGCGCATCGCCCGCGCCGTCCCACCCAGCGGAGACAAAAAATGAAAAAAGCCGTCGTCATTACCGGAGGCTGCCTCACAGCTGTCGTCGCAGTCGTCGTGTTCGTCGTGTTCCAACCGCAGCGTCTCCTCTTCGACGACGTCGTCGAAGAGGCCCGCCCAGAACCCACCCCTCAACCCATGGCCGAGCTGCTGGCGCCCCGGGACCCCTTCAAAGATGCCCCCGAGGGCACCCTCCCGGCCAAGCCGGAGGTGACGGAAGCCTTCAAAGGGTCCTTCGTGGCGCTCGACCACCCGACTAGCGGCACCGCCGAGGTGATTCCCGTGGCCGACGGCGGACGGGTGCTCCGGCTCGAAGACTTCACAACTGACAACGGCCCTGACCTTTTCGTCTACCTCACCCCCTCTCCCGGTGACGGCTCCCAGCCGTTCGATCAAGACTACGTCGACCTCGGTCGACTGAAAGGCAACGTGGGCGCGCAGAACTACCCGATCCCTAGCGAAGTCGACCTCGACAAGTACTCAACGGTCGTCATCTGGTGTCAGCGGTTCGGATCAGCGTTCGGGGCAGCGGAGATGTCAGCGCAGTAAAGGGGGCTGCGGTCAGCTTTCCGTCAGCGACTCAATGGCGACAAGAGACAGTTCTGTGAAAAACAGTTGGAGCTGAATTCTGTTCGACGGCATGTTCGCGACGGCATCGAAGTTGTCAAGCCATACCATGGGGCTGAGCTGCTCGCTCTTCTCCCGAAGCGACCGGTTGAACGACTCCCGTCCGGACCGGGCCACATCCCTGCTTTCGTTCGCGGCGATGTACGAGGGAGGGAACGTTGAGCCGAGTTTATTTACGAGCGAAAAATTTTCGAACTTGTCCGCTGGGCATGGCATCTCACACCCAAGCGCAGCGGCAAGTGAGGCGTGTTCTCCCATGTCCCACCACGCTACCCTCGTGTCCAGCGGCGCGTCAGATGACACGAAGCCGCTGTATGGGCTGCCCGAAACCGCGGAACCCGAGGTGCTTTGAGCGATGGCGAGCCCGCCGATCAGTCCGCCGACCCCTTCTCCTACGACGACGACGTTGTTCGCGACGAACCCGTACCGCTTTGACGCCTCTTGCACCCACTCGGTTGCGAGGCGAACGTCATCTACCGCCTCTGGGAGTGCCACAACCCCGTTACTGGTTGCGTACCCGACGTCAACGACCGCCCATCCCATTTCGGTGAGTTCTAGGACCCACGCGGGGATGTCGTGCGGGGTGGCACCGAGATGGATCACCACCGGGAGCACCCCGGTGTCAGGCTCGGCGTAGACGTCAAGAAGCTGGTGGGCTGCGGTCCCGTAAGCCACCGATGAAGTCTCCTGTAGGGCCGAGACGGCAGGCGAAGAGGGGTTTCTGGCGGGTTCGCCGTCGGTTTCCCCAGCGACAAGCAGGAGGGTGAGGAGCCCGCAGAACGCGACGGCAACAAAGTAGCCCCTCAGGCTCACCTTCGAAAAGATTTTTTGACCCACGGGACATTTATCGGCTCGCCGGGCGTGGACGGCAGGGAAAGTCGGCATACTAGAAACATGGGCAGCGCGAACATGGCACAGGCAAAGAAAAAGGTTCCGGTCGGAGGGCCGGGAACGAACCAGTATCAGGTGAAGGGCGCCCCCAAAGGTGTCTCCAACCCATCTGCTGGCCTGCCCATTCAGATGACCGAAGATCTACGGAACGGGCTGAAGTATTTGGTCCGGGACGAAAACGAAGCGGAAGCGGACCGGGAAGAGATACCTTCGCTCCGGCGCGCCCTCACCGACGGGGCGGCTTTCGAGGACCTTGTGCGCACCGGAATCGCCTACGGCATCACGTGGGCTCTCGGGAAACTCCTCGCCGAGTTTTTTGACGGCGACTTCATCTAAAAGGTTCGGGCGTGAAGCCCGACAGGAGTAAGGTGCAGATCCACTCTTTTCCTCCGCCCGGCTGGTACCCCGACCCGTACCGGGTTGAACTGCAACGCTACTACCGGGTTGAACTGCAACGCTACTGGGATGGCACGCAGTGGACGTCGCACACCGTCCCCTCGTTTCACATCCCAACACTGGCGGCCACCTACCCCGAACAGGTGGTGAGAGCGAAAAAGAGCTGGGGGCTGGGGGACGTCGCTCTCGGCTTGGGGGCTTTCTTCTTCGTGTCGCTGGTCCTCGGCCTTTTAGTCGCCGTTGTCGCCGTCGCAATCGAGGGGCCACAAGTCGACCTCACCAACGACGCGATCACGCTCTTTTTCCTGATCGCTGGTGGGGTGGGCTCCGCTGTCGCGTTCCTCGGTGTCCCCTTGTACGCCAGCTATCGAAAAGGGGAGCGCAGCCTGTCCCGGGATTTCGGTCTTCGGTTCACGTGGCTCGACCCGGTGCTGGGTGTTGGGATGGCGATCGTCGGCCTTGCTTTCAGCGTCGCCGTGTCGCTCGCCAGCAACGCAATTTTTGGTGAAACCCCGACGAATACGGGTGGTCTTCCCACGTCGTTCTCCGGCCCAGAAATTGTGATGTTTCTTGTTGTACTGGTGGTCGTCGCGGGCGTCATCCCCTTCGTGGAAGAGCTGTTTTTCCGTGGCCTCATGCTACGGGCCATCCAGAAGCGTTTTGGTGTGGTGGCCGCAGTCGTCGGATCGACGGTCGTTTTTGGGTTAGCTCACATCACGGGCGCAGAGAACCTGAGTAGTCTTGTCGCGATCCCGATCGTCACCGGGGTGTACGGACTCATTTTTGCGCTCGTGACAGTGAAAACGAACCGTCTCGGGGCAAGCATCATTGCCCACACGCTCATTAACGCGACAGCAGTTCTGGCGCTATTCGCGTAGGGGTTACTGCGGGCGGCCCGCTGCGCGCCACAGGAACGCCGACATCTGGGCGCGAGTGACATTGTTGTTGGCGGCAAACGGGTTGGCTTCTGTGATTTCCTCCTGTTTCAGCCAGCAGGCCCCTGCGCGGGCGTAGGCGGGGATGGACGACTGGTCCACGAACCCGCACGACGTACTGGCGGAAGGTGACCCTGCTGCCCGCCACAGGAACGCCGCCATCTGGGCGCGACTCACGTTCCCGTTCGGACCGAACGGGTTATTGACCGTGATGCCTTCCTGTTTCAGCCAGCAGGCCCCTGCGCGGGCGTAGGCGGGGATGGACGACTGGTCCACGAACCCGCACGACGTCGACGACGCTGGCGAGCCCGCTGCCCGCCACAGGAACGCCGCCATCTGGGCGCGACTCACGTTCCCGTTCGACCCGAACGTAGTTGGGGATGTGCCGTTGGTGATGGCGTTGACCCGCAGCCAGTGGGTTGCCTGCTCGTAGAAAGCTTCGGCGGGGACGTCATCGTATACGTTCGCTCGGAGCGGCAGCGTCGCGGTGGAGACACCCCCTTGCGGGTTCTGCACCCGCACCGTCGCCGTGTAGTCACCGTACTTGACGGGATTGAAGGTAATGGTGCCGGACGTCGAAATAGTTACCCCGGCGGGGGGTGACAGCAGCGACCACGTCGCCGACGTGTTCCGGCCGTGCGCTGTGAGCGGCAGAGAAGTTGACACTCCTTCGATAGAGGTGAGGGGCGGCAGGTAGTCCATCTTGGGTGCGCGCGCATCCCCGCAAGAGGCGGCCACCCGGTTCACGTCAGATCTGCCGCCAGTGGCGACATAGGACGAGAGGCTAGCCTCCCACAGGGCGGTACCGAGGATGGAGTCGCGTTTCTCTTGGAGACTCAGGACCGGTTCCAGCGTGCGGCATGTCGCCACCGCAGCGGTCACGTGAGGCGCCGCCATGGAGGTTCCGTTGATGATCGCATACTGGTTCCCCGGCGCCAAAGAGAGAATCTGTTCCCCGGGTGACGAGATATCTATAATGGATGTCCCGTAGTTTGAGAAGTAGGCGAGCACACCGTACTGGTTGTGGGCGGCAACGGACACGATGCAGTCCACCCCCCACTTCGTTGAGCACGTCTGCGCTGCCGGGTAGAAGGGCTGGCTGACGCCGTCATTACCGGCTGCGGCAACGAAAAGGATGTTCTCATTACCCGCAGCGTTAATCGCTGTCGCTAAAGAACTGGAGTACGAGGAACCGCCCCACGAGGCGTTGATGGCGGTGATCGGCGCACCCGCCTTCTTCATGGTGGTCACATAGTTGACGGCGGCGACCGCACCAGAGAGCGACCCCTCCCCGTCGGCGCCGAGGAACTTCACGGGAAGGATCTTTGCGCGGGAAGCCACCCCCGCGATACCAATGTTGTTGTTGGCTACAGCGGCGATTGTCCCCGCAATGTGGGTTCCGTGGAGGTCGTCCTCCGGGTCCATGTACACCCTGTTCGTGTTGTTGTAGAAGTTCCAGCCGTTGACGTCATCCACGAAACCGTTTCCGTCGTCGTCGCGTCCATTCCCGGCGACCTCGTTGGTGTTTTTCCACACGTTGGCGGCGATGTCGGGGTGAGAAATGTCGAGGCCGGAGTCAACGACCGCCACCACAACATCGGATGACGAACGGTACCCTTGGTACCACGCTTCGGTTGCGTTTGAACCAAACGGGGAGGCGGGCACCTCACCGAAAGGGAAACGCCCCTGCATGTCCCAGCCTTCCGGGATCGACAGGCCCGGGTCGGTCGGCACCGACGACGGCGCCAAAGAAAAAGGCTCAACATCGGAGACGTCCACAGTGGTTTCGATCACGCGATCCGGTTCGGCTTCCAGCACGGCAGGGTCAGACTTCAAAGAGACGAGCGCTTCAACGATGCGCCGCTCGTCCACCTCGATGAGATCGACACCATCCATGAGCGGACTCGCCGACTCCCCGAAAGAACGCACCCTCTCCCGGTCCTCCGGGCCTGCTCCCTCCCGGTAGGTCACGACGATCTGCCCCAACACGCGCTCTTCGGCGACCTCGGACAGGGCCTCGCCGGTAATCGCCTCAAGGTCGCCACCCGCCGTGACTTCTTCTCCTCCGGCAGATGGAATCACCATCCCTAAAGTAGAAAAAACAACTAGGAAAGGGATGCCGAAACGCCGGAAAGATGCCATGTCATCATTCTACACGACATTGCTAGTCGACGCAAAAAACCATTGGGGTTCGTGTCCCGATAGAGAATAACGGTGGAAAAGAAAACAGATGACACTCCGACCGCCAGACCCACAAGTTTGCCTTCGCGTGAAGATGGGGTTGGACGGTGGCTAATCTGGGGCATCGAAGCCCCAGCTCGTTGGGCTGCCCGAAAAATCAGCGTCTGGCCGATCCTGCTCCTCCTCGCCATCTTCCAAGGCGTTTTCGTGGTGCGCCCCGTGGGCGGCTACAGCATCAACCTGCTCCTCGCCGCCCTGCCCCTCGGGGCCGCCTACGCCGCCTACGCTCTATCCCGAGGCTCCAACGCCCGATGGTGGCAGCTCGCCCTGTCATCCATCGTTGCCGCTGCCGTTGGTTTCGCACTCGTCTTGTTCGTCGGGGCGGCATCAGGAATCATTATCGTCGCCGCAATCGCAGTCATGACCCTCATCGTCGCCGCCCTTTTCCTCAAGATCGCTGCCGGGGGGGACGCCAACACCGGCATCGGTGGCGCCACGTTCCTGCGGGTCAAGCCACGTATCGGTGAGGTGTACTGGGGGGAGATCGTCAACTCGGACGGCTACGACGCCAAGCACCGGCCCGTCATCATCACCCGTGTTCGGGGCGACAACGTTCGGGTGTTCTACTCGACGTCACAGGAGAAACGTGAAGGGCAGCGAGGCTACATTGAGCTGACCCGAGAGGGTTGGGACAACGCCGACGGCAAACGCTCCTTTATCCTCCTCCGAGACTCCCGCATCCTCCACATCTCACAGTTGGGTGCAAAAATGGGGGAGCTGAGCGAAGAGGACCGACGGCGCCTCGGCATGGATGCCTACGAAGACTAGGCGAAATCGCTGTCAGAGCGAAAGAAGACACCGCAGCGGAGTGGTATAATTCTTAAGGTGAAGAAATCTGCTTTGGTTCTTTTGACTGCCGCCCTCCTTTCTGCAGGGTGTGCTACCGCCGTTGACCCCTCCGCGCCCCTGCAGGGCGCCAGCGCCGGGATTTTCCTCGGGGTCTTCTCCCTTGATGGTGTACCCGTCGCCGGGACAGCGACGGCGACAGTTTCCGAGGGTGCGGAGAGCGGGACAGGCTACTCTGAGGTGATCGACACGGCAGGGTACGTGTTCTTGCCGCTCACCCCGGGGGACTGGGACGTCACCATCCGGGACGAAGACGGCGTGCTACTGGACTGCGACCCGATCCCGTCGAATTTCTCGGAGGGCACCGGCATCGTGAACGCGTCTGTGACCTGCAACACCGGGGTGCCGCAGCCGTGAGCGGGCCGCACGACGGGGAAACTGCTCCCCGTCGCCACATCCTACGTCACGCAACGGTTCCGCTCGGTGCCGTGTGGCGGCAGGTTCCTGCCACTGTCCGCAAAGCCATCGTCTTCACCGTCGGCACCTCGATCGCCCTGCTGGGTGTTGCGCTGGTTGTGCTTCCCGGACCGTTCACCCTGCCGCTCCTCCTCCTCGGGTTCGTGATCCTCGGCACCGAGTTCGCGTGGGCGGCAGTTGTCTTAGAGAAAACTCGCCGCCACATGGAAAAAGCAGGGAAGTTCGTGAAGAGGACCCTCCGCCGCAAATAGTCGCAAACACCCGGGTGCGGGCTGCCCGGCAGGCGCCTAATAACGTGAGGCAACGACCCGGCAGGTAGAATATGCTTGCCCAACTCGGCATGAGTTGATACAATCGAACCGACAAGCCCCCGGCTAACGCCGAGAAAAGGTACGCGGAGTCCATGGAAGACGAACAGATCGCAAAGCAAATCATTCAATCTCCGGTGGAGCAGGAGCTACAGGACGGCTTTCTGGCCTACTCGCTTTCCGTTATTCACTCCCGGGCGATCCCTGATATCCGTGACGGCTTGAAGCCGGTGCAGCGCCGCATCCTGTACGGCATGTACCGCCAGCGCCTGCGTTCAGATTCGGCGTTCAAGAAGTCGGCACGTGTCGTCGGTGACGTCATGGGCAAGTACCATCCGCACGGCGACTCCGCCATCTACGACGCGCTGGTGCGACTCGGGCAGGACTTCTCGATGCGGGTGCCGCTCGTGGACCCGCACGGCAACTTCGGGTCCCTTGACGACGGCGCGGCGGCGTCCCGGTACACCGAGTGCCGCCTGTCGCCTGCTGCTGAGGCGCTCATCGGCGAGCTTGACGAAGGCACCGTTGATTTCCGCCCGAACTACGACGGTGAGGAGACCGAGCCGGTGTGCCTGCCGGGCGGGTTCCCGAACCTGCTGGTGAACGGAACGTCGGGCATCGCCGTGGGTATGGCGACGTCGATTCCGCCGCACAACCTCGTCGAGGTCGCCAAAGCAGTGAAGATTCTGCTCGACAACCCGGACGCCACGTTGAAGCAGGTGATGCGTGTGCTGCCCGCCCCCGATTTCCCGGGCGGCGGCGAGATCGTCGGCGGTGAAGGAATCGCCGAAGCGTACGCGAACGGGAAGGGGTCGTTCCGGCTGCGGGGCCGCACCGAACTCACCCACACCGGCAAGCGGCACTCCATCGTTGTCACCGACCTGCCGTATCAGGTGGGCCCCGAGCGAGTCATGGCGAAAATCGGTGACCTTGTGCGCGCCGAGAAGCTCGACAACGTCGTCGACATCCGGGACCTGTCCGACCGCAACGGCATCCGCATCATGGTCGACATCAAGTCGGGGGCGAACCCCCAGCAGGTCCTCGCCAAGCTGTGCAAACTCACCCCCATTGAAGAGACGATCAGCATGAACTGCATCGTGCTCGCCGACGGCGAACCCCGCCAGATGGGCGTCATTGAGATCCTCCAGTACTTCATTGCGCACCGCCTCGACGTGATCGTGCGCCGCAGCGAGCACCGCCTCGCCAAAGCGGAGCACCGCGCCCACCTCGTTGAAGGGCTCGTGACCGCGCTCGGCAACATCGACAAGGTCGTCGCCATCATCAAGGGGGCGAGCGACACCGCTGACGCCCGCACCAAGCTGCAACGCCAGTTGAAGCTGTCCGAAGCGCAGGCCGACTACATCTTGGAGATGCAGCTGCGGCGCCTCACCCGCCTCGAAGCCGCGAAACTCAAGGATGAGCTCGCCGAACTGAAAAAGACGATCGCCGAACTAAAGAAGCTGTTGAAGAGCAAGGATTTGCAGCGCGAAGCGGTGTGGAACGAGCTGGAAGCGGTCGTGAAGGCGTACGGGACGCCGCGCCGTACCGGCATCGTTGCCGACGACCCGCTGGACGGGGACGAGCCGATGCTGGATGTCGCTGACGACCCCACCGAGATTGTGTTGAGCGACACCGGGCTGGTGGCCCGCACCCCCAAGGACGGCTGGAAGGGCCGCCTCGCCAACGACGACCTACTAATCGCAAGGGTGGAGGCCCGGACCGCGTCGAACATCACGATCGTGACTGCCGGTGGCACCATCGCCCGTTTCGTCGCGTTTGACGCCCCGGAAAGCGAAAAGGATAGGGGAACACGTCTAAACGGTTTGGCGGGCGTAGCGGGCAACGTGGCCGGTGTGGTGGGCCCTGTGGAGGACCCAGCCACCGTCGTTGTTGTCACCGCGCAGGGGGTCATTAAGCGGCTCACCGCCGCCGAGTTCAACGGCACGAAGCCCGGTGCCCCGATTATCCGTCTGAACGGCGGCGACGAGGTCGTCGGCGTGTCGGTGGTGGCGGAGGACTCTGACGTCATCATGGTCACTTCGGACGCCCAGCTGCTCCGCACTGCCGTGAAGCCGGTACGCCCCCAAGGTCGCGCCGCTGGCGGGGTCGCCGGGATGCGCGTCAAGGCCGGGTGCCGGATCGTGGGGGCGTGGCGCGCTGACGCTGACGACGTCGTCGTGGTCGCGACCTCAGCCGGGAAAGCGAAACTCACCCCAGCGAAGGAGTACCCGGCGAAGGGCCGCGGGACCGGCGGGGTGCGCTGCGCGACGATGCCGAACGGCATTGAGGTGGTCGCCGCGTTCGTCGGGCCTGACGCGGCGCTGGTAGCCCGCACCGACAAGGGCGTGAAGAAGGTGGCTCCGACGGTCGGGAAGCGTGACGCCGCCGGGCAGGACATGGGCGCCGTGTGGCGCAAGATCGGGGTGGCACGATGACCGTACAGAAAGCAGCAGCGAAGAAGGCGCCTGCAAAGAAGGCGGCGGCGAAGCCCGCTGCCCGCAAGACGAAAGCGATCGACGAGAAGTACGACGCCGATTCTCTCGTCGTCCTTGAAGGGCTCGACGCGGTCCGGAAGCGCCCCGGCATGTACATCGGCGATACCGGCACCCGGGGCCTCCACCACCTCCTCGCTGAGATCGTCGACAACTCGGTTGACGAAGCCGCCGCCGGGTTCGCCACCACCATCACTATCGAGCTGTTCGACGACGGGTCGGCGCAGGTCACCGACAACGGCCGTGGTATCCCCGTCGGGACTGAGAAGTCGACGGGTCTGTCCGGGCTGGAGGTCGTATTCACGAAGTTGCACGCGGGCGGCAAGTTCGGGACCGGCGGGTACGCCACCGCTGGTGGCCTCCACGGCGTCGGCGCGTCGGTGGTGAACGCTCTGTCGTCGAAGCTGGAAGCCAAGGTGTTCCGGGACGGGCTCACCTACGAGATGTGGTTCCAGCACGGCAAACCCGGCAAGTTCGGTGTTGGTGACAAGTTCCGTGAGTCGCACGGCCCCAGCAAGGGCGCGAAGGTAGCGAAGGGGAAGACCGGCACGCAGGTGCGGTTCTGGCCTGACCCCGCCATTTTCGGTGATGACGTCCACTTCACGTTCGAGACGGTGTGTGAGCGGCTCGCCCACATCGCGTTCCTCGTACCGGGTCTCACCATCGACGTCGTCGATCACCGCACCGACGCCACCAAGCAGTTCAAGTCCGTGAAGGGTCTCGCCGACTTCGTCGATTACCTCGGCGGCGGCGACCCGATCTGTGACACCCTGTCCATTATCGGCGAGGGCACGTACACCGAGACAGTGCCGATGCTGGAGAACGGCGTGATGACCCCCACTGAGGTGGAGCGCACCTGTCAGGTTGAGGTGGCGCTGCGGTGGGTGAACGGCTGGGATTCGCGAGTCGTGTCGTACGTGAACACGGTCCCGACCCCGACGGGCGGCACGCACGTCGCCGGGTTCAACCGGGCGGTCACCACCGTCGTCAACGAGACGCTACGGGACGCCAAGATCCTCCGAGCGAAGGAGCCGAACCCGTCCGGGGACGACGTCCAAGAGGGCTTGGTGGCGGTCGTGCGGGCCGTCCTCCCCGAACCGCAGTTCGAAGGGCAGACGAAGTCGGCGCTGGGCACCACTGCCGCCCAATCCATTGTGTACAAGGTCGTTGCCGATTCGTTGAGGGCGTGGGCTGCTGGGGGCGGCAAGAAGACGCATGTGCGTCGCGTCCTCGACAAGGTCGTGGCGGCTTCTCGCGCCCGCGCCGCCGCCCGTCTGCAGCGTGACACGGTGCGCCGCAAGAGTGTGCTTGAGTCGTCGTCGCTCCCGGCGAAGCTTGCGGACTGCCGCAGCAACGACCCGTCCATGACCGAGCTGCTCCTCGTTGAGGGCGACTCGGCGGCCGGGCCGTGCTTTACCGGCGACACACTCGTCGCCACCGTCGCGGGCCCGGTCCGCATCGACCGTCTCGCTGAACTCCACAAGAACGGGGTGACGTTTTTCGGGTACGCGATGAACGACGACGGGGACGTCATCAAGGTCGCCCTCGAACAGCCGCGCCTCACCCGTCGAGGTGTCGACGTGGTCGCGGTGACATTGAACGACGGGCAGGTGGTGCACTGCACTCCTGATCATCTCTTCCGTCTCGCTGACGGCTCTTACACAGCGGCAGCCGAACTGCGGTCTGGCGCTGAACTGGCGTCGCTGCATCGGCGGGGCAAAGACCGAGAGATGGTGTGGCAGCAGAACCTCCGCACGTGGAAGAACGGCCACTCCGAAGATGAACCTGCCATCACCGTGTTCATTCCCGACAACTTGCAGGTGCGAGGCGTGAAGACGGCGGCGAGTGGCGTCGACGTGTACGACTTGAGTGTCCCCGAGTACGAAAACTTCGCGCTTGAAGCAGGAATTTTTGTTCACAACTGTAAGGGCGGCCGGGACTCAGCCACCCAAGCGGTGCTGCCGCTGCGAGGCAAGATTCTGAACGCACTGAAGGCCTCACCGGCGGACGTGTTGAAGAACGCAGAGTGTCAGGGTATTTTCGCTGCACTGGGCGCCGGGTTCGGCAAGAACTTCGATCTGGATGCCTGCCGGTACGGCCGCGTCATCCTGCTGTGTGACGCCGACGTGGACGGCTCCCACATCCGGTGCCTCCTCCTCACTTTGTTCCACACGTACTGCCGCCCACTACTGGAAGCCGGGCGCGTGTACGCGGCGATGCCGCCGCTGTACGCCATTAAGGTGTCCGGGTCCACCACCCCGGTGTTCGCCTACTCCGACGCGGAGCGAGACAAGCTGCTCGCCAAGTTCGAAAAGGAAAACAAGAGCATCCGGGGGATTAGCCGGTTCAAGGGTTTGGGGGAGATGAGCGTCGACGAGCTCGCCGACACCACCCTCGACCCGGCGACCCGCAGCCTCCGCCAGCTCACTGTCGAAGACGCCGCCGCCGCCATGCACGCGTTCGAACTGTGCATGGGTGACGAGGTGGAGCCCCGCCGCGACTTCATCATCTCCCGCTCGGCAGGCATCAGCGTCGACGAACTAGATGTCTGACCCGACCCAGACCCAACAACCACACCTCCCCAAAAAAGTTTGCTGGATTACCGGTCGTTCTGGTATGCTAAATTTTAGAATAAGAGGTGCGAGATGGCTGCGACTGACAACTATTGGTTGATTCGACGGCACCCCGAAGGGGGTTACGCCGTCACCGGTGTCATGCAACGAGTCAACGACGCCTACAAGGACTTGTTCGACGGCACTCAGACAAGCAAGGGGACGCCGCCCGCAGACGTCGCCGTCGTTCACCTCAACGAGGACGACGACCCATTCGACGTGCAGGTACCCGACGGAGCGAAGCGGTTCACCCAACTGGACGAAGCCGAGGACTGGGCGGAAGCCAACAGTGGTTTCTTCGACTATTGGGAACGGCACCCCGAATGCAACGTCAACCTCGACCTTGTGGGAGAAGTTCAGGAGCTGTGGGGCGGCGGCGAGATGGAGTGGACCGGCGATGCCGACCCGTACACGTACCGCCAGATCGCTATCCACCGCAAGAACGGCGTCGAGTACCGGTGTGGCTGCGACACCTACGAACCCTGCTACTGCTACGAGGCGGCGCTGGAGGGTGAACTCGCGAAGCTCCGGGGCCTCGTCAGCGACTTTCTCGCTGCCTTAGACGAGACTCCGGGGGACGCTACCCGGGCGGCGAACGCCAAAGCAGCACTGGCCCGCGCCGCCAGCACGTTCCCCGCCCCCAACACAACCGGCGCCGGGGAGGGCGAGCAGTGACCGACGACCTCGCAACCCGACTCACACGTGCCGCAGAAGGAAAGTTCGACGGAATGTCCCTCGACCTTTTCGATGAAGCAGCCCAAGAAATCAGGCGCCTACGAGCCCAAATCGCCGACCTGCTCCCCTACGCGCACGCCGACGCCGAATCGGGCGCGTCCACACACCAGTGGGCGAGTCGACACGACTGCGAACCGCTGTGCGAAGACTGCCGGTGGCACGTCGAGTCTGTCGCGCTCCTGAAGCGCATCAAGGCGGGAGAATTCCAGCAGCCGTAGCCCCTGCCTGCAAACTCGGCGGACGGCAGTTGGCAAAATGGCAGTGTAAAAGCTGGCAAAATGGTAGTGTTGCCCGGAAACCGGCAGAGCGGGCCCGCCCCCAACCCCACAAAAACTCTTACGGGCACCCGGAGGGTACACTACTACAAGAACTCGAATTATCTGCGGTGAGGGCAGCCATGGCAAACGAATTCAACATTTCCTACTGGAACTACCGGTTGATGCTGGCGGAGAACGGCGAGTGGCATCTCCGCGAAGTCTACTATGACGCCGACGACAACGTCGTCGGGTGGACGGCTAACCCGGCAGCCCCATGGGGCGAGACCGCCGACGAAATCGCTAGCGTGATGCGGCTGATGCTCGAAGCTTTCGACCGTCCCCCGCTCACCGAATCCGAATTACCCGGATTCCAGCCAAACTCGGAGACGGCCAGCGGCTAGCCCCAGTCCTTCACCGTCAAAAGGTTTCCGCCCTCCTGCGAAATATGTGAGAGAAGGGTTGCGTCGCTTCTATAGGGCGCCTTACTATACTGAAAAGTAGGGAGAGGAACTATGACTAATCGGATTCTGTGGAACTGGCGCGACAACGGCGTGGATGTCGGCTGCGTCGACGAAGTAGTCCTACACGATGTGGACACTGTGCACGTCGAGCAGGTGACCGACGCTCACTGGTGGATCGGCATCGACAAGACGGACGGCACCCGCTGGTCCGGGGATTTCTACATCGACGCGTCGGGACGCCTACGGTTCGTCGAGCAGGAGTCCACGATCAAATGGGAGTCTGATGCGTCGCACGAAGACTCTAAACTGCGAGACGCCGCCGTGAATTCTCGCGGTCGTATTGTCTTCAATGGAGATAAAGAACCTTCGACTGCTGGCGAGCCTGACGCCTACCGCGTCACCGTCGAGGTTTCCGGCCCCGCCTTGGATGATGCTCAGCTTGACGTCATGAGCGACCACGGGTTCTTTGGTGAGCTCGACAGCCCGATGCGGTTCACCCGGTTCTTTGAGCGCCGGAACCCGGACGACACGATTGACGGCTTCGCATCCGAGGCGGTTGCACTGGCGGGGCAGGCGCTGCGGGACGGGCAGCAGATTGTTGCCGTGCACTCGACGCATACGAGAGAAGCCATGCCATTTAAACTGTTCTCAATGTAGCGGTTAAAGTCATCAGCGAAGACGAGGTACAAAAATGGATGAACACTCCTAACGTCGAAATGGGAGACATGACCCCTCTTGATGTCATCGCGGAAGGAGGCTTCCAACGCGTTGTCGATCTACTTGTGGCACTAGCGGAAGGTCAAACATCTTGACCGTTTCCCTATCGCCGAACCCGATGAGTCGAAGTTGGCGGCGGAAGGATACTATCGGCGATGATAGTGAAACTAGGCCACCATCTCTTCTTCGGTGATGCTACCACTGGGCGGCGGCAGGTGCGCCGACCACCAACTGTCACCCACCGAGTTTGCCGATAGGGCGTACACCATTGCGGGGCTCAGGAGGCGCACGAGATACTATGCCTTACGCATAGCATGAGTAACTCATGCTATTATTTGGCCGGGCCCTTGGTGGCTTCCCACCTGAGAAAAGTTGCTATTTTACCAAAATCCGGTAAAATAGGTAAAGGAATTTTTGGAGGCGTGACGTGGTCGTGTATGGTGGTTCGAATGATGGTGGGTTGACCGTGTGTGTCGCACACAAGCAGTTTGTTCCTTGTCGGGCTTGCGGCGAATCCACGATCGCGAACTGGAGCCGTGACCCTGCTGATGTCGCCGCCGTCTACGAGCATCAGCGGACTGGACGCCTCGTGACACGGGATCGCAGTGAGGCGCCGCGAGATCTCTTGTGGGCGCCGGAGGGAAATCCCGACAGCTTCGACGATCCGCCGAGCGATGCCCTTCTCCGCATCCAGAAAGCTCTCGGTATCAATGACCCGGAGCTGGCCGAACTGTTCTCGATCGGCGCTGACGAATCGTACCTGATTTCCGATTGGAAGGCCGGAGGGGTGCCGAATGGTTCCCGTCAAGCCGTCATTGACGTTCTCGCTGTGGTGGAGCTTCTCGAATCGAAGCTTCGTGACGGACAACTTTACGTTGTCGCCCGTGAGCCCGCACTACGGTTCCATGGGGCCACGTTGCTGGAGGCGCTGAAAGCCGACCCGGCGGAAACACGCAGGATCTACGAAGCTGCTTTCGACTACTCGGGTGGGGTGTGACCGGCACCTGCCGGAGCTATTGATGAAAGCTTTTTCTGCTGCTACCATATTTTTTATGGTTTTAGGTGGAAGGGCTTGTGATGTTTGACGGGGTTCGGCGGGTGCTGCTGGTGGGCGACAGCCACGCCAACCGGCGCTGGTGGATGAACATCGTCGTGCCAGCGGCGCTAGAGCAGAACGTTGACGCCATCATCCAGTTGGGTGATTTCGGGTGGTGGCCCAACGAGCGGTTCTTCCGGAACGCTGTCGCGAACAGCCCGGTGCCGGTATGGTTCCTTGACGGCAACCATGAGCACTTCCCCGACCTGAAAAGCGAAGTCGCGTACGCCCGCAGAAAGAACGCCATCTCCGACCCCACTTCCCCGGTGCCGCTGCTCG
>Ga0208719_1000063_pt1 | contig 29981 bp, 27 predicted proteins | sample LakMenEpi30Jul09_FD_150747 | JGI IMG/M metagenome (GOLD analysis project Ga0208719, IMG submission 150747) | Freshwater microbial communities from Lake Mendota, WI - 30JUL2009 deep hole epilimnion (SPAdes) | ecosystem: Environmental > Aquatic > Freshwater > Lake > Epilimnion/Euphotic zone ... | reverse complement strand
CTTGGACCAGCTTAAGGGCTCTGTTAGCTCTGGCCTGCAAGGTATCAAGCAGCACTGGCAGAGCATGGATGCACCTTCAAAGCAGGTGCTGATGTCTGGGCTCGTCGGTACTGGCTTGGGGGCTGCTACTGGCCTTGGGTCTTCAATGCTTGCTGGCGATGGCCAGACTGGACGTCGAATGCTGCGTGGCGGTATTGCCGGTGCAGCTCTCGGTGGCGGTCTCGGTTTAGCCATGAATCCTGAAGTTGCTACCAAACTACAAAAGCAGCTATCAGGCCCATCGAAGCAAACCGCAACAAAAGCTCCGGCTTCAAAGTTAGGTCCGGACGCTTCTGCCTTAATGTCGAATCCTGATCCTTCAGCACGGTTGAAAGAAATCAACAGGTTGCAGGGTATGGCAGACAGCTCAAATCCGGAATTGGCCGCTGGCGGTCAACTTGCAGCTACCGCTGGTGTAGCTGGCGAAGGTTTACGTCGGCTGAATAACATTGAAAGCTACGATCCTGCAAAGCTTTCAAAAGAGCTGTATTCGCGATTGCAAACCGCATCGCAATCTAAAGGCAGCAAGCCCGGCTCAACTGGTTCGGGTATTGATGCTTTAAGCGAAGATATTATCGAGTCGTTTTCTAACGGCAACAAAGCAAAAGCAAACGCTGTTAGGTCGATTTTTCAATCTCCTGTTGATATTCAGGATGTACAAGGATCGACGCTTGCGGGCATACCAATCACGACCAAAAATATCGTACCCACAGCTGAGGAATTGCTTAAGCATGCTCCGAAGGGTTCAGTAACCGGTGCAATTCCTCCGCAGCTTAGTTCGGCAGTTCGAGGTAACGCTGACGACATTGTGAGCAAGGGCTTCCGAGACGCCGCGGGTCGCATTCGTTGGCCGCGTTCCCTTGCGGGGCTGGGACTTGTAGGGGCTGGTGGTGCGTTGACTGCCAACATCATCCGCTCTTATCTGCAAAACGCCGAAGCCCGCCGAGCAGCACGTAACACATTGCGTCAAATCTCGAACTCGGTCGCCCCCCAGCAATAGGTGCTTTGATGGCAATGATCAAGTTCGTATCGCCGGCCGGTTGGGACTATGGTCAACCGATTGCGCAGTTCATCAAAATCGGCAGCCGTGGACTAATCGGCAACGACCGCCGTGAGTTCCTGAAGGTTGCAAGCCATTCGTTTATCGACCAGTTGGAAAACATCAAGTTTGCCAGGGACGAGGTCCCGGTGCACTTGATTGCGCTGGGTGCCAGCGAGGCTTGGGGTCCGAACCGCAACGGTGACGGGTTCAAGGAAGCAACTTGCCGGCAGCATCACAACACGTTTGTGAAGTTCGCAAAGTTCTTCCGCAATCATCGAAACAAGCCGGAAAAAGGCGATCCACATTACGGTACGGTCAAGGCCTCGGCGTACAACGAAGAAATGCGGCGAGTCGAGCTACTCGCTGCTTTGAACGCAGAGAAGTCTGCTGTGGATCGAAACGGTGGCTTTATTGCCGACAAGGAACTCGAGAAGATCGCCCGGGGTGAAGACATCCCGGTAAGCATGGCTTGCCGTGTGCCTTACGACACCTGTTCGTATTGCAAAAACAACGCTCGGACTCGAGACGAATACTGCACTCGGGAAAAGTGTGCCGCCGGCGGTTGTCGTGAAAACCTTACTCGGCTTGTGAAAGTCGGCAATGACTTGATTCACGTGCATGTCGATAATCCGAACCCGACATGGTTTGATATCAGCAATGTTTACCGTCCAGCAGACCGGATTGCGTACGGGGCGAAAGCCGATTACTTGACCAAAGCTGCAACCGATTCAGGCATGTTTGAGCTTCAAGATTACATCAAAATGGCTGAGCATTCGTCGGCTCCGCTTGATGTAATTCTTTACCAGTCAGGGCAGCACGGTTTGTGGTCTGAAAAGTACGCTTCCCAGGTTCGGCTAGGTTACGCACTAGCTGCTATTGAAACTGACGACAATTGTTCCGATGCTAATGCTTACAGAGCTTTTGCGACGCCTGCTTTTCCAATTGAAAAGTTGGCGTCTTACGGATCTCGTGAGTGCGATAGTCAGCTTGCAGCGCTTGCAGACAGGAAGGTAATCCTGAACTTGCGCGACTTTGCAAGGCTTACGCACCAGGAGTCGGCCGTCAAAAGTGCTGCAAGCATTCTTCCTGGCATTTACACCAGGATGACTGCTGACGAGTCGCTTCCGCTACTAGTGGAGCAAGGAGCCTGCTCGTTTATCGACAAAACAGCAAATGAAAGTTCCAGGATTTTGGCTGCAACTGCCTTCGAAGCTCACACGCTAGAAAAGCAAGCAGTTGAAAACAGGACCTTTCTAAGTTGTATTCGGGAAAGACCCGTTCCAGCGTTTTCGTTACATAAGTCGGCTTCCTGCGATGCACACGGCGAGAAACTAGCCAGCGACTACGCAATGTATAAGTTGGCAGCTTTGTGGCGTGCGGCAGCGTCAGATAAAGACTTTCCGTTGACAGTAAGGTTGAGTCTTCGACAGAATCGAGTACTTAGCTACGGTTAGCACGAAGCTCATACCGTCACAGCAAGGAGTGCGTAATGCCCAGTTCAATGCAGTCGATGGTAACCATCGGCAAGTTTCTGCGTGAAGTGGGTGGCGAAAAGCGGGCTGCCGAAGCCAATACCGAACCCGGTAGCATCGGCGGGCCGACAAGCCACCCTGTCAAGGATGTCGACGACTCGACAGCTGATGCCAAGGAAGGCGATCGCTCAGCAGAGAATGCTGCTGACGTAAAGGCCGACCAAGGTAAGCCGGGTGTCGATAGCACACCTGACAATGTTGCTGACAAGAAGGCTTCAGCCAAGCGTGCCGCTGATGGTAAGTCTTCGGACGGGTCCATCAATCCCCCCGGCACTGCTTCTGCCGATCAACTTCAGATCGGCACGAAGAAAGAGCCGACCGGTCAGGATCCTTCAGTCGAAACTTCTTCGGTCAAGGCCGAGAAGGAAGACACTGATACCTCACATCCTGCCCGTACTGACAATGCCGAATTGGACGGCTTGAAGTATGCGTCGATGTCGCTCGAACAGCTTGCTAAGACAGCTTCTGAACTTGGCAACCTGGTTCTTGCTGGTCTGGCAAACATGCAGCATGAATCGCCAGCTGCCCCGCGAGCACAGTCGGTTGACAAGCAGGCGGCTGATCTTGCCGGACAGGCTGGTTGGGAGCTTGCCGGTCTTCTTACAGGTAACTTCGACAAGCAGGCTGCTGATTCACTCGTCCAGCACACAGTGGAAGAGGTGATCAAGACTGCTGCCGACGACGCCGAGAAGGTTGCGAGCTTCCTTGTGGCGTACAGCGACCAGCTTGCCAAGCAAGCTGAAGGCGAAGAGATGCCCGAAGAAGCCGCGGCTGCCGACGAAGGTGCTGGCGAGATGCCGCCTGAGATGTCAGCCGGTCCTGCTCCTGGTGGTGAAGCTTCTGGCGGTGGCGGGGAACTCGAGCAGCTTGCAGCTTTGCTTGAGCAACTCGGCATCACCCCGGAACAGCTTGAAGCTGCAATGGCACAGGGTGGTGGTGATGCCGGCGGTGCCGGCGAAATGCCGCCTGAAGCCATGCCACCGGAAGCCGCAATGGGCGGTGCCGGTGGGATGCCGCCGGCAGCAGGTGGCCCTGAGACTGCGGGAGCTGCTCCTGGCATGGAAGTGTCCGCAGCAGACAAGGGTCGTGCAACCAAGCGTGCCGCTCAGAAGGGTGCCGCGGACCAGACCACAAGGGATTACGTGCAGGAAGTTCTCGCACGTTCCCGTCAGTGATCCTCAACTGGAGTTAGTCGCATGATTACTAAGCTCGCTGCACAGATGGTCCAATACATCGCTGCCTCGTCGGCGTTGAGCGACCGTTTGATGGGCGAATTGAACGGGTTCCGGACTCAAGAAAAGCAAGCTGCTGACAAGCGGCGTGATGTTCTTGATGTTCTGCTCAAGGCGAATTGTGTTGCTCCTCACCAGAAGGCTGCGGCTCTCGAGCGTCTGGCGAATCACGGTGCCACCCTTGACCTTCTTGTTGCCGCTGTCGGCAAGATGGAAGGCTACAAGGCGGCTGCCGAGAAGGCTGCTTCAGAGTTGGGGCATCCGGAGACGGAGAAGTCAGCTGGCGTCAAGACCGCCGGTACTGTTCGTGACAGTCTGAATGATCCTTACGTCGGCCGTCGTACTTCTGAGAAGAAGGCGTCCGATCTCGCTCTCATGGCGGTGCTTAACGCCCCGTCGCGTTCTTGACCCACTTCTACGGAGAATGACTTATGGCCGCTCCTCGGCAGATGACAGCCAACACCTTGAACGCTCTCAAGGGCTGGCCCCAGATGAACGCGGTTGATTATCACGCAGCATTCGATTCGTCGGTGCCTGCTGGTGATTTGCCCGTTCTTGCAGGTTCAGTTGTGTCCCTCAACTCGTCTGGCAACTACATCCTCGGTGTCGGTACGAGCAAGGTGATGCCGCTGTTCCTGTTCAACAACTCGGACGATCCGGATGTAGCAAACGACGGTGGTGATGCATCGGTCACACGCGGTGTGTGGATTCCGATCAGCCCCACCGGCCAGGCAATGGCGCTTGTCGCTATCGGTGCCTATGAGCTTGTGAGCACAGCTTTCGTGGCTGGTTCGTACGCTCCTAACACCGCGCTGACAGCGGCAAAGTCGGGCAGCAGCAACCCCGGCAAGCTCAAGGCTGGCACGATGGGTACCGACATGATCGTCGGTATTGTTTCTCGTGGTGTTGTCGACAATGGCTACGGTAAGAACGCCGTTGCGTTCTGGCCGTGCCCTGTTTTCCCCGCCTGATTTTCCTGAGTCCTTAGTCACATCTGCACGACGCAGCAAGTGAAGACACGGAGGTTTCTATGGCTAATAGCACTGTGATGACTCAGGAAGAGTCCAAGCTCCTGAGCCGAACCATTTTCGAGAAGCTCTCTTCGCGTGATCCCTCGCTCGAGAAGCAAGCGGAAGACGCCGTCAACGATTTCACTCGCGTGAAAATGCGTGAAGACGGCTTCTATCGCCGGATCATGCCGCCGATTCCGATCGGTAACGATGATCTTGATCGTGCTGTCGATACCGACAAGCCGGTCAAGATCGTGGACAAGGAGCCGGATTCCCCGGCTGCCGTGTCTATCGGTTTCGCCACCTTGCCGACGAACTTGTACATCAAGGGCGATCGGTACAAGGTGACGTTTGACCGCATCGTTACCCCGAAGTTCACCAAGGACGTGGATGAACTCCGCACTTGGTACATGGACATTCGGCAGGTTCTCAGCGATAACGCCATCAAGGACATGTTGGCTGAAGAGGACGGCAAGTTCCTCTCGGCAGTCAACACAGCTCTTGTTGGCCCGGAAATGATCTGCCCGACGTCAGGCACGGTTCAGTACAAGGAGATCGCAGGCGGTATCACTCGTGATACTCTCTGGGACTCGCTTAAGATCATGCCGAACACGCCGTCGAACCTCGAGGTTCACTGCGTGCTGCTCAACAACATCACCATCAAGGAAGTGGCCAAGTTCAGCCGCAACGAGATGGGTGGTGACCTCAGCGAAGAGATCATGCGTAGCGGCTGGACTTTGAGCGAGGCAATGGGCGTCAAGTGGGTGATCACGATCAAGAAGGGTCTGGTCCCCACGAACACGATGTATCACTTCGCGGATCCGAAGTTCATCGGTAAGTCCTACATGCTTGAGGACACCACGATGTACATCCGGCGTGAAGCGTACTTCATCGAGTTTTTCGCGTACGAGTCGCTGGGTGGCACGATCGGCCACACCTCCGGTCTCGCCCGCGTTGACTTTGTCTGATCGCAACCGTCAGAGCCGCAGCCCCCGGGTCATCCCGGGGGCTGCCTCTGGCACAAGGAGAGCAGCACATGTCAGCCGCATTTCCCGGTCCTTACACTGATCTAGGTCTTACACAGCGTCCTCCGTTCAGTCAGGTATCTGAGGCTGTCGACGTCACGAATCCTCGTGATCTTGGTCAGAACCGCAGCTACCAGAATGATCTGAGCCAGACGTTGCGTTCGCTTGATCTTTCCGCCCAACAGACGCCCCCCAAGCCGTTCCCGCCCAACAAGTGGCTTCCGGGTCGCGATCCGTACGCCAACGGTGGCGGCGGTAATGCGTACCTCGAACACTCAGCAAGCTGAGCAGCAATCACCCCGTAGTTCGGAGATTCCCATGTCCCAGACTCAGTCAGCTCTGCCTTCCGCGGTGGACGCTTACAATCATCTGTTCCACAACGTGCATGCTGAAGTGTTCTTCGGCAAGCTTGCAAGCTATGGCATCCATCCGGCAACGGAAAAGGAAGCCTCGGATTTGCTCGCTCTTGCCGGTCGGCTTCGCGATGTGGACACGCCTGAAAAGCAGGCGGCTGCTCAGAGCCGGTTCTCACCAGCTCTGGCAGCTCTTAATTCTGTGACTGCCACGGAAGAGCAGTCGATCAAGCAGGCTGCGGCAGACTTGAGTCGCGATCCCAGCATCTACAACGCTGTGCTCGCTCTCAAGGCTCACGAAGCTGCTGTCCTGGCCGGTAACCAGTAAGGAGGGCTCCCATGCTCGACACATCCTGCTTGTACTCGACCGTCAAGAACGTCTCGGGCACAAAGCGTATTTTCGGTTTCCTTCCTCCCCACGGTCGCGAGCTTGCTAACAACGAAGAGTTCACCGTTTTCGGTGATATCCGTCAAAGCATCGGTGGCAGCCGTGGTTCGGATCCTAGTGTTCAGCGTCGTGATCGGACTGCGTTCGCCAACGCGATTGCCAACGGTTGGCTGGTGATCGTGAGCACGCCCAATCCGATTTTGAAGGACATCGACAGCGGAGACACCAAGATGTTGAATCTTGATGACGGCACACTCGGTGCCGTCGATCCCTGCTGGACCAACGAACTCTGATCATCAGAGTTTTGTAGTAGAATGAGCCGGTTGGCTGTTATGGCCAACCGGCTTTTTCTTTTCCGGAATCTAGAAAGTGGTAAATGAAATTAAGTCTTTTTACGCCTACGCACAGGCCAGACTATCTTTCTGAGACGCATACCTCACTTAAGCTACAAACGCTGACAGACTGGGAATGGGTAATCCTGCCCAACGGCTCAAATGCTGTAATACCGGAGACTGTCAAAAGTGATCCTCGAGTGCGAATTGTGGAAGGCGGCAACCTTCACAATATCGGGGCTCTTAAGCGAAAAGCCTGTAACGCTCTGACAGGCGACGTGTTCATCGAGCTAGACCACGATGACTTGCTTGTACCGGGGAAATCCCTGGAAGCTATAGCCGCCGCGTTTGATAAAGGCGCTGGCTTTGCTTATTCAGATACTGCTGTTTTCCGGTTCCAGCAGCGTGCCGGGGTCAGAACCTACAACTGCTACAACTACGCAGCGCAGCATGGCTGGATCGATTACCCGATGTTCGTTTACGGTCGATACCTAAAAGCCACAAGCTGTTTCGACATTACACCCCGGTCACTATCAGAGATCTACTACTGTCCGGACCACGTAAGGGCTTGGTCTCGTAAGTCGTATTACGAAGCAGGAGGCCATAACCCCGAGTTGTCGGTTTGTGATGATCATGAACTAATGATCAAGACATACTTGACAGGAGCCAAATTCGCACACACAGGCGGCTGTCATTACCTGTACCGGTTGTTTGACAACAATACGGTGATCATGCGAAACGAGAAGATTCGTGAGACAAGCGAAAAGTTCCGCAAAGAATATCTTTGTCGGCTCGTTGAATCGTGGGTTTCTCGCAACGGGCTGCCCACGCTTGACCTGACAAGGCTTCGCTTGTCCGGTTGGACTCCTGAAAAACACTTGTTACAGGGTTTTGGCCGAAATCAGTTTGGACACATTATCGCAGACACAGAATTACAACGGTTGGAAGGCTGGCAGGTTAGGGAGTTCATGAACGAGGCCTACGAAGGACTTGTTCCTGGCGGTTATCTGACCGTTACCGTACCTGAGGTGCACTCAGGTATGGGTTACGGCGATGTAGAGTGGAAATCACACTTCAGTGCAACCAGTATGTCGCCGTATACTCGTAAGCAGTTCGCACGCCAAAACGGCAAAGTGAATTGTCGATTTCAGCAGATTAACTGCGTAGAAGTTTTTCCGTCAGATTGGCACCGTGACCACGGATTCAAGTTTCTTCGCTTCGAGTTGGTTGCATTGAAAGGGCAACGACACCCTGGACTGCAACACATCTAAGCCAGTAGCTGACGAATCAAGGACGATCGCATGTCACGCTATCTGCTGCCGCAACCTTACTCAGACGACTTAGCGGCTATTGCCGAGCTGACAACAGACGCGTTTGGTCGTGCTGTTTTGACTTTCAGCAGCGGTGAGGCAATTTGTCAGTACATCGGAGCAGTCAGCGACGCTTCAATCCGCGGAGCCACAGGACCTGAAGGTGCTACCGGGCCTCGTGGTGTTCAGGGCCTTGTTTGGCGTGGCAGCTGGCTTTTGGGTACAAGTTACGCAGTCAACGATGTAGCCGAGTATCAAGGCTCAGCCTACGTTCTAACTGCCACGGCATCAGGGCAGCCCCCTAGCCAAGACTCGAGCTGGAGTGTTTTAGTTGCTCGAGGTGCAATCGGCCAGACAGGTGCACAAGGCGCTACAGGCTTAACTGGAGCTACCGGCGTCGGTCTTACAGGCGCCACCGGTGTCCGCGGCTTAGACGGTGCCACTGGAGCTATTGGCAGTACAGGGCCTCAGGGAGCCACCGGCGTCGGGCTGACAGGTGCCACCGGCATACGCGGTGCCACCGGGTTAGCAGGCAACACTGGTAACTCTGGTGCTAGCGGTGCGACCGGACCAGTTGGCGACCCTGGAGCCACTGGCCCGCTGGGCATACGCGGGTTGACAGGAGCTACCGGTGTTCAAGGCTCAACCGGAGCCCAAGGATCTGTAGGCTCTATCGGCCCGGTTGGAGCTACAGGCGTTCGCGGTGCTTCTGGTAGTACCGGTTTCACGGGAGCTACCGGGCCGCAAGGAATTACTGGCTCTGTCGGAGCAACTGGTGTCATCGGAAGCACAGGCCCGCTCGGACTGACAGGGGCTTCCGGTCTGCAAGGTATTACCGGCTTTGCTGGTAGTACTGGAGCTACAGGCGCAGCCGGAGCTACGGGCTCTGGAGCTACTGGAGCTACGGGAGCCGCCGGGCTTGACGGAGCTACAGGAGCTTCCGGAGTAATTGGGGCCACAGGTTTAACTGGTTCAACCGGTCCGTTCGGCCTTTACGACTGGCAAATCAAGACTGCTAACTACACCGCTGTGAACCGAGATCGATTAGTTGCCAACACATTTGGAGGCACTTTCACGATCACATTGCCTGCAACTCCTAGTTTTGGCGACTACATTCAGCTCACCGACGGTTGGGATTTTGCAGCAACGCCTCTGCTAATCGCTCGAAACGGTTCAACGATTAGTGGCTATGCGGATGACGTTTCAATCGACGTTAGCCGAGCTACTTACGAATTCATCTATGACGGCACAACTTGGAAAGTTACGGCTACCGTAGGTGTAGCAGGAGCCACCGGGCCGGCTGGGGCAACCGGACCTTTAAAAGCCGGAATTGGCGCCAGCATTGCATTAGCCACGACAACAACCATTACTCAACAAACGTTTCAAGCTATCACCGGACTTTCTTTGCCGTTGACAGCAGGTACCTGGGCATTCGAAGCTCAAATTGCAGGGCGTTGCTTGAATTCCGGCGGTGCAAGGTTCAGTCTTGATTTCAACGGAACACACACGTCAATTGATTACGCTCAGCTGGCTAGCAGCCAAAATACAACATGGACAGGACTTCAGCGATTCACGGCAGCTGGTGCAACAGGTCCAGTCAGCTGGATCGACGTGGCTCTTGACGCCTTTGTCTTAGTTTTTGGTCAGGTCATTGTCACCGGCTCTGGCTCTTTGATTCTTCGAGGATTAAAAGGAACTTCCGGTTCGATGACTGTCTGGCCCACGTCTTCGCTTAAAGCCTGGCAGATTTCCTAACTCGCAATCGCAGAAGCAACATGCCAATTAGCGTCCGTCAAATACTCGGGGCAAACTACACGGGGCCTACCGGAGCAACCGGACCTCTTGGCGCAACCGGTGCGACAGGAGCTGTTGGTGCTACAGGTTCGGCTGGCGTGAACGGTGCCACAGGCTCAGCCGGCGTTAACGGGGCCACCGGTGCGACTGGCATCGCCAGTCTGCCGTACGCAACAACCGCAGACTTTCCGGCTGTGGGTGACGTCAGCGTCGTCTATATCGCCAAGGACACAGCTAAGACTTACCTCTGGAACGGCAGCGTCTACTACGAAGCCGGGCCAGACACCAACTACGTCAATACGCTCGGTGCTCTCTACGCCCGCCGTAGTGATGTGGTGGGGTACACCAGCTACACCGGTAAAGCGACGTACGGAGCGTTAGACGGCAGCAGCGTGTGGACGATTCGCAAAACGGTTTACACAAGTGCTGGGGCTGTGTCTTCGACTACAACCGCTGTCAACGTGAAATGGGACGATAGGCTCACCGCCACGTATAGCTGACCATGGCCACATACTACGCACGAGCATCCGGCAACATCAACGCAGCCATCTGGGCAACGACGCCTACTGGCACGGCCGGAAATTTCTTTCCTTTTAATCCAGTCGATCAACTGGTGCTCAACGGTTTTTCAGTTAACGTTCCCGTTACAGTGACTGTGAATGAAATCAGAGCCGACCAAACATCCACTGGAGGGTCAATTGTAGGGGGTACTATATCTATTAGTGCTGGCGTCACCGTAAACGCTAATTTAACCCTTTCTGTCAACAACAGTCTTAGTTTTGGCTTCGACGCGATAGTTAACGGAAACATAAGTGCAAGCGCCTCTGGCGGATTTACTGCCTGCTCGCTTACAACAAAAGTGACCGTTAACGGCAATATAACTTCTGGCCTTGGTGGCGACCAGTTTGTTTTTCTTCTTAACAATAGCAGCGCAGAACTAATTGTAAATAACGGCGAAATCTTGTGCATATCAGGTCTTGCGGGCACAGCTATTACACACACTCTCGGAATAATACGACTAAATAATGTAACTTTGCGGTCGACGACCACCACCGGTGTAGCGATACGCAGTGCTTCCGTCATAGTGGCTACCAACTCAACAATTTTAAGCGGCGGTCTAGTTGTGTCGAATGGCGAAACAACACTGACCGGGTCTATTGCACCGGTAGCAAACAATCCGGGAATTACTGTGACAGGCGGGTCAGTAACGTTTAACGGAAACATCAACCCGACCGGAATCTACGGCATCGTGTTTAGCAGCGGAACGGCTAGTCTCACAGTAAACGGTAACGTCAGCGGCGGAACAACTGGTGCAACAAACTCCGGGATAATTATATCAGGTGGAAATCCCACCATTGTGATCAACGGAAATGTTACCGGTGGTAACGGCACAGCCAACCTAAACAACACCGGCATAACGATAAACTCCATAGCCAATGTGACCGTGAACGGTAACGTCACCGGTAGTGCAGGTGCAGCTGGGATCTACTCCAGCGTGAACAGCACGCTAACAGTAAATGGCACAGCAACAGGTGGAGCCAACTATCCCGGTATCTTGAACGCTAGCATTGGCTCGGTAACGTTGACTCGTGCAAAGGGAAATGGTTTTGGTATCGGCTCGGTCGGTTTAACCGGGCAGGTTGGTGTCAGTAACACGTCCACCGGTATTTGCTACGTGCGAGAGCTTGAGTACGGAGATCTCGGCATGTCTCCTACTTCCGGCCCTATCACGATGACTGATGTCACCAGCAACATTGTGCTTCTTTACCGTTCAGGGTTAGGAAAGCAGACGCTGATAGACGCCAACACAGTTGCAAACCTATTACCGGCAGCGGTAGACGTTCGCAAAGGCACGACGTTCAACAACGGCTTAAGTGTCGGCACAATGAACGTCCCCGCAGCGTCATCCACTGCTCTGGGTGTTGCAGTAGACAACACGGTAGGTACCGCAGCTCTAACCGCTGCCGCCTTTTGGGACGAGCTGCTGAGCAATCCCCGTTTGGCAGGCTCGCTCGGGGAGCGGCTCAAAGACGTGTCGACTGTGACCACGACCGGCCAGCAACTTGCGGACGCATTAGGTTAAGCCATGGCCATCTACTACGCACGAGCCTCCGGTAACGTGAACGCAGCCATCTGGGCGACTACGCCTACTGGCACAGCCGGTTCTTTCTACCCGTTTGATCCGGCTGACGTTCTAATGGCTAACAATGTTTCACCGATAACAATAAACGTAAATCTCACTGTGGCAGAAATACGCAACGACGGCGCAAACGGCGCGACCTCTAACGGGTTTTTTGTAGCTGCGAATGATGTAGTTATAACTGCTAATTTATATGCTGGTTCTGTTTCGTCGTGCCTGCCGTGTTTAAGAGTTACGTCTTCAAACTCAGCGACAATCACCGGAAACATTTACGGTGCCGGCCTCGGTGGTGTTAACAGTGGCGGTGCTGGTACTACTGTTGCTCCTGGCTTCTCTCTTGGTTTGCTTGTAGATACAACAGGCACCGCAACAATTAATGGCACAGTGTTTGCCGGTTTAAACTCCAATAATTTTGGGGTATTTGCCAACGCGGGTACGACGATTGTTAACGGGGTTGTGATCGGCGGCTCTGGCACTGTAACTTCTATGGGTGCTTACGTAGGCGCAAACGGCACGTTAACTGTTAATGGCACGGTATCAGGCAGCTCTCTAGGCCCCGGAATCACCAATCTCGGCAACACCACGATCAACGGGACTGTTACAGGTGGAACTGGTTCAACCGCTGTTTCAAATGGGACAGGTACCGTCACAATCAACGGCACCGCAGCAGGCGGTTCTGGCAGTCCAGGAGCAATAAACACGTCAACAGGCCAAATGACTGTCACGCGAGCCAAGGGCAACGCGTTCGGTGCTGGTAACCCAGGCGTCACGGCTCAGCCTGGCGTCAGCAATTCGTCCACAGGCATCTGCATTGTTTCCGAACTTGAGTACGGTGCTCTCGGACAGTCCCCCACATCGGGCGTGATCACCTTCCCGAACTCAACAGCCAACAGAGCGATCGTCTACAAAGGTGGCGGTATCAAAAAGACTTTGATTGACGCAGCAACTTCGGCAACCCTCGTCCCGACAAATGGCAATGTTCGAAACGGTGTCAGCTACAACCTTGGCAACAACACCGGCACTTGCGTCATTCCAGCAGCCAATACGGTTGTCGCTGGCACGCCTGTTGACGCCACCGTAGGTACTGCCGTTCTTTCTGTAGCCACGATCTTGGACGAGTTGACGAGCAACACTCGCGTTGCTGGTTCGTTTGGTGAGCGGCTACGGCACGTGGCAACGACAGCAACAACTGCTCAACAACTAGCAGACATGGTGTAAAGAATCATGAGCATCGTTTTTCCAAGCAGCCCTACACTTAATCAGATTGCCACCGTAAACGGACGGCAGTGGATCTGGGACGGCGAAGTCTGGTCCGAATACGGCAACCCTTTAGCCACGATCGCTAGCAGCGGTTCCGCCTCTGATCTGGTTGCCGGTGTTGTTCCTGTTGAGCGCCTGCCTGTAGCGACTGTTTCAACAGGCGGTATCATTCAAGTCGGTGCTGGCATAATTAATTCTGCTGGCACGTTGTCTGTCACCCTTGCTAGCATCGGCGCAGCTGCAAGCACACACAAAGCACAACACGCTACGACGGGCACCGACCCTCTAACGCCAGCAGACATTGGAGCCCAGAAGACAATCCCCGTATCTTCTTCGGCACCGACAGGCGGGGTGAATGGCGATATTGCCCTTGTGCTAGCATCAGCAAGTCAGGTCACTCCAACCACCCTTTCAGCAAGTGTAAACGACTACAATCCAGGTGCCGGAGACATTTACAGGCTGAGCGCGTCTGTAGCGGTTAATATAACCGGATGGGTTGCGTGGCTGGACGGCACTACCAAACTGCTGGTAAACGTAGGGTCTTTTGCCATCACGCTGAGAAACCAAAATACATTGTCAGCCGAAAACAACAGATTCATCACTGCAACAGCCGGTGATTATCTGCTTTTGCCTGGCGGGGCAATGATTTTGTATTGGGATGCGACTGATTCTCGCGTCAGAGTGTTGTAATGCCGCTTCCTGTGTACATTCGCGCAGCGGCAAACCAGCAACACCCAGAGGCTGTGGATTGGGCCACGCGAGCTATTGCTAACGGAGGAACTGTCACTACCCCGATAATGCGAGCCGTATCTAACTTTTGTTATGCCATCGACCGAGGCGGGCTGCGGTCTTCAATGTACCGCGTGAATCTGTTTTGCGGAGGCAACTTGTCCGGTTGTCTCGTTCCGTTGTACAGATCAACTTCGTTTCTCGGCACTAATCTGGGAAACGCTACGGATACGAACTTTAATTTTGTATCCGCTGACTTTTCAGAAACAGGTGCGACTGGAGGCTTGAAGGGAAACGGATCAAACAAATATTTGGTGACAGGGCTTAGTTCATCGGGCGTCGGTTTCGCAAACGCCACCATTCCGATTAACTCAATCCACATGGGAGCAAGCGGTTCCCAGATGGAAGCAGGTAGTTCCGGGGCAAATACGTTGATGGGAGGGCAGGAATCAAACTCGCCTTTTCGTGGAGTTGTCTTGTGGTCGCGATATTCTTTCTCGGTTCCAACACAACGGAGGTTTGAGGTAAACGGGCAAAACGGATCAGCGACATCATTCTATACGCCAATCACAACCACTTCAGCGCATGTAATTGGTACGTTAACGGGAACGCAATCAATCCTTACGGAAAACGGGCTGCAAGTTGCCCTGACAAATTACACAACAGCGCCTGGGGAGTTTTCATCGCTTGGTAATTCCCCGATATGGATTTTCGCGCGTGGAGTGGTGGGGCAGTTTGCTACGTCGGCGAGGATTAAAGGGTATCACTGCGGCACTGGAATTACCCTTGAACAATCAAAATCGGTAGCCGACGCATTTATCGCGTTCAACGCCGCTCTTAACAGGTAAGTTCTGCTTTTGTGGGATCTCAAGCCTGTGTGTAAATTGCACCTGCATTTTTGACCCGGAGTCACTATGAACTTAGCCCCACTTGTAGCGGAGCTGCAAAAACCAGAATATGCTGGGTTGTCCGACCCAGAAATTCTTGCCCAGCTCAATGCTAAAACGGTGACGATTCGTGCACCTGTAGCCAATTGGCTTATTCAAAAGACAGCCGTAACGGCTGGCTATTGGGCTTCATTTGTCATCGCAGCAGAGCAGGTGGATATTCCAGTTACAGTTCGCGGCTTAGCGATCAACGTCTTGGCTTGGGTGGGTGACCCATCTGGCAAAATTGAAACCACAGACATGGATTTGCCTGAAGTGAGGCTTATGCTCGCCGGTATCGTCCAAGCGGGTTTTGTTACAGAAGGGCAAGCCGCTGCCCTCGACGCACTCGCAAACGTAAGTATGTCCTGGCCCGAATTTGTCGGTTTAGGAGTCATTGGACCTGGATACCTAGAAAACGCTAGGCGGCTGTTAGAGCAAGAGAGACAGCAAACCGAACAAGACAACGAGCAAACCGAACAAGACAACCAGCAAACCGAACAAGACAACCAGCAAACCGAAGAAGAGGTTACCGATGCCTGATATCAAAGCTTTCTACGGCACACCAGCAGACGTCGTAATCACACTAGCGGGTTTAGCGTCTGACGCGAATTTACTTGCCGGTCGCCAGAGTGTTGAGATCGACAACACCGTGCTTCGTGCTGTTGATTTTACGATTGGTGGCCGAGTGACAGCAGGAGCAAATGCAACCGGCGGTGTTATTGAACTTTGGGTGGTGGCATCACTGGACAATATCGGTTTATACCCCGACACTGTCACGAACGGTGGGGATCTAGCCAGAACCTTCAGTTCAGCTAATGCTAAAAACTTCAATGCTCGCCCAATTGGTAGTCAGCCGGTCATAGCAAGTGCTAGTGCTCTACCATATTGGTTTGCACCTGTATCGGTGGCTGGTTTGTTTAGCACACAAATGGCACCGCCTAGATTTGTGGTATTTGGTGTACACTCAACTGGTGTGGCGATAAGCTCATCCCAGATTAGGCTTCAGCCTGAATACGAAACGGTGGGTTGATGTCAACCTTTTATCCTGACGGAAACCTAAAACAAGGGCTTGTTGGCGCGTGGTGTCCTTCTGTAACCGGAAATGCCGGAGACTCGTTGATTGATCTGTCCATGAATCGGAGGTCAACAACGCTGTCGGGCGGAGCAGGAACGCGACTGGTAGCAAGTGGCAATGGTATGGCGCTTCGCCTCAACGCTGCCGAGGGGCTGGTCGCGTCTACCGACAGTGTCACAGGGATACCGTCTGGAGGTTCTCCGAGGTCAATGTCTGCGTGGCTCTATTTGCCAGCAAGGTCGAATAACGCTAGCACCGTTTCGGTGTTAACGTCTGGGGGGCAGCAGCAGTTCCATCTTCTCGGGTTTGGCACAGACAATCTGCTGTTTACAGACGGAAGAAATGGTGCAAACAACATCAGTTACAGCGGAATCCCGCTTCAGGTGTGGTTTCACTATGCGATGACGCTTGTGTCTAATCAGTATGCCTTTTATGTGAATGGAGTGTCGGTAGCGTCCGGTACGTTTGGGGTTGCGATAAACACAGGAACGCCGACATCAGTTCAAATCGGTAGGCGATCTAGCACGATGACCGGATTCCTAGACGACATCCGCATCTACAACCGCGCCCTCACTCCCGCCGAAATCCGCCTCCTCGCCTCCCGTCGCGGAATCGGGCTGACTTCAATAAGAAAAAGACCTCCTTGCAATTATCCAATTGTTCAGCCGTCAAATCGTCTATGGGGGAGAGCTAATAACGTCTGGGTACCCGGCACAGCAGAGGTAAACAAAAACGATTATTGGGCTAACTATGCCCCACAAATAGCTTACTACCACGCAGAGGCTTCAGCTTGGGAATCTCGAGTACGGGCCAACGGTGGCACGGTGTCACCAGAAACGCTGCAAGCGGTCAGTGACTTTTGCACAGCAATAGACGCAGCCGGGATCCGTAATAAGCTGTACCGCGTAAACTTATTCTGCGGTGACAATCTAAGAGCTTGTTTGGTTCCGCTTTATACAAGCCCTTCTGCTGGATCCGCACCGGTAGGTGGTTACGCCGTTGATCTTAATACCGGCTTCATCGGGAGCGATTATCTCGAGAAAGGTATCGGCACAGGCGGGCTTCGTGGCAACGGTACGGCGGCAAAAAAGCTGTCTACAGGGCTGCGTCCGCAAGACATTGTGGCTAATTCGGCTACGGGCCATTACGGAATGTATATTCCGCCGTTTAGCTTACCAACATTTAGAGTTGAAACACCGGTATCTTCTTTTAGTGGCGGTACTCGCATTCATTTCGATTATCGAAATGGTTCAGGAGTAATTGGCGTGAAAGCTGCGTGGGCTGGTAACGTAACCGGAAGCGGTATAGCGAATCCTTCTGGACTCATTGTAGCGGACAGGTCCTCAAGCACTAGATTTGATCAATATCAACAGGGTGTCAGTGTTGCCAACACAACTACGGCTATCGGCACAATTGAGCCGATGCCACAGTACGAAATTTTTTCCAATCAGCTGACAAATTATACATCCAACCCGCTTTTTGGATACACGCTTGGTAGCTCTCTAACTGCCAGCGAACACGTGGCTTATTCAGCCGCTTGGAATACTTTTCAAGCCTCTTTAAGTCGCGCCGTAACATAAGAAAGGTAGTTATGAGCTTTCGTTTCCATCTTTTAGGACTTCCACACACTGTATCGAATCGCGAATACATAGCCTGTGCTTACACGCAAAAGGTTGTAAAGTTTGCCAAGATGATGCGTGCCCGCGGACACCACATCACGCACTACGGACACGAAGACTCTGTTCTTGATTGCGATGAACACGTAACAGTCACCACCAACAAAGATCTCGAGATCGCTTACGGCAGCTACGATTGGCGAGCCAACTTTTTCAAATTCGATACTGGCGACCACGCATACCAGACGTTCTATCGCAACGCGATCGCAGAAGTTGCAAAACGTAAGCAGCGAAACGACTTTTTGTTGCCGTTCTGGGGATCGGGTGTTCGGCCGATTTGCGATGCTCATCCGGACATGATTATTGTTGAGCCAGGTATCGGTTATGCAGGTGGACACTGGGCTCGCTGGAAGGTGTTTGAATCCTATGCCATCTATCACGCCTACTGCGGTCTAAAAAACGTCGGTAGCTGCCTTCAGGACTGGTACGACGTCGTAATACCGAACTACTTTGATTTGTCAGAATTTCAATTTAACGACAAAAAGGAAGATTACTTCCTATATTTGGGTCGAGTCTACGAAGGCAAGGGCGTGCACATTGCGATTCAAGCTACAGAGCACATTGGCGCTAAGCTTGTAATTGCCGGACAAAAGGCTCCCGATTACCAGCTACCGCCGCATGTCGAATACGTCGGTTATGCGGATCTCGAAACACGCAAACGACTAATGGCTAATGCCAAAGGAAGTTTTCTGCCGAGCATGTACGTCGAGCCGTTTGGCGGCGTACAAATCGAAAACCTTTTGTCCGGCACCCCAACCATTACTACAGACTGGGGTGCGTTTGCGGAGAACAACGTCAACGGATTGACCGGTTACCGGTGCCGATCTTTCGAAGACTTCGTCAACGCGGCAAAAAATATTGACAAGATCAACCCGCACGATTGCCGCAAGTTCGGAGAACAGTTTTCGCTCGAGAACATCGCACCGCGGTACGAAAAGTTTTTTCAAGACGTGAAAAACGTGCATGTTGGCAAAGGCTGGTACCAGATTGGTATTCCGTGCGACTATGCTGGGATTGAGCAAGAAGAGCTACCGCAGGCAAAAAGAATCGCAAAGTATGTAGCCGAGAACATGCCCGCACGCAGTGTGATCGATATCGGCTGCGGCCCGGGAACGTACGTACGGGCACTGCGAGAGGCCGGACAACGTGCAGTCGGCTACGACATTGACGACAGGATTAAAGAAAAAGAGGCCGACGGACTACACTGCGAGAGCCTGTTCGATCTCAAGCTTGCCGAGCCTGCTGATTTGATCCTGTGCCTAGAAGTTGCGGAGCATATCGAAGAAGAGAAAGCAGACGATGTTGTTGCCAGCATCGTTCGCAATCTTGCAAAAGGCGGCTTTTTGTTTTGGTCTGCGGCTCAACCGGGCCAGGGCGGTGACGGTCACGTTAACTGCCAGCCGAAACAGTATTGGGCTGACAAGCTTGGGCGTGCCCTCATTCGATGCCCCGGCAAAGAGCAAGAGCTACTGGATTACGTAAAGCAAGACACGCACATGGGCTGGCTCGTCAACAATCTGATGGTTTTCTTTAATGGCTAGGTTGCGTGTACACACAGTCGATCAACCCGACTGCGACATTACGGCGTTTGTGTTGAGCTGCAATCGGCTAGAGTTGCTCGATCAGACGCTAGCTTCTTTTCTTGCGACTCGAGATTTACTAACCAAAGTCGTCATTGTTGACGACAGCGGCCAGTCGGAAATCTTCGACAAGCTAGTGGCCAAGTACGGGCATTACGCAGACGTTGTTTGCTTTCCCGAGAATCGAGGGTTGTGGTGGGCCAAGGACTTCATGGTGTCCTTTTGCTCCACTAAGTACATCTTCTACGTCGAAGACGACTGGCTGTTCCTTGGCACGGGCTACCTAAGCCAGTCGAAAGCCATTCTCGAGTCCCGTCGCGACGTCGGCACTGTGGATATCTCATGGCGTACGTTTGAAGACGAAGGGTTTGACTCGTACGAACCCGAGCTGATCGACAACCTGTTTTACTGGAAAAAGCCGTGGCGGATTTCAGCAATCCATCATCACTGGTTTATCTGGCATGGCAGTCCAAACCTTAAGCGACGAGAAGATCTCTTGTTGCTCGGAAGAGTCGAGAAAGACTTTCACGAGTGGAATATAGACCGGAAATTCTACGCTCTCGGGTTTCGAGGTGTGTTTCTTGCTGGTTGCTACGTTCGGCACCTAGGTGACCATTGCAGCGTGATGCAGAGTAAGCGCGCAAACGAACTGACTACACCGGAGATGCTGTATCCTCCTGAACTGCAAGGTAACCGAACTTTTCCGGTGTTCGATTACTGGCAGATGGATCAACTGGCCGAGACTGTACGTGGCGATTCACCGCCGTTACGCTCCTGCAAAAAAGCCATCGTTACTTGTCTGGTCGACATCGACCGAGAGCAGGTTGACAACCGGCAGTTTGATCGACACTACCTGCAAGGCTTTAAGAAGCTTGTCGAGCTAGACGTCCCAATTATTGCATACGTTGATCGTCGGTATTCAGATGCGGTCTTCCACATGGCAGGAGGAAAACCGATTAAAGTCATACCGTATACGCCGCAGTTTGCTTCATTACCGTACTATCGAAAGCTTGTTGAAATATGCCAGTCCGAGGATTGGATTAACCAATCGGCATGGATGCGTAACAGCGTTATCGGTTGCCCAGACTACATCGCTTTGACGTTAAACAAGATCAGGCTAGTTACTGACTGCGTTGCAAGCAATTGGTTTAACGCGGAAGAGTACTACTGGCTAGATTCCGGAATTTGCAATAGCTTCGCAATTCCGACACTGAAAGCCTACGATCTGTCCAAATTAGATGGCACTAAGTTCTTCATGTCGACGTTTCCGTATACGCCCATTGCAGAGGTGCACGGCTACGCAAAAGCCGGATATCAGCAACTATGCGGACAAATACCGAGCAAGGTTTGCAGGGCTACCTTGTTCGGCGGCAACAAGGATAGCCTTAACGCTGTCGCAGCCGAGTTCCGCACGTTCTTGTATCGATCACTGGAAGCCGGTTACATTGGAACAGAAGAAGCTATCTTCACTGGCCTTGCCTTGCTTAAGCCTGAGCTTTTTCATCTGGTGGATATGCCGTCCGGTGACATTAAGCATTACCTCGAGTTTCTGAGGAGGTGACCTTTGCTGCTGTACCTGACGTTACCGCCAAATCTCGCACCAACGGTGCAGCCGTACACCCGGGAAACAGCTGTAGCTGTCGGCACTCCTATCACCGGAACTGCCGTTGCCGGTCGTCCGACGCTCTACACTTTCAACGTGACAGCACTGGTCGACGGCGACTACACGCTAGACATCCTGAATCCCTACGGCCGTGCGGTCATTCGCAAAGGCCCGGCAGGGGTGCTTGTTGGAGTCGAGTGGTGGGAGCTGGATTCCTTGGTCAAGCTGTCGATAGACCCCGGGAAAGTCTTGGTCGACCAAAACTACGGCGGACCTGACAACTTGAAATACGTTGTCGGCGGTGTGCCGGTCATCGACGCGTCGATCGAAGCTTTTCTTTACGCCGACTACATGGACGGAAATCGAGACGGCAAGTACCGCATAGCCGCCTCAAGGCAGCGAGCAAACGGTACGTGGGCCATCCCCATGTATCTAGACCCCGAAATCTACATGTTCCGGTTCTTTAAATCTGAAGTTGCCGGTCCGGACGTCTATCGCGTAGTCGTCTCCTTTGATCCCGATGAAATTATTGTCGAATGGGTTGCTAGCCTTTCTTCAAGTCCTTCACCGCCGATTTTGCAGCCTGTGCCTGTGGTTCCGCAGCAACCTGTGGCTGTGAACCACAATTACGGTGGAGCTGGCAACCTGACTTACACCATCGACGGTCAGGCTGTCGACGGAGCTACTATTCAGGTCTTCTGGGCTGCTGATTACAATGCTGGCAATCGAAGTAACAGTTACGTAGTCGCTGCAACAACACAGCAAGCCAACGGTTCCTGGGCTAGCTCGCTATCTCTTGCCCGCGGCCATTACGTTTTGAAGTGCTTCAAGACTGGCGTAGCAGGCCCGAACACTTACAACCTGACTGTGGAGTGACCTATGCCTCTCGAAGGGACACCACCGGTCATTCCGCCGGCAACTGACAACGATTGCAGCCAGCAAAACAACATCGCAACGAAGCAGACCGTTGTCGACGGTTGCTCTGTTCTGCCGAAGCTTCAATGCCACGAAGTGCAGATGGGTCAAAGTGCTCGGCTGCTCTGGAATCTCAAAGACCAGCAAGGCGAGCCCGTTAACATCGCAGCCTGTCTTGGCGGATGTGAAGACGACGAAGTCGTGTTTGACGCCGCAGGGGCTCCGGGTTGTGGTGTCGTGCTTCGAATGCGAGAGCTTTCCGGCTTTGACCCTGAAGCCGACCGCGTTCATACCGTCTCAGCTAGCGTGATCGACAGCGGTCAGGGTCTTGTTCGATCTTCGGAATTGCCGGAAGACATTGTCCGCTACCCGGGCGTGTATCTCGAGGAATGGGGGCTGTTTTCAACTTCTGGCAGCTTGATTTTCAGCAACACTTGCTACACGTTTGTTCGACGTGGTCTTTTTGGTATTTCGGACGACATTCACCGACGAAATGATGGGCCTCCGACGCTTGAAGAGATTCGCCTGTCACTGCGAGACAATTCTCACGCAGACAACATGCTTCTGGACGACGTGGAGTTTGATGCCGCAGAAATGGCACTGTCGGTATTGCGGCCTGTTCAGTACTGGAACGAGACACCGCCACCGCTCAATCCGCTTCTGACAACCAAGACATTTCCGTTTCGGGAGATGTGGTTGATGGGTATTCAGGCCTACCTGTACGACATTGCAGCTAGCCATTATCGTCGCAATAAGCTTGCTTACAACGCAGGTGGAGTAGCTGTAGATGATAAGAACAAAGAACAAGAGTACATGGCAGTTAGTGCTCAGCTCATGAACTCGTTCCGGCAGATGGTTCAAGCCAAGAAGGTAGAGATCAACATTTCAATGTTCTCCGGTGCGTATAGTTCGCCCTACTCCGGCAGATTCTACTGAGGTGGCTAGATGACCAACTGCAACTCTTGCGAGACAAACGACTGCGCGCCTAACTGTTCAAACGTCTTTTCTCTTCTGCACGTCTCCTACTTGATCCGCGGTGGGACGCGAGTCATGTGGCAGCTAGTTCCCGAATTCTCGGACTTGCAGCCCTGGGTATTTCAACTGCAAGTTGGAATGACTGGTAATCCCAACGCAGATGACTGGACGGACGTTGGTCAGCCTATGGCTAACTCCTGCTACGCAATTGATCCGGAACGACGCGTATTCGGCAAAACACAATACACGCATTACCGTGTCAAGCTTCAAACCGAAAACGGTATCTATTACTCGCAGCCAACGGCCAAAGCCGGAATCTTGAATGCTCGAGATTGGCGGCTAGCTCGAGAGATCACCCGCAAAGAACAGCTACGCAATCGCTTAGCTTCGCAAGACGGTTACCTTCTAAAGCGAAGGGTTGCCGGCGAGACATGCCACCGCTGTCTTGATCTGCAAACTGACGAGGTCAAGGATCCGTACTGTCCTGAGTGTTTTGGAACTGGGCAACAGTGCGGCTACTACTATCCCATGGCTTGCGTCTGGGCTGACCTTTCGCCAAAAACCCGTCGTATCCAGATAGATTCCCAGGCTCGCGGTGCAACTGCGGACGTGGTGATTCAGGCTCGCATGATGATGCTTCCCCTTATCGACGAACTCGACGTTTGGGTGTCGAAGCGAACTGACGACCGGTACTACATCCACACAATTCAAGACGTTTCTGAGTTTCGAGGGGTTCCGCTGATTGCCAATATTGAATTGCGTCCGGCAGCTTACAGCGATCCTATCTACAACGTCGTTATTCCGCAGCAAGACGACTGGCTACAAGGACACTGAAATGCCGTATGTACCACGCCGTGCTCCGAGTGGTTTGGTAGATCCCTCTACCTTGCCAAGGGCTCCAGTAACTACAACTGAAAGACCGCAGGTGCCGTACCACGGAAACGCACAGCAAGAGGCCAAGGCTTCAGGTTCCAAAAAAGGAACGAAAATGATTGGCAGGCTCAGCATGCGAGACTGGGACGTCGATCCGACAAAGGTTTTTAAGACCTTCTTCTCTAACGAGGTGCACCTTGACGAACACAGCGGGTTGGTGTCCAACCGCAAGCCCGGCACCCGTTAGAGATCCAGCTAACGTTCAAAGTACGATCGACGTAAGCTATCTCTGTGAACGCGGATGGCAACCGCTGCTGATCACCGGTTTCTTTCGCGATTTACTGATTCGACAGTGGTCAAATCCGGATAACATCACGTCGCCAGAGATGAAACAATATCTCTGGAGCGATCAACTTACCTCCGGTATATTGATTGAGAGCGTGTTCCGCTATAAACCAGAAACGGTTGAAAAGCGACCCGCTATCATGATCAAGCGTAATTCGTTTCGGAACATTCCGATTGGCATTAATGGTCTGATTAACGGGGCTGGTGCCAATCAATACTTAACCGAAAGGGGTGCAATTGAGCAGTATGCAACTTTGTTTGCTGGCTCGCACACCTTTTTCTGCATCCACAAGTCGGGTGCAGCTGTAGAAATACTTGCGTCAGAGCTGCTGGGGCACTTAGTTGCCGCGATACCTCCGATTCGCAGGACGTTAGGATTGCGACAGTTCGCAGTCACAGAAGTCGGTGACATTAACGAACTTGAAGAGTCCACCGAAAACTTCGTTGTTCCACTCACGGTCGGTTGGTGCTATGAACACACCTGGGAACTGAGAGAGGAATCGCTACCCTTACAGTCCGTTTCGCTGCGCAGCCTTTTGGGATCTGAAACCGAAATCAGCAGCACATTCCAAGGCATTTGATCTTCGCTAACAAGGCAAGGAGGCCCCATGGCAACTTACGTTCTTCCGCAAGTCTTGGTCTTTCAGGACCTGACCACGTCGCCCGCTGTTGCGGCGAATCCCCTTTCAGCCCACATTTCTGGTGGGCACGCCTACCTCGTACGTGAAAACGAGTCGACCGAACGTGAGTTCGGAAACCTCGGGCTTTACGACAACAGCTCTGACGAGGACTACGCATGGCCGAACCGGCCGGCTGGCGGTGTTGTTGACAACAGCTACACCAAGCTGTTTGTCGAAAATGCCTTGCTGCGTTATTTCTCCGACGCGGTCGGTTCCGGCACCGGGATGACCATCACGCCCCACGACCACAGCATCATCAAGTCGTCTAACTTGAACTTTGCCACAGGTAACGGTTACAGCCGAGACGCTTTGCTCAAGGACCGCGACGTCCAGATTGGCGACGTGATCCGTGTCCGTGGCGTACCGACTGGCCCGGGTGCATCTGGTGACGCGGTGACAGTGTGGACATACGTCCGCGGTCTGATCGCAGAAGAGATCGCCGGTTCTGTTGACGAAGCTTCGGCAGACGCTAGCAACGCACCGACAAGCTCGGCAGCTGCTTCTGTATCGCGAACAGCGGGTTTTGCGAACTGCGTGACAGTCGCGGCTGACGGTTCGGCTTACACCGGCTTGGCCGCTGGTCGTCCGACAGAGACGTATGTGGTGAAGGTCCTCGAAGGCTCCACCGGCGGCGATTTCACGACAGCTCGACTTCGAGTAATTTCTGCAAGCGGCACTGACGACGTAGCTTCGGTAATTCCGGCTGTCGGTGGGGATCCCACGGCAATCGGGACACGCGGTCTGACAGTGACTTTCGATCTGACGACAGGTGCTTGCTCTACGGCTTCAGCAGCCGCCGGTGTCAGCGCTAACGACTTGCTCGTCGGGCAGGAGTTCACTGCTACTGTCACTCAGGCTTTCACGGCGACAGCTGCCTACGAAGGCGGGTCATACTCCTTGGCAGATGACACGACTTACATCGTGACTGTTACCAAGGGTGGCTTGTTTGCGGCAGGTCCGCAAATCATGGTCAGCACTACCAACGGTTCAGACCGCAGTGGTCCTCACACTGTGTCGGCTGTTGATACTGCTATCGCGATCGGTACTAGCGGCGTGACGATCAGCTTCGATGACTCAACGGGCCTGGTCAAGGGTGACAAGTTCTACGTGCCGGTGGTTGGTGCCAGCAAGGGTGCAATCCGGTCGATTGTGCTCGGGCAGCATCTGCCTTCGACGTACGCTTGTGCAACTGACGAGATTGCGGTGGATATTTTCATCCGCAAGCCGTTGCTTGAAGTGACTGCAAACCGCCAGAACCAGGCTCCGCTGACGAACTGGGAACAGGGCGAGACACAACTTACAGTGAAGGCCGGTGTCGTTGCGTACGACGCCTCTTGGACTGACGGTGGTGTCGCTGCACCTTTGCCCGTTTTCTCTGCTGCGGAACTTGATTACGGCAAGCTGTATGTCCAGTACCGAGCCTGGTTGCCGACATTGGCAAATCAGATCAACAGCGTCGACAACGTTGGTTCGCTTGACGCAGCTATCTCTGGTCCGCTGACGCCTGACAACCCGCTGAAGTGGGGTGTCTACAAGGCGTTGTCGAACAACAACGGTACTCCGGTGCTGTTCACTGCGGTTACGAATCCTGACAACGTCAACGCGTGGGGCGACGTGCTCGAAGTGTTGCTTTCCCGTGACGACGCTTACGGGTTGGTACCCCTCACACGGAACCCGACGGTGCTTGGTCTTTTTGCAGCCCACGTCAGCAACGCGTCGTCACCGACCGAAGGTCAGTGGCGGGTCGGTTGGTTCAACTTGGCCGGCGTACCGGAAATTCCGGTCGTGTCTGCCGGTTCGACAGTTCCCAATCATCTCGAGGCAACCAGCACTGACGGTAACGTCGTACTGGCCGTCTTTGAAGATGACCCGATGTCGAGCGGCTCGCAGTACACGATCGTTCGCGTGCCCGGAAACAATTCGGCGTTCAACGCTAATGAAGTGCGGGCTGGTGACATTGTTCGCGGCTTCTACGTGGGTGACGGTTTCGGCGGCTTCAGCTACTCCGAGTTTGTCGTGGACGCTGTGCAGTCTGACAACCAGTTGCGATTGAAGGCAGGTCCGGCGGCTCCGCAAGCCGTGCCTGTCAAGATTGAGGTCTGGCGTAACCTTTCTCGCAGCGAAGAAGCCGAGGAGATCGGCAAGTCTGCTGCGTCTTGGGGTACTCGTCGGATTCGTGCAACATGGCCTGATCAGATCGAGTCCGCCGGTACGGTGCAGGAAGGTTACTTCCTTAACGCCGCGTTGGCTGGCTTGGCTTCTGCCGTGCTGCCGCAGCAGGGTCTGACACATGTCGAACTGGCTGGGTTCTCGAGCACAACTCGGACCAACCGGTTCACGAAGGGTCAGCTGGATTCGATGGCTGTCAAGGGTGTCTGGATTGTTCAGCAGCAGTTGAACGGAGCGATTTACACTCGCCACGCCGTGACAACTGGCGAATATACAGACATCAACGTACGAGAAGAAATGATCACTCGCAACCTGGATAGCATTAGCTACCGGTACAAGGATTACTTCGCCCCGTACATCGGCGTTACCAACGTAACTCCGGCAATGCGGGATATCATTGTAGGTGGCCTCAACAAGCTGATTCGCACGCTCAAGACAGAGCGTTCGACTCCGCAACTTGGCGGGCAGCTCATCGACGCCACGATCGACAGGTTCTTCGTCTCGGAGCTGTTCAAGGATCGCTATGTCGTGTACATCAGCAATGAACTGCCGTACGCACTTGGCAACCTTGAAACACACTTGGTGGTCTGACTTTCAACCGGCGGTAGGGGGTTAGCCGCCCCCTACCGCCTCTTTTAGAACCGTCTGCGGGTGGCTCCGCGACTTTGAATCAAGGAGTGATTCATGCCTGACATTTTCTCTCGCCAACGGACTGGCTTCGGTGGCTCATTCGCTTCGGACGTGGCCGCACTGACGATCGCGGGCAGCAACACTGCTCTCGGTATCGTTCAGAATGTGGGCATTCAGTTCAACCAGAACGTCGCTCGTATCTATGACGTGTCAAACGGTGGCACGGCAGGACAGGCCGGCGGACTGGTTCCGGTGTTCTACGTCGGCGGTCGTACTCAAGGCCAGGCCTCGATCGCTCGAGTGCTTGGTCCGCAGTCGGGTGCGCTTTCCGAGTTCTACACCCAGATGAGCAACATCTGCTCACCGCAGGATCTGACGTTTACATTCCGCGGGGGTTGCGAGGCACCCGGGCAAGGCGGGGGCAATTCACGACCCACCAAGCAGCTCGAGTTCTCTAACGCGGTTGGCAATTCGGCCTATAACGCGGTTGCTTACACAGTTGAAGCCGCCGTGTCGGTCGGCATGTCGATCAATGTCGGGGCTACTGACATGATCGTCAACGAGAGCATTTCGCTCATGTTTGCCAACTTGAAGTGTGACCCTTTCGAAGGTTGACGTGAATCGTTAGACTGATTCTCGATTCCAGAATTGGAAGGCTAGCCTGGCCCTGCTGGGCTAGCCTTTCTTTTTGAGCTGCAAGCTCCAAACGCACCGAAAGGTGAGATAAATGCCCATAAATCCAGGGGCTAACGCCGATAGTAGGCCAGCTGTATTCAATGAGCGGTCTACTGGTGCCCTTTCTGGCGACTTAGGCACGTTACTCGATCTGCAAAAAGCGCAGAAAGAGTTTGACGCACTAACGCAGCAGAGTATCGGAGGCCAGGCTTCCGACCCGCACCGCGTGGCCGGCATCCACGATCATTCGATGCAGGAAGACTCGCCACTTCGCGTTGGCACTGTCTTGATTTCATTGCCTTACGTGCACTGCTATAAGGTGCAACTCAGCGGGCGGCAAGGTACCTGCATTGCCGCAGCAACGTCAGGGCACTCTCACCTGCCTCTAGGCGTCAGAAGCGGCGAAGTTATTCAGCCTGGAGCCTCGGTGCTTATCTGGAAACCTAAGACGGCGGCTCTGGCGTATATCTTAACGCAGCTTCCAACGCCGACGATGCACGACGACTTCAACCTTGCTGATTACATTCAACAAGGTGGCAATTCCGGACCAAAGAAAGTCGAAGCGATCCGGAATATCACCAAGTCGACCCCTAATGCTCACGGCTGGGTTCCGCAAGCTTCCGGGCGGCCGATGGACGGGCTGATTGGTGAATACGTTCGGATGTCAGAAACCGGAATTGGGCTTCTCATCGATTCCTTTCAAGCTTACTTGCGTGTCAGTGAAACGTGCGGGTTGTGGTTGAACTACTTCGACAACTACGCCAAGCTCGCAGCTTTGTCACTCAACATCTCGAGTTACTGCGAACACGTCTTACAGACTTATGACGAAGGTGAACTGTTTTCGCTTCGCGGTTACGCCACGTATCCGTGGGAAGCCGCAGGTATGTATGGCCCTAATGAGAAGTTCTCGAAGACCAACGAAGCCGAGCAAGTACAGCTAGACAAGCAGTTTCCGTTTGCGTTGGAAGATCTTGAAGATCCAAGTCAGACACCGGTCTACAGGCTGACTGACTATACCGGATACATCGGACAAGGTTTTCACCGTTCGCTGATGAACCCGGCCAAGACGACTGGTAAGCGTTCTATGAAGAACGCAGCTACGGAACACGACACAGGTGTGTTTCGAGAATTGTTGGCTCTCAACGGAAACTACGCTGTCAGGTCTGCAAAAGCGATCACGTTTTCAAAGCATCCGCTAATTCCAAACCCTCGTCGGAAGCGATCTGCGGAAGACGGGAAGGGTGACGACCTCACCAACGAAAACGATTACAAATTCAGCGGGCAGTTCGGAGACGGCGATGAACATAAAGTCAAGGACTGGCAGAGTAGTGGACAAATGCAGTCCTTGCTGCGGCCGGCTGGAGTTCAAGACTTACTGGCTCACCACTTTAACTGGCAATCAACACATCCTTTCGCTTACCACACCAAGGATTACCACTATCCGCAAGAAGGCGAAACTTCGTCGCAACTGAATCGTGTTGAACATGTACGCGGACGTATGGATCAGTCCTACGCCGAAGTGTTTCCAGTAACGATGAAGATTGACGACCGTTATGGCAACGTAAACTACTATCTCACATCGTCACTGTTCTCGCTTACAGAAGACGGCAGCATAGTCTTTGACTGCGGCTACGGTGCGAGAATTCTCATGACCGGCGGTAACGTTCGTA
>Ga0208719_1000058_pt1 | contig 30782 bp, 34 predicted proteins | sample LakMenEpi30Jul09_FD_150747 | JGI IMG/M metagenome (GOLD analysis project Ga0208719, IMG submission 150747) | Freshwater microbial communities from Lake Mendota, WI - 30JUL2009 deep hole epilimnion (SPAdes) | ecosystem: Environmental > Aquatic > Freshwater > Lake > Epilimnion/Euphotic zone ... | reverse complement strand
GACAGTATTCGGCGCGGGGCGTTCAGCAACACGAACCTCGCGTTAGTGAAGTTCGTCGAGCGGATGCGGCGGAAACTTGGCAGCCGGGACTTTCCAGTCCCGGCGTTCTTCCAGCGCACGAATGCCGGGACTGGAAAGTTCCGGCTACCAACGCGGCGCGCACACCCATGCACAGCGGAATTCTTTCCGCGCATGTCCACAGCACTGGTCAGACAGCCGCGATTTTTTCCACCGCGATGGCGCGCGCCCACGCATCCGCGTCGAGAATTTCTGCGAGTGTGGCGTGGGGCTTGTTCGTGTGCGCGCGCATCACGTTTTCGACGGTGCGCCAGATCGCGGGGAATGTGCAGCGGTCTTCGAGAAACGCGGCGACGGCGACTTCGTTCGCGGCGTTCATCACGGAGGGCAGCGTGCCGCCGTCCGTGCCGGCCCAGCGCGCGAGGTCGAGCGCGGGGAAATCTTTCGTGCGTGGCGCTTCGAATTCGAGTTTTGCGAGCTTCGTGAAATCGAGCGGCGGCAGGCGGTTCGGTACGCGCTCGGGCCATGTCACCGCGAACTGGATCGGGAAGCACATGTCCGTCGCGCTGAGCTGTGCGAGCACGGAGTTGTCCACAAATTCCACCATCGAGTGGATGATGCTCTGCGGGTGCACGATCACATCCACGCGCGCCATTTCCACGTCGAAGAGCCAGCGCGCCTCGATCATTTCGAGGCCCTTGTTGAACAGCGTCGCGGAATCAATCGTGATCTTCGCGCCCATGACCCACGTCGGATGTTTCAGCGCCTGTGCACGCGTCACTTTTTCCAAATCCCCCGCCGGCCAGGTGCGGAATGGGCCGCCGCTCGCGGTCAAAATGATGCGCCGCACCTGCTCCGGGCGGCGGCCTTCGATGCACTGGAAAATCGCATTGTGCTCGCTGTCCACGGGCAGCACCTGCACGCCCTTTTTTCGCGCGGCGGTCATCACGGCTTCGCCGGCCATCACGAGGATTTCCTTGCTCGCGACGGCGATGTCCTTGCCCGCCTCGATCGCCGCGAGCGCCGGTCGCAGGCCCGCGGTGCCGACGATGGAAATGAGCACCATGTCCGCTTCCGGCATCGTCGCGAGTTCGCACAGGCCGTCCTCGCCGACGTGGAGCGGAATTTCTGATTTCTGATTTCTGATTTCTGAGGTGGCCGAAGCCTCGTCGCCGATCGCGATGGCCTTCGGCGAAAATTCCCGCGCCTGTTCCATCAGCCGCGCGACATTTTTTCCCGCGGCGAGGCCGACGATCTCCATGCGCTCGGGGATGTCGCGCGCGACCTTCAGCGCGCTCTCGCCGATGCTCCCGGTGGAGCCGAGGATGACGACGCGGCGCTTCTTCATCGGGGCATGATGAAGCGGAGGTAGAAAAACATCATCGGCGCGGTGAAGAGGATGCTGTCAATCAGGTCGAGCGCGCCGCCGATGCCGGGGAGGAATTTGCCGCTGTCTTTCGCGCCGCAGCTCCGTTTCAGCAGCGACTCCGCGAGGTCGCCGACGATGGCTGCGAAGCCGAGGATCAGACCGAGGATCACCGCGTGCGTCTGGTTCAAAAAGCTCAGGTGCTTCGGCATCAGCGCGACCAGCCCGCAGCCGCCGCCGACGCTGAACGCGAGCGCACCGAAGAATCCTTCCCATGTTTTTTTCGGCGAGATGTGCGGCACGAGCGGGTGTTTGCCGATGAGCGAGCCGGTGAGATACGCGCCCATGTCACTGAACTTCGTCACCAGGACGAGGAAGAGCACATACCAGTGGCCCGTGGGATCCCCATTGATGCGCGGCGTGAGATATACGATCTTCGCCACGAAGCTGAACGGCCACGGCACGTAGAACAGCCCGAAGAGCGTGAGCGCCATGGTCTCCAGCGGCACGAGTTCCACCACGCGCACGAACATCTGCCGCGCGAAAACCACGAGCATGAAAAGCAGCAGCGCACCGATTTCAAAATTGTAGAGCGCATCCGGCGCCAGTCTGCGCCAGCCCAGCAGGTAGAAGCTCCCGCCGAGCATCAGCGCACCGCAGAACAGGCCGAACATTTTGAAGTTCGGCAGCTTCTTCGCATCGAGCATCAGGTAGTATTCGAGCAGCCCCACGAGCCCGAGCCCGGAGATCAGCAGCACGAAGCCCGTCTCATTCCCGCTCAGGATGGTCCACAGAGCGAGGCTCCACAGCACGACCGTGCTGGCGAAGCGGCGGAGAAAAGTGAGCTTGCGGTCTGTCATCGGCATGGGCGGCGCGGAACGTGACGGGCAGGCGCGGGCGTGTCGAGCGCGGAGGAAAAGCGGGGCCGACAATCTGTGGGCCCGTTTTTTGTTTCCGTGCTCGTGGTTCACATGGACCGAGACCTCTGCGAAAACCGCTGGCACTCGGATGAAAAAGAAATTCACCACGGATTACACGGATGGCTTGCAGAGGAGGATGCTTTCATCTGTGCCGTCCGTGTAATCCGTGGTTCCTCCTGTACCATCCGTGGAATTTTGCAGAGGCCTTGGATTGTCCAAGGCCGTGCGTGCATCCGGTCATCACAGCATTCGCGCGGGATGAATCTGGCCGACAGATTGCCGGCCCCACATTCCATGCGCGGGCTTGCTACGCGCACGGCGGAACCGATAGCGTCGCCGGTTCCGCAATGAAACTCCGCACCTTCGCCCTCGCCCTCGCCGTGCTCTGCACCGGCGCGCACGGGGCACCGAAGCCGCTGCTCGGGGATTCCGATTCTCCGGGGAAGTTCGGCGACATGCCGATTGACATCGCCGCGGAGAACCTCAGCGCCTCGGGCTCGATCTCCGTCGCCTCGGGCAATGTCCAGCTCTCGTACGGCGCCACCACGATCTTTGCCGACGAGGCGCAGTACGACCCGGCCACGCGCGACGTGATCGCCACGGGAAATGTGCGCATCTACCGCGACGGCCAACTCGTGACTGCCGAGCGCGCCGTGTACAATCTTGAGACGAAGGACATCATGAGCGTCTCGGTGAATGGCGATCATTTCCCCTACCTCTTCTCGGGAAATTCCTTCCAGAACAACGCCGGTGGCAACGGCTACCTCGTGAAGGGCGGCGTCTTTACCACGAGCGATTCGCTCCAGCAGGACTGGTCGCTCCACGCGCGCCGCATCCGCATGTATCCGAATGACAGCGTCATCCTCTACGACGTGGATCTCTACATCGGCGAGACGCCCATCATGCGCCTGCCTTACCTCTACCATTCGCTGAGCGCTGACAACGCCTTCAGCATCGTCCCCGGCTACCGCTCGGTATGGGGCGGCTACTTGCAGACCAAGTTCACCTTCCCGCTCACCGAAAAACTCGGCGCAACGCTGCGGATGGACTATCTCTCGAGTCGCGGTTTCGCCGTCGGCATCGGTACCAAGTGGTCATCGGAGGACGATGGCGGAAAAAGCTGGGGCCGCTTCAGCGCGTACGGGCTGAACGACTCCGGGACAGAAATCAACAGGACCGCCCTCGCACGGGAGACCATCTCGTCCGGCCGCTACCGTGTCTCGCTCCAGACGCGGCAATATCTCACCGACGACATCTACGCCTCGGTGAACATCAACAAGCTGAGTGACACGCGCTTTCTGCAGGACTTCGACCAGTCGGAATTCATCCGCAATCCGAATCCCGACAACACGGTGAGCATTACGAAATTCGCCGACGAATACACCATGACGCTGCTCGCGCGGAAGCAGGTGAACGAATTCTTCGACACTACGGAACGCCTGCCCGAGTTCGCGATCGACCTGACCCGCCAGCCCATTCTCGGCAGCAGGGCATTTTACGAAGGGCAGACGTCGGTCGGCAGCTACCGCCGGAATTTCGCACAAGGCACCGCGCTGCCCGACTACGGCTACACGCGCGTGGATTCGTTCCACCAGTTCCTTTTCCCGCAGACCTACGGCGGCTGGCTCAGTGTCGTCCCGCGCGTCGGCGTCCGCGGCACCTGGTATTCCGAGACGGGCAGCACCGTTCAGACCACGCCGCTCACCCCGCTCGAACGCAGCGCGCTCGTAATCAAAAACGCCGACGGCACGATCAACCGCCTCATGAAGACCGGCTCCGTTTTCCGTCCCGTCTTCAATGCGGGCGTCGAGACCTCGTTCAAGGCATCGAAAGCCTACGAGAGCGTGCAGAGCCGCAAGTGGGGGCTCGACGGCATGAGGCACATCGTCCAGCCGTACGCAAATCTCAGCTACGTCACCACCGACTCGAACGGCAAACAGATCTACCAGATCGACCGCCTCCAGCGCACCTCGCAGTTGCCGGGGATTGATTTCCCGACCTTTAACAGCATTGACGCCATCACCAATTGGAACATCGCGCGCGTCGGCGTGCGCAACCGCCTCCAGACGCGCCGCGACGATTCCACGTTCAACTGGCTGGAGATGGACAGCTTCATGGACATCCGCCTCCAGAGCCCGAACTTTGGCTCCCTCGATCCCGATCCGGGCCGCTATTCGAATTTCGTCAACCGCATCCGCTGGAACCCCGTCCCGTGGGCCGCCGTCACGGTGGAATCGCAGCTCCCGCTCCTCGACAAAGGCTTCACCGAGGTAAATTCCGACATCTACTTCATGCCAAACGACCGCATGAACTTCAGCGTCGGCCACCGCTACCTGAATGGCAACGTGCTCTTCCTGGACAGCTCGCTCGTGAACATCGGCGCCTACTACCGCCTCAACGACGACTGGAGTCTCTCCGCGCGCGGCGTGTACGAATTCCGCGACAACATCTTCGAGTTCCAGAGCTACGAAATCCACCGCAACCTCACGAGCTGGGTCGCCAGCATCGGCTTCACCGCCCGCAACAACGGCACCGCCGCCAAGTCTCAGAACGACTACGGCGTCACCCTCTCCTTCACGCTCAAGGATCTCCCGAACATCCGCCTCCCGCTGAATGTGAATCCCGGCCTGACCGACAACACGGCGAGCAGTACGAGCCGGTAGCCGCCTAGCGCGGTGGAGAGTGTCGTGGGTGATTTTCAAACTGAAGCTCCTCCCTGTGTCTCACGGTTCCCCTCGTGATCCTCGCTCGCCACGCCCCCCGCCTTGCCTTTCGCGTACTCGCGCGTAGCCTCCGCGCCCCATGCTCGACATCGCGCTCATCCGCAAAACGCCAGACGAAATCAAAGCCCGCCTCGCAGGCCGCGCCGGCGATTGGGCGGCACAAATTGACGCCGTCCTCCGCTGCGACATCCAGCGCCGCCAGGCCGAGACGAAGCTCCAGCAGCTCCAGGCCGACCGCAACCGCATCAGCAAGGAGATCGGCGCAAAGAAAAAAGCCGGCGAAGACACGAGCGCGATCGAGGCGGAGGTCCGCGGCTTCGGCGAAGACATGAAGCTCCTCCACGAGGAGAGCGCCGCACTCGACACCGAGCAGCGCGATCTCTTGCTCGGCATCCCGAACACCCCGCACGAGCAGTGCCCGCACGGCACCGATGCAGCCGCGAACCCCGAACTCCGCGCGTGGGGCACAAAGCCCGTATTCGCCTTCCAGCCGAAATCGCACGTCGAACTCGGCGAAAATCTCGGCCTTTTCGACTTCAACCGCGCGACGAAAATCGCCGGCCCGGCATTCACCTGCTACACCGGCCCCGGCGCACGGCTCGAACGCGCGCTCATCAATTTTCTCCTCGACACACACACGCGCCCCGGCGGCTACACAGAGATCGCCCCGCCGCTCCTCGTGAACGCCGACGCGCTCATCGGCACCACGCAGCTCCCAAAATTCGCCGACCAGCTCTACCACTGCCCCGAGGACAACCTCTACCTCGTCCCCACCGCCGAGGTCCCCGTCACAAATCTCCACCGCGAGGAAATCCTGAAGCTCGATCAGCTCCCGCTGAAATACGCCGCCTACACGCCCTGCTTCCGCCGCGAAGCCGGAGCCGCCGGCCTAGGCACGCGCGGGCTCATCCGCATGCACCAGTTCGACAAAGTCGAACTCGTGAAAATCTGCCACCCCTCACAGAGCATGGCCGAATTGGAACTGCTCACCGCCGACGCCGAACGCATCCTGCAAACCCTCGGCCTGCACTACCGCATCATCGAACTCTGCACCGGCGACCTCGGCTTCGGCTCCACGAAAACCTACGACATCGAAGTCTGGGCCCCCGGCCAGGGCAGCTACCTCGAAGTGTCGAGTTGCTCCAATTTCGGCGACTACCAAGCCCGCCGCATGGCGCTGCGCTTCAAGGACGAGAACGGCAAAAACCAATTCTGCCACACGCTCAACGGCTCCGGCACCGCGCTCGCCCGCCTCTACGTCGCACTCCTCGAAAACCACCAGCAGCCCGACGGCACCATCGTCATCCCCGAGCCGCTGCGCCCATATTTCGGCGCGGAGAAAATCGGGTGAATCTCAAGCGGTTCGGAAAATGAGCGAGGACCAGGCACCTTCCAAAGACCATCTGCCGCCGGCCCATCTGCGCGGCGAGAAATGATTGAGGAATGTCGCGCCCGATTATTGGCAGCCTGACGGCAAAACGCTCTTGGTGCGTTCTGTGGTCGCACAGTGCGCGGCGACCGTCCACTTTCAGATGCACGCTGAGCCCTTCGGCGCTCACGGTTGCGGAAGCGATGGGGGCGGGCTTCACATCAATCTCATCGCTGCCGTATGCGCCGGAGTAGAAATACGTGAAGCTCTTCATCGAGTAGGACGTGGGATTGGCGGCGGTGGTGGCGTCCACGGGCGCGGTGAAGACAAGCTCGAAGCCGTCGGCTTCGCGCGCATCCGCGGATCGCGAAGGGCGTCGCGCCTTTCCAACGCACGCGCTGGAGGCCGTCTGCCTTCGTGCCGAGCGAGGATCAGCCGCACGATGTCATGCCGACCATGAGGCTGCCAACCGGCGCGAAGTGCAGCCGCACGATCCCCGACGCGAAACTCGCGAGAAATGGGAACGTCGCGCCCTGATATTCGACGTCCACTTTTTCGAGGAACACGCGGCTCACCTTCGCATCGGTGAATTCGGCGACCATGAGCTGTCCGTCGAACGGCCCGAACTTTCCGCCCGCGGGAACAACGGCAAGGGCGGTGCTGCTGCGTCCCATTTTGTTGTAGGGCAGTCACACGGCGGGCGGACGCAGCTCATACCAGCTTTCAGAGTTAAAGCCCGCCGCAGGCGCGTGGCGAATTTTGATATGCGTTGTGACATCGCAAGGCCGCTGCGCGGGGCTCAACGTTCAACGCCAAACGTCCAACGCTTAACATTCAACCGAAGCGCTGCCGCAGGATGCTCACTTCACTCCCATGAGGTGCTTCAGCACATGAAGCTCGAGCGCCTCGTAGTCGCGCGCGTCGCGGAACTGTTGCACGAGCTTCGCATTCAGCGTGCGCGATTTTTCCACGAGGTGCAGGAAAAGTTCGCGGCTGTTTTTCAGATGATCCGTCACGGGGCAGCCGCGCTGGGTGCGCATTGCTTTCACGTCGAGCCCGATGAATTCGCCGCGCTTCCCGTAGCCGGATTCTTCGAGCACGCGGACCTGGTTGAACCCGACGCGCAGATTGGCCCCGCCAAAATTTTTGTCCTGATCGTATTTCAGCCCGTTCTGGTCGTTGAGGTGGACGCTCGCGAGCTTGTCGTGCGCTAGCGCGAAGGCCATTTCGTCGCTCGGGTCGAGGCCCGCGAGCAGCGCATGTGCGCTCTCGATGAGGCCCTTCACGCGCTTGTGATCCTTGGATGCGTAGGAAAGCGTGAGCGCGTGGCCGATGGTCGGCACGTAGGCTTGGTCCGTCGGTTCGTTCGGCTTCGGCTCGATCCAGATTTCGATTTTTGAGTCGTAGTCGAGGATCGCATTCACGGTTTCGAGCAGCCGCTGATACGCGAGCCGCGCGTCCTTCGCCTCGCGGATGTAGCTGCCCTCGCGCGCAAGCCAGAGCACGATGGCATTGCTGTCGATCGCCCGCGCGATATCCACGGATTTGCGCGTGCGATCCCATGCGTAGGCGCGATCCTTCGCGCTGTTCGAGGTGTAGCAGCCGTCGGTCGTCTGCCCGGCGAACCACAGCCGTGGTGCGACGAACTCCGGCGTGAGACCGTGGTTGCCGAGCATCTTCTTCAAGGCGGCGCATTTTTTCATGACCTGCGCGGGTGAAAGTCCATCCAGGCCCGGTACCACGTCGTCGTCGTGAAACTGCACGCCCTCGAAACCGAGCGGACGGTAGAGCGCGAACTTTTTCTCGTGCGGAAACGCCTTGCGCGTCTCGCCGCCGAAAGGGTCCGCGCCTTCGCTGATGTTCCAGGGGCCGAATGAAAAACGATACTGTGTGGGTTTGGTCTTGCTCATGTGTGGAGTTGGTTTTGCAAAGCGTGGCGTGCGGGGCTTCTTAGGATCAGGGGTTGCGGTGAGTGACTCACCTTGTGCCGCTACTGTGCCGGAGCGCCTTGGGGGCGCGCGGTGATCTGTGCGTAGTAGTCGGCCCCGCAATGGGTCTTCATCTTCGCGGCATAGGCATAGAGCACCTGCAGCACAAGATCGAATGAACAGGGCTCACGCATCTAACTCGCTGCGCTTCGGTTCACGCGACGACATGGGCAACTTCCTGAACGCCTACACCGAGAACGAAGTCTTCAAGAAGACCCCGTTCGCCTCGCTCGATCAGAGCGGCGTCGGCCAGCTCGTGGAGATCGCCATCAAGAAGGGCCGCGCCACGCGCCCGCGCTTCGCACAGAGGCTCCGCATTTGTCCATCTTGCTCCGCTCGGTTGCGGCGAACACGGCGGCGATCCGGATAGTGTGAAGTTGCCTCATTTGTGATGGACGAAGAATGTTCGGCTGTGTCGCTCCGCTCCATTCTTGCACCGCGTGGGCCTGAACTACGTGAGCTGCTCGCCGTTGCCTCGGCTTCGCCTTCGCCCTGCGGGCTGCCTGCGGCAGGCGGTCTCCACTTCGTTCCGGTTCCGAGTGCCGGTCGCGCGCCTCGCACCCGCGCAGGCCGCGATCGATGAGAAGCGCGCCGCGAAGAAGAAGCAACTCACACGCTCACTCGCACGAGTCACGAAAGCCGCTTCAGAAAACCGGAGCGGCTTTTTTGTTTCCAGCACACAACGACTCCCTACTCTGCCGCCCCATGAAAATCCCCAACCTCGCAAAAATCTGCTGTGCAGCCACCCTCGCTGTGTTCAGCGTCCCTAGCCTTATGGCTGATCCCAATACCGAAAAAGGCGAAGCGTTCCTCGCTGAAAACGCAAAGAAAGAAGGCGTGAAAGTCACCGCCAGCGGACTGCAATACAAGGTGCTCAAGGAAGGCAACGGCAAGAGCCCGAAGGCCACCGATAACGTGCAGGTGCATTACAAAGGCACGCTGCTCGACGGCACGGAATTCGACAGCTCCATCAAGCGCGGCGAGCCCGCCGAGTTCCCGCTGAACCGCGTCATCCCCGGCTGGACCGAGGGCGTGCAGCTCATGAAGGTCGGCGCGAAGTATCAGTTCACGATTCCCTCGAAGCTGGCCTATGGCGAGCGCGGCACGCCGGGCGGCCCCATTCCGCCGAACTCGACGCTCATCTTTGAGGTCGAGCTGCTCGCGATCAAGTAAGCCACACACAAATTCTCACCAAAGCCGCCCCGGGAAACCGTGGTGGCTTTTTTTCTCAGCCTGAGGGAACCTCAGTTCACAGGCATGATTCCGATTATGAAGGTCACGACCAAAGGCCAAATCACCATTCCGGAGAAAATCCGCGAGTGGTTCCATCTTCTGCCCGGGACCAACGTGGAATTCCTTCCGTAAGGCGATGCGGTGGCCATCCGTCCGGCAAAAGCCAAACCCGAGATGCGATTTCAGTGATGCCTCAAGAACGCCCAAGGCAGCGCGACCACGGGGCTGACGACCGACGAAATCAAGGCCACGACGCGTGGCGAGGACTGAGCGCATGGTGCTCGTTGATTCAAACGTCCTCCTCGACATCTCGACGAAAGATACTCGCGAGAGCTGCGCGTGATGGAAAATGGCACGGCTGCCGAGCGCACATTCCCGCGCGGCCTCGGCCTCGGCACACACAGCCGTGTGAGCTACGCGCTGCCGGCGATAACCTATGACCGCTTCGAGTGCTGCGTGGGCCTGTACGCGCCGCTCGGCGCGGAGGACAGCGTGGCATTCCGGATTTACGCGGACGGCGAGGCGGTCTTCGACAGCGGAATGATGACCGGCGCGGATGCCTCGCGAAAAATCACGCTGCCGGCCTGGCGCATGTGCGAGCTGTCGTTTGACATCGAGGCGCGCGGAAAAAGCGCGCCTGGAAAAAACCACGCAGTGATCGCGGAGCCTCTGCTCTTCAAGGCAAAGTCGCCGCCGGTGCCGGACATTTCCGGGAGTGCGGTAGCACGCGGAAATTTCCCCGCACACACGGCGGGAATCTTTTCCGCGGCAACCCGCAGCAGCGTGCGGCGCGGAACCCGGATGTTAAATTTTTAACATCCGCACGAAGGCAATCACGGCTCCGCAGCATCGCAGGCCCCGGCTTCTGCGGAATTCTGACCCGCCGAAAAAAATGCGGCGTGGCATGAAACTTCACTGTAAAAACGCTCCGCTTTCACTCGTAGATTCCGCGATTTTGCACTTGTCGCCCTCTGGCACCTTGCTTATCACCGCCCGCGTATGGCTACCAAACCCAAAAAATCCACCCGTAAACCCAACGCCGCATTCATGAAGCCCGTCCAGCCGGACGCGGTTCTCGGAGTCGTCGTAGGGACCAAACCCCTCCCCCGCACCGAGCTCACCAAAAAGCTCTGGGTGTACATTAAGAAAAACAACCTGCAGGACAAGAAGGTCCGCACACAGATCAACGCGGACGACGCGCTGAAGGCAGTGTTCGGTGGCAAGGCGAAGGTCTCGATGTTCGAGATGACGAAGCTCGTCTCGAAGCACGTTAAGTAGTCCTGCCGGTAGCAAACGGGAGGCGGATCAGTTCGCTGATCCGCCTCCTGGGTTTGCTGTGCATCAGCGGATCGCGTGTGCAAGGCGGGGCTGCATGATTGCAGATCGCGCCTTCGAAAAATACGCGCTCGCGCGACTGCTGCGTGACAGGACTTCTGGAACGCACGGAACTTTTCGGCCCGGAAAAAATAACGCCCTCATTGCCGTTCTCCCCGGTGGTGCTGACTCAGGCAATTCTGCCTAGGGTTTCCCTTCCCCGTGTGAATCGAGCATATCGGTTCCGTCAAACATGACGGCCGCCTGTCTTCATCCATATGGCCACTTCCGTCCGCTGACTTCGCCTGGGCATCTTCGTGTGCAGGTGAATGTGCCGGATCGCATCTAGGAAAAACCGAGAGAACACCTCTGCAAAGAAGGGAGCGCGCAGTCTCGGACTGCGAGTGTCTTCTGCTGCCCTGATCCGAGGTATGGCAGCATGGCGCGGGCAGATTTTATATTGTCTCGCACTGATCACTGGACAGAGGTGAGCGCAAAAGATCAGAAGGGAGTCAGGAGTCGGGTGTAAGGTGTCAGGGTTTCCAGAGGCGAATCTGAACCCTGACCCCTCCGCGACTTTTTGCGCCTGAATCCGGACAGAAAGCAGGACGGCGCGCCTCGGGTAGCGCGGGCGTCTCGCCAACCGTATTTCGCGTCCCGCGGAATACACGCGACGAGCATTTGCGTTCAGGAAGCCTATGGACACCTGATGCGCTGCGCGGAACGCGCAGCACGGCAGGCGGGACGCCCGCGCTACCCGCCGCACCAAGGCGTCTCGCGTGTTTCTAAAGCTTCCCTTCATCCTAAAACCGGCGATGGGATGTCACGCGAAGGCGCAAAGGAGAAGCAGATGCCAACAAGCAGCCTTCCTCCTATCGGATGAGTGTGATCCGATGCACATCCCTTTGCGCCTTTGCGTGACATCCTTTCCTCCCATTGCCGGGTTTTGGTTCATGGTCGCGTTTTTGAATTGTTCGCACGATCCGCACGCGTAGCATGGCACGATGCCCGTTGTTTCCCTAGGCGCCCTTCGCCGACTGATTGATGATGTCGGTTCCGTGGACGCCGTCGGCGTCGAGGAGCGCGTCGCGAAATATGCGACGCGGAGCATTAAGAAGAAATCGAAACTCTTCGGACTGAAGCTCGCGGCCTCGATGATCGATCTCACGACGCTGGAGGGAAAGGACACGCCGGGGAAAATCGCGTCGCTCTGCCGCAAGGCGATCACGCCTCACGAGGGCATGGACGTGCCGAGCACTGCCGCAGTGTGCGTGTATCCCGCGATGGTGCGGCACGCGAAACGCGGCGTCGCGGGTTCGACGGTGAAAGTGGCTTCGGTCGCGACGGCGTTTCCCTCGGGGCAGGCACCGCTGAAGACGCGGCTCGCGGAAGTGCGCGCGGCAGTCGGAGATGGCGCGGATGAAATTGACATGGTGATCAACCGCGGCGCGTTCCTCGCGGGCGAACTCGCGCTCGTGCAGGACGAGATCGCGCAGGTGCTCGAAGTGTGCGGCGACGCCACGCTGAAGGTGATTTTCGAAACGAGCGAACTGGAGACGTATGATAACATCCGCGCCGCGTCGTTCCTCGCCATGCGCGTGCTGCGGCCCGGCGATTTCATCAAGACGAGCACGGGTAAGACTTCCGCGAATGCGACGCTCGGCAACAACCAGGTGATGATCGAGGCCATCCGCGATTTTTACCTCGATACGGGCGTGGCCATTTCCATGAAGCCCGCCGGCGGCATCCGCACGGCGAAGCAGGCGCTGCACTTCCTCATCGCGATCAAGGAGACGCTCGGCGACGCGTGGCTGCACCATTCGCGCTACCGCTTCGGCGCTTCGGCGCTGCTGAATGATCTGCTGCGGCAGATTGAAAAGGAGCGCACCGGGGCGTATCAGGCACCGTATGTTTTCAGCGATGCCACGGAGGGGTATTGAAATGTCCAGCGTGAATCCATCCTCTCGCCAAACACGGCAGCCTCTGCCACATTCCGAACATGAAACGTGAATTCAGCGTCGTCATCGAACGGGACTCCGAGGGTTACTACGTCGCCAGTGTGCCGGAATTGCACGGATGCCACACCCAGGCTCGCTCGCTCGACAAACTGCTCACGCGTATCAAGGAGGCCATCGAACTCTGCCTCGAAGTTCAAGATTCTGAGAGCACGCAGTCTGAGTTTGTCGGCGTTCAGCGCGTCGCGGTCGAAGTATGAGCCGGCTCCGGCGCGTCACCGGGCGGCAGGTTCTCAAGGCACTCCAGCGTGCCGGCTTCATTCTCGTTCGCACCAAGGGATCGCATCATTTCGTCCGGCATCCCGATGGTCGGACAACTGTGGTTCCGATCCACGCGGGCGAAACTCTCGGGCCGGGGGTGTTCAACCAAATCCTCAAAGACGCCGAAATCGAACGGGGCGATTTCGACAAGCTCCTATGAACAAAGTGCCCGGCATCGAGTGGCTGCACCATTCGCGCTACCGCTTCGGCGCATCCGCGCTGCTGAATGATATGCTGCGGCAGATCGAAAAGAAGCGCACCGGCGCGTATCAGGCGCCCTACATTTTTAGCGATGCGACGGAGGGGTATTGAGATGTTAGCCGTCGATCGCGCACACTGAGAACAAAGCATTGCTGAATACACCCCAACCATGCGCACAGAACCACTTACGCTGAGCGACGAGGAATTTTCCGAGCTTCAGCGTTCGACGCCGGACAATGGCAGTGGAAGCGCTGTTGGCCTGCGGGCGACGCAGTTAGCTCGCATTTACTTAGCACGGCTATATCCCGGTTCCGAGGGTGCACCAGTTCCTCCTGGCGCCGACATAGCACTCAAGCACCGTGAGCAAATAATCAGCTTCGAAATCAAGGGCACTCGTGACACCCGCATCGCCCCCGGACAGCTCAAGGTTTCCAGTCTGCACTCCTACAAATCACTAATTGCAGGCACTCCCGTGCTTCGCATCACTGGCGTTTTCGAGCGCACTCCTATCATCTATACTATGCTTTACGGCACAGACTTCACCTTGCGCCGGGAACCCAGATGGTCAGTCCATCTAACCAAATGACCGCAACTGCTAACCAAGCGCTGCAGATGCTAACGGCTAAGTGTGTCACACTGGTTGTTGCATCAGTTCACTGACAGCTCACTCACCCTGCTGACGCTAATGCCAAAACCGCCCGCAAAAAAATCCGCCCCACGCCGCACCTCCGCGCGCGAACTAGTCTTCGGCGACCTTTGGGAATTCGATCCTGCGCCGGAGACGGCGGATCCGAAGCTGAAGAAACGCTACGACCTTTTCATCAATGGTGAATTCGTCGCGCCGAAGAGCGGGAAATATTTCCCGACGATCAGCCCCGGCAACGAGGCGAAGCTCGCGGACATCGCGCTCGCGGGCGCGGCGGATGTGGATGCGGCATTTCAGTCGGCGCAGAAGGCGTTCGATGGCGCGTGGGGAAGAATGGCGGGCAGCGAGCGGGGCAAATACATCTACTGCATCGCGCGGCTGCTGCAGGATCGGGCGCGGGAATTTGCCGTGGCGGAGACGATGGACGGCGGCAAGCCGATCAAGGAATCGCGCGACTTCGACGTGCCGATGGCGGCGGCGCATTTCTTCTACCACGCGGGCTGGGCGGACAAACTCGACTGCCTCGCACCGGGCCGCCGCGTCACGCCGTACGGCGTGGTCGGGCAGGTCATCCCGTGGAATTTCCCGCTGCTCATGCTCGCGTGGAAAATCGCGCCCGCCCTCGCGGCGGGGAACACCGTCGTGATCAAACCCGCCGAGACCACGAGCATCACGGCGCTAAAATTCGGCGAGATTTTGCAGGAGGCCGGATTGCCGCCGGGCGTGGTGAACATCGTCGCAGGCGCGGGCGAGACCGGCGCGGCGGTGATGACGCATCCGCTCGCGGCGAAGGTCGCATTCACCGGCTCGACGGAGGTCGGGAAAATCATCATGCGCTCGCTCGCGGGCACGGACAAAAAGATGACAATGGAACTCGGCGGCAAGGCGGCAAACATCATCTTCGACGACGCTCCGCTGGACCAGGCCGTCGAGGGAATCGTGAACGGCATCTTTTTCAACCAGGGCCATGTGTGTTGCGCAGGCTCGCGATTGCTCGTGCAGGAAAGTGTCGCATCCACCGTGCTCGCGAAGCTCAAGCGCCGCATCGCCGTGCTGCGAGTCGGCGATCCGCTCGACAAGAACACGGACCTCGGCGCGATCAATTCGCGCGAGCAGCTCGAGCGCATAACCGCGCTCGTGCAAAGCGGCGTGGACGAAGGTGCGGAGATTTTCCAGCACGCGTGCAAGCTGCCCGCGAAGGGATTCTATTTCCGCCCGACGATTTTTTCCGGCGTCACGCAGAGCCACCGCATCGCGCGCGAGGAAATTTTCGGCCCCGTGCTGAGCGTGCTCACGTTCCGTACCGTCGAGGAGGCGGTGGAGAAGGCGAACAACACGGCATTCGGCCTGAGCGCCGGAGTGTGGACGGACAAAGGCTCGCGCATTTTGAAAATGAGCACCGAGCTGAAGGCGGGCGTCGTGTGGGCAAACACGTTCAACAAATTCGATCCCGCGTCGCCCTTCGGCGGATACAAGGAGAGCGGCTTCGGCCGCGAGGGCGGACGGCAGGGGCTGCTCGACTACTGCAAACTCATCTGAACACGACCATGGCCGCACGACTTCCGATCACCAAAACCCCGAAATGCTACGTCGGCGGCGCGTTCATCCGCTCGGAAAGCGGGCGTGTCACCGCGCTGCACGATTCGCACGGGGACTTTTTCGCGAACATCCCGCAATGCACGCGCAAGGATCTGCGCAACGCCGTCGAGGCCGCTGCCAAGGCCGGGCCGGGCTGGGCGAAACGCTCGGGCTACAACCGCGGGCAGATTCTTTACCGGCTCGCGGAGATGATCGAAGCGCGAGGCTCGGAAATGGCGGAGGCAATCGCGCTCGGCGGCGCGAGCGATGCGGCGGCCACGAAGGAAGTGAGCGCGAGCATTGAGCGGCTCATTCATTACGCGGGCTGGGCGGATAAATTTGTGCAGGTGCTCGGCAGCGTGAACCCGGTGTCGTCGCCGCACTTCAATTTCACCGTGACCGAGCCGATGGGAATCGTCGGCGTGATCGCGCCGGATGAAGCGCCGCTGCTCGCGCTCGTCTCGCTCATCGCGCCCGCGATTGCCGGTGGAAATTCCGTCGTCGCGCTCGCCTCGCAGGCGCGGCCCTACCCCGCGATCGTGCTCGGCGAAATGCTTGCGACGAGCGACCTGCCCGGCGGTGTGGTGAACATCCTCACCGGCCAGCGCAGCGAGATGCTGCCCACATTTGCCACGCATGAACATCTCCGCGCGCTGAGCGGCGTTGCAAATGCCGACGAGCGCAAGCAGCTCCGCCTCGGTGCGGCCGAGAGCGTAAGGCGCACGCGGCTGCAAAAATCCGAGGACGCGCCGGACTGGTTCGCGGACAGCGCGCAGGGCGTGCATGAGATCCGCGAGCTGATCGAATTCAAGACGACGTGGCATCCCATAGGCGCGTGAGCCTCGGCAGCATCGGTAGCCGGGGCTTTCCAGCCCCGCTATTCGTCCACGTGAAGATCGCCGGGGCTGGAAAGCCTCGGCTACTGATGGCGCGCTACTTCAGCGCCGCGCGCACTTCGTCAGTCAGCCGGTATCCGGCGAGCGCGATCTGCCGCTCGGCGATGGCGAGCGCCTTTTCCTCGTAGTCGGCGGGCAGTTCACCGGCGGTGGCCGCAGTCAGGCCGTATGCGATCGTGTGCTTGCGCCATCCGTCGCTGATCGCGAATGCGCGGCTTTCGAGGCTCCAGCTTTCCGGCGTCTTGTGTTCGGTCAGTTCGGGCAGCGCGGTGCGCGGAAATTTCGTGGCGATTTCCTTCGCGCGATGATCGGAGGCGAGGACGATCGTGAGCGGCACGGGACGGAAAAGCTGGCCACCGGAGCCGAAGAGCTGATCCCAGAATGCGTGCAGCTTGATCGCGTGGCCGCCGGGCGGTTTCACCCACGCGTTGTTCCCGCCGCGGTCGCCCTCGGGTGTTTTGAAGTTTTCATCGAAGAGCGTCTCGCAGTGCATCGGCTGGTGGACGTCGCCGACGAGGTGGAGCAGGTAGCTGAGCATTTTTGCCCTCGTGCGAACGTCGAAGTTTTTCGTGAGATGCTGCACGGCGCGTGAGGATTTCGCGATGCCGGCGAGGACGTCGTCGCCGGGCTTGGGAGCGGGCTTCATCGGGAAATCCGGCGGGATGAGCGGGTAGTCCACGTAGTGCCACTCGGAAAAAGTCTCGGGGTTGTCGTGGCTGCGGATCTCGTCGGCGTAGAGGCTGGCGAGCATCGCGTAGAATTTTCCACGGGGCAGATCGGGCAGGCCGGCCTCGGGATACTGCTTCTGCCACACGGCGAACTTTGTGTGGCTTTTCAAAATGTCGTCAAACTTCGCGCGCTCCACCTCGGTGAGCTGGTCGTATGCGAACGAAGCGGCGATCATGTGCCCTGGCGCACTCCATGCGAGTGAGCGCGTGCTGAGCGGAAGCAGGAAAATGGAACAGGCGAGGAGGATCTTTCTCATGGTGGTGCGGGGGAGGATGACGAACCTGCGCCGCTCTTCTCCGACAGCGGCGGCGCAGCGTGACCCGGCCAAGCTGCGCCGCGCCGCAGAGTTTGTAAAACAGGAACATGGGCCGCATCTGACAACCGGGCCTTGAGCCGCGCGGATCGCGGACGTAGAGTGTGCCATGCCCGTCGCCGGTCTCGATCTCGTCGCAGAAATCCAAGCGCTCAAACATGAGCGCAACGCCGTCATTCTTGCGCACAATTATCAGGTGAAGGAAATCCAGGAGCTTGCCGATTTTGTCGGCGACTCGCTCGGGCTCGCATACAAGGCCGCGGAGACGAAGGCGGATGTGATTGCGTTTTGCGGCGTTCATTTCATGGCGGAGACGGCGAAAATCGTGAACCCCACGAAGACGGTCGTGCTTCCCGATCTGAATGCGGGGTGCTCGCTGAGCGATTCATGCCCGGCGGAGAAGCTGGAGGCGCACCTGCGCGCGAACGCGGACAAGAATTATTACGTCGTCGCCTACATCAACTGCTCCGCGGGCGTGAAGGCGCTGTGCGATGTGATCTGCACGAGCGGCAACGCGGCGAAGATCGTCGAGCGCGTGCCGAAGGATCGGAACATCCTCTTTGTCCCAGATGAGAATCTCGGGCAGTGGGTGATCGAGCATACCGGGCGGCACATGGATCTTTGGAAGGGGAACTGCTACGTCCACGTCGAGTTCACACGGCAGTCCATTGACCGCATCAAGGCCGAGTGGCCGGACGCGCCGGTCGTCGCTCACCCGGAATGCACGCGCGCAGTGCGGCTGCTCGCGGACGAGGTGTGCTCGACGGAAAAGATGATCTCATTTTGCAAGCAGCACCCGTCGCAGGCATTCGTGATCGTGACGGAGAGCGGGATGCTGCACCGGCTGCGGCGCGAGGTGCCGGGGAAACATTTCATCGCCGGCCCGACGGATAAGTGCGCGTGCGCCGACTGCCGCTACATGAAGCTGAACACGCTTGAAAAACTCCACGCGTGCCTGCTGAACCGCGAGCCGCAAATCATCATCCCCGAGCCGGTGCGCGCTCGTGCGGAGCTGCCGCTGCGGAGGATGCTGGAGTGGAGCCGGTGAGGAAAACCGTGACGCTGCGAGCCGTGACGCGTGCCAATTTTCCGCAGCGATCCCTCTGCGCAGTGGCGCTGATTTTCGGCGCGCTGCTGTGCGGATGCGAGGATCGCAGCAAGACGGCGCGCGATGCCGCGGAGGATCTGGCGCGGCACTTTGCTGAGCAACGATTTGCCGAGGCGTATCAGCAGGCTGCGTCCGCGTTCCGATTCACGCGCTCGGGGAGTTACTTCGAGGCACGTGTGCGCGACCTCGGCCTCTGCGATGCGCGCGAAGTCAAATGGGGCGAACCGGAGCGCCACGGGAGGCTGGCCACGATCCGCGGAGTATTTATTTTCAAGGACGGCAGCATGCTCCCGTTGAATTTCGACTTCAGCATGGAGGACGGCGGCTGGCGGCTCATCGAGGCCCGCTCGGACCCCGCTCCCGGAACCGGCAAGGTCGAGGATGTATTCGCCGTCGCATCGCGCACGAAGGACACCATCGGGGCAAGAGCGATGGAAATCCTAGAACCGAATGCTGTCGAGATCCCCGCGGAACCGCAGCTCCGGCAGCTCGCGGAGGACACGCTGCTGCTGTTCAACGAAGCCATCCAGAATGGCGGGGATTTTTCCGCGCTGTACGCCGCGGCATCCGACCGCTGGAAATTCCGGGGCCGCGATCCGCGCGAACTCGCCTACGGCGGCTCCGACCCCTCTCGTCTTGCCAAATTGGATCCCTACAACAACGAGAACCGCCTGACCGCGGCGGCGCTGCGCAACGCCTTCGCTGCAGCGATCGAGGCCAAGGTCGATCTCTCCCCCATCAAGGGAAAAAAAATCATCCTCTCCGAGCCTGCGCGTGTGAATTCCGACGGCGTGCTGAACGTGAACGGCACCTTCGATTCACCCGTTTACCAGGCGAACATGCCGGGCCAGAACAGAAAGGTGGAGTTTGGCCTCGAATACGTGCGCGAGGCGGCGCAGTGGAAACTCTTTGGCCTTACGGTGAGAATTATCGCCGCGGACAAAGCGCCCGCGAAGTAGGCCTACCCCCGCAGCACGGCGAGCGCGCCGACGAGCGACGCGGTATCGGTGATGCTCAGCACTGGCGTGTCCTTGCGCGTGCGCTTCACGAGGCCGGCGATCACGCCGCCGGGGCCGAGCTCGATGAAAAGCTCCACCTTCTCCACATCCACGAGGAATTCGATCGTCTCCGTCCACCGCACCGAGCCAGTGACCTGCGCGGCGAGCGCGGCGCGGATTTCGGCGGGATCGGCGACGGGGCGTGCGGTGACATTCGCAACGACGGAAAATGCGGGCGGCTGCATTGGCGTCGCGGCGAGCTTCGGCGCGAGCGCATCAGCGGCGCTCTGCATGAGGCGCGAGTGGTATGCGCCGGCGACGTTCAGCTTCGCGGCCTTGCGGATGCCGCGGTCGCGCACGACTTCCAGCGCGGCGTCAATCTTCGCGTCCTCGCCCGAGATCACGATCTGGCCGGGGCTGTTGAAATTTGCCACGTCCACGCCGAACTCCGTGGCGATCTGCCGCACGAGCGTCTCGTCTCCGCCGATCAGCGCGGCCATCGCGCCGGTCGTGCGTTCGCAGGCCTCCTGCATGAGCCGTCCGCGCTCGGACACGAGACGCAGGCCGTCGGCAAATGTGAACGTGCCCGCCGCAGCGTGCGCGGTGAATTCGCCGAGCGAAAGCCCCGCCGCGATGTGGACGGGCAGCGCGGGCAGTTCGGAGCGAAGAGCGGCGAGGCACGCGAGGCCGTGAACGAAGAGCGCGGGCTGGCAGTTTGCCGTCTTCACGAGTTCGGAGTCCGGGCCGGAGAAAGTGACGGTGCTCAGCGGGCGGCCGAGGATCGCATCGGCCTCGCGGAAGAGTGCGTCGGCAGCGGGGAATTTTTCCGCGAGGTCGCGGCCCATGCCGACGGCCTGCGCGCCCTGCCCGGCGAAAAGTAGTGCGATGCGTTTTGTCATTCCCCTCGCATAGTGCAGGCGCGGGCAGGCGCGCAAGAGCGCGGTGATTCAGCCGGAGACACGGCCGGCGGATTCGTTCCTCATGCACACAGCAGAGAGAATCGCGACGACACTGCGTCGTCGTTCATGCTCAATGCGTGCCCATGAAGCTCTGCAGTTTCACCGGCATCAGTATCGGCGGAGCGGTCGACTGGTAGCTCGGTGAGACGGTTGGAACGATGACTGCGCTCCTGGCAAGTGGAGTTGGTGGCGTGCTCGGCGTCTATTTCGGCTGGCTGGTGGCGAGGAAGTATCTGAATTGATCTTTCCGGCGGGCCCGTGCGTCCACACATCCCCAAAAAAAGTGCCGGACCACTGGCAGACTTGCCAATGGCCCGGCTGTTCCCCCCAGAACAATTTCACTTTCACCCACCTCCCGCCGATTGCAACAAGAGATTGTGAAAATTTTCACAAGCAGTCTTCGCGCTCTTCACCACGGAGTTGAACCGCCCATCGGCAAGCCCCGTCGGCCCAGTGCCAGAAGCGAAGCTGCTCATATTTGCACTCCCCGCCGCTCATCGCGCTGGTCGTCCCACAAGCTCCGGTTGGCGGGCTGAGCGCAAAGCACCCTGCCCTGCAAGCCGCCCTGCGCGAAGACGTCGCACCGGAGGTGAAGGCGGTTGTTTCCCAATCGTTCTCAATGCGTCACTGGGTCGTTACACAGCTGTGCGAGGAGTGCGTGATGAAAGCAGTCAAGACCACTCTCACCGCCCTTTGCATCGCGTGGCTCGCGACCATGACTCTGTACGCCCAAACACACCGCCACAGTCAACAAATTCGCCGGAAGATGCCACGCCCAGTCTGGGAAATCATCCACAGGACCGACCTCGCAAGGTGACGGGCTTCAGCGTGAGGTCGAGAACGGGCGTTCAAGCGCCGAATTGTCGAATGCCCGAGAGTCGTCGCTTCAAAAGCCCAAAAAACGAGCCTCACTTCTTTTTCGAAGCGGGTTTGTGAGGCGTGCCGGACTTGGCGGGGGCAACTGCGGCTTGGCGCTGATGTTCCTTTTCCTCAAGGCGCTTCGCATAAACCTCGCACTTCGCGATCTGAGTCTCAGGCGGGTCGTTGATGATGATCGGCTTCGTCCGCACGATTCCGAGCAAGAGTGCCTCGGCGAGCCACTGTTGGCCTTCAGCGGAAGCGAACTGGCCTGCCTCGGCCTTGTTGCTCAGGAAACCGCATTCAACAAGCACGGCGCATCCCAGCGTGCTGACCAGCACGGCGTAGTCCTGGGAACCGATGCCGCGATTGGGTGTGTCGTGCGATTCGTCAAGCGCCTCCTGGATGGTCTGAGCAACGAACCTGCCTGAGGGGCTTTGGGAAAAATAGTAGGTGGAGAAACCGCTGGCACCCGTTCTGGAAGAGGCGTCGAAGTGAATGCTGAGCAAAAGTGAATGCGGATGGCGGTTGGCAATCTTCACCCGATCGTCGAGCGAAATGTAAGTGTCGGTCCTGCGTGTCAACACGCACTTGATGCCTTCATTTTGGAGAAGCTTTTCCAGCCGGTGCGCCACAGCCAGCGTCGTGTCCTTTTCCTTCACACGATACCACGCCGTTCCTTCGTCAATGCCGCCATGACCGGGATCAAGGACGACGGTATCGAATGCATTCGTCGTCGAAGCCGCCAGAAGCGACAGAAACAGCGCGCCAAGGGCGGCTATTGTTCGCGGAAGTTTCATGACCGTAGCAACAGCATTTGACGTCTGCTGGCGATGCGTTGCAAGCGATTCCGCACGAGAGATCTTCGCTGCCTACGAGGGGCTGATCTTCGCTCCGGTGAGCCTCACGGCCGTGGGAAAAAACGGGCGCATGTAGAGACTCCACTCGCTTCTCCGCCCAATTGTGGTAAAAGTCGCCATGAAGCTAAATTTCAGATTTTCACTTCGGGGTCCAGATCGGGTGTCGGACGCACTTGCAACCGTGCTTTCCAGCAAAGGAGCATGGGAATTTAAGACCCTGTTCGAATTGGTTCACGCCAATCTGAGGGCCAAGGATTTTGCAAGAGGCGGCGACGAAATGCTCCGCCTGCGCACCCATGAGAAGCTTCAAAATTTCCTGTCTGCGGGCATCGTCACGAAGAATGGGAAAGAATACAAAGGCGTCCCAAAGGCGCTGGCTGCCTTCGTCAAAACTTCGGCGGAGTTCAATGCCAGGTTTGCCTCGGGCACCCACACCTACCCGGCTCACAAAGTCAGCGGTGCGGGAGGAGTGGCAACGGTAATGGCGGAAGCCGCCAAAACAAAACCGGCGGCCAAAAAAGTGAAGCCGGCGAAAAAAGTAAAAGCGCAATCGGTCAAGGTGTAAGACAAACGGCGCGAAAAATCTGTGGCCGGGGTGCTGCAGCGGAATGACTGGATTGCTCAGATGCAAAAAACAAATCGCTGAGTCCCTGTGGAGATGTGTAACTCTGGCCGTTCCCTCCAATGTTTTCCTCCAGAGCAAAAAAGAAGGCAGCGTGGGTTCAGGCCGCTCTTGAGCGGTTTGAGCGTCCTCTCCTGCAATACGCCCAAAGCATCCTGCAAGACCTCGACCGCGCACGCAACACGGTGCAGGAGACGTTCATGCGGATGCACAAGCAGGAGCAAACTGCCATCGAGGGTCATTTGTCGCAGTGCTGCGCACCTTCGCCCAGAGTGTCTGACCGTTGGGCTCAAACACGGCCCACTTCGTTGCATTTCTCAATGAGCGTTTGAGGCGGGCAAGATAGCGCCGGATTTTCACATGCCTTCCGTTCGCTGCAAGTTTCACAGTTCGGCGTGCTGCGGGCTTTCTTTTCACGCGCTCGTGAGCTGCAACCATAATTGGAAGCCCTGCGATCGTCAGCTAAAAGAGGAGCGGCGCAGGTGGACTCAAACGCTGAGCTTTGAAGCTCACCCCAATCACGCAACGACCCCTGGCGTGCTGACGTTGGCTGGCTTTGAGATTTCCAGTTGTCCCGCAAACGTGGCTCCGTCCTCCATCGCAAGGCGGAATGTCTTGAGACTGCCTTGCAAGTGGGCCGTCGCTTTCAAGCTGCACCTCTGGGCCACTCTCGCTTCCCCGTCCACAATTCCGGAGCTGGTGAGATTGTCCACCACGATGGATTTTGCATGAATCTCAGCCCCTTCACCGACGACAAGCGAGCTGCCTTCCACAGAGCTGCCCTTGAATTTCCCCTCGAACACCAATTCGCCTTGGAACTTCAGAGACCCAGTGATTTCGATGTCCTTGCCCACTCTGCTTGAATTCATGCTCATCCTGCTAATTCACCAGTCGCCGGGCTTTCTGCAATCGCAATCCGTGTCTTGAGATTGGCCGGCCGCACACGAAGACTGACTGGCCTTGCTCCGTTTACCGGGAAGAATCTGTCATTGCCTCATTCCCGGACGGATCGGACACATTATCCGAAAAGCGGAAATGGGTGTCAGGCGAATGGTGTCAACCGAATGAGGGAAAATGGGATCCGCCGAAGCGTCCGCCTCACCGGCAAGGCGTGCCGTTCCTTCGCCGGATCTCCCTCACTTTCATTCGTGTGGCACTCATCGCTCTTTTTAGGTTTACCCCAAAAAGCCATGCCGGGCAGGCAGCGCAAAGTCCCTGTGCGCTTTGCTGGCTCTGCCAGATTTTCCTCCTCTCACGACCGCTTCCGGGAGGAGCGCTGCTACTTCGGGGCGTACCAGCGCACGATCGTGAGCGTCGCGCGGAGCTGCGTCTTGTCTTCGCGGTTCACCTTGATCTCGCAGCCTTCGATCGCCGTGAATTTTTCCGGGCCTTGGAGTTCGAGGAGGAAATTAAACACCCCGTCCCACGTTCCCTTCGCGTCGAATTTCACGCCGAGCGCGATGTGGCCGGGCAGGTTCACGGGCGTGCCGGGTGCGGGTGCTTCGAGCGTCACGGTGTGCTTTTTCGCAATCTCCAAGATTGCCTCGCGCATCTCCTTGCTCGCGACGTCGGAGTCGCTGAGCACGGGCATTTTTTCGTTCAGCAGCGCGTCGCGCTTCGCCCAGAGGTTGCGCTCGGTCTCGCGCTTTTTGAGCGTGTCAATCTTCACCTGCGTCATCGCGAGCTTTTGCGTGAGCATGGCGCGGTTCGAGAGGAAAAACTTGATCAGGTAAAAATTCAGCAGCACGCCGATGACGATCGCGGTGATGCTGAGCAGGGTTTTCTCCCGCTTGTTCATGTTCGCGACGAGGTTCATTTCGGCTTCCCCGTGACGGTGAATGTGACCTTGTCGTCCTTCAGCGGCTGCTCGGGCGGCGTGTAAAGCTCGAAGCCGTCGAGCTCCTTGTCCGCCTTCAGCTTTGTGACGAGCGCGAACCGCGCGTCCGTCGTGCCCTCGCCCTTTGCGACCCACTCGCGGGGGCTGAATGAAAACGAGGTGAAGAACATGCTCTTGTCCTCCGGGATCGCCGTGATGAGCTGATGAAGGACCTCGGTGATGTAGCGTTTTGGATCGAGCACGGGGCCGAGCGATTCCCAGCGGGCCATCTGTTTCTCGATGCCGGCAAAGCGCGGCTTCATCGCGAGGTGCTCGCGCTCTACGGCCTGCACACGGTTCTTCAGCCACGTGAGGTAGCCGAATGCCCCGGCGATTAGCACGAGCCAGATGACGCCGGCGATGAGCAGGTTCTGCCGCAGCGTGTCGCCGCGTGCGCGGCTGCGCAGCTCGGCCTGCCACGCGGGCGGGAGCAGATCGAGCGTGGCCTTCGCGCGCGGCAGCGCGCCGAGCTTCTCCACGGGTTTTCCAAAATGCTGCACAAGACCGTCGGCGAGATCGCCGGCTTCCTCGGAGATCCGGATCTCGGAAAAATCCGCGGGCACGCCCTGAAGTTCCGCGGAGAGCAGGAGGCCGGGCAGTTCGCCGAGCACCGCATCCGGGCCGAGGCCGGGGATCGGCTGCGCCCATGCGAGCTTGCCGTCGCTCACGATCGCGCATGCGGTCTGGCCTTGCTCGGGCCACAGCGCGAGGATGGTGCCGGTGTCCGGGCATGACGCGGCGACGCGCAGTGCCTGAAGCGTGATGCGGCCGGGGACGCGGCCCTTCTCGCGCATCGGCGCGCAGAGCGTGTCGAGCTGCGCACGCGACGCGGCGAATGTGATCACGGTGCTCTCATTTTCACCCTGCGAGAGAATCTCGAAGCCGTGGCTCACGTCCTCGAGCGGGTACGGCAGGGTCTTTTCGAGCTGGAGCTGGAGCATGTCGGCAAGCTCCGCGCGGTCGGTGGACGGGAGCTTGTGCCGCTCGATGAGCACGGACTGGCACGGCAGCGCGAGCTCCACGTCCGCATTTGTAGGCAGCGCGGCGATCGCCTCGCCCAGCGTGGGGGCGCTCTGTTCCGCGGCACCGCCGACGCTCACGCGCCAGCCGTGCGCGTCGGGACCAAGGAGGGCCGGGGTTACGCCGTTTTGCTTCATTCTTTCCAGTTCACGATCTGAGGATTCTGGCTTCCTTTACGGGCGACGACGGTGACTTGTCGAACGACTTTTCCCGACCAGCCCTCGGATTTGATCTGCCAAGTGTTGTCGCGAAGCATGATCAGGCCGCCGAGCGCCGCGAACTGCGTCTTGTTCAGGCCGAGGAATCCCTGCACCGTCTCGAGCTTCTGGATCACGGGATCGTCCTGCGTGCCATCAATGCCGTCGCCGCCGCGCCGCCATTGCAGGAAGCCCTCGATCGCCTGGTCGCCGACGCCGGGGAGCAAGCGGAGGATGTTTGCATCCGCCGCCGTTAGATCGATCGGCCCCTGCGAATACACGGTGAGATCGTCCTTCCAGCCCGGCTGCGAAGTGAGCGCCTCGGTGCCCGCGACCTCGGCGAGTTCCTCGACGGTGAGGAACGACCCGCGGTTCGGCGGGTGGTAATTCGGGCCGTCCTCCTGGCCATTCGTGCGCTTCACATTGTCCGCGTCGAGCCAGTCGAGGATGCAATCCACCATGCGGTCGCGCGTCTGGTAATCAATGCCGCGCGAGTCGAGCCAGCGGCGGAAAATATCGAGCTTGCGCTGGTCTTCGCCGGCGAAAAGGAAGTTCAGGTTCAGCTTCGCGCCCTCGCTTACCATGCGGACGCGGAAGCCGGGGTCGTGGTTTTCCTCCAGCTTGAGCGCATCCGTCTCCTTGCTCGTGAGCGGGTGCATCGCGATCGCCAGCCCGCTGTGCGCCATCGCGCGCGCCTCAATGTCGTTCAACGTCTCGCCGGACACTGTGACGGTCTGCCGGATGTAGCCCGCCCAAAGCAGCACCGCGCCGGTGAGCACGATGATCGCCCACAGTGCGATGAGCAGCGCCGCGCCGCGCGCCGGGGAAATTTTCCGCAGTCGTTTTTTTGAAACCACGAAGGGACACGAATGGACACGAATGGAATGCCTGCCTGCAAACTTGGCCGGCTCTTTGAAGGAAGATTTTTCTCGTGCAAACACGCACCCCGCCCCGCCCCATTCGTGTCCATTCGTGTCCATTCGTGGTTCTCCGGAGATCGCGTTCATTGCACGGCGGAAACGGGGATGCGCAGCACGGCTTCGTAGGGCACGTCGTCGCCCTCGCGCGTGATGCTCAGGATCACAAATGCGGGCCGTGCGGTCGGATCGCGCCATGAGTCGAGGAGCTGCCCGAGCCGCGAATCCCAATACCGGATCCGCATCGCCGACACGCGTTGTAGCAATGGCACCCACGTCGCGTCCTTGTCGCTGCCGCCTGCGACGAGACCGCTCTCCGTCTCCAGCAGCGCCGGCCTGCGCCAGTAGCCGATCTCGTACTTGTTGGAATTTTTCTCCACCGGCTGGATGCGCAGCTTCACGCGGTACTCGCCGCTCACCGCAGTCGTCATCAGCCCCGGCCCGCCGCGCGACCGCCACTCGATCGAATCAAAATCCGCGCCGTTCAGCTTGATGCTTTCGCCCTGGATGTTCGTCTGGCCGCGCGCGGGCAGGCTGTAAAATTCCTCCTGCACGAGCGCCACGAGCCGGTCCACGCGCAACTGTTCCTCGGTATCCTCGACGGACACCGCCACTGCGCGCACCGTGGACTGCACGAAGCGAAAAATGCCGACCGTCGTGAACCCGATGATCGCCACCGCCAGCATCACCTCGAGCAGCGTGAAGCCGCCGCGCGCGCGGAACACAGCCATCCTGGCTGTGCGGCGTGCGGGCTGGGAAGCCCGTGTTCCGGCATGCCGCTGGGAAAATGGACGCAAAATTTTCATCGCTGCTTCGGATAGACGATGAACGACAGATCGCGGTGGACCGTCTCGCTGCCGGCCTTCCAGCTCACGTCGAGCCTCACCTTGTAGAGGCCGAAAAGTTCCTGCTCCTTTTCGTTCAGCAGCTTCATCTGCTCGCGCGTGATGTTCATCGTCATTCCCTCCCACGCGCCCTTGAGCGGCTCGGTCATCGTGTCCGCGAGCGGCAGCGCCTCGGTCTCGATCTGCGTCTGGTAATTCGCGAGCACGCGCTGCGCGAGACCCTCCTCGCGGCGGATGCGCTCGGAGCGCATGCAGTTCTGCACACAGCGGCTCAGCCCGATCACCGCGAGCGCAAAGATGGCCACCGCGAGCATCGCCTCCAGCAGCATGAAGCCCGCGGATTTTTTCCGGGAATGGCGGAGGGCTTTCATCGGATCGCAAGATCAATGAGTTCGCCGTGGCCGGTCAGCGGATCGTATTGCGCGGACCACGAACCCTCGGGGCCGCTGTAGCTCACGATCACCGGCTCGCACGTCCCGCTGCGCCAGAAGGTCCACACGCCGGGCGTGTCCTTCGGCGCGAGCAGCGCGGCGTGACGATCGAGCGTGAAGCCCTCGTCGTTTGAAATCGGCAGCTCCTCCGGCTGCGCGTCGCCGCTCTCGATCTCCTCGGGCCTCGGGTCGTCTGGCTGGAGCACGATGCGATCTTGCTCCCATGAGATGGACCACGGGCGCTGCTGGCGCACCGCGTTGAGCTGCGCCTTGCGCGCGAGCCCGTCGAACCGCTCGAACGTCTCGCGCAACCGCCGTTCGCGCGAGACGCCGCGCATGTTCGGGATTGCCAGCACCACCACCGCGATGGCGATGGCGAGCGCGAGCATCATCTCGATGAGCGTAAAAGCGCGCCTGGAGGAGAGGTTCTGCATGAGCCCGGAAAGGTGCCCGCGCCGCCGGAAAATGCGAGCGGCTTTCGTTTTCAAGTCTGCTCGCGTAACCGCGCCAGTCTGCGCTTGCCGCTCGCGCCGACACCGCGCACGGTGCGCGCGATGAACCCGCCGGAATTGCCGCCAGCGCCACAAAAAGACGTGGGCAGCTTACTTCGTTTCCCGACGCCCTGGCAGCGCAAGACAATGTGGACGGCGCTCGCGACCGTCTCCGTCACCGCGATGATCACGCTCGGGGTGGGCTTCATTTACATCTTCTCGCAGGTCATGGCGTACCTGCAGCCGATCCTCGTGCCGTTCGCCATCGCCGGCGTGCTCGCGTACCTGCTCGAGCCGGTTGTCGCGCGGCTCGTGAAGTTCGGCACCACGCGCCACCGTGCCGTCACTGCGGTCTTCGCTTTCACCACGCTCGCGTTTGTCGGCATCATGTTCTGGCTCGTGCCGATGATCTCCGGGCAGACCAGGAAGCTCGCGAAGAAGGTGCCCGAGATCACCAAGCAAGTCCGCCACGGCGTCTCCGGCCTGGCGCTCTACGTGCGGGAAAAAACCGGGATCCACATCATCCCCGACGAGCTGTACGAACTCGCGCAACCGCAGCCCGCACCGACGCCCGCTCCCAAGCCGACGCCTCCGGATAAAGTAAAGCCGCAGCCCGCGCCCCTCGCTCCCTCTGCGCCGGAAAAACCCGTGGCCGATCCCGCGGCAGGCACCAAACCGCCTGCGGAAACGGATCCCAAACCCGCCGCCGTCCCCCCAGTGCCGGAGACCGGGACACCGAAAGCCGAGGAGGTCATCCGTAACATCAGCACTGGCGAATGGCTCAACAAGGCGCTGCCCAAGATATTTCAGAGGGTGTGGGACTTTTTCACTTCCAGCCTCGGCGGCTTCCTCGGCCTCTTCGGCTTCCTGCTCTCGCTCATCATCGTCCCGCTCTACCTCTTCTACCTTCTCGCCGAGTCGCCGCACATCGCGGCCTCGTGGACGAAATACGTCCCTCTGCGCGCGAGCGAATTCAAGGACGAGGTCGTCGCCTGCCTCATCGAAGTGAACAGCTACCTCATCGCATTTTTCCGCGGGCAGCTCGTCGTCAGCACCATCAATGGCATCGCCACGGGCACGCTGCTCGGAATCGTCGGCCTCGACTTCGGCATCCTCATCGGCCTCGGCCTCTGCTTCCTCGGCATCATCCCGTACATCGGCATCACACTCTGCTGGATTCCCGCCGTCATCATCGCATCGGTGCAGGGCGGGAGCTGGCTCGTGCCAGCGAGCGCCGCATGGTGGGTTTTCCCCGTCGTGGTCACGGGCGTGTTTGTCGTCGTGCAGCAGGTGGACGGCATCTTCGTCACGCCGAGGATCGTCGGCGAACGCGTCGGCCTGCACCCGGTCACGGTCATTTTTTCCGTCTTCCTGTGGTCGCTGCTGCTCGGCGGATTGCTCGGCGCGATCCTCGCAGTGCCGCTCACCGCCACGTCGAAAGTCATCCTGCGCCGCTACGTCTGGGAGCGCAGCATCGCGCCTCCGGCGGAAAATGTGCCGCTTGCGAAGAAGGAAACCTTGGCGGAAAATTCGTAGGCCATGAATGCGAACCCCGCGCCGACCTCACCCTCCGCACCGAAGCCGCCCAAGCCGAAAGGCCCGCGCGTGATCGTCTCCGGCGTGAACCGCCGGGACGTCATCATCGGCGTGCTCGTCGCGCTCGCCGTGATCGGCTTCATCGCATTCGCCGTCCTGAACTCGGGCGGATACAAGGAGCACAACAAAATCACCGGCGTCGTCCGCAGCCACGAAGCACCCGGCCCGCGCGAGATGCTCATGATCGTGAGCAAAAAAGGCGTGACGGAAAAAACCGCCGACACCGGCTATTCGCTGAAGATCTGGGTCGAATCCGAGAAGCGCGAATACGAAGTGATGGTGAGCAAGGAAGACTTCGACAAGGCGAAGGACGGCGACGAGATGAGCTTCCTGCGCCCGAAGAGCGAGCAGCGCTGAGCCTGTCGTGTGCTTTGCGACGCCGGAGGCGTCATGGAGGCGCGGAGCGCCGGTGGAACGTGACCTCCGGGCACGTT
>Ga0208719_1000049_pt1 | contig 33574 bp, 31 predicted proteins | sample LakMenEpi30Jul09_FD_150747 | JGI IMG/M metagenome (GOLD analysis project Ga0208719, IMG submission 150747) | Freshwater microbial communities from Lake Mendota, WI - 30JUL2009 deep hole epilimnion (SPAdes) | ecosystem: Environmental > Aquatic > Freshwater > Lake > Epilimnion/Euphotic zone ... | reverse complement strand
CGAGCCAGCAGAAACGGCGCACAAGCCAGCCGAAGGAATCGAGCGCGGGGTGCATTTTCAAAAATCCGGAGACGGTGCCCGCGGGGAAACTCATCGATGAACTCGGGCTGAAGGGCGCACGTGTCGGCGGTGCGCGCGTGTCGGAGATCCACGGGAATTTCATCGTGAACGAAGGCGGCGCGACCGCGGGCGACGTGCTCGCGCTCATCGCGCAGATCAAGGAATGCGCGCGCGCCGCGCGAAACATCGAATTGCACACCGAGGTTCAAATCGTCGGGCAGGACGAATCGGTTTATGTCTGAGACTGCAAATGAACCGCTGAACAAAGCGGATCACAGGCGTCCCGCCGGTGAAGGCAGGCAGTCCGTCCCGGCTGCCTGGCCGTGCTTACAGCAGGCGGGACGCCCGCTTGCCATCACAGCCGGGACGGCTGTGATCCGCTCGCTTTTCGTGAAAGTTTTCTCGCGCGCGTCGCGTATTCATGGCGATGAAAACACACTCCATTTCCATGCCATTTGATCTCACCAACATTCCGGTCGCCGTCCTCATGGGCGGGCCCGGATCGGAACGCAAAGTCTCGCTGAAATCCGGCGAGGGGGTCATGGAGGCGCTGCGATCAATCGGTGCGGTTGTCACGGCGGTGGATGTCACAGGTGCGAATTTCACGGTGCCTGCGGTCACGCGTGTCGCGTTCAATGTCATCCACGGGACATTCGGCGAGGACGGGCAGATCCAGCGCATCCTCGAGGCGCGCGGCATTCCGTACACGGGCGAAGGCGTACGCGGGTCGGAGCTGGCGATTGACAAGATTGCATCGAAGCGGCGCTTCGTGGAGCGCGGTGTGCCGACGGCGAAATCGGAAATCATCCGTGCCGGCGCGAAGCCGACGCTGCCGCTGCCGCTCGTGATCAAAGCGCCGAAGGAAGGCAGCAGCGTGGGCGTGTACATCGTGAAGTCTGCGGATGAACTCGCGTCGTCGCTGGAACAGGCGTGGAAATTTGGCGACGAGCTGCTTGTCGAGGAATTTATCGCGGGCCGGGAGCTGACGGTCGGCGTTGTAGGCGATCTCGCGCTGCCGGTGATCGAGATCCGTGCGAAGAAGGACTTCTACAATTTCGACAACAAGTATCCTTTTCTGAATCCCAACGCCGCCGGCGCGGATCACTTCTGCCCCGCACCGCTCGAAGCTGCGACGACGAAGCTCGTGCAGGACACGGCACTCGCGGCGCACCGTGCGCTCGATCTTGAAATCTACTCGCGAGTGGACATTCTCCTCACCGACGCAGGGCTTCCGTTTGTGCTCGAGGTGAACACCATTCCCGGCATGACGCCGGTGTCGCTGCTGCCCGAGGCCGCCGCCGCCGTGGGCATCAGCTACGCCGAACTTTGCCGCCGCATCATCGAGCTCTCGCTCGCAGCCCGCCCATCACGCTCATCAAGCCCATGAAACGCAAACGCCCCAGCAACCAGCGCCTGACCTCCGACCGCGACCGCCGGAAAAAATATTTCGTGGACGGAGTGGTGAAGCGCGGCACAAACGAGACGTGGCTCGCATTCTGCCGCTGGACGTGGCGGCTCGTGAAGGTGTGCGCGCTGCTCGCGCTGCTCGGCGGCATCGGCTGGGGCTCGACGGTGGGGTGGAAGAAATTCTTCTGGCAGAATCCCGACTACGCGCTGACGGACATCACCTTTGCGACGGACGGCACGCTCACGCGAGACCAGGCGCGCGCGGTGGCAAAGGTGAAGCCGGGCGCAAACATCTATTCCTACAAGACCTGGCAGATCCGCGATGCGCTGCTCACGCTGCCGCAGATCGAGACCGTCGAGGTGGTGCGCTACCTGCCGAACCGGATCGAGGTCACGGTGAAGGAGCGCAAGCCGACGGCGTGGCTCGCCGCGGCACCGGGTGAAAAATCCGCCGCACCGAAACCGACGCACCTGCTGGATGCGAGCGGCATCGTCTTTCAGCCGCGCGTGATTTTGAACGAGGTGAAATCGCTGCCGGTCATCGCGGGCGTGCAGACGGAGGATCTCGATCCCGGCAAGAAAATCCACAAGGCCGAGGTGCTCGCCGCGCTCGATCTTCTGCGGCGCACGCGCGAGGCGGGATCGCTGAAGGTGACGGCAGTGGATGTGTCGAAGGGCTGCTTCATCGTGGCTACGGATCAGAAGCGCGCGCAGATCACGTTTGGCCTCGACGACATCGCGGGGCAGTTGGACCGGCTCGGCGCGGTGCGCAACGAGGCGACGCTCATCGGACAGGAAATCGCGACGATCAACCTGATTCCGGTGCGGAACATTCCCGTGACTTTCATGCAGCCGGAGCCGCCCGACAGCGACGATGCGTCGGAGCCTTCCGTGATTCCGCGCGCGATTCCGGTGAAGTCGAAGACGGGCGCGGATTCTTCTTCGTCGAAGGACAAGGCGAAGCCTGCGCGCAAGAACGAGCCCGCGAAACCCAAGGAATCGCCGAAGGGCGAGAGCGGCCTGCTCAAACATTTCCGCACCGCTTGATCTGATGGCCAAAGATCAAATTGTCGTCGGGCTTGAAATCGGCACCTCGAAGGTGTGCGCGATCTCCGCGGAGCTGAAGCGCGACGGGACGATCCAGATCCTCGGTGTGGGCGAGGCGCCGTCGCGCGGCGTTCGCAAGGGCGAGATCGTGGACATCGAGACTTGCGGCAAGTGCATCCGCGAGGCGCTCGCGGACGCGGAGGAGAAGAGCGATGTGATGATTAAGAACGTCTATCTCGGCATCACGGGCGGGCACATCCAGAGCTATAACAACCGGTGCTCGTTCACGCTGCCGGAGGAGCGCGAGAAGATTGACAGCGGCGATTTTGCCCGAGTGCAGGAGGCGGCGCGAACGTCGCCGATCCCGTCGCAGAACATGTTCGTCCACACGATTCTCCAGCACTACTACGTGGACGGGCAGGACGGAATTCTGAACCCCGTCGGCATGCACGGGCGCAAGCTGGAGGCGGACTTTCACATCGTGCATGGCGTCGCCACGCGCATCCGCAACAGCCTCCAGTGCATGATCGATCTCGACATCGAGATCGAGGACATCGTCTTCACCCCGTACGCCGCAGCGCAGGCGGTGCTCGATGCGAACCAGAAGACCGCGGGCGCGATCATGGTGGACATCGGCGGCGGCACGACGGGCTTCATCGTGTATGCGGGCGGCGCAGTGAAGCAGAGCGGAGTGCTCGGCATCGGCGGCGACCACATCACGAACGATCTCTCGCTCGGCCTGCGCATCCCGATGGGCAAGGCGGAGCGACTGAAGATTGACGAGGGAAGCTGCGCGATCGGCGGCACGATTCCGGGCGATGCCGTGGTGATGAAGGACGAGCACGGATTTGCGGGCCGCGAGATCGAGCGAGAGATGCTGAACACGATCATCCACATGCGCGTGCGCGAGACTTTCGAGCTGCTGAAGCGCGAACTCGACAAGGGCCGCTACGCCGAATACGCGGGCGCGGGCATGGTGCTCACGGGCGGGAGTTCCGCCCTGCGCGGCATCAAGGAGGTCGCGGAGGAAATCTTCCAGATGCCCGTGCAGGTCTGCCGCGCGCAGAATATTTCCGGCGTCACGAGCGCCTTTGAAAACCCGCAGTATTCCACGGCGATCGGCCTCGTGAAGTACGCGCAGGCCACGCTCGGCGATGATTCGGGCGGGTGGTTCGATTGGTTCAAGAAGTGGTTCCGCTAGGAGCGCGCCATGTGCATTCACGCGCCAGTTTCGGAGTTCTCTGTTCTCAGTGCTCAGTGCTCAGATTTTCGATTCGCACGCGTGTCCTCGCTGACGCGGAGCTATGCAGTTCGTTCGGTGATTTATAGGCGCAGCGGCGCAGAGCTGAGGGAGAGGATCGCAGGGCGATGCCATGAAATGTCCGCGCCGATCGGCGCGGGAAAAGGCTTCCCTCTTCGGAACTCCCAATTCCTCTCCGCGCCTCTGCGTTTTGAATCCCTCCGCGCCAATTCCCACTGCATCGTTCTGGCTGAAACTGAGAACTGAGCACTCCACCAACGACCCACGCCATGATCACACTCAAACGCTCAACCACTCCGGCAGCGCCGGTCATCAAAGTCCTCGGCCTCGGCGGCGCGGGCGGCAGTGCGCTCGACCGCCTCGTGCTTGATGGCGCGGAAGGCGTCTCGCTCTTCGCGCTGAATACCGATGTGCAGGCGCTGAACGGCTGCGTCGCGCCGCAGAAAATCCAGCTCGGCCGCACGGTGACGCGCGGGCTGGGCGCGGGCGGCGATCCCGAGATCGGCTATCAGTCGGCGGAGGAGGCGGGGGATGAAATCAAGTCGGCCATCGAGGGGGCGGACATGATTTTTCTCTGCACCGGACTTGGCGGCGGCACGGGCAGCGGTGCAGCGGCGCTCATCGCGCACATGGCGCGCAGCGCGGGCGCGATGGTTGTCGTGTTTGTCACGATGCCGTTTGGCTTCGAGGGAAAAAGGCGGCGCGCGCAAGCTGCCGAAGCGCTTGCGCAGCTTGAGGCGCAGGCGGATCTCGTCGTGTGCTTTGACAACGATCGCCTCGGCGAGACTGCGCCGCACAATGCGGGCGTGCAGGATGCGTTCGTCGCGGCGGATCACATACTCAGCAATTCGATCCAGTCCATCGCGTCGCTCGTGCGGCGCGGCGGGATCATCCCTACGGGGCTCGATGAACTCGCATCCGCGCTGCGCCGTTCGCATCCGCGCTGCATCTTCGGCTATGGCGAGAGTGACGGTGCGAACCGCGCACACGAGGCGCTCACGCGTGCGCTGAAAAGCCCGCTGATGGGGAATGGGAAGATGCCGGCGGACTGCCACAGCGTCGTGATCCACCTTGCCGGCGGGCCGGACCTCACGGTGCAGGAAGTCACTTCGCTGATGGATGAGTTCAACAAGCACATCGGCGACGATACGCGGATTGATTTCGGTCTCGCGACGGATGCGAAGCTCGGGCGCAGGCTTTGCGTGACGATCCTCAGCTCGACCGGCGCGTCCGATGCCGCCGCGGAACCCGTGCCCGCTCCCGTTCGCGTGCAGCTCACGCCGCCGCGTGCAGCACCTGCGCCGGCGCAACCGCCGAAGCGCACGACCGCGGCGCCCACACCCGTCGCGGCCGAGGCAACCGAATTTTCGGACGACGAGGAGGACGAGGAGGAGATGCAGCCTGCCGCGAAGTCCGAACCGGTGCCGGTTGCAGCGGTGAAGACCACGCCGCCCGCGCAGACTTACCGCAAACCCGTGGCCGAAAAAACGGCCGCGGCGAAGAAGGAGGAGAAGGCCGAGCAGATGTCGCTCGAGCCCGCGAACCGAGGACGTTTCGAGAAATCCGAGCCGACTATCGTGGATGGCCAGGATCTCGACGTGCCGACTTTCCTGCGGAAAAATGTGAAGGTGAAGTAGGGCAACGCGGAATGTGCGGGAGCAGGACGACGTGCATCGGGCAGGGTTGGCGTCCCGCTCAGCACCCGGCGGACGCCAGCTTGTGGGCGAACCTCTCTCGACGCCCGATTGTATTCCGCAGGATGTGGAATACGGCAGGCGGGACGCCCACCCTACCCAAGACATGCCGGTGTGTTTTCCGGGAACGCAATTTTTCCCAACGCCTCACCGCGGGGCAGCGGCGAGCTTCCAGATTTCCTGCTCCTTGGCCTCGATGAGCGGGAGCCACTGCTCCATCTCCGCGGGGAACCAGCGCTTGGTCGAGTCGCGGTGGTCGCGCGACCATGTCCTCCCCGCCGACGAGCGCGCGACGTCGCCCGGCTTTAGCCACGGCTGGGCGGCGGTGGCGGGCCAAACATCCAGCATCCAACATCCAATGCCTCCCAACACCCAGCCGCCTGCCGCTGCTCAAAGACTGATAAAAAGTGCCTTCGGGTAGTGTGAAAGGCGATGGATGGAAATGCAGAAACGCAGAGTAAAACGGGGCCAAACCACCTTCCACCTGCCTCTCTTCTCGGCGTCTCCGCGTCTCTGCGTTTCTTCCTCCGACTTATTACACAGTCTCTCAGTAGATTTTCACGAACGCCTTTTTCCGCAGGCGTTGCAGCCACTCCTGCTGATCCTTCTGGCGCTCGACTTGCAGGAGCTGGGCTTCGATCCCTTTGCGCAGTTCCTTCAGCGGTTTCACCGTGCCGCCCTTTTTCTGCTCCACGAGCATGAGGTAGAAGGCCCCGTTCATCTCGACGATGTCGCTGACTTTTCCGGTCGGCAGACGGAAGAAAACCTGCTCCATCTGCGGGCTCAGATCGCCGTGCTTCACCCAGCCCCAGTCGCCACCCTTGTCCTGCGTCGAGTCCTCGGAATACACCCTCGCGAGGTCGGCGAAGTCCGCGCCGCGCACGATTTTCTCACGGATTTCCTGGGCCATCTTGCGCTTCTCCGCGGGCTTGGCGCCGTGTTTGATCTTGATCATGCGAAGCTTCACTTCGTCGTTCGTCGTCCACTCCTGGATGTGCTGGTTGTAGAACCGCTCGATTGCGCCCGGCGCGAGCATTGGCTCGTTCTTCACCTCGCGCGAACGCATGGCCTGGACGATGATTTTGTCCTCCTCCATCTTGCGGATGCGGTCGAGCGTAAGGCCCTGCGCGGCGATGGTGCGCATAAAGGCCGACTTGTCCCCTCCGAAATCCTCGCGGATGATCGCGTTCACACGGTCGTCAATCGCGTGGGGCGGGATCTGGCCCTTCATTTTTTTGAACTCCTGCAGGATGAGCTGGCGGTCAACGAGGTCGTTCAGCGCGCGGATGCGGACGTCCTTGATGCGCGTGGCGAGTTCCGCGCCGGAGTAGTTCGTCTTGAGCGAATTTTCCAGCGCGTTCGTGAGTTCGAGGACTTGGAAAAGCGTGACCACGTCGTCATTCACCACGGCGGCGATGGCGTCGAGCACCCTCGGCTCCGCAGCGGGCGCGGCGGGTGCGCAGAGCGTGATGATCGCGGCGAGAAGTAGCGGACGGATTTGTCTCACGAGAATGGTCGTTCGGAATTTTGAGCAGGCTAGGAACCGACCCATGCAAGTCAAGCGGTGCGTATGCTCATGATTGAGGCGCGCACGGCGGATTGGAAAATTATTGAGGCGTCGAAGGCGGAGATCGTGCCGCGGGATCATCGCGGCAGCATCACGAACGGGAGCACGGGCTCCGTCGGCGGTTTCAAGCGGATGATGTTGCTGCCAAAGTTCGGGAAATCCTTCAGGCTTGGCGGCTCGAACTGCGCGCTGAAGCGTGGGACTACTTTGCCTTGCCCGCACGCCCGCGCCGCCTAGCCTCCGCGGCCCACGAATATGGACAAGCTTCCCGGTTTCCGCGATTTTTACCCCGCCGACTGCGCGCGGAAAAACTACGTCCTCGACACATGGCGCGGTGTCGCGCGGCGCTACGGCTTCGTGGAGTTCGACGGCCCGGTGGTCGAGTCCATGGCGCTGTATGAAAAAAAGAGCGGCGGCGAATTGGTCGGGCAGCTTTTCACCGTCGGCGTGAGTGCGGAGCCGGGTGCCGTAAAGGGCGCGCTGCGTCCCGAGATGACCCCCACGCTCGCGCGCATGGTCGCGGCTCGTGAGCGCGATTTCAAAAAGCCGCTCAAGTGGTTTTGCGTGCCGAATTTTTTTCGTCACGAACGGCAGCAGCGCGGGCGGCTGCGCGAGTTTTTGCAGCTCAATTGCGACATCATCGGCGAGGCCTCGCCTGCGGCGGATGCGGAACTGCTCGCGGTGCTGGTGGACATGCTCCGCGCATTCGGGCTCACGGAGAAAGATTTCGTCGTGCGCCTCTCAAGCCGCACGGCGTGGCAGACATTTTTTCGGGGCAATGCCCACCGCACGGATGGCGCTCCGCTGACGGCGGAGGACGAGTACGAGTTTTTCCAAATCGTGGACAAGGCCGAACGCGCTCCGGCGGAGAAGACCGCCGCCTCGCTGGAGAAATTCGGGATGACTGCCGGGACGCTGCTCGCATTCATGCGCAGCAAGGAACCCACCGCGGAACTCACACCGATCATCGCCGACATGCAGGCGCGCGGGCTCGGCGCATTCATCGAGGTGGACTACGCGATCGTGCGCGGGCTCGCGTATTACACGGGCGTCGTTTTCGAGATGTTCGACCGCGCGAAGAACGAGCGCGCTCTCGCCGGCGGCGGACGCTACGATCGGCTGCTCGCGCTGATGAGCGACGGCAAGGTGGACCTGCCCGCGCTCGGCTTCGGCATGGGCGACGTGGTGCTCGTAAATCTCCTCGATGAAATCCCCGCAGCGAAGGCAAAGATGGACGCATGGTGCGCCGCGCAGCATGCGTGCGACATCTACGTGATCCTCGCAAAGGAGGAACTCCGCCCGCAGGCGCTCGCGCTCGTGCAGGAGCTGCGCGACAGCGGCAAACGCACGGACTTCGCACTCGCGCCCGCAAAGGTCGGCAAGCAATTCCAGGCCGCGGAAAATCTCGGCGCACGCCTCGCCGTCATCATCGGCGAAGAATGGCCGCGCGTGAAAGTGAAGACGCTCGCCACGCGCGAGGAGCGCGAGATCAGCCGCGAGGAAATCGCGGGGTTGTAAATGTGGGGCCGACAACCTGTCGGCCCGAATTGCAGGATTTTGAAATGCGGTTCGGCCAGCCAAGCCCTCCACATCCGCACATCGCTGATTTTTTCCAATCGTCCTCGTTCGTCGGCCAGATGCCCCACCGCTGAAACCGACGGATCAGGCCGACAGGTTGTCGGCCCCACATTCGCGCCGGTCCGCGAATTCGGCGGCGAGCTTTGGGCCGGTGCTGCGCGGGCCGAGGGGGCGGCCTTCGAGCGTGGCGACGGGCATGATGCCGAGCCATGAGTTCGTGAGGAAGATTTCATCGGCAGTCACGGCGTCCTCGCGGCGCAGGCGGCGCTCCTCGACTTTGCGGCGCTGGATGACCCACTCGCGCACGACGCCCGCGCGGCAGCCGGACTTGCGCGAGGGCGTGAGGATGCGGTCGTCCTTCACGATGAAGAGATTTGCGCAGCACGCGGAGACGAGTTCGCCGAAGTCGTTGCACAGCAGCGCCTCGTCGAACTTCTTTTCGCGCGCCTGCGCGAGTGCGTCGGCGTTGAGCCAGTAGTTTGCGGTCTTCAGCCCGCCGAACATCGGGTGGTAGAAGTCGTCGTGGAAGGTGATCTCCCACGAATCCTCGCGCTCCGGTTCGCGCGGCTCGATGAGAAGGAACACGCGCGCATCCGTGACCGGCGCAGCAGGACCGCCGTCGCCTGCGGTGATGTAGATCCGTGCGAAGCCGCTGATGCGCGCATTTTCAAACACCGCGCCCGCCGCGGACACCGCGGTCTCGGGCATCGGGAAATCACGCTCGGCACACGCGGTGAGGATGCGCTGCTGGTGCTGCGGCCAGAATTCGATCGCTCCATCGCGCACGCACATGCTCTCGAAAAGCGACATTCCGAAACGGAAGCCGCGATCCGAAATCGGAACACCGTTCGCAGGCTCGAATGCGCTGCCGTTCCAGAGCCACGCCTTCACTGCACGATCAGTTCGCGCGTGATCCCGAAGCGCTCGAGCCGCTTGCGCAGCGTCGCGCGCGTGATGCCGAGGAGCTTCGCGGACTGCACCTGGTTGCCATTGGTCTGCCGCATGGCGTGGACGGTGAATTCGCGCTCCAGCCACGGGAGAAGTTCGACGTTTGGATCGCTCTGCGCATGACGCAGCAGGGCCTCGATGGCTTCCTCCTTCTGGATGATCCCCGCGGGCGCGCTCTCCGCGCTGGCGACGCCGAGCGGGATGTCCTTCGGGAGCAAAATGTCGCCGGTCGCGAGCACGCACGCGCGCTGGATCGTGTTTTCGAGTTCGCGGACGTTGCCGGGCCACGAGTGGCCTTCGAGCACGCGAACGGCCTCTTCGCTGAGCTTGAGCCGCGGGAGATGTTTCTCCTCGGAGACGCGCTGCACGAAATATTCCGCGAGCAGCCGGATGTCCTCGATGCGCTGGCGCAGCGGCGGGAGCTGCACACGCACGACATTCAGCCGGTAAAAAAGGTCTTCGCGGAAGCGCTTCGTGGAGACCTCGGTTTCAAGGTTCTTGTTCGTCGCTGTGATGATGCGGACGTTTGTCTTCACGATGTCGTTGCCGCCGACGCGGGACAGCTCGCCATCCTGGAGGACGCGCAAGATTTTCCCCTGGAGCGTGAGCGGCATGTCGCCGATCTCATCGAGAAAAAGCGTCGCGCTATTGCTTTGCTCGAAGCGCCCGATGCGCTGGCCGGTTGCGCCGGTGAACGCGCCTTTCTCATGTCCGAACAGCTCGCTCTCGAGGAGCTGCTCGGGGATCGCGGCGCAGTTGATCGCCACGAAGCCTTTCGCGCTGCGCCCGGAGTAGTGGTGGATGGCGCGCGCGACGAGCTCCTTGCCGGTGCCGCTCTCGCCAGTGATCATCACAGGCGCATCCGTGTGCGCGATGCGGCCCACGAGCTTGAACACCTGCTGCATCGCCTCGCTCTGGCCCACGATGCTGTCCTGGTGCTGCTCGACGGTGAGCTGCGGTCGCGAGGCGCGCGCGGCCTTGGTGGCGCGCTGCTCCTTGAGCGTCGTCTCCACGACTGCGCGGAAATTGAACGGCAGGCTTTCCTTCCGCAGAAAGTCGAACGCGCCGAGCTTCATCGCCTCGATCACGGCCTGCGTGGTGCCGTACTGGCTGACGAGCAGCACGAATGCATTTCCGTCGCGCTCGCGGAGGCGCGTGAGCAACTCCTGGCCGGTGTAGGGCTCGAGGTGCGTGTCCGCGATGACGAGGTCGGGCGCCTCGCTGGTGAAAATTTTCAGCGCCTCGTCCGCGCGCGTCGCGGTGATGACGTGCAGCTCCGAGGCGGTGAGCTGCCTCACCGCCCACTTGAGGAAGTCGGCATCTGGATCGACGACGAGGACTGTCTGACCTTTTGGCATTGCTAGATTCCGCCGAAGCGGCGTTCGCGTTTGTGGAATTCCGCGACAGCGGCGCGCAAGTCCTCTTTTCCGAAGTCCGGCCAGAATTTCTGTGTGATGTAGAACTCCGCGTAGCTGAGCTGCCAGAGCATGAAATTCGAGAGGCGCATCTCGCCCGAGGTGCGGATGAGCAGATCGGGCTCGGGATATTCCGAGGTGTAAAGGCGCGCGCCGATCGTGTCGGGCGTGATCGTCGCGGGGTCGAGCGCGCCGCTTTTCGCGTCCTCGGCGATGCTCCGCGCGGCGTCAGCGATTTCGATGCGTGAAGAATAATTCAGCGCGAGGATGAGCGTGAGCGCCTTGTTCTCCGCAGTCGCGGCGATCGTGCTCGCGAGCTTTTGCTGCGCCTCCTCGGGCAGTTCGTGCGTGCGCCCGATGGTGCGGAGGCGGATGCCGTTCTTCATCATCGTCGGCAGTTCGAGTTCGAGGAAATGCCCGAGCAACAGCCACAGTCCGTTTACTTCCTCGTCGGGACGCTTCCAATTCTCCGTCGAGAACGCATACAGCGTGAGAAATTCCACGCCCTGCGCGACACATTCCTCGGTGATCGGCCGCACATTCGCCGCACCGCGCTCATGGCCCTTCAGCCGCGGCAGCCCGCGCTCCTTCGCCCAGCGGCCGTTGCCGTCCATGATGATTGCGATGTGGCGCGGCGAAGTCATGCGCGGGAGAGCGCATCCGCGCTCACGAAAATATTTCGCGCCCGGAATGCCGACGGGCTGTCCATGACTTCGAAGAGGAACAAGATGGGGCGATTCGGAGTCATTTCACCAACTCACACGCCGGACTCCCGGCATCTTGTCAAAGTGTCCGTCACGGCTCACAACTTCGAAACCGTGCTGGAGAGCCAGCGCGCCGATCCACAGATCGTGATACGGAATCTCCCCGTCCGAATCATCGGCTGAAAGTCGGAGAGAGGCGTATTGGCGCGCAGTTTCCGCATCCGCAGCGAGCACGGTGCAGGACACCTCGATGGAATCCAACCACGCCTCCAATTCGGCACGCCGGTTCGATTTCAGCAGGCCGTAGCGGTACTCGCCGAGCGCGATCGAAGGAAGAAACCATGCGCGATCCGGCCGCAACGCACGCAAGAGTGCGTCGTCGCCCTTTGCCCACGCACTCATGGCGTTTGTGTCGAGCAGCATCGTTCAGCCCCGAAGCGTCGGAAATTCCGCTTCAATTTCCGCTTCGATTCTTTCGAGTTCGACGCGCTCGACATTTGGCGGCGGGACAGGCCACCCGCCCTGTGCCGGCTGCGGGGTGAGCGTGTCCATCCAGCGGCGAATTTTCGCGCGCTGCTCAGGCGGCAATTGCCCGATGGCTTTCTCGATTTCGGCGACGGTGCTCATGATGTTCAAATAATACTACCTGTTCGCGAGGGGCAAGGCCCGTGCCCGCGCTCTTACGAGACGCGGCTACAGGAGAATCGTCTGCTCCCGTCCGGGGCCGACACTCACAATGCTCAGTTTCGCCCTGCACAACTTCGCGATGGCCTGAAGATACGTGCGGCATTTCGGCGGGAGGTCGCTCCACTTTTTTGCGGCGGTCGTGTCCTTTTTCCAGCCGGGGAAGGTCTGGTAAATGGGTTCGCACTGCGCGAGCGCGTCAATGTCGGTCGGCGGGTAGTCGAGGCGCTTTTTGCCGAGCTTGTACGCGACGCAGACGTTGATGGTTTCCATCGTGTCGAGGCCGTCCACGTTCGTCACGGCGAGTTCGTCAATGCCGTTCACGATGCCCGCGTAGCGCACGCACACGGCGTCGAACCATCCGCAGCGGCGGGCGCGTCCGGTCGTCGCGCCGAACTCGCGTCCGAGGCCGTGCAGAAATTCGCCGAGCGCTTCGTTCTCCGTCGGAAACGGCCCTTCGCCAACGCGTGTCGTGTAGGCCTTGATCGTGCCGAGCACCTTATCAATGCGGTTCGGCCCCACGCCGCTGCCGGTGCATGCGCCGCCGGCGGTCGTGTTGCTCGACGTGACGTAGGGATACGTGCCGTGGTCAATGTCGAGGAAAGTCCCCTGCGCGCCCTCGAAGAGCACGTCGGTCTTCCCGTCGAGCATCTCGTGGATGAAGACGACGGTGTTTGCGAGGAATGGTGCGATCACTTTTGCCGCTGCGAGATAGGCCTTCGATTCCGCGGCGATGTTGATCGGTGCGGCGCCCATCGTCTTGAGTTGCGCGTTCGCCTCGGTGAGCCGGTCGTGCAGGCGCTTGGCGAAGCGCGCCGGATTCAAAAGTTCGCCCGTGCGCAGTCCGGTGCGCGCGGCTTTTTCCGAATACGTCGGGCCGATGCCGCGGCCGGTCGTGCCGATCTTGCCCTTGCCCTTCGCCACTTCCTTCGCGCGGTCGAGCGCGCGGTGCGAAGGGAGCGTGAGATGCGCGCAGTCCGAGATCATCAGATTCTTCGGCGTCACGCGGATACCCTGCTTGCGCAGACCTTCGATTTCACCCGCGAGCGACACGGCATCAATGACCACGCCATTGCCGATGACACACATTTTTCCCGGCCGCAAAATGCCACTCGGGATCAGATGCAGCACATATTTTTTCCCGGCGACGATGACGGTGTGCCCCGCGTTGTTGCCACCTTGCGAGCGGACGACGAGGTCCGCCTTCTCGGTGAGGAAATCAATGATTTTGCCTTTGCCTTCGTCGCCCCATTGGGCGCCGACCAGGATCGTGTTGGCCATGTGTTTGGTGTCTGTTCGTTGCGTTTCAAACCCAAGGACAGTCCTTGGGGCCGCGGAGAGTAGCCAGCGCGCCATGCGCCGCAAGCGGGAACGATGGAACGAATGAGACGCGCGCTGAAACCAAGGCCGGCAAAAATGGGAGTAGGATCACGATGAAGATTAGGTTTAAGAGCCCGCCTCCAAACGCAATTTCCAAGACCCGGCACCCAAACTCATGACCTGGTGCAAACTCGCAATCCTCACCGATGAAGTCTCACAGGAACTTGACGAGGTGCTGCGCTTCGCAGCCGACTTCAAGCTCGACGGCATCGAAGTCCGCAGCCTGTTCGGTCGCGCGTTCAAAGATCTCACGAAGGACGACCTCACGCTCATCGCGAAAAAATCGCGCGACGCCGGGCTCGCGATCGCCGGGGCCGCATCGCCAGTCTTCAAATGCAACCTCGACTCGCCGGAGGAAATCGCGGCGCATATCGAGCTCTTCAAGCGCTCCATCGAGGCCGCGCAGATTCTCGGCACCGACATCGTGCGCGTGTTCACATTTCTGCGCCGTTCGCATCCCGCGACGGGCGACGATCTGAAGCGCGCCGCGTCGCATTTTCCGAAGCTGCTCGACGTCGTACGCAGCACGAATATCCGCATCGGAATCGAAAACGAGGCGAGCTGCGTGGTCGGCAACGGCGCGGAAACCGCGGAATTCTGGAAGCACCTGCCGCCGTCGCCGCAGTTCGGCGTCGTGTGGGATCCGTGCAACTGCATCTACCTCGAAGGCGCAAACGATCCCATCCGCGACGACTACCCCGCGATCGCGGAGCACGTCGCGCACGTCCACATCAAGGACGCCGCGCGCAACGGCACGAAGTCCGCGCTGAAGTGCTGCGAACTCGGCAAAGGCTCGATTGATTTCCCCGCGCACCTCCGCGAACTGAAGTCGCGCGGTTACCGCGAATGGATTGCGCTCGAGACGCACTGGCGCAGCATCCCGCTCGACGACGCGATCCAGCACCTGCCAGCCGGCTATTCCTTCTCCGCAAACGCCGAACCCGCGAGCCGCATCTGCATGGCGACCTTGCAGCGGTGGGTCGCTGAGGCGTGAGCGGGGCGCGAATTTTTTCGTGCTGCGTGCTCGCGCGTCGTGACTGGTGACTGGTGAAAAGTGACTGGTATCCGCCACGCTGATCCGCCGTCACAGCTTTGCGCTGGATACGCAGCACCAATCACCATTCACTAGTCACCAGTCACTCCCGCAGAGCACACAAACTTCACCACTTTCACCCGCACCCCATGTCCGCACCCGTCCGCTTCGCACTCGTCGGCACCGGCAACATCTCCGGCATTCACGCACAGGCCATCAGCGAAATCCCCGGCGCGCAGCTCACCGCCGCGTATTCGGTCGCAGGCTTGGAGCCATTTTGCGAAAAATGGAAATGCGCCGCGGCTGGATCGATTGACGAACTCGTCGCGCGCAAGGACGTGGACGCCGTGTGCATCACCACGCCGAGCGGTTCGCACGGCGAGCCAGCCATCGCCGCGCTGAAGGCCGGCAAGCACGTGCTCTGCGAGAAGCCGATGGAGATCAATGTGGAGAAGATTGACGCCATCATCGCCGCATCGAAGGCAAGCGGCACGATCCTCGCCGCAGTTTTCCAGAGCCGCTTCGGCGAAGGCGCGCGCACCGTGAAGCGCGCCGTGGACGCAGGCCGACTCGGCCGTCTCACCATCGCCAGCGCCTACGTGAAGTGGTGGCGCACGCAGGCGTACTACGACAGCGCAGGCTGGCGCGGCACTTGGGAAATGGACGGCGGCGGTGCGCTCATGAATCAGGGCGTCCACGCGATTGATCTGCTCACGTGGTTCGTCGGCGTGCCCGTCGAGGTGAAGGCGAACATCGCCACGCTCGCGCACGAGCGCATCGCCGTGGAGGACACTGCGGTCGCCACGCTGCGTTTTGCAAATGGCGCGCTCGGCGTGGTCGAGGGCGCAACGAGCACCTACCCCGGCTGGAATAAGCGCATCGAGCTGAGCGGCGACAAGGGCTCCATCATCATCGAGGACGACGCGATCAAGTTTTGGCAGTTTGAAAAGGAGGAGCCCGGCGACGACGCCATCCGCGCCGGTGGCAGCACCTCCGCCATCGGCGGCGGCGTGGCAAATCCCATGGCCATCAGCACCGAAGGCCACCGTCTCCAGCTCGAAGACCTCTGCAACGCCATCCGCGAAAAGCGCCAGCCCGCCGTCCCCGGCAGCGACGCGCGCAACGCCGTCGCCACCATCTGCGCGATCTACGAGGCCGCGAAGACGGGCAAGACGGTACAGGTGAAGTAAGGGCGCGCCGCCGGGATTCATCAGATTCAGGCCCCTGGCTTCCATGCCTCGGACTACTTCGCTTTGTTGATGCGTCAGCCCTGCCGTTCCTGTCTGCCGGGGACGACCGCGCTCCACTCGGACGCTCCACTCGCCACTCGCCATTTTCAGCGCCGACGGGTTATCCCTTCACAATGCGCACCCCCACCCTCTTCGCATTCCTCACCCTCGTCACCTCCACCTTCGCCGGCAACTGGCCCGCGTGGCGCGGCCCGGCTGCCGACGGCACCACGCCCGAGACCGACCTGCCGCTGAAGTTCAGCGCGACCGAGGGCGTGAAGTGGAAGATCGAGCTGCCCGAGCGCGGCAACAGCACGCCGATCGTGTGGGGCCAGAAAATTTTCCTCACGCAGAATGTCGGTACGAAGCGCACGCTGATGTGCCTCGACCGCAAGGACGGCAAGACACTCTGGCAGGCTGGCCCTGAGTGGACGGAAAAGGAAGTCACGCACGGGACGAATCCGTATTGCAGCGCATCGGCGGCGACGGACGGCGAACGCGTGGTCGCTTGGTTCGGCAGCGCGGGCCTGTGGTGCTGGTCGCCCGATGGAAAAGAGCAGTGGCATGTGGACCTCGGCGCGCAGAGTCACATCTGGGGCTGGGCTGCGTCTCCTGTGCTGCACGGCGACCTGTGCATCCTGAATTTCGGCCCCGGCGATCCGAGCTTCATCGTCGCCGTGGACAAGCGCACGGGAAAGGAAGCGTGGCGTTTCAATGTGCCCGAGCCCGTGGTGAAGGAAGGCCCCGGCGGCGGCAAAGGCTTCACCGGATCGTGGAATACGGGATTCGTCGCGAAGGTCGGCACGCGCGAGGAATTTCTCGTCGGGCTGCCCGGCGCGGTCTTCAGCCTCGACCCGAAGACCGGGAAGGAACTGTGGCATTGCAACGGCCTGAACGCGCTCTCGTACGCGGACCCGCTCGTGGGCGAAGGAGCCATCGCAGGCTTCGGCGGCTACGGCGGATTCAGCGTCGGTGTGAAGCCCGGCGGGAGCGGCGACATCACGACGAGCCATCGCCTTTGGCAGGAAAAGAAAAACCCGCAGCGCATCGGCAGCAACGTCGTGCTCGGCAAGCACGCGTGGCTCACAGGCGAGCCCGGCGTGATCCAGTGCATCGAGATCGCCACCGGGAAGGAGCTTTGGAAAGAGCGCATGGCGACGCCCGCAGGCCGCGCAAACACCTGGAGTTCGCTCGTGCGCAGCGGCGACCGCATCTACGCCGTCACGCAGAATTCCGACGTGGTCGTCTTCAAGGCTTCGCCAGAAAAATACGAGCAGCTCGCCGTGAACCCGATGGGCGACGGCCTCACGAACAGCTCCCTCGCCGTAAGCGACGGCCAGCTTTTCCTCCGCACGCACAAGCACCTGTGGTGCATTGGAAAGTAGCGCGCACGGAGCGGCGGCTAAGTAGTCCGCGGCTTTAGCCGGCATCGCGTCCGAACGTCAATACCGGCTATCGCTGCGCGCTGCGCGGCGAGGAGTTCAGCTTCCTGACGAATGAGCGCACGCTGCCGCCCGGAGTCATCGCGCACTTCTACCGCCTGCGATGGGAAATCGAGAAGACCTTTGACGAACTCAAGAACAAGCTGGGCGAGACCAAGGCATGGGCCAGTACGGCCAATGCCAAGACCATGCAGGCCCACTTCCTGTGCATGGCGCACAACCTGATGGTCCCATGCGAGGCGGATCTCGAGCGCGTTCACGCCGTGCGCAACGAGGCGGAACTTGCACGGCGTGCGTAACGGCTGGACAAAGAATGCAAGCGCCTGGCCACGGAGAAGGCGGACCTGCCGTTGCTCGTGCGGGTCTTCCAGCGGCTCACGGTGCGCTCGGTGAAGTTCATCCGCTCTGAGGGTGCAACTCTTTGCCCGCCTTCACCACGGGCCTGACATCGCCGCCCTGCGCCACCTATACGCAACTTTGCAGGTGGATTCTTGGACACCGTTGGCCGTACAGCACGACGGCGTAGGCGAATGCGATGCCCACGACGAGAAAGAGCACGAAGAACACGCCGAACAGCCACGGGCGCAGCAGCGGAAGGATGAGCAGGGAAATGTCCTTCATGGGCGGGCACCTGTGCCGCCGCCAGTTCGCACACACGGCGGCTCCGTGTGTTGCCAGCGGAAAATGGGGTGGCTGTGAATCCGAATCGTGAATGCGAATCGCACGCTGCCGCGGCACCGTTCCGCGCAAAAAGAAACGACACCTTTTTCTGCTTCGACATCGCCGCTCCGGCGGTCAGATTCCGCACCGATGAAACTCTCCGCACTCTCCGCACTCTCCCTCCTCGCCGCCCTCGCCACCGCCACACTTCCCTCGCTCCGCGCGGAGGAAGGCTGGGTCTCCATGTTCAACGGCAAGGATCTCACCGGCTGGAAAACGAACACCTCCACCGAGGACAAGCCCGATGAAAAGACGACTGTCTTCACCGTGGAGGACGGCAAGCTGAAGGTCAGCGGCGGGCGCGCGCACATCTTCTTCGTCGGGCCGACGGGCGACGCGAAATTCAAGAACTTCGAGTTCAAGGCGAAGATGATGACCACGCCGGGATCGAATTCCGGGATCTATTTTCACACGAACTTCGAAGAAAAGGGCTGGCTGTCGAAAGGCTTCGAGTGCCAGGTGAACGCGACCCACGGCGACCGCAAAAAGACCGGCGGCCTCTACTCCGTGGCCGACGTCCTCGACAACGCGCCGAACAAGGACAACGTGTGGTGCGACTACGAGATCAAGGTCGAGGGCAAGCATGTGGTGATCAAGATTGACGGCAAGGTGACGACCGACTGGACGCAGCCCGAAGGCTGGGAGCCGCCGAAGGGAATGCCCGGCCGCTCGATCGGCGAAGGCACCATCGCGCTGCAAGGCCACGATCCGAAGAGCACCACGTTTTACAAGGACCTCTCCATCCGCCCGCTGAAGTAGGGCGGCGCGGAACACAGGCATCTTGGCTGTGCGGCCGGCAGGCTTCCAGCCTGCAGACCCCGGTCTCCGCCGACATGCGCTTCGCACGCGGGCCGGTGAAGGTGAACGCGCCGGTGTTGTCGTCCTTCTGCCGCAGCACGTCGCGCGCGAGCAGTGAACGCACGAGCTGCGCGCATCCGCTACGCTCCCTCCCTTCTCGAAGGGGGCGACCATTCATCGTCCGTCGGATCCTTCGCCTCGAAGCGGTCGCTGCGGAGGATGTGCTCGAGGTTCTCGATGTGCTGCCTGGCGCGGGTGACATAGGCGCCGTCGTTCTCCTGCATGTGCGCCATGTCGCGCACCGCGGCCTCATCGTGCTGCTTGAAAATGCGGGCGGCCCGCAATGCGTCCACGCCGCGGACGCCGAGTGCGCGGAGCGCGGACACGCCGAGTTCGATCGCGCTCCCGAGCGTCTCGCGATAGACATCATTCACACCGAGGCGGAAAAGCTCGTAGGCGTGCTGGCGGCTCACTGCGCGCGCGAAGATGTGGAGATGTGGAAACTCGTGCCGGACCGTGCGCACGATCTCGAGCGAACGGACTTCATCACCGATGGCCAGCACGAAAAGCCGTGCCCTTTCCGCGCCGGCGGCGCGCAGCAGGTCGAGCCGCGAGGCGTCGCCGTAGAAACTCTGCATGCCGAATTTCCCGAGCAGGTCCACCTGCTCCGCGTCGTTGTCGAGCACGGTCACACCGAAGCCATTCGCGCGGAGCAGACGCCCGATGACGTGCCCGAAGCGGCCGAAGCCCGCGAGGATCACGGGATGATCGTGGTCTTCGATTTCATCCGGCTCCCGGGTGTTTTTCTTTCGCGCGAGCCGCGGCGCGACGACTTTTTCGTAGAGCAGGAAAAGGAGCGGCGCGAGTGCCATGGAGAGCGCCACGGCGGCGGTGAGCGGTTTTGTCACCGCGGCGCCGAGCACGCCGTGCGATTCGCAAAATGAGAACAGCACGAAGCAGAACTCGCCGCCCTGCGCCATCGCGAGCGCGAAGAGGAGGCTCTCGCCCCAGTCGCTGCGGAAGATGCGAGCGATGGGCAGCAGCACCGCGAATTTCACCAGCACCAGCCCGGCGACGAGCAGCGCGATGATGCCCGGATGCGAGCGAATGAGCGCGAAATCAATCCCGCTGCCGACCGAAAGGAAGAACAGCCCGAGCAGCAGGCCCTTGAACGGTTCGAGGTCGGTCTCGATCTCATGCCGGTATTCGCTGTCCGAGAGCACGACGCCGGCGAGGAAGGTGCCGAGCGCGGCGGAGAGGCCGACGAATTCCATGAGCAGCGCGATGCCGATGACGAGCAGCAGCGTGGCCGAGGTGAATGCCTCGCGCAGCCGCGTGCCGGCGATGAAGCGGAAGATGGGCCGCAGCAGCCAGCGCCCGACGACGACGATGATCGCGACCGCGCCGAATGTCGCGAGCGTCTGCGCCCACACGGGCAGGTGTTCGAGCGGCTTCGCGACGTGCCCTGCGTCGAATGCCGTGCCCTGCATCGCGAGCAGCGGCAGCAGTGCGAGCAGGGGAATCACCGCGATGTCCTGAAACAGCAGCACGGAGAAGCACGACTGGCCGCCGCGTGTCTTGCGCAGATTTTTCTCCGCAAGCGTCTGCAAGATGATCGCGGTGGACGACATCGCGAGGATCAACCCGACGGCGAGCGACTCCCGCCATGGCCTGCCCGCGAGCATCGCGACCGCGAGCACCGCGAGGGATGTGCCCAGCATTTGCAGGCCGCCCATTCCGAGGATGGGCCCGCGCATGCGCCAGAGCAGCGCGGGCTTCAGCTCGAGGCCGATGAGGAAGAGCATCATCACCACACCGAACTCGGCGAAGTGCATCACATCCTTTGCGCCGCCCGCGAGATTCAGGCCGAATGGCCCGATGGCCACACCTGCGAGCAGGTAGCCGAGCACCGAGCCGAGGCCGAGCCGCTTCGCGATCGGCACGGCGATCACCGCGGCGAGCAGATAGACGAATGCCTGGAAGAGAAAGCTGTCAGTCATGCAGCGGCTCCGTTGCTGATGATGCGCGAGAGGTCCGCATTCAGCCGTTCGCAATTTCGCGCCGCGGCGCGGTTGAGCGTCCCGTCGCGAAGCGCCGTGATCAGGCGGACGTATTCATTCACGATGGCGGCGAGCCCGGCGTCGTCGAGCCCGTCGGCGCCGTGGAAGACGCATGGCGCGAGATAGTCCATCCCGCAATGCCGCGCCGTCTGCTCGAATGGCGCGAGGAGCCGGCGCACCGTGAAATGATCGGCGGTATCTGCACGATAGGACTCCTCGGATCCACCGGTCGAAAGCACCGAGAGGGTGATTTTCCCGCGGAGCGCCGTGCCACCCTGGCCGTACGCGAATCCGTATTGCAGCACCTGGTCCTGCCATTCCTTCACGATGGCGGGCGCGGAATACCAATAGAACGGGTGCTGGAAAATGATCGCGTCGTGTTCGAGCAGCAGCGCCTGTTCGGCTTTCACGTCGATGTAGAAATCCGGGTATCGCTCGCAGAGATCGTGGAACGTCACGCCGGCGAGCGCCGCTGCAGCGTTCATCAGCACGCGGTGGACGCGCGATTTTTGCAGCCCGGGATGGGCAAACAGGATGAGCAGGCGTGCGGGCATCGCGCACAGGATCACGATTCGGCGGGGAAGGACACGAAGAAAACGGAGTGCGCGCACGATGGAGGCGAGTTTCGCAATATTACGCGAGTGAGCGCAGCGCGGCGGCCACGGAGTTGCTCCGCGCCGTCCCGCCACCTTCGCCCGTCCTGCCGCGCGAGGTCGCAAACCTCGCCTACTTTTTCTTCAGCTCCAAGCCCACCGGGCAGTGGTCCGAGCCGGTGATGTGCGGATAGATGCGCGCCGACTTCAGCCGCGCGCGCAGCGCCGACGAGGTTAGGAAGTAATCAATCCGCCAGCCGATGTTCCGGGCACGCGCGTTGTTCATCTGGCTCCACCATGTGTAATGGCCGCCGCCTTTCTCGAACTCGCGGAACGTGTCCACGAAGCCCGCCTCGACCAGCGCGCCGAACCCCGTGCGCTCCTCGATCGTGAAGCCGTGGTTGCGCACGTTGTCCTTCGGCCGCGCGAGATCGATCTCCGTGTGCGCCACGTTCAGGTCGCCGCAGAAAATCACCGGCTTCGTGCGTTCCAGCGCCTGGAGGTGCTTCAGAAAATCGCGATCCCATTGCTGCCGGTAGTCCAACCGCGTCAATTCCCGCTGCGAATTCGGCACATACACATTCACGAGAAAAAAATCCGTAAACTCCGCCGTGAGCACACGTCCCTCGCGGTCGTGCTCGGCCATGCCGATGCCTCGCGTCACGGCCAGCGGCTCGGTGAGGCTGAGGATGAGCGTCCCCGAGTAGCCCTTCTTCTCCGCCCAATTCCAATGCGCTCCGTAACCCGCCGGCCACTCGACCTCGACGACCTCCGGCGAAGCCTTCGTCTCCTGCACGCACACGATGTCCGCCTTCTCTGCATTCACAAAATCAAGGAAGCCCTTCTTCAGCGCCGCACGGATGCCATTCACATTCCAAGAGATCAGTTTCATGTGCGGCGAGGACAGCGGCACATCGGTGGGGAAGGCAAGCCTGCGAGACGTGACGTCATATAAAATCGCCTGCATCCCGAGCCGTGACTTTCCCGCAAAAGAAAAACGCCCCGGCGTTTCCACCGGGGCGTTTTGAATGTTTGAACGTGGGATTTCCCGCGTCAGGCGTGGCTTTTTAGGGCCAATCTTGGCCCGGATTGGGCCGAGACCTTAGTAGCGCTGGTAATCGCGACGGCCGCCGCCGCCACCACCACCACCGCCGCCGAAGGAGCGGCGCTGTCCGCCACCGCCGCCACCGCCGCCGCCGCCGCCGCCGCCTGCTTCACGCGGGCGTGCTTCGTTGACGGTGAGGGCGCGTCCGCCGATCTGCTTGCCATTGAACATCTCGATGGCCTTCTTGGCTTCATCGGCGGTGCCCATGGTGACGAAGGCGAAACCGCGGGATTTACCGGTCATGCGATCCTGCATGAGGGCTGCTTCCGTGACGGTTCCGGCCTGCTTGAAGAGGTCTTCAAGTTCAATTTCGAGGGTCTCAAAGGAGAGATTGCCCACGTAGAGTTTGCTATTTGACATGTGTTTGTTTTCTGCAACTTGCGGAGTCTTTCTGCGGCTGTTTCCGAGGATCGGATTTCAAACTGCCAAAGGAAGCTCGCGATTTGCACCGCGCTACTAACACAACTAGCAATCTACCAACGCCCAAAGGGGCTCTGAACTTGCGAGGCGGATAAGACACCCGATTCCGAGGAACGCAAGGGAAATCTTTTCATAAGTCCGTCTTTCGGCGAAGGCGAAGGATTGAACCGCAGCATGCACGGAGAACGCGGCGATGGTTTTTTACCGTGCCCGTCGCGTTTGCCGCAGTTCAAAATGAGGGATCACTTTTCGAGCTTTCGGAAAAAGCGGCGGTGGTCAGCGAGGCGTTTCTCCAGCGATTTGCGGAGGTCGCGGTGCGGGTCGGTGTCGGCTGCGATCGCGGCTGCGGCGCAGAGGCGGGCCATGCCGACAGTGTCGGTGACGCTCACGTATTCCGGCGCGATTCGGTCGCCGGGGCCGCAGTTATGGTAGTTGCCGAGGGCGATGCACATCGCGGCGGTGCGGTAGCCGTAGAGCGCATAAGCGGTAGCCTCGCAGGTGCCGCCCTGCATGAGAGCGCGCTGATGCGTGATGCCCGCGGCTTTCGCGGCGGCCTGAAGCTGCGCGGTGGCGGCGGAGTCGAAGGCGCTCGTGCGGTCGCCGACGCGGATGATGGGGCCTGCGCCGATTTTCACCGGGCCGCCCTTCACGCTGCTCGTCTCGAGCGAGACGATGGTGACGGATTTTGGAAGGAGCCCGCTTTTCGCCAGCTCGATCGCGCCGACGAACCCGACCTCCTCGGCGCGGGTGAAAAGCCCCCACGCGGCGCATTCCGCGCCGGTGCGCTCGAGTTCGCGGAGCATCGCGACGATGGCCGTGCAGCCGATGAGGTCGTCGCACACACGCGAACGGATGCGGCCCGCGCGGATTTCGCACGCGGGGAGATCCCACATTCGGAATGCGCCGAATTTTTTCGTCCCGGGCTTCTTTTTCAAATAGCGCTCGGGCACGCCGCCGAGGAATTCGCGCCCGACATACGCGGGGTGATCCATGTGCGCGGCGAAAGCGAGACGTGCGGCTGCTTTCCCGCGGCGGTAGTGTGCGAGGAGATTGCCGAAGCGATCCTCAGTGAGCGCCACGTGCGGGCAGTCCGCCAGCAGTGCGCGGATTTCACGCCTCACGGCGTCCTCGTGGAAGGGCGCGGTGGGCTGCGCGAGGATGCGGCGTGCGATGGCGAGGATGTCGGCGGTGTCCATGTGGTTCAGTTCTCAGTTCTCAGTTCTCAGTAAATCAGTATTCAGTCGCGTGAAAATGTTCGTGCGTTCATTTCCCATACGGCAACCGATGCTCGGAGTCCGCGCTCTGAGCACTGACAACTGAGCACTGAGCACTCACTTTCCCGCCGCATGTCTCCTTTCAAAAAGATCCGCCACTTCATCGAGACCGCCCTCTTGCGGTTGCTCGCATGGTGGATCCCGCACCTCACGCGGCAGAGCTGCATCCACCTCGCGAACGGTCTCGGCACCGTCGCATTCATGCTGGATCGCCGCGGGCGCGACGTGGCCATGGCGAACTTGGATTGCTCGAACCTCGGGCCTTCGCTCACGGACGCGCAGAAGCGCGAGATCATCCACGCGAGCTACCGCAATTTTGCACGCACGATGGTGGATCTTTTCTGGTCGCCCGCCCTCGCCCGTCCGGAGAACCGGCACAACCTCCGGCTGCACGGCTGGGAAATCCTGAATGAGCGCGCGGCCCGCGAGAAACGCGGCGTCATCTACGTCTCGCTGCACGCCGCAAACTGGGAATGGTCGAGCCTCGCGTGCGGCTTGGGCGGCCCCGGCGCGATCGCGGTCGCGGAGAATTTCAAGAACCCGGGGCTCGACGCCGTCTTCAAGTCCCTGCGCGAAGTGACCGGCCAGACGATCATTCCGCAGGAAAACTCGATGCTGCGCATGTTGCGCACGGTCAAGCGCGGGGGGCGCGCGGCATTCCTCTGCGACCTGAGCGTCGCCCCTTCGCAGGCCGCGACCATCGTGCGCGCGTTTGGCATGGAAATGAGCGCGAGCATCCTCCACGCGGTGCTCGCCCAGCGTGCCGATGCGATCATCGCCTGCGTGGACACCGTTCCGCAGCGCGACGGCTCGTGCGAAGCGCGTCTGACCATCCTCGAATGCCCGCCTGCCGCCACACTCCGCGAAATCGCGCAGGCATGCTGGGATCACTTTGAGCCGAGCCTCCGTCGCGAGCCCGGCCTGTGGCTGTGGGCCTACAAACATTTCCGCCACAAGCCGCACAACACCACGGTGGAGTATCCGTTCTACGCGAATGAATGGGACGCCTTCGACAAGCTGCGCGCCGAGTCCGGGATTGCGTAGCTTTTGAAAATCACACCCCGATTTTCCCATCGGCGAAATTCCCGTTTGCGCGCCGCCCGGATGTGCATACGCTCGACCCCCATTTTCCAAAGACCCGCGCTCTTTCAACACACCATGACCACGCAACTCGACCAGCTCAAGCAACTCACCAAAGTCGTCGCCGACACGGGCGACTTTGAATCCATGAAGGCCTACAAGCCGCAGGACGCGACGACGAATCCCTCGCTCATCCTCGCCGCCGCCTCGAAGCCGGAGTATGCGCCGCTCGTGGACAAGGCGGTCGCAGATCGCAAGGGCAGCGGCCTCACCGGCGCAAAGCAGGTGGACGACGTGGTGGATCACATCCTCGTAAATTTCGGTCTCGAAATCCTGAAGATCGTCCCCGGCCGCGTGAGCACGGAGACGGATGCGCGCCTGTCTTTCGACACCGAAGGCTCCATCGCGAAGGGCCGCCAGCTCATCGCGCTTTACGAGAAGAACGGCATTTCGCGCGACCGCGTGCTGATCAAAATCGCGAGCACATGGGAAGGCATCAAGGCCGCCGAGGTGCTGGAAAAGGAAGGCATCCATTGCAATCTCACGCTCCTCTTTTCGCTCGCGCAAGCCGTGGCGTGCGCCGAGGGCGGCATCCAGCTCATCTCGCCGTTCGTCGGGCGCATCCTCGATTGGTTCAAGGCGAGCACGAAGAAAGACTACGCACCGACGGAAGATCCCGGTGTGGTGTCGGTCACGCAGATTTACAACTACTACAAAAAGTTCGGCCACAAGACCGAGGTGATGGGCGCGAGCTTCCGCAACAAGGGCGAGATTACGGAACTCGCGGGCTGCGACCTGCTCACGATCAGCCCTGCGCTGCTCGGCGAACTCCAGGCGAGCACCGAGCCGCTCGCGCGCAAGCTCGACGCAGCCGCCGCGCAGACGATGGACATCGCGAAGCGCCACTACGACGAGAAGACCTTCCGCTACGAGCTAAACGACGACGCGATGGCGACGGAGAAGACGGCGGACGGCATCCGCAAATTCGCCGTGGACATCGTGAAGCTCGAGGCGCTCGTGGCCGCGAAGCTCAAGTAGCTTCGTAGCTGCGCTTGTGAAAGCGCGGGCTGATCTTCCCCCGGGAAAACAAGGAGTGCCTGCGCTTTCACGAGCGCGGCTACGTGGCTTCGCTCAGTTGTAGCGCACCGAGTCGAGGTGGATCTTCGGCGCGAGCATCCGGATGAACTCACGGACGGCGTTGCCTGACCACTTGCGGATCGCCTCGCTATCTTTCGGATCCTTCGCCGCCGGCACGGTCGCGCTGATCAGGATGTAGGCCCAGCGCTGGCTCACGCCGCGGAAAAGCCGGTCACGATTATCGATCGCCCAGCGCGACCAGTGTCCCGCGCTGATGTCCTTTTCCCCGACGAACCAGTAGAACGCCTGAAGCTCGATCGGAGGGCCGCTGCTATCGGCCTTATTCGCGCGCGTGCTGCGCAGTTGCGCGACGGGAAATGCCCCGCGCTGCGGCAGCGATATCGCGAAGTGGTCGGCATCCTGCAGCGTCCATCCCTGCGCCTGAAGGCAACGCTCCGGGCGGTGAATGGCCGTACTCATGTCGCGCCCGGAAAGTACGATGGAGACCATGATCTCGTAGCCGGCAAGATTGCGGTAGGTCTTGCGGGCAAAGCGCGTGCCTGAAGCTTCGCCGAGCGTCTCGCGTTCGGCTTGCGACATTTCCGCATCGGTCCCCTTCCAGTTGCCGACGAAATCCGGCAGGTCGATCATGATGCCCGCGGGCTGCTCGCCGCCTTTCGGGAGCAGGAAGACGGTCGCAATTCCGAGCGTGATGAATGCGACGAGGGTCGCGAGCCGGCTAGTAATCATAGCGCAGCGGTTTCTTCGGCTTGTTTTTTTTCGGCGGTGCGGCAGGTGCTTCGGCGGCCGTGACGGATGCGGGCTTCGATGGGAACCACCGCGCGAAAGTCTGCGACCAATCGCGGTTGAGCAAATTTCCAAATCCCACCATCGCGAGGACCGCGACCGGGAAAAACACGAGGCCCGAGTAGTCGTGGTAGAGCCCCGTGGCGGTCTTCGCATCGAGGAAGCGGGCAAAGAGCACAACAGAAAATACGCGCGCGAAATTCCCGAGCACCGCGAAAATCAGCGAACTGCAGAAGAGCATCACGCCACGCACCGGCCCGCGCATCGTGAAGTACGCGTAGAGCGCAGCGAGCGCGCTCATCGCCATGAGCGAGCGGATGCCCGAGCAGCCACCCGCGATTTCCATCGGCGGGAAACGTCCGTCCGGCGACGAAAGGTTGCTGCCATCCACGAGGATCGGGATGCCGCACACCGAGGACAGCATGGCTATGGCCTTCCCCGTGAGCACCTGCAACGGAACCGTACCCTGCACGAGACCGCCGAGCGGCGTCATGAAAAGGAGGAACACGCACGGAAAAAGAACGACGCGGCTGAGCTGCACGCCGAAGAGAAACCGCACTGCACCATAGCACAGCAATGGCAGCGCAAAAATCGTGTAGCGCGCCTCCGTACACCTCACGCCGACGACGAAGAGCAGCACACCCGCGCCAACAACCCACAGCCCGGAATTCACGCCCAGCTTCGGCAGCGCCGCGATCTCGCGCCAGCGGAAAAGCGCGAGCGCGACGGCCACCGGGATGATTCCCCAGCAGTGCTGCTGATCATTTTCCGCGCTCCATCCGGCCATGATCCAGTGCGCTGCACTGATCTTCCCGCCGTAAAATGCGAGGATCCCGAAATATGCGAAACCGATCGCGCCCGCGAGCACCGCAAGCAACAGCGCCTGCGCGGGATTGCCCACGCACCAGCGGAAAAATGCCGCGAGCAGCCGCGGCACATCGGCAAAATCAAACGCGGCGCGATCCGGTTCACGGATCGGTTCATCGAGCGGGAGGCTAGGCTGCGAAGTGTCCGCCATCGCGCAAAACCTAACTGCGTCCCCGATGCGCTTCAACGCACTTCTGGGATGCCCTCACACGCCTCACTCCCCTCCCCACTGCAGCCCTTCGAGTGATTTCACCGGGTGAACCGCCCATGCTCCTGCGCGACGCGCGGCTTCCATGCTCCCGGCCATGTCGCCGAGATTGCGCACAAACGGATTTTGATCCGGAAGATCGCGCACCCGGAAGCCGAGGTGGTGCGCGAGCGTGGGAAGCCAGATTTCCAGATACACCGGGAATGGCTCGGTGATCGCAGCCACTGCGTCGAACGCCCCGCGCGTCCACACGGAACCGGTGACGAACATGCTGAGCACCACACGCGGATCGTCGCGGCGCGTGATGCGGCTCCAGAATTCGCGGAAGCCGGCGATGGCGCTGTGGTGGAGAAAGTGGGGATGGCTCGTGCCGTCCACGCGCATCACGCGGCAGCCGATCACATCCGCACCGTCCGCCGTCACGCGCGCACGCTGGAGCGCATTCAGATCCGGCGCGAGCGGGATGTGGTCGTATTCGCAGAAATGGACGTGAGTGAAATCGCGCCCGCGCATCCACGCGGACGCCTCGCGGAAAATCGCCGTGTAGCTCTGCATCTCGCGCTGGTGATCCTTCGTCCGCAGGCGCGGATCGCTCACAAAAAATTTCTGCGCGTGATTTGCACCACGGAAACTTTCCTCCGACCCACCGAACGCAAGCAGCACATCCTCGCGGCGCGCGCATCGCTTCCACCACGCGAGCATCCGCTCCACGCACGGCGGGGGCTGGTGCGTGAGGATGATGTTAAGCGTCTTTTCCACAGCGGGGAAAATCCGGCGCGGGATGCACGGTGAATCCAATCTCCTGCTTCCAATAGGTCAACCGCGTCTGCGGCAGAAAGACGGGGCGCACCGGCACATCGAGGCCGATTACCTTGATCGTCCCGCGCCACGGAAAAAGAAATGCGCGCCCGAGCCGCTCGCCCGTCTCCGCATCCACGATGGTCGTGCCGAGCGCCCGGAAAATGGATAGCCCGACCGCACGGACAAACTGTTTAATCTTCTGCATGGCGCACTGTATCCGGGGAGCGCCGCGCCAGAAGTGGAAAAAACCGGGGCGTCTTTTCAGCCGGGCCCCGCGGTCGCGTGCTCGACGACCCGCGTGAATTTCCGCAGCCAGTCCTCCTCGCTCGTGTTCGCGATCAGCCACTCCCGGCCAGCGCGGCCCATCGCGGTGCGGCGTTCCGGTGAGGCGTCAAGTTCGATCACCTGGCGCGCGAGTTCCGCGGCGTTTCCAGGCGTGTGCAGAAAGCCCGTCGCGCCATGCACGACCGTCTCGGTGAGGCCGCCCGAGCGTGCGGCAAGCATGGGCTTTGCAAAATCGTACGCCTCGTAGGTCACGAGGCCGAGCGGTTCCCACCACAGCGAGGGCGCGATCATTCCGCGGCAGCCTGCGATCAGGCCGTGCTTCTCCGCGCCGCTCACCGGGCCACGGAATTCCACGAGCGGATTTTGCGCCGCAATCTCGCGCACCTGTGATTCCATCGGCCCTGCGCCGGCGATCACGAGCCTCGGCGCGCGCACGCCGAGTTCCGTGCGGATGACTTGCCATGCGTCGAAAAGCACGGCGATTCCTTTCGCCGGGATCAGTCGTCCGAGGAAAAGATAGTGACCCTGATCCGGCGGCGCGGGCGGCTCCGGCATCGGATGCCACGCGTGGCGCACGGTGAAAATATCGGCGGCAGGAACGCCGGCCTCGATGAATTTCTCCCGCATGAAATCGGAAATCGCGACCCACGCCTTCACCGCGCGGAACCAGCGCAGCCGGTGCATGATCGTGAGCACGAATGCAAACCACGCGGTCTTGACGACGGAGTTTTGCCAAGCGCCTGCGCGGATTTCCTGCCAGAAATTTTTTCGCAAACCGCCCGCGGCAATTTCATTCCCGGCCCACAGGTAGCCGTTCACGGAGAAGGGGCGGAAATTGTGGATGTAATAGATGATCGGCGTGCGGCACTTCCGCGCCTCGCGGTAGATCGCTGCGGAGCCGACAGGGAAAACATTGTGGACCAGCCAGGCATCTGGCCGGTGCGCGGAGTGTTCCTGGCGCAGCGTGCGGAGCGAGGCAGGATTGCGGATCATCCGCAGCGCCTGGCTCCACGCGGGAGGCGCAGTGTCGCCGGTCCAGGCGCTGCTGCTGAAGGCGCAGCAGTGGGTGTCCATGTTTGAAGACAGAAGTTCGAAGATGCGGTGGACCGACGCCTCCTCGCCGCCACTTTCGAGGTAGTGGTTGAAGATCTGCAGCAGTGAGTATCGCCTTTCCGCGCTCATGATTCTCCGGGCACGGAATCGAGATGCTGCTGCGCCCATGATTCGAGGACGAACATCTGCCACACGCGCTGGCTGTAGGGGAAAATGCGCTTGCCGGATTCCGTCAGCGAATAAAACGCGCGGAGGTGCGACTCGGTCTCGCGCGGATCGAACCAGCCGCGATCCCGGCAGGCCTGCGAGCCGAGCACTGCGTGCACGCGATCTTTCCAGATCGGCTCGCGCAGCCAGCGCATGAGCCGGAGCGTGAAGGTCTTCTTTTTCCGATCATCGTAGATCCACGGCGGCAGAAGATCCTTGAACGCCTCGCGCAGAATGAGCTTGCCGGATTTTGCGCCGAGCTTCAGCCGCGGCGGCACGCGGCCAGCCAGCGCAAAAATCTCGTGGTCCACAAACGGCACGCGCAGCTCCAGCGAGTGCGCCATGCTCATGCAGTCAGCGTCGCGCAGGAGCGTATTCGTGAGGTAAGTCTGCGCTTCGAGCAGGAGGACTTGGTTCAGCCACGAGTCCGGCGCGGCGCTCTCGATGCCCATGGAAAAATGCGGCCACTCGCGTGAAAAAAATGCGGCGTCATCCGCGTCGTGCATCGCGGGCAGCAGCGCGCGCACGTCCTCCGGCCGCATGATGGTGCGCGCGGATGCGAACAGTTCCGGCACGCTGCGCCCGCGCGCGCCGGCGAGGCAGGCGAGCGTCCGCACTGCGCGGTTCACTTTCATCCGCGCGGGGAGCGAGTCGAAGAGCCGCGTGATCGCCGCGTGGCACGGGATGAAGCGCCACGCGCGGAATTCCATCGCGAGCTTCAGCATGCGGTAGTGGTTGTAGCCGCCGAACATCTCATCCGCGCCGAGTCCGCTGAGCGCGACCTTCACGTGGCGCGCCGCGGCGCGCGCCACGAGATACACATTCAGCGCATCGCCGGACGGCTGGTCGAGATGGTTGATGAAATGGTCGAAGCTGTCGAACAGCCCGCGCGACGAAACGCGCTCAACGTTGAACTGCACCCCGAGGTATTCCGCGGTCTTGCGCGCGGCGTCGCTCTCATCCTCCACGCCTGCATCGCCCTCGAAGCCGACCGAAAATGCGCGGATCTCCGGCACGCCGAGTTCCTTCATCGCTGCGCAGATGATGCTCGAATCGAGCCCGCCGCTCAGGAAGACGCCGACCGGCACATCGCTGATCAGGTGCGCGCGCACGCTTTCGACTACGCGGTTGCGCGTCTCGGCGAGGACGAAGCGGTCATTCTCCCACCACCCGTCGCAGCCGAGCCACTGAGGGGAAAAATAGCGCGTGGAATTCCATGCGCCGCCGCTCCACGTCCGCACTTCGCCGGGTGCGAGCGAGTCGATGCCGCCGAGGATTGTGTCCGGCCCCTGCACGGCACCCCATCGGAGGAATTGCGCGAGCGCGGCCTGGTTCACGCGTGCTTTTTCCGCGAGGAGAAAGCGCAGAGGCGCAACCTCCGAGCACACGAGGATGCCGTCCCCGTCCTCATGCACGTAGAGCGGCTTGATGCCGAATGCGTCGCGGGCGAGCGAAAGCGTGCGCGAATCCGCATCCCACCACGCAAATGCAAACATGCCGCGCATCCTGCGCACTGCGACCTCCGCACCGTCGCGCTCGATCAGCCGCCCGAGCAGTTCCGTGTCGCCGCTGGAGCGGAACATGGCGGGGTCGAATTCCCCGCGCAGCTCGCGGTGGTTGTAGATTTCGCCATTGAATGTGAGCCAGTGCGAGCCGCCGAATTTCATCGGCTGATGCGCGGCGGGCGAGAGATCGAGGATCGAGAGACGGCGGAACCCCATCCACCAGCCGGGACCGCTCTCGATGCCCGCGTCATCCGGCCCGCGATGGCGGATGCGGTCGAGCGCGGCGGCAAGCTGCGCGGGCGGGTGCGCACCGGGAGACTTTGAAAACCAGCCGAGGAATCCGCACATCATGTCAGTGGGTGCGGGGTGTGGCCCATCGGTCAAGCCACTGGCGGCATGCGCGCTCGACTTCGTCCGTCGTCCAGCGGAGCAGGCATGTGAGCGCCGCGGCGGCATTTTTGCAGGTCTCGACGGGGCCGTGATAGCTGTCGCACGGCAGGCATGGCAGCGTGCGGTCGCGCAGCATGAGCATCCGTTCCGGGTGCCAGCATGGATCCCACACGCGCATCGTCGGGCCGTTCACGACGACCGTGGGGCGGCCGAGCGCAAAGGCGAGGTGCATCGGGCCGGAGTTGTTCCCGATGAAAAGCTCCGCGGACGCGATGAGCCGCACGAGCGCCGCAAGATCCGCCGGCCGGTACCGCGTGACGCCCGGCAAATCCAGATGCTTCAGGATTTCAGCCGACTCGATCCAATGCACATCGAACTGCCCCGCGAGACGCGCGGCGAGTTCCGCGTGCCGCTCGATCGGCCATCGCTGGTAGGCCCGGCTCGCGCCGGGATGGATCACCACGCGGCGCAGCACAGGCTGCTGGCCGCCGCTGAGATGCGAAAGATCCGGCGCTGGCGGGAATTCCGGCCAGTCGTCTGCGCCGGTGTGCGCGAACAGCACACGCCCGAGTTCCCATCCGATCACTGCGGCGCGCATGTCCCGCGGCGTCGGCACGGTGGCCGTGAGCTTCGGCAGGCGTTTCAAAAATGGCGCGTAGTTTGAGATGCGGATTTTCGCGCCCGAGAACCGCGCGAGCCAGTGCGCGACGTAGCCTTGGTCATTCGTGATGAGGCACACGTCGGGCCGCATTTTCCGGATGCGCGAGAGCAATGTTAAAAAGTTACCGGGCCGTTTCCACAGGCTGCGGAATTCCATCGTCGGAACCGCGATGCGGCTCCCATCGGGAACATCCGCAGCATACAGCGGCCCGGCG